>Ga0184615_10002040_pt1 | contig 10894 bp, 17 predicted proteins | sample PLM4_65_coex_FD_133134 | JGI IMG/M metagenome (GOLD analysis project Ga0184615, IMG submission 133134) | Groundwater sediment microbial communities from an aquifer in East River, Colorado, USA - PLM4_65_coex | ecosystem: Environmental > Terrestrial > Soil > Riparian zone | place: USA: East... | reverse complement strand
TACTTCACGGGTGATCGGGTCTTCGGGCTCGGGAGCATCGAGCAAGGCGTCTTGCGGATTGATCAAATTCAGGGACAAATCGTAGGTTTCTATGAGCGGGGTTAAAAGGGCTGTGCTGGCCGCGAATGTGGCCATGGTGTAGAAATGCATGTCTTCTTCGAAGGTCTGGCCAGAGCTGTTAATCCAGGCGGCGGCGCGCATGGCCTGGGTGGCTTTCAATTCATGAAGATTGAATTTCGGGGGCTCCATGGCGAAACGGACCTTCTCTCCGGATGCGGCGCGAACCGCGCCTGAAACGAGGTCCTGGAAAAAACCCATGACTCCGCCAAGCGTAAGGCCGACGCCGGTATAATCGGCGGTGACCTGGGCGGCCTGGATAACGTCGGAAAAACGGGGGTTCCAGTTTTTTACTCGAGTGACGCGGGAAGCCTTGGCCATTTTAGAAAAAGGGTTTTGCTTGAACTGGTGACAGGCCGCGCGCTTGGCCTTCATGGGGGTTAAGGGAGAGCGCAAGAGGGCGTTTGCGAGATTCAAAAGGTCGTAGCCTAACAGAATCCATCCCATACCGGGAATCATCCGGCCGAAGACCGAGGGGGCCCACCTGGTCAGCATACGGAAAGCCGGATAAACGATCGAAGAGGTATCCTGGATATTGTCTATGTAGGTCATGACCGAGGAGTAGGAGCGCTGGAAGTCGGTGGCCGGGCTGGCCAAGATGCGGTCGAGCGCCCGCTTTTTTTCGGTCTTGATTTCGTCCGCCGTTTTAAGAAGGGTGGGCTTCCATTTTATGATGTCGTCCCAGTTGGGGATGGTGATGATGTTGCCGTGTTGTTCGTGGTAGGCGTCTTTAAGCGCCTTCCAATCGTCGTCGGTGAACCGGGCCCGGACCTTGCGTTCGGGGGATTTCATCTTGAGGCCGCTCCACGCGGTGGACCATGCGCTTGAGAAGGTTGGCGGCAATTAAGCTCCCTCCTTGTAGATGAAAAGCATTTCGAGGACGTCGGGGCGTATCTCCTGAAGCTCGAGGTAAATCATGGGGGGCAGCTTGCCAAGCGCGCCTGGTTCTGCGGGGGCTTCGGCTGCAGGAGTGGGTTGCGGTAGCTGGACCTCGGAAAGCGGACTTGTCCGGGGCGCTGCGGGTTCGGGGAAAAGCGAGTAGCCTGGTCGCTCGGGGGCGTAGTTCTTCTCGGCGCAGAGCTGAACCCAGAGCTTTCTTTGAAATAAAAGCTCGGGCTGCCGAAGGTAGGCGTCTATAACGTCCTGGGGGACGTACTTAATCCAGCGGTCCCTGTCGATCTTGAAGATTTCGGGGCCCTGGGGGTTGTAAAGATCCGGAATCTGGGGAAGCATTCCCCATGCCCATCGTCGGCCGATAAAGGCGTCGCTGGCGTAGCCGGGCCCGCCATTTTCGAGAACCCAGTAAAGGGGAAACTTGCCAAGGAAAAAACAGATGTGGGGCAAATTATAGAGGGTGTCCCAGCCGGGGGCGCCGCCTTGGCCTGGCCAACCGGGGTTCCATCCGAAAAATCCTATAACCTCGGCGAAATAATACGTCTGGTTGTTCTTAAAGCAATCGAGCCACCAAATTTCAATATGGTTGAAAGAAGCGCAGGAAAGGACCCTGCTGACCCTGCGGCGCAAGCCGGGATGCCACATGCCCGCGTAGGGTTTCCAGGCGGAGTGCCCATATTTTGTGAAAGTGAGGCGGTTCCAGGTACCCAGACACGGGGTGCCGCGAAAAGCGCCGAAGCCTTCTCAGCTGACATTAAGTAGAAAGTCGAAATCGCATTCCATTGAAGGTGAGGACCTTTTGGAGGTCGGCGTCGATATACTGGCCGATGAGGACGCCGTAAAGGGGTTTGTTTATCTTCGGGTCTTCGTTCCAAAGGTAGACGTAGGAGGTAAGCTGGCCAACCGCGCGAAGCCCCGGCTGGGCGGCTACCTCGACGAGCCACAACTCCTTTTCAAGCTCGCATAGCGCGTCGATACGTTTTGCGGTGACCTTGAAATACATGTCGGCCATCTTTTGATCTTGGGCCTGGCTCTGGGCGATGACTCCGCCCACGCGCACGTTATAGAAGATGCGCTTGAAAAGGCTGGCGTTCAGATCAAGAAATTTTTCCCAGATCGGCACGTCTTCCGGGAGCATGTTTGGGTAGCGGCCGCGCCAAAGGGGCGAGAATTCGGATCCCAAATCAGTAGGCATAAGAGAAAACCTCCTTTGCGGGTCCGCGGGGATCCCCGCGGGGGTGTTTTCCTTATAGCAGATAGTCGTTGGGAAAGGAATGGGCCTGCCGGGGAGTGCCGTTGTGCTTGCAGTGAAGGTTTAGAGTGGTTTCAATGCGGGCTATCCGGACTTCGATCCGGAGCCAGACAAGGGCGACGGCGACCATAATGGGCCAGATGGTGGACAATAGGGCGAAAAATTCGTTGACGTGGATTTGCACAGGGTGTCACAAGGTGACGTAAATTCTATAAGTGAGGGTTGTGGGGAGTCCGTTGGGCACGTCTTCACTAAAAAGGGTCCGGTCGATGCAGAAATAGTAAGCCGGGGCGGAGCTTGCTTCGACTACCAAAGCGACCTCCCTTATAGCTAGGATGCCCCCGGTAAGATTTGTGAAGGTGCGGGCGATAGCCGCAACGTAAGTATTGGCGTCGGGTGCGTCGAGAAATAGCGAGGTTGCGCCGTGAGTGACGTTGGCGGTGAGCTGGGTCTCTATCTTATAATCTGCCATCGTCGGGGCAGTGGTGCCGCTTCCAATGAGAATTCCCGTTGTCGTGTTGGCCGCGCCTCCGGCGACCATGAGATTCTTTGTGTTGAGGGCTACGTTTCTGAGTGTGTTGGACGTGTCCCTGATTGACGTGGTGAGCTGGGCGAGCTGGATAAAGAGTAGGTTGACGAACGCGGTGAGCAGGGAATTAGCTGGGCGCTCGGGAAAGGCGGTGACCTTGCCTCTGGCGTCGGCGACGGACGCTTGCAGGGTTACGAAAAACTGTTTACGTGTGGGTGAGCGAAACATGGAGCTTCTCCGATACCGGGTGGAAAAACTGATGTGAGAGCGATACCGAAAATATCTGAGGCCGGGGGAAGGTGCGGGTGAGGGAAATAGCTATGCGTCGGGTAAAATCGGCGGGGGTGGCCGGTGGTACTAGGGGAACGACGGCGAAGATTTCAAGCTCGTTCGGCATGGCTGAAAACTCTCAAGCTTCTTTCCAGGCCTTCCAATAAGAAAGCGTCATTCCATGATAATTAGTGGAAGCGTTCGCCCTGACATACAGGCGAAGAAATCGGTTCGCGGCGGTGTCGCCGGTGGGGAGCCCGGTTGTGATCGTGGCCACCTTTACGCCGTCAAGATAGAAGTCGGCCGAAGTGATATTGTAGATCGCCTCCAGGCGGCGGAGTTCGTAGTATCCGGCCGCGCCCCAGTCGGCGAGGGCGGCGGTGAGGGTTTCGGCGGTGCCGTTGGCGACGGAGCCTTTGAGTACTCCTGCCCGGACGGTGAATCCGAAATGGCGGCCGGTGTCGTGGTCTCCCCAAAGAAGGTCCATCTTCGGGAGCGAGTCGGAATTGGCCGCAAGCAGGGCCTCGGTTTTAAACTTGGCCTTCTTGGCCCAGCTCCAAGGGGTGAGAAAATTGGCGGGGGTTTTGGAAACGCTCGCGTAGTCTGTGCCGCCTCCCTGGGTCGAGAGCGAAAGCTGTGTCTCCGTGATGGCTACGCCGTCTGCGGGGCTTGACGCCTTGTAAATGCCGTCAAGGGAAGTGAACCATTCGGACAGGAGATAGCCTGGGTCGTCGTAGACGGACTGAATCCCGGCGTAGCTAAGGGCGATGAGCGCGACCTTCGCGCGCGAAACGGGGAAGCCAAGAAACGCGTTGGGCATCGGCTTAATCCTCCAATCTGAACCAACCGAAAAGGGTGGATCTGACGGGGGTAAGCGCGACGATCGAGAGGCAGGTTGCCCGGACCTTGGCGGTGTAGAAATCGAGGCTGTAAAAGGAATCCTCGAAAAGGGGAATTTTGGAGCCGTATGGCTGAACGGCGTCGCGGGTCAACTGATAATCGACCGGGCCGTTATAAGTGAAGATGTCGAGCCGTTCCACCTGGCGGCTGAAGGTGAAGTCCTTGCAGGGCCAAAGCTGGTAATCTTCGGCGGTGACCATGATGTCGGCGGAGAGCTCGAGGGACGCGGCCGCGACGGCCACGACGAAAGCGGAAGTCGAATCGGTGATATTGAAGACGGTGTCGCCGGGCTTGATGCCCTCTGCCACAAAATCTTCGCCTGTGTCCTCGAGGTGGTTTGCGAGGGTGGCGTCCGTGGTGCGGGCCGCGCCGGAAATGGCGAAAGTGTGGTCCTGGCGTTCGTAGGAGTCGAACGCGCCGCCGCGCTGGGTGACGGCGAGAGCGCCGTCCTTGGATGCCTTTATGACAGTGGGGCCCATGGGGCCCTGGGCGATGAGACGGGCGAAAGCCCGGATGATCTCATTGGAGAGATAGAGGTTCGGCATGTACGCGGGGCGCAGGTCCAGGTTTTCGAATTGCCGATCGGACTTGATCAGCTGATAGAGCTTCTTAAACTCGACGCCCACGGGGTCGAATGGCAGGACCGGCCGGGCGGGCGCTTTCTTCCTTGCGGGCTTGGCCATGTTTCCCCTTATTTGATCAGCTCGTACTCATAGAAGCCGATCAGGTCGGCGGCGGTGGCGTTGCACTGGATGGCGGCCTTATAGGCTTCGCCGACCGGGATGTCGAGTCCGACCTCGAGCCGGTTGACGCGTGCGCCGGGCTTGCTGATGTCGGTGTTGAAAGCGGCGGCTTCCACGTCGACCAGAACGTCGGGGACGTCCATGATTTTCGCGCGCTCATGGTATGCCTGCACGTTGTTTCCGGCGTGCAGGGTGACAACCATATTGACGGCCAGCAAGCGTTTCTTTTCACCCTCGGTAGATCCGACGCCGGGGTCGAGGATGATGGAATTGGCTATGCCGGTGATACGGTAGATTTGATAAAAGATCACGGGGGGGCCTCCTTCCTGGCTTGGTTGTAAAAGCTTGGTGTAGGCCGTGGGGGTTGCGGGGGGCCGGGCTGCCGCAAAGCGGCAGTCCGGCGAAATTTCCGAAGCCTCCGGACCCCGGTGGCGCGCTTATTCCAGCGTCTTGACCAGTTGGACGGACGCGAGAAGGATTCCATCCGCTGCGAGCTGCGTTCCGCCGATGGAAAGTTGGATCTGCAATTCTTCGCCCGGGTTGAAAACGAGCGGAGCCGGGAAAAGCTCGATGGGCATGCCCGCCTGGCGGCATGGCCCCCAAGAGCCGAAGCCCATTCCTTCCCGGATATAGATCCCCAGCCGGTCTTCATCAAAGAGGGTGATGCGGTCCTTGACGAATTTCAGATAGGCGTAGTTCGGGTTGGCGACACCCTGGGCGGTCTTCCAAGGCATGACCAAGAGGCCATAAATGGTGACCTGGGATTTCGCCGGGACGACTTCGCCGAAGGGGAAAGCGGGGTATTCGGAAGGATTCCGCGACTTGGAGAGGGTCGCGGCGGTGTTGATGGGGATGATGTCGGGATTGGTGCCGTAGTTCAGGTAGAAAAACTCCTTGGCCGCGCTGCCGTTGGGCATCGAGGACTTGAAGTCGTCCTTCTCCCCGATCTCGTATTCGATCGCGCCGATTACGGACGCGCCGGCGACGGCCGGCTTGACTTCAAACGTCTCACCCTCGGCGACGGGGTAGCCCGCGAAAAGCCCGAGGTCGATGAGGCGATTGAATACGTTGCCGTGCGGCGTGCCGATCGACCATTGTTCCAGGTGGTTCGCGGCGATGTCGCCGATGTACCAGAAACCGACGCTGACGCGGTTGATGAAACACTGGAGAAAGCCGCCGGCTGCCAGCGCGCCGAAACGGAGCCCTTTGACGCGGAGTGATTCGCCGGGCTTGGCGGTGAGGCTTAACGACGCGGTGGCCGCGTCGAAGTTATGCTTGACCATGAAGGGCTGTTTGAGGGCCATGGGTGACGCCTCCTTTCAAGGGCGTTGAAATTTGTGCGGCCTGGAAGCGGCCGGGCTTATCCCTGCTTCTTCTTGCCGAGCGCTGCAGCGATAACCTGCACGCGCTGAATGTTGCGGGGGTCGCGTTTGGGGAAACGCGGGGGAAGCTGGGTCTTCTCGATTTCTTCCCTGAAGGGAGCGAAACCTTTTTCATAGTCGTCCTGGCCGACCATGACGCCCTCGGCGAAGCGGCCGGGCCCTTTGGCCAGGCTGCGGGCTTTCCATTTTTCGGTTCCGGCCTTGGCCACGCCCTTGGCGTAGGCGTCGGTGACTGCCGCCTGAGCCATGGCCTGCTTATGGGTGTCCTTGGCGGCGATCGCGGCGGCGGCCTGGTCGCGCCTGGGGTTCTGGACGCCGAGCTTGTAGTCCTCGGTGCGGAGCGGAGTCACCCGCGCCCACTTCTCTTTTATTCTGGCCAGCGCCTTGACCTCTGCCATGTCCGAGCCTCCTTGTCGCGGCCGCGTGGGCCGCAAGTGATTGTTTTCCTTGCCCTTTTAATGGCACGGAAAATGAATATATATGCAGGATACGCGCCCGGATATGGCATGTCAAGGAAATAATTAGGTTGTTTTGGCTTTTATCTGGTGTTATCGGTCGATGTGGAGTGGTTGAAAGTCAAAATATCTTCAGGGAGGCAAAATGCACGCTCAGGGGCTTGCGCTTATGGAAACTTTGGGTGGTCTTGCCGCTAAGCACAAGAAAGCATACGTATACCCGTCACAACTGACCATCATGGCGCTTTTGGGTAGGTACCATGGGGTAGACGTGTCGCGGCGTACGCTTAACCGGATCTTGGCCGATCTGGAGGGCTGTGGATACTTTCATCGGGTCAAGCGGCACTACCGATCGGAACATGACGGAATGGTCTTCCGGTCGACGCTCTTCAAACTAACGGGCAAGTTCTTCAAGTTCTTTGGGTTTCTCGCGCAGTGGCCCAAGAAATTCGCCGATGTTTTCCGCGTGCCAAAAATGGCACAATATGTCCCCTTCGGGGAGAAAGCATCAGTGGGTAACCCTGGCGGGCCTGTGGATAACAGCCCGGCCGGAGAGTTGGAAGGTGGCGCGAAGCGCGCATCTTCCGGCAATCCGGAAAAAGGCGGGTTTCAGGGGATCGGCGGACTGATAAAGCAAATCCTTAAAAAAGGTTTATAAGGGGATTTGCAAACGACGTGCCGAAAAAGAAAAGGGCCCCGGACGGGGCCCAGCCTATGGCGTTGTTGGAGCAAGAACCGCCGACGCCTCCGGCGTCGGCGGAAGATTTGTTCAGGGATTTTCGCCCCCCAGGTTGATTTTGGATTTAATTTCCCCATTATGCGCGCTGAAAAGCATTATCGCCTGGCGCTGGCCTTCTATGTGCGCCGTGGCCAAAGCCTCGGCGAGCTTGCCGGTGATGATGTGAAGCGCGTCCGGAGAGAGCCGGACATTGACGCGGTTTAAAGCCCGCTCGATTTTTGCCGCCGTCTCCTGTGGTGTAGTCATTCGTCGTTTTCTTCCTTCCTCTGGTCAAGGGTTTATCCAGATACGAATTTCTATAACTATTTTCGGATGACCTTCAGGCCGGTAGCCGTTCCCGGCTTTACAGTAGGGAAAAGCAGACTCCATTCAGACCACCATTCTCCGGGTCCGGCCGCACGTGCCCGGAATTTATATTGCCCGGCTGGTTTTCCCTCTAAGTCGAACAACAGTATTCCGCCCGGCTGGGCCGGAATAGGCGCTTGCTCCTGGTCGTTAATTTCGACCTGGTATAAAACAACTCCCTCCTGTGAATCGCAGGTAAGAAACTCGGCCGCCGCCGCGCATCGAGCGATAAGCCCCATAATTAGCAGCAGACACACGAAATAGACCACAAGAAAATAACCGAGTCCAGGAACCTTTTTCATAACAGTTCTCCTTTTGTGCCGGGTAACATGTGCCGGCCTTGGTTTGGGGTTACGTCTGACCTCATACTAATGCAAACACCATGCCAGTGAATAAGGCCGATTTCATTGGGTTTTATTATACCGCAACCGGCCGTAAAAGTACGGATTCGTTCATTCCTGAACCCAACCCCATACAATACATGGAGCGAAGCGACGGCCACCGGGGCGCGTGCTAAAAAATAAACCGCTTATAATAGCTGGCCCAGCGGGTGAAAAATGCCGGGAGTGGAAAGTGGCGCGTACGCGCCCACCTTAAAAAAGCTCTTAAACCCAGCTAAAAATAAATGGCGAGCGGCGGGCTCCATGAGGGGTCGTCGGTACGCCTCATGAGCCTGGCGCGAAGATCCTTAAAGCGTCCAGGGCAGGCCGGGCGTGGTCCATGAGTCCATGAGGGGTCGTCAGTATGCCGATTGACGAATACGCCCGGCCGTAAGCCCTGTTTGTTCCCACCGTTAGAAGTGACGCCCACGGTGGGCTTGATTATATACCACGCGGCCAAAAGCTTCCAGTATCTTTTAAGGGGTGGTGCGTACGCACCACAGTAGCGCCGGGGTCAATATTTGTGTTGACAGATGGGCCTAAATCGGATATACCTGATTTTATTTTGGAGGATGTCTATGGAAGTGAGACGGATTGAGCGGCTTAAGATGAGCATGGTTGACCGGCCGCAAAAAACGAGTCGGAAGTCGATAGATCCGGATGAGGTCCGGGAGCTTGCGGAGTCGATCAGGGAAAAAGGCTTGATCGAGCCTATTATTGTGCGTCCCTTGAACGGCCGCTATGAAGTGGTGGCGGGTGATCGGCGGTACCTGGCCCATAGGCTGCTGGGGCTTGATGAAATCGAATGTATCTCCAAGGAGATGACCGATGATGAATGCGAGGTTATTAAAGCGACGGAAAACCTCCAAAGGGTCGATCTCAACCCCATGGAAACGGCGTCGGTTTACGGCTATCTTAAATATACGCTGGGATGGAGTGCAGAGAAAATTTGTCGGCAAATGGGGCGCAGTCATGAGACGGTTAATAAATATCTCCGGCTTCTCGAATTGCCCGAAGAATTCCAGGAAGCGATTAACGCGAAAACCTTAAGCATGAGGGCGGCGGAAGCGCTTCACAAAATAGACGACGTGGACACAAGGAATTATTATCTCCGGGCTGCCGTGGCGAACGGGGTGACCGTGGAGGTCGCTACCCGGTGGGCCGAAGAATACAACCAATCGAAAGCGGCCAAATTTAACCCGATGGCCGGGGGTGGGTCTGGGGCCACGGATGGCGGTCCATCCATGCCGATTTATCAAACCTGCCACGTATGTAAGGGTCCCACGGAAATAAAAGAGGTTCAATACGTTCCGGTGTGTAAAAGCTGCCGGAACGAAATAGCGCACGCGCAAAATCAAGAGTAAAGGGGGTGAACAAGTTATGGGGTGGTTGCAAATCTTAAAACTAGTTCCACTGGTCCTGCGCCTGGTTCAGACTGCGGAACAAATGTTCCAAGGGCGCGGCGAGGGGGCGAAGAAAAAGAAGCTGGTGGTGAGCGCCCTGGAAAGCGTTGTCGGGGGGATGGAGACCTTTGGCGGGCTGGGAGGGGCGAGCAAGGCCGAAGTGGTGGACGTGCTCGGGGGTATCGTGGATGAGGCCGTAGTCCTGGGGAACGAGTTTGAAAGCATTAAGCCTGGTCCGTGATGGGGGGTTGGGTGATGACGGGGGCAAAAAGGAAAATTTATCTGTGGATGGCCAAGGAAAGGAGGGAAAAGAAAATGCCGACGCCTCAAGCGCAAATGGAGCTTGACCGAATCGTCAATATGCTGAAGTCCTTCGGGTGGTCGGTTACGAGCTCGAAGTTCGAGGGGGACCGCGTGCAAGTCACTTTCGAGAAGACGGTGAAGACCGAGGTAAAAGCATAACGCACGGCGCGTAGTACTGGGGGTCGTGGTCCCGCCCCGGAATTGTCTTTCGTAGGGGCCCCGCCGATGGCCCAGCGTGTAGCCCGCAAGCCCGCACGCTGGGCCATTCCTTTAATGCCGGATGAATGCTTGGGCGCTTTAAGACACAACATAAGAATATCTGTCGTGAGGCTTAAAGGGCACAGTAGGAACGGCCTCCGGCATCCCGACGAAGGAGGGATGCCGGAGGCCGTTCCTACTGTGCCCTTTAAGCCTCGTTGTGTCTTAAAGTGCCCAATAATACCTTATTAGCGGAGCTTCGAGCGGAGCGATTGATTTTATCCCTGGTCCTGGTCCTAGCGAGTAGTTAAAAAATTTTTGACCTGGCGATCGGCTGCAGGAGTCCATGGGCCGGGCAGCTCAATCAAACTCGGAGAAATCCGGGTTGGGGGGCCACAAGTGCTCGACGGTGGGGTCCATCGCGGCGGGGTATTCAGACCGGAAATTCACTCCCATTGCGCCCAGCTTTTCCTTGATGTCCCTGGGGCCGGCGTAGCGCTCGTTGAGCTGGTTGAAATCCTTCGCCCACGTCGTCAGCATAACGGCCTGGTCCGGACTCAAGGGCGGGTCTGGGCAAATAGGCGTTTTGATGAGGGTGAAGAAAAGATGGGTCTCCGGCGTGTCGTCCATGACCGGCTGGGCGTCGGGCTCCATTGCGTCGATCATGTCTAGGCTGGCGTCGTCCATGAGCCTCGCGGCGACGAATCCCATAGAGTCTCTTTGGTGTCTCCAATAAAAATCAATGGTGCCCATCCTACTGGCGTCGAGCTGCGCGTTGCTGACGTCAAGCCAGGTGGCGCGCTTGTCTCCGATGATCGGGAAGCGAACGCCGGCGTCGATCGAGAGCCCGGCTTGTTGGATTACTTCACGGGTGATCGGGTCTTCGGGCTCGGGAGCATCGAGCAAGGCGTCTTGCGGATTGATCAAATTCAGGGACAAATCGTAGGTTTCTATGAGCGGGGTTAAAAGGGCTGTGCTGGCCGC
>Ga0184615_10002039_pt1 | contig 10895 bp, 10 predicted proteins | sample PLM4_65_coex_FD_133134 | JGI IMG/M metagenome (GOLD analysis project Ga0184615, IMG submission 133134) | Groundwater sediment microbial communities from an aquifer in East River, Colorado, USA - PLM4_65_coex | ecosystem: Environmental > Terrestrial > Soil > Riparian zone | place: USA: East... | reverse complement strand
GGTCTTGTCGGCGCGCGGCGAGAGCAGCATGCGGATCATCACCTCGTCGCCCGGACGCGTGCTGTCCTCGCCGAGGATCTGGTAGGCGACGCGGCTGATGCGGTGCTGGATCTCGTTGATGAACCGCAGGTGTGCGGCATCGGACACCTGTTCGGCGCCCGGCCCGTAGGTGCCCTTGGCTTCTTCGGCGAGCTCGTGGATCAGTAGCGCGAGGAAGCGCGCCTTGTCGATCATGGTCAGCTCGCTGAAGTACTGGATCTCGGACTGCACGTTCATGGGTCGAGTATAGCCTTGAGACCATGGCGGCGTCGTCCTTGGATGGAACCGCAGACGGCCCGCGGACGGGAGCCTCAGGCGGGGAAGAAATCGATGGGCTTGGTGGTCGTCACCGCTTCCACGTCTTTCTCGTCGAACCTGAAGAGCTTCACCCGCGCCACCAGCTTGCGCTCCAGCTCGGGATCGTTGAGCTCGCTGGAAATCACCCGGCAGCTGGTGACCTCGCCCCACGGCGCAATGGTGAGCTCCAGCACGATCTTGCCCTGCAACGCCGGGCTGTCGCGCAACGCACGGTTGTAGAGCGCATGGATCGCGCCCTTGTTGCGGTCGAAGACCAGCTCGATTTCCTCGCGGCTGCGCGAAGCCTTCTGCCCGCTGCCGCTGCGCACCGCCCTGGGATCGTTGCCGCCTATGCCGCCCGTGACCTGCGTGGTCGAGCGTCCGGCCAGCCCCCCGCCACCGCCGCCGAAGCCACGGCTCAGCGATGCGGTGTTGATGCCGCCGCTTCCCCGCCCTACCTTGGATGTGATCAGCGAGCGCTGCGGCATGTCGCCGGCGCGTGCCGCATCGGTGAGCGGGCGGTTCGCCATCGCGATATCGACCATGCGATTGTCGCGCAGGTCGGCGAGCTCGTCCTTGAAGGGCAACAGGCCCGCGACCTGCGCCTTCTTGCGCGCTTCCTGCTGCCGGTCCACCGGCTTGGGCTCGGGTTTCGGTTCCTTCTTGACCTCGGGCTTGGGCTCCTCCTTCGGCGGAGGCGGAGGCGGAGGAACCTTCTTCTGCTCCAGCATCAGCTTGGCGAGGCGCGGCGGCACATCCTCGACGTCCGCCGCCTTGCGCTCGGGCACCGGCAGCAGGGGGATGATGACCATCATCAGCCCGAGCGTGATCAGGGTCGCGAGCAGGATCTTGCGAAAGCGCTGTGCGTCCTCTTCCGGGGACGCCCACGGCAGATCGTATTCGCGGTAATACGGGGTGTAGGGAGTCACGTCCTGCTGCTCCTGGCGCTACCGGCCCGTCGCCTGAGCGACGCTCACCGGTTTTTCTTTCTGCAGCACCGCGAGCGAGATGCGGCCGAAGTTCGCATCCGTGCACGTGGCCATGATCTTCTTGAGCACCTCGTAGGGCACGACCTTGTCGCCCATGATGGTGAGCTCGCGCGACTCGATGTCGCGCTCCATCACGGCGCGCGGCATGGTGACCGTGGGTTTTTCAAGCGCCGACTTGAGCGGCTGGATAATAGTGCCCTTGATGGCGCGCACCTCGGCGATGCTCATCACCAGTTGCCCCTGCACCAGCAGTTCCGTGGGCGTCACCATCACCACCACGGTCTCGCGCGGCTTGACCTCCGCGACCGATTCGGGAATCTCGATGCCCTTGGTGTTCTGCAGCACCTCGACCTCGGTCGAGTACACCAGCAGGAACGCCACCATGACGCTGAGGATGTCGATCATCGGAATGAGATTCAGCGACACCCCGGCGCGGTTGCGCTCCTGGTGCACGATCATGCGCTTGGCGCGGTTCGACAGCCTCATGTCGGGGCGTCTCCAATCGAGATCTCGGGGAACAGCTCGGCCTGCACGAAGCGCCCGTCCTGCTCCTGCTGCACGACGCGCACGGTGTCCATCACCTGCACCAGCGTGTCGTAGGCAACGTCGGGCTCGAGCAGAATGGTCGCATCCAGCTTGTCAGGGTATTTCTCCTTCACGCGCTGCAGGTACGCGGAGAGCTTGGCCAGCTCGTAGCCCGCGGCGCCGTTCGGAAACTCGGTGAGGAGACCCGAGCCCCGGTCGGCTACTTCGAGCTTCGACTTGCGCACCAGGATTTCCAGCTGCAGCGTCGGCGGCGGCGGCGTGCTCTCGGTCTGGGCCACCGGCAGGTTCAGCTCCAGCACGACGGTGCGGTAGAACACCGCGGTCATGAGCAGGAACGTCACGAGCACGGTGAAGATGTCGATCATCGGCACGAGATTCATCTCCTCGCCCCGGCCGCGACGCAGCCGGCGGATGAGACGGGCACGTGCCTGTCGTGTGGAGAACATGCGCGAGGCCCCTAGAGGTTCATCAGCCGGCCGCGACGTCGCTGCGACGCTCGGTGATGCTGTTGAGGAACTTCACCGACGCCATTTCCAGGCTGTCGACCAGCTCCGTGGTCTTGGTCTGCAGCACCGCGTGGATGATGACCAGCGGCACCGCCACCATCAGGCCGAACGCGGTGCAGTTCATCGCCACCGAGATCGAGGCCGACAGCAGGTTGGCTTTCTCGGCCGGGTTGACCGTGGCCACCGCGCCGAACGCCGCGATCAGGCCGATGACGGTGCCGAGCAGCCCGAGGAGCGTGGCCATGTTGGCGAAGGTGCCCAGGTAGTGCGTGCGCTTCTCGAGGCGCGGCACGATTTCCATCAGGCTCTCTTCCATCGCCTTCTCGATGTCGTCGCGGCGCCGCGCCGACTGGATGCGCGCCAGCCCGTAGTTGAGGATCGTGCCGATGGCCGCGTCCGACTTGGACGTGAGCGCCACGGCGCGCTTGAAGTCGCCCTGCGCGAGGAGCGGCGTCAGGTCGCTCCACAGGCTGCGGTTCTTGAGCCCCACGATGGTGAGATACACGTAGCGCTCGATCGCTATCGCCAGGCCGATCGCGCCGACGATCGCGATCGGAAACATGAATTCGCCGCCTCCCTGGAAGAAGCGGACGACCGTTGAATAGAACTCCATGACTCTCTCTCCTCCTCGATGAACCAAGACTGCGGTGATGGATGGTCGATGAAACGGGGGCCGCTCAGCGCGGCGCCGGCGCGGGCTTCTGCTCCGGCTCGGCGGCGCTCCCGGCAGGCGCTGCGTCGAGCTTGGAAAAGTATTCGGTCTGGCGACGGAACACGTCGCGGTCCACGGGCGTGAGCACTTCATCGAGCAGGCTGTTGGCCGGCCGCCCGACCAGATCCCCCAGATCGGCCTTCTTCCAGGGCACGATGTACAGCACCTTGGGCAGCTCACGGTTACCCGTGATCGCCGTGCTGTCGAGCTCGATCCGGTCCATGGTACGGAATTTCGTCCCGGCGGCTGCCGGGTTTCGCTGTGGCGCCGGCTGCCCGGTTGCAGCGCCCTCAGCCGGCGGGCTGGCGCTACGCGACTCGGCGGCGGGTTCGGTCGCAGTGGTCTCGGTCACGGCGGGCTCGGTCACGGCAGGCTCAGCGGCCTCGCGTTCTTGCTTTTGCGTTCGTTCGCCCGCAGGCGCGGGTTGCGCGGGGGACGCCGCAGCGGGCGGCTCCTGCGCTTGCACGGGCCAATACGACTGGATCGCGAGCAATAGCATCGCGCCGGACAGCACTGTCAGCGAGCGAGCGATCATTGGGGATTTTCCGCGGTCTGCGGCTGCGGATTGGAGCCGAGGCGACCCTTCAGTTCCGCGATCCAGTTCGCAACGCGCTTGTCGCTGTTTCCCGACAGAGCCTGGTATTCCTCGAAGGCCTGCAACGCCCGCTGCGGTTCCTGAAGGAACAGATCGCACAGCACGCCCAGGTTCAGATGCGCGGGCGCGTAACTCGGATCGGCTTGCAAAGCATGCATGTAGGCTGCCTCCGCTTCCTTGAATCGACCGAGACGCCGATAGACCAAACCGAGCTCGGTGTGGGCGAGCGCGCTGGAGGAATCGCGCCTGACCGCCTCCTCGAGCGCTTCGGCCGCTTCCGGCAGGCGCCCGGCGCGCTGGTACATCAGACCGAGGTTGATGCTGGGCGCGGCGGACTGCGGATACGCGAGCGCCAGTTGCTTGAACTCCAGTTCCGCATCGGTGAGGCGCCCGGATTCGAGCAGCGCCACCGCTTGAGCGAACTGCTGCATCGCGCGCTCGGGCAGCACCGGTGCCGGCGGCGCAATCGCGGCCGCGGCTGCCGCCGTGCTCTCAGCCACGGGCACGGGCGCAGGCGCGGGCGGCGGCGCGCTCGCGCAACCCGCCAGGAGCATTGCCACCAGCATGGCCAGCGCGGCGAGCTCAGCGCATGTCTTTGACGAATTCCGCACCGATCTCCGCCTTGGCGTAACGCGCCGGCTTCAGTTTCGCCAGCACTTCGTAACTCTTCTTCACCCAGTCGTCGTACACACCGTCGCGCGCGCGCGCGGCGTTGGCCTCGTGAATCTCGATCGCCTTCTCCTCGAAGGGGAAGGCTTCCTCCTCGAGCAGCACGTCGTACTGCTCGAGCTCGTCCGGCTCGAGGTTCTTCGGCCGCTCCGAATCCATCAGGTCCTTGGCGAGCGTGCGGTACAGCTCGGCCATCGAGTAGGTCGCCGCCGTGGTCACCTCGGCCACGCCGTACTGCGCTGCCCTGCCATAGGCGTCCAGCGCGCGCTGCATGGCCTGCGTCTTCGCCGCAAGGCTCTTCTTCAGCGGCGCCTTCAATTGCACGGCCGTGAACATCGCCCCCGCCGGTTCGGCGAACAGCAGCGTCGCCTTCGCCGCCAGGAATTTGCTGCGCTCGGTGCGGCCGGCGCCGGCGGCGCGGTCCGCATCGACGATGTCGCTCAGCCAGCGGTCGCGCGTCTTGAAATCCTGCGTGGCGCCAGCCATGTCCGCGAGCCGCTGGCGCGCCTCGATGGCCGGATCGAGCGGCGCGGGGAAGCGCGCCACGAACTTTTCGTAGCTGCGCTGCGCGGCGGCCGCGTCTCTTGCCTTCTGATACAGCTCGGCGGAGCGCCACAACGCCTCGCGCCGGAATTCGGGCGTCTCCGCGGCGCCGTCGGCCATCCGTTCGAGCTCGACGGCCGCACGCCCCGACTGGCCGGTCTCCACGTAGGCGACCGCCAGATTGCGGGTGGCATCCGCCACCAGCGGATCGCCCGGATGATTGCGGCGGAATCCCTCCAGCACCTCGATGGCGCGCGGCCAGGCCTTGATCGATACCAGCGCCGCCGCCGCATCGAACTCGGCGTTCTTGCGGATGCTCGAGCTCGGCGCCAGGGCTGCGACGCGCAGGAAATCGTCGACCGCGCCGGACGTATTGCCCGCGGCCTGCTTCTGCTCGGCCTGCTTGTAGACCGCCGCAGCCAGCTTCTCGTTGATCTCGGCGTGTTCCTTGTCTCCGGCCGGCACGACGCCGCGCAACTTCAGGTACGCCGCCTCGGCCTCGGCATAGCGCTGCTGGTCGAAGCGGCCGTGCGCGATGACGGCGTAGGCAGTGCGCCGCTTGAGATCGTCGACGGCGGGCCGCAGCGTCAGCACCTGCTCGGCGGTGGCGATGGCACGATCATAGTCTTTCAGCTCGAACAGCTCCTTGGCGCTGCGCGTGAGCACGTTGGGCGCTTCCTTGTGCGCCGGATAGGCGTTCGCGAACTTCAGGCCGCTTTCCACGCCCTGCACGTGCCAGGTGGCCTTGTCGATGCCGCTGAGGAGCTTCTCCTGCTGGTCGTACGAAAGCAGCGCGGCGTAGGCAGCCTCCGCCGAACGCGGATGACTCGGGTACTGGTACGCGGTGCGCTCGTATTCGAGCGTCGCGTCGCGGAACTGACGGCTCTCGAACAGCGCCTCGGCGAGCAGGAAATTCGTGTCCGCGGATTCAGGCTCGTTCGGGAACCAGTTCAGGTAGCTGCGATACCAGCGCGCCGCCATCCCGTAGTCGCCTTCCTTCTTGCTCTTCTGCGCGGTGGAGTGATAGTGCTTGGCGAGCTCCTTCACGCTGGTCTTGAGCTCGGTCACGACCGCCGGAAACTGCTTGGGGTCGCGGCCCGCCCAGAACGGCGTGCCGAAACCGTAGCGCTCGACGAAGTCCTGCTTGCCGGTCAGCACCAGGGAAGCGAAGCCGCCCTTGCGATACGCCTCGATGGCGCGCACCTGCAGGAGCGGCGCGTTCGGATCGATCGGATCGCGCTTGACGAACGCCTCGTAGGTCTGCGCCGCGTCCTGGTAGCGTTCCTTGGTGATGTACAGATCGCCCAGATTCGAATACAGGAGATACGAATACGGCGGCGTGCCGCGCGCCGCGACGTAGGCGTCGACCGACTGCGGGCCGTCCTGGTAGGAGAAGGTGATGCTGGTGACGCGGAAGGTGTCGTCGAGCAGCTCGCGCTCCGGGCGCGTGAGGGTCTGAGGGTCGATTACCTGCCCGGCCTTCTGCCCGTTGCTGCGATCGATCAGCTTGCGATCGAGCAGCTTGCCGAAGGCGTCCAGGCTGTCCTGGTTGCGCGCGAGCTTGAACAGCGCCCAGCCGCGCTTGTAGAGACTTTGCTCGTAGAAAGTCGAGCTGTCGCCGCGACGCGCGACGTCCGCGTAGGCACGCTCCGCATCCGCGTAGCGCTTCTCGCTGAACAGGATCTCGCCACGGCGGAACTGTGCCTCGTCGATCAGGCGGCTGCTCGGAAAGCGGCCCGCCATCTGGTCGAGCGTGGCGAGCGCCTTGAGCGGCTGGCCGTTCGCTTCGTGGGCGCGCGCGAGCTGGTACAGGACGGCGTCGGCGCGCTCGTATTCCGGGTAGGCGGAGAGCAGCATCGTGTAGAGCTGCACGGCTTCCGCGGTGCCGAGGCCCATCGTCACCTCGCTCTCCCCGCGCTCCAGCTCGCCCGCCTCGAGGTTCAGATCGCCGAGCCGGCGCATCGCCTCGGCGCGCAACGCCGGATCGCCCTTCTTGAGAGCGAGAAACTCGCGATAGTTGGCCATCGCCTTGGCCTGCCCCGGGTCGACGGGTCGGTTGGTCTTGACCTCGACCTTGCGGCCTTCGAGATCCTTGAGCGTCGGCGCGGGTTTCTTCTTCTCCGCCGCGTCGAGGGTCGGCACCACCGCGAGCGCCACCAGCAACGCCGCGGCCAGCTTGAATCCGCTGCGCTTCACGGCGTGCCTCCCGTAGCGGGCGCATTCGCAGCGCGGTCATAGATCGTGGCCAGCGCAAAGCGCGCCTGCAGCTGGTAGCTCGCCAGCCGTTCTTTCTGCGACTCGAGCTCGCTCACCGCGACGTCGGCGAGATACTGGCCCTGGGCTTGCGAGGCCTGCGCGAGGCGGATCCCGAGCGTATCGATGCGCGGTTTCAATGCCGCCACGCGGGCCGCGAAAGCTTCGGTATCGGTCGGCATGTTGTCGCGTCCCTGCTCCACCTTGAGCCAGCGCTTCTCGGTCTCCTTGAGCGCGGCATCGAGCCCCTTGAGGCTCTTGCGCGTGCCCCAGACGCGCGCCTTGTACGCGTCGTTGAGCTGCCAGTAGAGCACGCCCTTCAGCAACCGCACCTTGTCGCGCATTTCATCGAGCGACGCGTCGTCGGGCTGCGCCGCCAGCGCATCCTCGGTGGTGCGGATCGTGGCCCACATTTCCTGCTCGCGCGGCGTACCGAGGGCGACGATATCGCCGCTGCGCTCCGCCGCCGCGAGGCGCGATTCCAGCTCGACGCGTTTGCGCGCCAGCACCTCGGGCGCCTCCTGCGCCAGCACCGCCGCGACTTTCGGCATGCGCTGGGTGTAGGCGACGCGGCGCGTATCGAGCATGTCGCCGAAGGCCTCCAGGCTGCGAGCCCACTCCTCGAGGTTGCGCTGCATGAAACCCAGGGTGCGGAAGTTCTTCAGGCCTTCCTGGAACTCGTTGCCGGCCAGCAGGTGATACAGATACCGAGACTCGGGCGCGTCGGGAAGGTTCTCCAGCTGCCAGAACCAGCCGTAGCGGCCGTCCGTGTCGTTCGCCACTATGGTGTCGAGGAGCCTGCCGGAACGGATTGCGGCAATCGATTCGTCGATGCGATGCGATTCGGCAGCATAGGAGTCGATGGCGGTGGTGTAGTACTCGGCGGCCTGCGCGCTCGCGTTGAGCTTGCCGAAGGCGTACGGCACGGCGAGATACGATTCCTGCACCGCCGCGTCGAGCAGATTGCGGCCATGCAGCTCGGTCCACGGCACCAGCGCTTCGTTGTAGCGCCCCTCGGCCGAATCGGCCCAGCCGACGGCAAGCAAAGCCTTGTTGGACTGCGGGCCCTGCAGGCGTACGCGTTGCAGGGCCGGTTTCGCCAGACCAGGCTGCCCCGCCTGCAGGTAGGCATAACCCAGTGCGAGGTTGGCCTTGTCGCGCAACGCCAGCAGCTCTTCGCTCGAAGTCTCGATCTGACCGACGGCGTCCAGCATCGTGGCCGCCTCCGTCATGCGGCCCTTGCGCACCAGCGCGACGCCCAGGTTGAACTGCGCGTAGGCTGTCCAGTCGGGCGGACCGCGCCAGCCGTTGAGAATGTTGACGGCGTCGTCGAAGCGGCCCCGCTGAATCAGTACTTGCGCCAGCAGATTCTGCTTCTCGGCGTCGAGCGCGGGCGTGAGGCGACCCTCGATGCGCCGCAGTGCGCGCTCGGCCTCGTCCCAGTAGCCGCGCTGGTACCAGACCTTGCCGAGGTAGAACCAGGCGCGATTGCGCACCATCGGCGCGACGTTCTGTTTCAGCAGACGCTCGAAGATCGCGCCGGCCTCCAGGTGCTGGCCATAGGAAAGGTACAGGCCGCCGAGCAGCAGATCGGCTTCATCGCGGTGGTGGGCCACCCGGTCCTTGCTTTGCGCGGCCCGCAGCCGCGTCAACGCGCCGAAGTAGTCGTCCTGGAAGAAATGAAACAGCACGTCGCCGTAGTGCAGGTCCTTGACCGTGGTGGGCTTGAGCGTGCCGGAGCGTTCATCGGCGTGGACGGCCGCGAGCGGCGCGCACAGCGTCGCGCCCAGTACCAGCGGTGCGAGCACGCGCCGGCTCACTCTCACTCCCACTCCTTGATGACGAATTCGGGCTGCTGCTTGCGCGCACGGTCGCTGATCTGCAGCTCGAGGTACTTGGCGCCGATGCCCTTGTCGAAATTCAGCGTGGCGCCGCGCTTGTAATCGCGCTCGTGGGTGCCCTTGCCGGTGAAGAAGGCCACCAGCTCGTGCTTGCCGACCTTGAGATTGCCCACGTACATGCGCTGCACGCCGCCGCGCATCAGCGCCTCGGCCTCGCGCGCGGTGTACAGGTAGTTCGCGACCTCCTTGTCGTCGACCTTGAGCGTCACCGAATCGACCGCGAAGAACTCGCCGACGTCCAGCGAGACGAATACGGCGACCTGCGTATTGGCGGGGAACAGCAGCTCTTCCTCCAGCACGAACAGGTCCTTGTTGAGCTCGACCACGTCCTTCTTGAGGGCCTGGACGTCCTGGTCGATGCTCTTGAACTCCTGTGACGGCGCGGCGGGCTGGTCAGCCACGGCAGCGGCGGCGGCATCCGCCGGCGGAGCGGTCGGCGCATTCGCGCCGGCCGGCGCTGATTCAGCCGGCTGCTCTTGTGCCAGCGCCACGCCGATCGGGCCCACTATCGCTAACCAAGCGGCTAACCAAGCGGCTAACCAGACGGCTAACCAGGCGGCGAACCAGCTGGCGCGCGCCACGCGCGAGCGCGTTGCGGAGAGGGCGTCAGGTCGCACTGCGTTCATCACTCTCGTCACCTCGTTGCGTCATTCATCGAGCAGCTGGCGCAGCTCGGCCACGTATAGCTTCTCGATCGCCGGGTCGTAGTCGTAGTGCACGAAGCGCACCACGCCGGCCCGGTCGATGAGCACCGTCATCGGCACGGCATCCAGGTCGTAGAGCGGCGCCACCGCCTTGCGCGGATCGAGCAGCACCGGGTAGCTGACACCGATCGTGCGCGCGAATTCGACAGCGTCGGCGGCATCGTCGTCGACGTTCATGCCGAGCAGCACCAGACCGGCGCTCCCGTAGGTCGCATGCAACTGTTCCAGCCGCGGCATCTGCAGGCGGCACGGCCCGCACCAGGTGGCCCAGAAATTCAGCAGCACCACCTCGCCGAGGTGTTCCGAGAGCCGCACGTTCTGCCCGGAGACGGCCTTGAGCGCGAAATCGGCCGCGGGCTTGCCGCGGATCGACGGTTCGGCGGCGAGCACCGGCCGCGGTGCGCCGGCGAGCAGCGCGGCCAGCGTCAGCGCGATTGCAACAGCGGCGGGCCATCCCGGACGCACATCAGCCTTCACCGAACAGTCTCCGTTCGTGCGGTCGTTTACGTATCTCGCGGGTCGTGCGCGGCGCGCGGCGCCGCGACCAATCGGGGCCCAGAGCTTACACGCCAACATTACAGGATGCGCGACCCGTCGCACGATTTGTGGCGTCGCAAGCTGGCGACAAGTTGCTGTTGCGATTGAGGTTTGCAGGCGTTGTCGTGTGTCCGGGTCGTTCGCGAAAACGCCGTAAATCCGTCCCTGGAGGCTCCGACGCCGACATCGTGTCGGCGACGGTTTCGCAAACGACCCGGACACACGCCAACGCCCGCGCGAGCGCCCGCGTTCAGCGGCGGGTCGCCTGGCTGTCTTCATACATCCGGATCAGGAACGTCCGAACAGCCGCCGGGGCGTCCTCGGGGGTCATCAGTTTCTGCGCGACCAGCAGGTCGGCCATGTCCTTCAGACTGCGCTTGCCGTCGATCAGGCCCATGACGAACGCGTAGATGCGCGTCGCCATGGCGGTCATCTGGAAGTCCTGCAGCAGCGGGACCGGGCGATCGCCGGCGACGATCCAGTCCGGCAACGAGGAGAGCTCCGCGGCCGCCGGCACGGCCCGCGTCCTCGTCGCCGCGAATGCCACCACGCTCTCTACGCGGCCATGGCGGCTGGCGGGCGAGCGCATGTACGGCAGCGCCGC
>Ga0184615_10002038_pt1 | contig 10899 bp, 9 predicted proteins | sample PLM4_65_coex_FD_133134 | JGI IMG/M metagenome (GOLD analysis project Ga0184615, IMG submission 133134) | Groundwater sediment microbial communities from an aquifer in East River, Colorado, USA - PLM4_65_coex | ecosystem: Environmental > Terrestrial > Soil > Riparian zone | place: USA: East... | reverse complement strand
GATCAGTCCGTCGTATCGCTCGAAGGCTTCAGGAGGGCCCCGCACCGCTACTACGACTACGCCCTTGATCTCTACCCGGTCAGAAGATCGGCGAGACCTAACCCGGCCCACTATATGCTCGCCGAGCTCGAAAGGAGAGGGCTCCTCAAGGGTGTAATTACACAGAACGTGGACGGGCTCCACCAGGACGCGGGGTCGGAAGAGGTCCACGAGCTCCACGGCTCGCTCCGGCAGGCCGTATGCCTCGGCTGCAGCGTGCTCGAGCCCATGGAAGCCGTGATGGACCGGGTCATCTCCGGGGAGAACCCCCCGCTGTGCAAGGAATGCGGCGGGGTCCTCAAGCCGAACGCCGTCTTCTTCGGGGAGCTGCTCCCGCACGTGCCCTGGCAGAGATCCCTCGAGCTCGCCCGCGGGGCCTCCCTCTTCGTCGCAATAGGCTCCTCGCTCCAGGTCTCGCCCGCCAACACCCTGCCCGATATCGCGCTCCATGGGGGCGCCAGGCTCGTCATACTGAACCTTACGCCCACCCCCTTCGACGGGGACGCGGCGCTCGTAGTAAGGCAAAAAATAGGGGAATTCTCCTCCGCCGTATCGGGGATTCTCGGTGCTTCAAAGACATAAAACTTAATTTATTATTTTCACTCTAGTGAAATTAAGCCCCCTGCTTAATATTTTTTCAGATTCTTAAAAAAACCCCTTGACAACACCCCGTCAACTTTGATATAAGTAGATACGATGGGGTGTTGAATCGTAGTTATCTACGTTTCTCATCTTAAGGTTGGTAACAATCCGGTTTCAAAAATCTATATAAGGAGGTTTGTAATATGCCAAGTCATCTAAATGTCCCTTTGAAGTATTGGGAGCTCACTAAGGAGGTTCCACCACCTCCCATAGAGAGAGACATAAACACGTGGATCATAGCGAACCCGTCGGACCCGCTATGGGACATCGATGTTCTCCCTCTTACCTATTCCGATAGCCGCTGGTCTGCTTTTGTTGTAAGAGTAGACGCGGCTACCAGACAGCGTCTTTGCCCGAACCCGCCACTTACGGTTTGGGACGGAGAGAACGCAGATTTGGTCGAATACTGGTATGTTGACCACAAGAATACGATGTTGGGCCCATACCTTGAGTTCGGTGTAACCATTTCTGCTACGTATAAGGACCCGAAAGGTAATGTATGGAAAGCCGGTTACTATCCATATATGTACCTCACCGGCGATGCTCCGGTTGATGCCGGCCGTGTACTCGGTTTCCCGAAAAAGATGTCATACATCAGAATCACCACCCATGGCGGTGAAAAGGGAACCGACTTCTTTGGTTTTGCAATGACCCGTAATGGTTACCTTTTGCATAGCGCAACAGGTAAGTTTGATGACAAGCAGGTAACACCTCCGTTTTTCTATGGAAAGACTGACTGGGGCAAATTCAACATGAAGGTTGTCACCAGACCGGATGTTTCAAGCTCAGAGTGGCAGCTTACCTATCTGCCTTCGGAGTTGCCAGCTGCATTCAACATCAAGGGCCATCGCTTCCAGATTAAGCCCGAGCATACACGCACGGCTTCGAGCGATGCTATCAACTGGTTCGCACAGGCGACCCCGTTTGATAACATGGGCGCTGAAATCAAGATCCAGGAAATTACTGGTCTTATTTCGTTCGTATTTGACCTTATTATCCCGGTTCCTGCGGTTCTGTGGACCGAGACTTATGAGCGTCCAGCCAGCTACAGGGGATATGCTACTCCATACAAGTATGGACTACGTCAGCAGTTCCCGATCAGCCAGGGATCATAAGCGGTCTGGCTTTTGTGTCTTGAGCAGTTGAGTAAGGAAAACGAAGAACGACAAAATTATAGGAGGTATTTGCAATGGGTTTACAGGCAAATGAATATAGTTACCCGTGGTTGGCAGAAGGCGAAGTACCGCCCCTACCATTAGACAGAGACAGAATTCACATCATCAGCCAGGGCGTAGCTGACCCTGTGTTCGACTATGACATTATTCCGCTCACCTATACAGAAAGCCGCTGGATGGCTTTTGTAATGCGCGCGGATTTAAAGGCTATGAAGGCAGTTACACCGGAACCGATTGAGATTCAGGACGATGTAATCGAGTTCTGGTATGTTATTCACAGAAACACCATGCTTGGGCCATACATGGAAATGGGTGTAACCTTCTCCGCTACGGTTGATTCCGGAGACGGCAAGATCTACAAAGCCGGATACTATCCATACATGTATCTCTCCAACGACTCCCCGATTTTCGCAGGAAAGGAGCCGTTCGGATTCCCGAAGAAAGCTGCTTACATCGCGGCTTACGAGCACGGAACGAATAACAACTGGTTCAACATGCTGATGGAGCGCCGTGGTTATATTCTTCACACCGCTAACGGCCGCTATTCCGACAAGCCCCTTTCCACGAGACCTACGTTTTATGGAAAGACCGACTGGGGTCGTATGAATTATCGTATTACCACCAGACCGGACGTAACGACGAGCACCCATGAGGTTACTTATCTTCCGTCCGAGCTTCCCCCGGGATTCGGAACAGGCCATCGCTTCCAGCTGAATCCGGCTAGTATCCGCACCGCAACGGGTGCTGATATCCGCTCCTGGTACCTGAACGGGACACCGTTCGACTACATGGGCGGACAGATTCCGGCTAAAGAGTTAGTGGGCATCATCAGCTTCACGTTTAACCTCATAATTCCGGGGGCATCTACTATCTGGACCAGGGTTGTGAAGAGAGACCCCGACAAGGATTTCGGAGCTCTTCTGTACTCGACTCCGTTCAAGTACACGATGCGCCACCGCTTTATGGTGCCGATGTACTCACAGGGTTAATTTATCGACCTCGTGTGAACTGGGAAATAAAGATGTCAATCAGGGCAGGACTCCCCCGCAAGAGGGAGTCCTGCCTTTTTATTTTCTGACGCTTATTAAGATAGAACGGACCCGCAGCCGCACACGAAGTGTGCAGTCGAAGGGTTCGTCCTTCGGCGCAGAACCTGCGCTCGTATACGATCCTTCCCAATCTCCCTAGCCAATATCAGCTACAGCGGTAATTTCATACGTTAGCGGCGACTCGCCGCCCGTTCGCCCTTCGGCGCAGAACCTGCGCACATGTACAATTTCTGCAATACCCCCTATGCTTCCGCCTGCAGCCGAAGTAAAACCCGTTCGTCCTGAGCTTGTCGAAGGGTCGAAGGGTTCGTTGAGGTAAAAAGGGGAGGGCGGCCCTACATTTGGGAATTCTCGCCTTCTTTTATCCTGGAAGAAAATATATAGAATTTCTTTCTGTCCCTCCGGGACCTGTTCCCGTCGTAAAGCCTCAGCGCTTCCCACAACTTCTCCCAGCTGAGCTCGTCGAGAGTGGTATGTATTTCTCTGCCACGGCGTTGGTCCTTTACGGACATAGTGAAGCTGGCCATCCGCAATCCCTCCGTCTGGATGAATATCAAGATAAGATTGTTTCGAGGGACTCCTCCGACCCGGAACCCCCGTATACACCCCCCGGTGTAATAACTGCCAGCATAATCGGTTACCGTTAAGAGAATGTTTCGGTGCCGTTAATGATTTATTAAGAGTATGGGACGGGAGAGGATTCTTTTGTCATTTCAAGCAACGGTTCTTATTGCGCGCAAGAACCGGGCGCTCCTGCCAACGCGGCCCGAATTCAATTGCCCCCGGCTACCTGCTCTATCAGATTCAAATTGTGAGAAATCTATCCTTCCGCATTCAATTCCCTCCTTTCGTAAAGAACGGTTCTGAGCAAGCGTAAGAATCGGACGCCATAACAACAAAAGCACCGATGTAAATTAACTTCTGGTTGGGTGCTGCTGAAGTCCAAATAGGCTAGGGAGGATTTTATTTTTGTCATTCCCGAATGCTTTTATCGGGAATCCAGTCCTTTAAACCCCGTTCGCCCTTCGGCGCAGAATCTGCGCACATGTACGATTCTTCCCAACGCCATCCACCTAAATCAGCAGCTACGGCTACTTCATACGTCCGCGGCGACTCGCCGCCCGTTCGCCCTGAGCTTGTCGAAGGGTCGAAGGGCGTTGCATCAGATTTATTGAGATAGGAGGGCAGGGCGGGGGTTACATCTACAAATTCAGCTCGAGCTCCTGAGCCTCGTCCGCTTCGTCGTCCCCCTGCGGGAATATCTTGTCGGGGAGACCTATGATGCGCCTTAAGGACTTGAGTTCCTGAGCCGCGTGCTTATTTCTTTTCTTCAACCGCCTCGTCCTCATTCTAAGGAGTATCATCGCATACGAGAGGTCCGTATCGCCTACCCATCCGGCGTAATCGAGGCGGCCCTTCGCGGACATTGTGGTCTGGAGAGAGCGGAAAAGGCTGTACTCCTCGTCCGGAATGAAGTTGTCGAGGAACGTGTAAGCGTCTTCGATTATATCCCTCTCTTCTATATAGTCCTGGTGCAGGAGGTATATGGAGAGCGCGTGTCTTATAACGGTCTGCGGAAACGGGAGAAGCGATTCGGGGAGCGCGCCCGGAAGGATTTTAAGGGGCTCCGGGTTATCCTGCTCGTTTATCAGGGAGAGGAGGTCGCCGTATTCGGATACAATTTTTTTTGGATGGAGGTTTGCGTTTTCCGTCTGCACTATAAAGTCCCTGAGCCGCCGATGTGCCGGAATAAAAAGCCCGAATGCGGCCACCGGCGTAGCTGTCGCACTCGCTCAATTCCGTACTGTCAATTTTATCTGGGTCCCCGCAGACTTCGCATACGGGGCGGAACGGGAAAGCAGTAACCGACCGTTTGCCTTTTGCGATGTCTCATCCTAATTCTATCACGTTCGCCCATGGTTTGACAGTAGCTGAGAAAATTTTTTGTGAAGCCGGCGGGCGCGGAGCGCTTTTCTGCGCTTGCGGTTTATCATTAGCGATTTTCTATTTTTATAGTATCCTAAGTACGCGATTTGACTTATCACCGGGCCGGACGGAGAACCTCAGGAACTTGAAATCATTATCCAGTAAGAACTACGTTCTCGTTCTAATCGCTCTCGGTATTGTTTTCGGTGACATAGGGACGAGCCCGCTCTACGCCTTCCGCGAATGTTTTTCTCACAAGTACGGCCTCGAAGTCATACACGAGAACATACTCGGGATTCTCTCCCTGATTTTTTGGTCCCTGATAATTGTTATCTCTCTGAAATATACGACCTATGTTATGCGCGCGGACAACGACGGGGAGGGGGGCGTCCTCGCCCTCCTCGCTCTCCTCATTTCCAGAAATGGCATGATTAGAAAATTTAGCCGGGTCGTGTTCAGTCTCGGCATTTTCGGGGCGGCGCTCTTCTACGGGGACGCCATGCTGACCCCGGCGATATCGGTGCTGAGCGCGGTCGAAGGGCTCAGGGTCGCGTCTCCCGTATTTCATGACTACGTGATCCCCATCACGCTCGTCATACTGACCTTGTTTTTCTTTTACCAGAGCAAGGGGACGGGGCGCGTAGGCGCCCTGTTCGGCCCCGTAATGCTCGTATGGTTTTTCACGCTCTCGGTTCTCGGCATCGTATGGATTATAAAGCAGCCGGAGGTCCTGGCGGCGCTCAACCCGCTTTACGGCGCGGAGTTTTTCATCGTGAACAAGGTCCACGGGTTCCTGGTGCTGGGAGCCGTGTTCCTCGTCGTGACAGGCGGCGAGGCCCTCTACGCCGATATGGGGCACTTCGGAGGGTTTCCGATCAAGCTCGCCTGGTTCGCGCTCGTCTTACCCGCGCTCCTCTTCAACTATTTCGGCCAGGGGGCGCTGCTGCTCGCCCGGCCCGAAGCCGCCGAGAACTCGTTCTACCTGCTGGCGCCTTCGTGGGGCCTCTATCCGCTTATTATCCTCGCGACCATGTCGACTATTATCGCCTCTCAGGCGGTTATCTCGGGGGCGTTCTCCCTCACGTCCCAGGCCCTTCAGCTGGACTTTCTGCCGCGCGTCAGGGTTGTATACACCTCCCCCGACAAGATGGGGCAGATATATATCCCCTTCGTCAACTGGCTTATGTTCCTGGGCACTATTTTTCTCGTCCTCATATTCCGCTCATCCGGAAACCTCGCGAGCGCGTACGGCGCGGCCATAGTAACGCTGATGGTCATAACCACGCTCCTCATGTATGCATGCTCGGTTTCGATATGGAAGTGGAACGCGCTCATAGCAATTATCGTGACGTCCTGTTTGCTGGTAGTCGATCTGGCGTTTTTCGGCGCGAATATAATCAAGATCAACCAGGGCGGCTGGTTCCCGTTCCTTATAGCGTTCGTAGTATATTTAGTCGTTCTCACGTGGACGAGGGGGAGGAGGGCTCTCGCGGAGGAGTTCCGGAAGGAGGAGATATCGTTTGACCTCTTCCTGTCCGACCCTGCCTTGAAATCGGTCATGCGCGTGCCCGGAACGGCCGTCTATATGTCCAAAAACCCGGACGGCGTACCGCGCACAATGCTTCACAACTTCAAGCACAATAAGGTATTCCACGAGCGCATGATAGTCCTGACCATATACACGGAAGGCGTACCGCGCGTGCCCTGGCCTAAAAAGTTCAAGGTGGAGAAGCTCTCCCATAACTTCATCCGCGTCATAGCCTATTACGGGTTCATGGAGACGCCCGACATCTCCCACGTGATAAGGCACCTGAAGGACCACGGGATTGAATGCACGGTCGAGGAAATAACGTTCTTCCTCGGACGTGAAACCATCATCGTCCGCGACCCGAGGGGGATATCCGGGCTGAGAAAGCAGCTCTTCGCCTTTTTATCCCAGAACATGCTCCCCGCTACCTCCCACTTCAACGTCCCCCCCAACCGGGTTATAGAAATAGGCCTGCGGATACAAATCTAATAAATCTTCCTTCTTACGATTTTCTCCATCCTCCACGGCCCCGCCTGAGCAGGAGCCTGTCCTGAGCGAAGCCGAAGGGTCGAAGGCCGCAGTTTTTAATTCCCTCCCCCTTCCCAGGAGTGGGAACTACTTTGAGCGAGTGAGAAGTAGGTCGCTCTCTCTACAACGGCAACATAGCATATAAATCTTCCGCCACAACGATGCCTGAGCCAAAATAGTCAAGGGTGGGGGTGTACCTTAATTTTCCTGTCATTCCCGAAACGATTGCACACAACGACTTCGATCAAGTGAGAAGTCGGACGACCGAGGGATATTGCAACGAAGCAATTGTATCCGGCACCTGGTATATAAATACGGAGTAAAAGCAATCGGTCGCTATCGGCTAACTGCAAATATGCCTCTCCAGCGCGGAACTGCACCAGCACAAGCCAAAAAGAATCGGGAATCCATTTTATTCGTAGGGGTGTCATTTGCGGGAGCGGCTTCCAGCCGAGATACCTCGTCGGGACCAAGATATGGTTACTGGTGTTCGAGGGCATGGACAATGCAATTATAAGCGGCTTAAAGGCTGGATCGGCCTCTTCCACTCTTCTGCGTAATTACGCCTAGGGCATGCCCCATCGGAAGCCGTGGGAAACATGCAGTTTACATAAGACTCATTATCGGACGCTAAATATTTCAAGAAAGCCAGGGGCTTAAAAGCGTCTCTAATGCCGCTATTGCCCTCTCCCATCTTTTAAAAAACATCAAACCCGTTCGCTCAAAAATTCATTTTTAAAGATATGTGTTTTTATATAGGTTTAAGAAGGTTTGCAATAGCGGAATTAAGATTTCGCCATCTGAAGGTGCTTTTCCTCCCGATCCGGTAAAATTACAAACCGTTATGAAATTCGGCGCCCACGTTTCAATCGCAGGCGGTATAGATAAGGCCCCGGAGCGCGCCCGCGCCCTCGGCTGTGAGTGCTTTCAGATATTCACGAGGTCGCCCCGGGGCGGCAAGCCCCCGGTGCTCGGCAAAGACCTCGTCGATTCCTTCCTGAAATCATGCTCGTCTTGCGGGCTGCCGGACTACTACATACATACGCCCTACTACATCAACCTCGCTTCGGAGAAAAAGGAGCTCAGGCGCTCATCTGTCGCCATAATCAGGGAAGAGCTCGAAAGGGGGAGCCTGATCGGCGCCAAATACGTCATGACACACCTCGGAAGCTCGAAGGGCATCGACCGCACGAGAGCCGTCGATATGGTCATTGAGGGGATCATTAAGATACTCGACGGTTCAGACGGCCTCTCGACGGAGCTTCTCCTCGAAAACACCGCAGGCCAGGGAGAGACGATCGGGGATACGTTCGGGGAATTGGCCAGGATTCTCGACGAGGCCGGGAATCCCCGGCTCGGCGTCTGCCTCGACACGGCGCACCTCATAGCCTCGGGCTACGACATAAGGACCAAAGCCTCCCTCAAGCACACACTCGATGCTCTATTCTCGGTCGTAAGCCCCGGCCGCGTGAAGCTCCTTCATGGAAACGACTCCAAAGCCGGCCTGGGCGAGAAAAAGGACAGGCACGAACACATAGGGAAAGGGAAGATCGGAAAAGAGGGCTTCAAGGCCGTGCTCGGCAGCCCGGTCTTGAAAGAACTCGACATGATAGTCGAGATACCGCCCGAGGAAGTCGCGCCCGATATCGAGCTCTTAAAACGCTTGAGAGTAACCGGATAGATATATTAACATCAGATATAACCCATAAGCATGTTCGGCATTTCAAATTGCGATTCCGGTGATTCTCCGGCCACCTTTCGGAATGCTTTCGGTGAACACTTACACGCCGGCCTCGCCACGATGTGAAGCTCGCCGCCCGCATCGCCGCCGCACCTTCTTTAATAATAAGAAAGAAAAAGGGCAGGCTCATGAAACCCCGCATTAGACATTGCCGTTATTCGCCCCGCATGAATTGACAGACCCCCCTGTCTTTCTTAAACAGAACGTTTCCGCCCGAATTATATTGATGGGTTAAAATTATGTATTAAACCGAAACCTTAATAGGTGTGGATAAAAAAAGAATATCTAATACTCGGCTTTAATATATGGGGAAGCTCCGCGGCGCTTCCGAATGATTACGCGGGACCGAAAGCGCTTCGTTATCAACCGCTAATCATTAAACTTCTCGAGCTGCAAGCTGCAAACAGCCAGCGAAATCAGCGCTCTTCTTCGCATCGCCGGCATTCCATATCAAAACATGTGTAATAGAAACGAATCACGCTTCTTTATATCTGTTATTGAAATTTCCCGAATCTAAAACGAAAACAAAAGACAAATAAATGAAATTGATAAAAGCGATTTTTGTAATATCGCTTCCCAATATTCGTAACACGTCTTTAGGCTTTGCGTCGATCACATGAGCATAACATAGTTGCCCTCCTCCCCCTTCCTCGGTCTCCTTCATCAGCTATACTCAAATCCGAAATTGCGAAAGGAGGAATTGAAACATGTCAGACACGTTGAAGGTCGGAGACGAGGCGCCCGCAATCGAAGCCGAGACCTACGCCGGCGAAAAAATTAAGCTCAGCGACTATCGCGGAGATAGAACAATCGCTCTCTACTTCTACCCGAAAGATTACACGGGCGGATGTACTAAAGAAGCATGTTCTATCAGGGATGGAATGGAGGATCTCGAGAAGCTCGGCGTTCAGGTCCTCGGAGTCAGCACGGACAGCGTCAAGTCTCACGAAGGCTTCAAGGAAAAACACGGCCTCAACTTTCCGCTCCTTAGCGATAAGAGCAAGGATATAATCAAGTCATACGGCGTCGTAAGCGATTCGGGCTCCGCGAGACGGGAAACCTTTCTGATCGATAAGGCGGGGGTAATACGTTATATCTGGACGAAGGTCAATGTGGCCGAACACTCCGGGGAGATCGCCGAGAAGGTAAAAGAGTTGGGGCTCGGCTGATCGCGAGACATGGCGCGCTGCGATATGATGATCAGAGAGAGCTGCCGCAGTATATACACTGCGCGGGAAAAGAATCGTTGCGGATAATGTAACTGCACTCCGGGCACGGGGTCCCTCTTAGCGCAATTCCCGTTCCCCTCCCGCGCCTGATCCTGCTGATAACCGCATCCACTTCTCCCCGGCTCGTTTCTCTCCAGTCGGCGGCAACCGCGGCTATCTTTCCCGCTTCCGGCATTTTGAGATTCCAGACCCACACAACGCCCATTACTAAAATTTAAACACGGGGAAATTAAGAGCGGATTATGAAATAGTTAAAGGCCGGTTAAAAGATCCGGTCAAGTTGTTGTACTTTACTAAGCGACGCCCTTGCCCAGATACGCCCTCAGTTTCGGCGAGAAGCTCCGCTTTACGAGCGCCGTCCTGAGGCTCCATTCTTCCTTTCCTTCGGCCGCCGGCAGGATCCTTATATCCTCCCCCTCTTTGATAGCGACGGGAACCCCGTCCCTGTAAAGCACCCTGTTCCTGTAATGTGACGGCACCCTCGCCCCGGGCGTCATTATCCCGGTCAGATTAAGCGGATCGGCGGCGCTGATCGAAACGAGCTTGCCGTCCCTCTGCTTCCTCCTCGTCTCCCTGAGACCGGCAACCGCCTCGGGCAGTGCGAACTGCTCCCCCCATACGCCGTCCACAAACCTCCCGCCCCTCACTTCGCCCCTGAGCTCGAGGAGTCTCAGCACCCGCACTAGCTCCCTCCACGGCGGAGCGAAACTCTCCCGCTCAGCAATCCTTCTGAATATAACGCCGTATCTCTTGAGCAGGGTCATGGCAAGCGTCCTGATATCCTCCCCTCCCGCCATCCCCCTCCCCTCCCTTCGCCCGTATGAGCGACCACCTGCCGGCCCCCTCCATGCTGAAGCTGGCCCTCTTCCTCCGCCTTCCCTCGGCAGTCCGGTATTTCGAGCTCACGAGGAGCGCCCGGAGCCCTGTGTAGCTATCAGACGTGACGATGCCTCTCGAAACAAGCTCCGCAATGGCGTTTTCAGTCTCCGATTTAAGCCCCTTCGTACCGGACGCTATCTCCTCGAAGAAGGACGCCCCTCTC
>Ga0184615_10002036_pt1 | contig 10903 bp, 9 predicted proteins | sample PLM4_65_coex_FD_133134 | JGI IMG/M metagenome (GOLD analysis project Ga0184615, IMG submission 133134) | Groundwater sediment microbial communities from an aquifer in East River, Colorado, USA - PLM4_65_coex | ecosystem: Environmental > Terrestrial > Soil > Riparian zone | place: USA: East... | reverse complement strand
TCGCGCGCGCACGGGTCGTGCCCGCCCGGGTCGGCGCGGTCGACGGCGCTGGTGAGCGCGTCGCGCAGCTGGAACCCCGAGTAGCCGATGGGGTTGCCCGAGTCGTAGGTGAAGAACCAGAACGCGTAGCGCTCGCGCAGCCGCTCGTCCGACAGCAGGTCGTTGACCATGTCGGCCCAACGCGCGGGGCTCGACGCGGTGCCGTGCACGAACACCACCGGGATCCGGCCCGGCTTGTACGGCCGCAGGCCGCCGAGCGCCGTCTCCTTGCGCACACCGATGGCGTTGCCCAGGAACGCCTGCAGCTCTTTCTGCCAGAACTTCGACTCGGTGAGTCCAGCCGCGAAGGCGGCCGTCGGCTCCGCCTCGAGCGGCGTTCGCCGCCCGTTGATGTCGATCGTCTGCGTGTCCAGGCTCGGAAACACGTCGAGCTGGCCGTGCAGGTCTCCCGCTCGGATGCCCTCGAGGGGTGAGTCGATCCGCACCACGGCCGTCAGCGGTATGCGGATCGCGGGACCGAGTGGAACGACCGGGGCTACCCCCGGAAGTGGACGCACCTTCGCCGCGAGCGGCGCGCCGATCCCCGCCGATCGGTAGCGATTGCGCAGCCCCTTCACCTCGAGCTCGGCCACCGGCTGCAGGTCGAAGAGCTCGTATTGGTCGAGCTCCAGCATGCCGGGTCTGGCCTCGATCGTGATATGTCCGAACGGCAACGGCAGCGGACCGGTGCGGTCGAGCGCCAGCGTCCCTCTCTCGGTGCGGTGGAACGCCAACGTCAATGCACGGTTGTACAGGTCCGCGGTGATGCGCTCGCGCGGGTCGAGTGGATCGAGCGGGCCACGGCCGTCTTCGGGAAAGAGCAGCGCCCAGGCGTAGACCGCCGCCGCGCCGTACTGGTCCGGCAGCTCCTCGTCCTCGGCGTACAGGAAGGAGAGCTCCGCCAGCGCGAAGAGCGCCTCGGGAGGCAGCCCCGCCTCGAGCGCTTCGGCGTGGAGCTTCGCGAGCGCGGCGGTGGGATTTTCGTACCAGGTCCCGATCAGGTCGTAGCGGCGAAGCTCGTTCAGGGAGTAGTCACTCGGTATGTCGGAGGTGAGCGCGCTCCGCGTCAGATTGACCTGCACCTCGCGCGGATCCGCGATCCGGATCCCGACCGGAGTCGCGCAGCCGGCGAGAAGGAGCGACGACGCGAGGGCGCGGATCAGAATGCGGCCGGAAGGCGTGCAAGACATGGCCGGGCAGAGTAGCGTGACCTCGAGGAGAACCCCCATGGCCGAAACGAGGCAGCCGACCGCACTTCCCGACTGGATCGCCGATCACCTGAAGCGGTACCTCGCGACCGATGGCGCCGACGGCCACCTCTGGAACGGTGTACCCACGCTGCTCTTGACCACGACCGGGCGAAAATCCGGCACGGCCCAGCAGCTTCCGCTCATCTACGGGAAGGATGGCGATCGCTACGTGATCGTCGCCTCGCGCGGCGGCGCGCCCGACCACCCGGGCTGGTACAAGAACCTGGTCGCGCAACCGGAGGTGCAGGTGCAGGTCGCCGCCGACCGCTTCCGCGCACGCGCGCGCAGCGCGAAGGGTGCGGAGCGCGCGCGGCTCTGGGAGTCGATGGCGAAGCTCTTCCCGCCGTACGACGACTACCAGAAGAAGACGACGCGCGAGATCCCGGTGGTGGTGCTCGAGCGGCAATGAGCGCGTGATACGATTTACCGAGCGCAGGGAGGGCGACCGTGGGCGTTGCGAACGGAGGCGACCGCTGGCATGAGCGCTATCCGGAGCTCGGCACGCAGCCGATCCCGATCGAGTCGTACGTCTCCGAGGAACACTTCCGGCTCGAGAAGGAGCGGATCTTCCGGCGCGTCTGGCTGAACGTCGGGCGCGTGGAGGAGCTGCCGAACGCCGGCGACTACCTGGTCAAGGATCTGCCGAGCTGCGACACGTCGCTCTTGCTGGTCCGTTCCGAAAGCGGCCGCGTCCAGGCGTTCCACAACGTGTGCTCCCACCGCTGCAACAAGCTCGTCTGGAAGGCCGGCAGCGGGACCGGCCGCGGCTTCGCCTGCAAGTTTCACGGCTGGACGTACGGCCTGGAGGGAGAGCTTCGCTTCGTGCCCGACGAGGAGCGCTACTTCGGCCTGCGCAAGGACGCGCTCGGTCTGACGCCGATCGCCACCGACGTATGGCAGGGGTTCATCTTCATCAACCTCGCCAAGGAGCCCGAGGAGACGCTGGAGGAGTATCTGGGCGAGCTGGGACGGGAGCTGGGCCAGTATCCGTTCGCCGAGACGTCCGGCATGTACTACGCGTGGACGACCGAGCTGCACGCCAACTGGAAGGTGTTCAAGGACGGCTTCCAGGAGGTCTATCACGTCCCGTTCCTGCACAAGCGCTCGCTGCCGGACTCGTTCTCGAGCCCGAGCAATCCGATGAGCCACTGCCTGGAGATGAAGCTCTACCCGCGACACCATCGCATGTCGCTCTACGGGAATCCCGATCACAAGCCCACGCGCGTCGAGTCGCTCGCGTTCCGCTTCGGGTCGCTCGTGATCCGCAACGCCTACGAGTCGGCCCGGCTTCCACCCGGCGTGAATCCCACCAAGAGCCTGTCGTGGTCGCTCGACATCAACGTCTTCTTCCCGAACTTCTTCGTCGACGTCGCCGACGGAACCTACTTCACCTACAACATCTGGCCGCTCGCGGTCGATCGCATGGCCTGGGAGGTGCGCTCGTACTTCCCGAAGGCGGAAACGCCCGGACAGCGCTTCAGCCAGGAGTACAGCAAGATCGTCTTCCGCGACGCACTGCTCGAGGACGCGCAGACGGTCGAGGCCACGCAGTCGGTGCTCACGTCCGGCGCGAAGACCCACTTCCAGCTCCACGACGAGGAGCTCCTGATCCGCCACGATCACCAGGTGCGCGAGGAGCACACGCGCCGTGGCTGAGGGGTCGCTTCCGGACGGGTTCGGCGATCTCGCCGCGCTTGCGAGCGACTGGGCCCTGCCAACGGAGCTCGAGCGGAACCGGCAGCGCTACCGCGCTTCGATCGACGACATCCAGCGCTTCTACGACACGATGCTCGCGCGCATGGACTCGATCATGGAGCACTTGAACCGGTACCGACTCGACGATCTCCCTGCGGCGGAGCAGCGGCTGCTCTTCCTCGCGTTGGCCCTGGCGGAAGTCGCGCCGGCGATCGAGTTCTACCGTCAGCCGAGCGTGATCGACGGCTACGACACCGAGCGCTTCGTGCCGCGGAACGGGCAGTAGGCGGCGCGTCGGACGAGCGAGAGACCGGCCAGCGAGATGCCCAGCAGCAGCAACCCCGCAGGCTCGGGCACGGGCACCGGCGTGACATTCACGAGCGCGATCTGATCGCTGTCGTCGAAGTCGTCGCCGCCGATCAGGTTCTCGAACAGGTCCGCGGCCTGCTCGCGCAGGAACAGACCGTAGCCCGTGGTGGGCACGGTGCCGCCGGGGCCGGTACAACCGCCCTCGCTGCACGGCACGAGGTTGAAGATGTCGAGCGTGCCGCTGAAGATGAGCGCGGTGACTTCGCCGGTTACGCTGCGTGCGTCGAAGTCGAACTCGAGGTCCTCGATGTCGAGGTCCACGCCGCCGAAGTCGAAGCGCACGCCGGATCCATCGTGCTCGAGCGATCCGCTCGGCACCTCGAGATCGGCGCTGCCGCCGGTGATCGGCAGGAAGAAGCCGGTCGTGCCATCGAGCTCCGCGTCGCCGAGCGGCTCCACGTCGATGTCCAGCGCGTCGAGATCGAGCGTGAAGAACAGGCTCGTGGTTCCGCCCGCGAGCTCGACGAGCGTGCACGCCCGCGAGGGCTCGCTCCAAGCAGCGGCGAGGATCAGGGTCAGCAGGATCGAGATCGGCTTCATGGGGAGTCGCTCCTTGGAGGTTCCGTCGGAGCTGGACTGCACGAAGCGTGCCTCGGGCGTGCGGCGAGCGTAACGCCGTGCACGTGGGATCGACCGGCGAGGAATCTACAATCGACTACGCGAAGCGGACGTAGTCGGAGTCCAGCGCCCTGCCGTCGATCTTGTGCGTGGGCGCGCCGATCCACTGCGCGCACTGCCCGCGCTCGAGCACCGATCCGCTCTGCAACGCCTCGAGCCACGCGACGTCGTCCGCGTTCGGGAGATGAGCAGCGACCGCGGCGACATCGCGCGCCGGGCTCCCGTCGGGCAGCCACGCCGAATCGGCGAACGGCCCGATCTTGCGATTGAACCGCTGGCTCGGCAGCCGGATCCGGAACGCGATCCCCTCCCGCTGGAGCACCTGGTTCCAGTGCGCGACCGACTTCTCGCACTCGCGCACGTACGCGTCCTGCAGGAGCGCGTTCGTCGCGCGCCGGAGCGGAACGGCGTCGGTCGCGACCGCGCCCGCGGCGGCCGGCTTCTCGACGTCGTAGGTGCCGTCGAGCAAGCGGTGGTCCTGATAGACGCCGGCCTTCGACTCCTGGTACCGCCCCTTCAGCCCCGTCGCGAAGTAGGTCGCGGCGTTCGACGAGTCGGGGCTGCCGAACAAGTCGAGGCTCTCGCTGAACCAGTGATTGACGAAGCGCTGCAACAGCGGGAGGTCGATCCCGCCTTGCGCGCGCGCATCCTCGTTGGGATCGCGCTTCATGAGCTCCGCGGTGCGCGCGACGATGCGGCGGATGCCGCCCTCGCCCACCGACAGGTGGTGCGCCTCCTCGGTGAGCATGAAGCGGCAGGTGCGCGCCAGCGGGTCGAAGCCGGACTCGGCGAGCGACGCGAGCTGGTACTTGCCGTCGCGGTCGGTGAACGTGGCGAAGCAGAAGAAGTCGAGCCAGGTGGAGATCGGCCGGTTGAACGCGCCGAGGATGCGCGGGTGGTCGGCCTCGCCGCTCTCGCGCGCGAGCAGCGCTTCCGCTTCCTCACGGCCGTCGCGGCCGAAGTGACTGAACAGCAGGTACACCATCGCCCAAAGGTGGCGCGCTTCCTCCACGTTCACCTGCAGCAGATTGCGCAGGTCGTAGAGCGACGGCGCACGCGCGCCGAGTCGCCGCTGCTGCTCGACGCTCGCGGGCTCCGTGTCGCCCTGCGTGACGATCAGCCGACGCAGGGTCGCGCGCAGCTCGCCCGGGACCTGCTGCCACACCGGCCGCCCGATCGGATCGCCGAATGCGATCGTGCGCTCCGGCTCGGCTGGGGCCAGGAAGATGCCCCAGCGGTACTCGGGCATGCGCACGTAGTCGTAGTGCGCCCAGCCTTCGCGGTCGACGCCGACGGCGGTGCGCAGGTAGATCTCGCTCGTCTGCAGACCTTCGGGTCCGCGCTCCTTCCACCAATCCAGGAACGCCGGCTGCCACGACTCGAGCGCGCGGCGCAGCTTCTCGTCGGACGCGAGGTCGACGTTGTTGGGAATTCGCGCGGTGAGATCGACGGACATCGCTTCTCCTACGTTCGCTTCACGTCAGGTTCTCTTCCAATCGAACTTGGCGCGCTCCGGTCGGCCGTACGCGCGGAGCGCGCCGTCGGGACCCGAGGCGTTCGGCCGCTGGAAGATCCAGTTCTGCCAGGCCGTGAGACGCGCGAAGACCTTCGTCTCGAGCGTCTCGGGGCCGGGGAAGCGCAGGCTCGCTTCGAGTCCCGTGAGCGCGTCGGGCCTGCCGAAGAAGCGCGTCTCGAGCCGCGTCTGCCCGTTCGCCATGCGGTGCGCGCCGCGGTTCATCGCGGTGAGCTCGAGCGACGACTCGCTCTCGCCCCCGCGCAGCATGTACACGCGGTCGGCCGCGAGCGCGAGCTCGAAGAGCGTTCCGACGAAGCACGAGCCGGGCTCGACCAGCGCGAACGACGAGCGCGCGGAGTTCTCGACGCGCTTCAGCACGCGCCCGAAGAGCCCGCGGACCTCGCGCGCGAACCAGCTCGATCCGCCCAGCGCGGCATCGAGCACGCGCGCGTCCGCGGGCTCGCCCTGCGTGCGCACCAGCCAGAGGCCGAGCTCCGGGTGGTGGAAGCGCAGGCGCAGCACCGCGTCGTCGAGCTCGCGCGCGATGCGCAGGCCGGCCAGCAGGTTCGGGAGCTTCGGCACGTGAACGGTGATCGAAGCCGTGCGGCTCTCCACGGAGAGCTCCACCGACACGTGCCGGTAGCGGATCTCCCCTTCGCTCACCTGAGGATCGAGCGGCTCGAGCCGGACACCGTCGGCTTCGGGCACGGGGCCGCTCGCCTCGAGCGCCGCGGCGACCTCGCGCTCGACCAGCTTTGCGAACTCGCTCGGCTTCGCGGTCGCGTCGACCAGTCCCTCCGCGAGCGCACGCGGCGCGCGCACACCCTCTTCGAGCGTGCAGAACACGTCGGCCAGATCGCGCCGCACCGCGCGCTTGTCGACGAGCCGGGTCAGCCCGCCCGTTCCCGGCAGCACCGCGAGCAGCGGCAGCTCGGGCAGGCTCACCGCCGCGCGCCGATCGTCGACGAGCAGGATGCGATCGCACGCGAGCGCGAGCTCGTAGCCGCCGCCGCTGGCGGTGCCCGAGAGCGCCGCGATCCAGCGCTGACCCGCGCGCGTGGCGTCTTCGATCTCGAAGCGCGTCTCGTTGGTGAGCTTGCAGAAGTTCACCTTCAGCGGGTGCGACGAGCGCGCGAGCATCCCGATGTTCGCGCCCGCGCAGAACACGTCGGCGAGCGCGCTGTCGACGAGCACGCAGCCGACCTCGGGGTGCTCGAAGCGCAGCCGCTGCACGGCGTCGCGCAGCTCGATGTCCACCGACAGGTCGTAGCTGTTGCGCTTGAGCGCGACGCCGTCCATCAATCCGCCCGCCTCGTCGACCGCGAGCGTGAGCCGCGCGACGCGGCCGTCGACCGCGAGCCGCCAGTGGCGGTAGCGCTCGGGAGCGGACTCGAAGCTGCGCGGCATGCCGTCCCCGAGCTCGCTCATCGGTGGACCTCGTCGCCGTCGATCCGCTCGCCGATCATCAGGTAGCGGAACGGGTCCTTCCCGGTGTTCTCGAGGTAGTGCGTTACGTCCTGCTTCGCTGGAAAGCAGACGTAGGAGCCGGGCCGGAGCTCGTACTCGTACGCGCCGAGGTGCAAGGTCGCGCGGCCCGCGAGCACGTACAGGTGCTCCTCCTCGAGGCTGTGCCAATGCGCCGGCTTGGTGTCGCAGCTCGGCGGCAGCTCCATCAGGCCGACCCCCACCTTCGCGCGCCCGCCGATGTCGCAGAGCGCCTTGGCGCGGACCTCCTGCGGCGTGCCCTTCGCGAAGATCTCCCAGTCGAAATCGATCTCGTTCACCGGTCGCTTCATCAGTCCTTCTTGCGCAGCAGATGGCGCCGGATCTTGCCGGTCGCGGTTTTCGGAAGCTCGTCCACGAACTCCACCCGGCGAGGATACTTGTGCGGGGCGAGCTTCGCCTTCACGAAGGCCTGCAGCTCGCGCGCGAGCGCGTCGCTCGGCCGGGCGCCCGGTGCGAGCACGACGAAGGCGCGCGGCTTCACGAGTCCCTCCGCGTCCGTCTCGGCGACGACCGCGGCCTCGACCACCGCGTCGTGCGCCGCGAGCGCGGCCTCGACCTCGACGGGCGAGACGTACTGCCCGCTCACCTTCATCAGGTCGTCGCTGCGGCCGACGTGCCAGTGCGAGCCGTCGGGCTCGCGGCGGTAGCTGTCGCCGCTGCGCACCCAGCCGGGCGCGATCATGGTCTGCGCGGTCGCGTCGGGCCGAGCGTGGTAGCTGCGGGCTGCGCTCGCGCCGTAGGCGAGCAACGTGCCGATCTCCCCATCCGCGACGTCGCGGCCAGAGTCGTCGACGATGCGCACCTGGTAGCCGGGTACCGGCACGCCGCTCGAGCCTGGCCGCGCGCTGCCCGGCCGGTTCGACACGAAGATGTGGAGCATCTCCGTGCTGCCCAGGCCGTCGAGGATCTCGACCCCGAAGCGCGCCTGCCAGCGCTCGAAGATCGCCGCGGGCAGCGCCTCGCCCGCCGAGACGCAGAGCCGCACCCGGCCGAGCGTCGCGGGCAGGTCCGGATGCGCGAGCATCGCGGCGTAGAGCGTGGGGACGCCGAAGAAGACGGTGGGCGCTTCGTCGCGCAGAAGCGCGAACATCGCCTCGGGCGTCGGCCGATCGGGGCACAGCACGATCTCGCCGCCCAGAAGGACGGGAAACGTCAGCGCGTTTCCGAGCCCGTAGGCGAAGAAGAGCTTCGCGGCGGAGAGCACGCGGTCGTCCGCGCGAAGCCCCAGGACCTCGCGCGCGTACGCCTGCGCCGTGAACGGAAGGTCGACGTGGCGGTGCACGACGCCCTTGGGCTCGCCCGTGGTTCCCGACGTGTAGAGGAAGAACGCCGCGTCACTCGCGCGTGTCGGGGCCGCGGGCAGGAGTGCGCCGCTTCCTGCAGTACCTTCGACGCCGAATCCCCGGACATTGAAGAACGCGGTGCCGGCCGGATACAGCGCTTGGTCCGCGAGCGCCTGCGGAAGCGCCGAGTCGACGAAGACCGCGCGCACGTCCGCATCGCGCGCGATGAACGCCACGTCCTTGGGCGGGAGCAAGGTGGAGATCGGCACCGGCACGAGCCCGCCGCGCAGCGCGCCGAGGAAGGCGGCGTGGAAGACGGGCGTGTCGCGCAGGAGAAGCAGAACGCGGTCGCCGGGGACGAGCCCTTTCTCCAGGAGCGCGCGCTGCAGCGCGAACGCGAGCTGCGCGAGCGCCTCGCCCGAGAAGTCCTGTCCCTCGCAACGAATCAGCCGGTGCGGCCCCCGCCGCGCCGCGGCCTCGAGCAACGCTTCGCCTGCGTTGTACGGTGCGTCGTCGGCGGGAACGAAGAGGTCCGCGGCCATCGTGCGAACTCTACCACGCGTGCTTCGCGCGCCATGATCTGCGGTAGACGTCGAGCGCCGCCGTCGAGATCGAATCGCACGCGGTCGTCCGCGGCCGCGCTCGCGAGTCCGGCCAGGCCGCCAGCAGGGCAGCGCCCGCGGTCGTGCCGCTCACGTCCAGAGACGCGAGCACCGGCTGCGGCGCGCGCAATCCGGCGAGCGCATTGCAGTACGCGACGTTCGTCGCGAACGGCCCCTCGACGATCACGTCGCCCTGCGCGCCGAGCAGGTCGAGGCAGTGATCAGTGACGAGTGCGAGGTAGAGCGACGCGAGCGCGGCGCGAGCGCGAGGTCCGCTCGGGAGCGCGCCTTCGATCCTGCCCGCGTGCTCCCGAAACGGACCCCCTTGGGCCGCGAAGCACGGCAGCGCCAGCGCGCGCGAGGCCATCACGGCCTCCGCGTCGAGCGCGGTCGGACGCTCGGTGAGACCGTCGACGGCGACGATCGACTCGTACTCCCGGCCGCCCATGAAGCGCGCGCACGCGACCGGGTCTCCGTGCGCATCGACGTTCGCGAGCATGTCGCGCTCCGCGTGGAGTCGTTCCATCGGCACACCGCGGGCCATGCACACGAACCAGGTGCCGGTCGAGACGACCGTGAACGGCGCGTCACCGCGGCTCCTGCGATGCACCAGGTACGAGGCGTTGCTGTCGTGGATCCCGGCGAGCACGCGGCCGGTTCGTTGCCACGCGGGGACGATCTTCGGGAAGCGCTCGGCCCAGCCGCGCTCGCGCGCGAGGCGCGAGAACGCGCGCGCCTCGGGCTGCCACAGATCGGTGTGGCAGCCGAGCGAGGTGATCTCCGTGCCCTTCGCGCCCGAGAGCCGCCACGCCCAGTACTGCGGCCAGAGGAGGATGTCGGTGACGCGCGCGAATTCCGCCGGGAATCGGCGCTCGAGCCAGAAGAGCTGCCGTCCGAGATTCAGCCCCGCCGGCAGACGCGGCGAGCGCGTGTTCGCGAAGTCGCGCGCGAGCGGCTCGTACTCCGCGTCGATCTCGGACACCCCCTCGAATTCGTAGTCGAGCACCGGAAGCGCGAGCGCGTCCCCGGCCACGAGCGCGGCGCACGCGCCGTGCGCCACCGGCACGATCGCGGCGATCTCGTGATCGGCAGCGATCCGCGCCAAGCCCTGGACCGCCCAGTCGAAGATCGCCTCGGTGTCGAGATGCGGATACGGCGGCGCGGCGACGGTGGCGTTCGTGCGGCGCTGCTCGAAGAGGACCGCTCCCGACGCATCGATCGCACAGAGCTTCGCGCTCGTCTTGCCGACGTCGAGGACGACGCTGCAGCCCACGCCGACATGATAGCCTCGCGCCGAGGACGTGATGAGCGAAGTCGCCGACCCAGTGATCAATCGTTGGGATGCCGCGCACGCCGCGCAGATGGACGAGCGACAGCGCCTGGTCCATCGCTCGAACCGGCTCGGCGCGGACCTGCGCATCACGAACTTCGGCGGTGGGAACACCTCCGCGAAGCTCGTGGTCGAGGACCCCCTGTCGGGCGACCTCGTGCGCGTGCTCTACGTGAAGGGATCGGGCGGAGATCTGGGCTCGATCGCGCTCGACGGCTTCGCGGCGCTCGAGCTCGAGCGGGTGCTCGGCCTGGAGAAGCGCTACCGGGGGCGCGCGCACGAGGACGAGATCGTGCCGCTGCTCGACCACTGCATCTTCGCGCGCAATCCGCGCCCGCCGTCGATCGACACGGCGCTCCACGCGTTCATTCCGCAGAACCACGTCGACCACGTGCATCCAGACGCCGTGATTGCGCTCGCGGCGAGCGAGTACGGCGAGGCGCTCGTGCGCGAGGTGTTCACCGGCGAGGTCGGCTGGCTCTCGTGGCAGCGCCCGGGCTTCGACCTGGCGCTGCGAGTTCGTGACCTCGTCGAGGCGAACCCGAAGCTGCGCGGGATCGTGCTCGTTCCGGGGTCGGGGATGTTCGCGTTCGGACCCGATGCCGCAAGCGCGCGCATCGCGGCCGAGTTCTACCGCAGCGCGATCGCCGTGATGCGCGGCGCGGAGTCGGTCGACCGCTACGTCGGGCTTCCCG
>Ga0184615_10002035_pt1 | contig 10905 bp, 8 predicted proteins | sample PLM4_65_coex_FD_133134 | JGI IMG/M metagenome (GOLD analysis project Ga0184615, IMG submission 133134) | Groundwater sediment microbial communities from an aquifer in East River, Colorado, USA - PLM4_65_coex | ecosystem: Environmental > Terrestrial > Soil > Riparian zone | place: USA: East... | reverse complement strand
GGCCTGTTCGACCGCCATCCCGGCATCAAAATCCTCACGCACCACATGGGCGCGATGATCCCGTATTTCGAAGGACGCGTCGGATACGGTTGGGACCAGATGGGACGGCGCAGCTCCGACGAAGGTTACGAGGAGTTGTTGAAGTCGATGAAGAAGCGTCCCTACGATTATTTCAAGATGTTCTACGCCGACACGGCGTTGTTCGGCGCGCTCCCGGCCACGCAGTGCGGCCTGGCATTCTTTGGAATTGACCGCGTGCTCTTCGCTTCCGATACGCCCTATGAACCCGAGCCCGGCCTGTACATTCGGGAGACCATCCGGGTGATCGAAAGCCTGGGCTTGTCTGCGGAGGACAAAGACCGGATCTATGGCAAGAACGCCGAACGTCTGCTGAACCTGAGTTGACCGAGTTCCTGGGAGCGCGGGCATCTTGCCCGCATCCGGAGCGGGCGGGACGCCCGCGCTCCCAGGGGATACGCTACAATAGAGAGCGGAGGAATGGCCGAGCGGTTTATGGCGGCGGTCTTGAAAACCGCAGGTGGGGAAACTCACCCGGGGGTTCGAATCCCTCTTCCTCCGCCAGTTTCCCCGCTGCGAATCCTGTAAGATCCCACTGTGGACGTCGCCGCGCCGCAGATCGTCCTGCTGACCACCGATGTGGCCGCACGCCAGACCCTCGTGGATCTGCTGCGTGAGACCGGATGCGAAGTGGTGACGGTAGACGACGCTGAACAAGCCCGGCAAGCTGCCACCGGGTTAATCGTCGTCCACGGGCCGCCGGATCTGCTGCCGGCGCTTCCCGGACAACGCGTTATCGCCCTGGTGGATGACGCCGACGCACGCATCGCCGCGCTCGACCTGGGCGCATCCGACGCGCTCGCTGCTCCGTGGGATCCGCGTGAATTGCAGGCCCGCCTTCGCGTCCAATTGCGGGCGCTGGCCGCCGAGCATGAATCACTTGAGAAGGTGCGGCTGGCGGAGGAAGGTTTCCAGCTTTCTCAGACCGCGTTTCAAGCCCTTGCGGTCACCGAGCAGATGCGGCACGACGCCCTGCGCTTGAACCGCATGTTGAAGATCGGCGCCTACTCGGTGATCGGCGCAGCCGCCGTCATGGCGGTAGTTTTTTATTTCTACTCACGCGGCGCTCGACGGGAAACCCAGCGCGCATATGGCGTAGTAGCTCAGTTGGAACGCGGCCTCCAGCAGCAGAGCGCCCTGATGGATCGCACCCGCAAGATGCGCGAGGAATTCGAGCGCGACAAGGAGCATCGCCAGCAAGTCGAGGAACAATCGCGAAGTCTTCGCGAGAAAATGGATAAGGCCGCCTCGGCCGGCGAGATGGCCGCCCTGCGCAAGGAACTGACGGACAATTCCGACCACTTGAAGCGCATGGATGGCGAGGCACGCATCGCCCAAAGCATCATCCGCTCAGCCGCGCCCAGCGTCTGCCTGTTGCACGTGGTGGTGGCTTTCCGCGACCACTTCTCCGGCCGCCGCCTGCGATGGGCCGTGGAGAATCCGGAGGAGCAGGCCCAGCAACCTCAGGAGAAAGCCAAGGTCGGCCTCGACGGTCCAGGCCCGGAAGTTCGCCTGGATTTCTTCGGCACGGGCTTCCTGGTTGGCCGGGAGGGCCAAAACAGCCGCATCCTCACCAATCATCACGTGGTCGAGCCGTGGTGGCAAAACGCCGAGCTGAAGAAGGTGGAGCAGGACGCGCTCGAACCGATCGTGGTGGAAATGAACGCCTACTTCCCCGGCGATCCGCGGGCTTTTCGCATGCGGACTCAGGCGATCTCGACAGAAGCGGACCTGGCACTTGTGCAGGGCAGTCTGGCGGATTTGCGCCGGGCCACTCTGGCGTTTGACGGCACGAGGCAGGCCGCGGTCATCGGCGATCCCGTGGTACTGCTGGGCTATCCCACCGGACTCGATGCCATCCTGGCGCGCACGGATGAAGCGACAGTGCGGGCCATTGTGGCCGAAGCGCAAGGTAATCCCAAGGCCATCATGGCGGCCCTCGCCGCGCGCCGCCTGATCCGTCCCCTGGCTACCCAGGGACACATCGGCGATCAGCTCCGCGACCGCATCATCTACGACGCCCAAACCACCTCCGGGGGCTCCGGCGGACCACTCTTCAATCGCCTGGGCAAGGTGATCGGAGTGAACTTCGCGATGCTCCAAGGATTTGGCGGTTCTAATTTTGGGATCCCGGCGCGCTTCGCGCAGGCGTTGCTTTCACCGCTGAGACGCTGAGGAGACGGACCCGGAGTTTCACGCAAAGAACGCCAAGGGGCAAAGACGCAAAGAAGACCGGAGTTGCCTCGGCTTTTCTTGGCTTCTTTGCGTCTTTGCGCCTTGGCGTGAAATCCGGTCCGGATCTGCGTCCTCCGCGCCTCCGCGGTGAAGAAACCCGCCCATGATAAGATCACCGGTCAGCCCCCATGGCCCTCTTTCAGCGTCTGACAGCAGAGCAGATCCGCGAGACCCTGAAACTCACCCGTTATGCGCCCGACTTGCGCCTGCAGAATCTGGTGTTGGGCGTGGACAACGTGCGTCACGACGTGCACCTGAGCCCGCAGTTCCGGGCCTTCTGCGAGCGCTACGCGTTTCAGCTTACGGTCAAGCACAGCGCCGCGCGGCGTCTGTTGGATGAGACCGTGCCGCCCCCCTCCGCGGCCGATCGCAGCGAGTTCAAGCGTCAGAGCCAGGAAGTTCTCCTGGGGGCGTTGTCGCTGGCCCGCTCGCAGCAGAATCAGGAACTCGACCTGCTGGCCAACTTGGCCCTCTTCAAGTACCTGGGTTGGGAGATTCAACGTCAATATGGCGTGGTGCTGCTGCAGGGCAAGAACAAGCTGCGGGCGTACGAAGGCCCAAAGCACGACCGCAGCACCCGGGCCCATGAGGTCCAGCAGTCTTTTAGCGAGTATCAGACTCAGAAGAAGGTAATCCTGCGTTTGGTTTCCACCGAACTGCAACGCGCCGTGAATGAGGTCCAGGCCGACGCGGTGCGCAAGACGCGGGAAGCGTATTTCGGATCCGGAACGGGCAACTGGTATCCCTACTTCGCGAACCCGCTGCTGTTCGCCGAGGGTGGGCGCGATGACTTCGTCCACCTGGAGAAGTACGTCATGGTGGGCAACTTCCAGCGCGATCCGGACCGCTTTGAAATGATCGAGCAGTGGCTGGGGGAGTTCCTGCAGATGGTGGACCAAGCCAGCCCGGAAGCCTGCGAGCTGGCCGAACTGAGGGAACGCCAGAAGCGGATGGCCCAGGAAATGGAGTCGTTGCGCCAGTCGGCAACGGTGGAGCGAAGAGGCGGGTTCCGCAGCCTGTTCTCTGGATCGCAAACGGCAACGGCTCCCGCGGTGACCCCGGAGGAGCTGTCCTCTCGCGTCGCGGTTCTGGTGGACCGCATGATGGAGGTGCACGCTTCGATCACACGTCTCAGCCAGACTTACGACACCATGCTCGGGGAGATGCTCAACGTCCCCGAGAATATGGAAGAGATGCTCGGGGCAGCGCGCACCGAATTGCTGGCCGGCGATCTTCGCCGCAAGAGCGGAGACCGCGGAGAGATCGCCCTGCTGGAGGAGAAGGCCGAGGTGCAGCGCCACCTACAGGACGAAATCTACCGCACCGCCGACAAACTGGGCTTGCTGCCGTTCGTGGCCGCCTCCTACGAGGTGGGCCGGATCTATGGGGATTACTGCCCGCCCATCAATCCGCAGACCCTCAAGCAGGCTCTGCTGCTCCCCGAGGAGCGCAAGAAGGTGGCCGACTTGGTGCGCCACTACAAGATGCCAGAAGGCCGCTTGGCGGCGCTGGAAGAAGCCGCCAGCCGCTCTCGCACTGCGTCACCCCGCGACCTGCGAGTGCAATTGGTGAAGTACGTTACCGACTACTCCCGGCACCGCCGCGACACGGCGCACCTGAACATCTACCAAGGCTTGGCCGACCGTATCAACCTGGTGATGGACGAGAAGACCGAGCGCCTCTCCCGGGTGAATGGAACGCTTTACGAGTTCTTGATTTCCAGCGAGCAGAAGCCGGTAGAGCGGTCCATCTCCGGCCACGTGATCCTGAAGGCCGACGTGCGCGACTCCACTCGGGTGACTTCCGAGCTGATGGCCCGAGGGCTGAATCCCGCCAGTTATTTCAGCCTTAACTTTTACGAGCCACTGAGCCGCATCCTGCCGCGTTACGGGGCCGAAAAAGTCTTCATCGAAGGCGATGCGGTGATCCTCTCGTTGTTCGAGCACGAAGGAGGTGGCGGCCATCCGGTAGCCTTAGCGTGCGGGCTGGCCCGCGAGTTGACCCAGATCGTCGAGCTGTACAACAACAAGGGCGAGGGCTCCGGGTTGCCGCGTCTGGAAATCGGCATCGGGATCACCTTCCGCAACAGCGCGCCTCTGTTTCTCTTCGACGGAGAGACACGCATCATGATTTCGGAGGCGTTGAACCTCTCCGACCGCCTGTCCGGCTGCAGCAAGCTGGCGCGCAAGTCCCTGCCCCAGAATCAATCGTTGTTCAACGTCTACATTTTCCAGACCATTCCGGAGGAGACCGCCGCGGGCGCGATGGAAGAGTTCCTGGTGCGCTACAACGTCAACGGGATTTGCCTGAGCGAAGAGGCCTTTGAGAAGCTGCGCGCGGAAATCTCCCTGACCACGCTGGATCTGGAGATGCCCCTGTTGTGGGGAAAGGACAAGGTAAGACTGCACTGTGGCTCGGTCCCGCTCTCCGTGGACGTCTTCCAGCGCCTGGTGATTCGGGAGAGCCAGGTGCCCTTTGTCGAACCTCAGACCTTTCGCTTGAAGGACGTGACCTCCCGGCGTTATTTCGAGCTCTGCACCAACCGCCTGGTCTACGAGTACACGGAATCACTGCTGAACGGGAAGTAGAGGCTTAGGCGTCCGACAAAAGGCGTTTCTTGTGCTTCTCAGGCTTGTGCTTGGGATGCTGTAACACGCGCTCCGGCGGAGGCGAGCCCAGCCTTTCCCGGGCGATGGCGCGCACTTCGGTTGAAGCACGGAATTTCTTCTTGTTTTTCTTCTTCATACGAGCCGCGCGCGTGAGCAAGCGAGTAGCGGCCAGGAAAAAAACGCTCCCTAACGGTCGCGGCTCTTCGACTGGCGGAAGGCGGTGAGAATCGAACTCACCGCTGCGACGCCTACGCGGCACAGCCGCCGGCTTTGAAGACCGGGCAAGTCACCAGACCCATGCGCCTTCCGAGAATCATGATACTACGCACTCCAGGGCAGCCTTCGAATCGCCTGGGGTATACTGAAACACAGGAGAGCCGTGAATGCCCAGGATTCGAGTTTTCGGAGAGCGCGCAACATCCGCCGCAAAGGCTACACCCCGCAGAGTGCGGAACCCGGCAACCGCCGGAGCGCCGACAACTGCATTCACGACAGGCCTTCCCTCGCGGTCGATCATTCCTGTTTTGTGCCGATTCTGGCACGAAGACGGACTCTGGAACGGGATCGCTCAAGAAACGGAGGTCGCGGTTTTTGGCGATTCCTTCGAGGAGGCAAGAGACAATCTGCGCGCGGCCCTCGAGAGCCATTTTGACTCCGCTGAGGAGACCGGCCAGGTCGAACAGGTCCTGGCGCGCCTGGCGGATCGTGCCCGCGATTACCGGTTCCTTTCCCTGGATGAGATCGCTCCGGATTCTGCAATCGTCAAGATGCAGCTAGCCAGGAAGGGCGAAGCGTGGGTGGCGTCCGCTTGAATGGCCGGATTGCCGAGCCAGAATCACCCGAAGACACTCCGCAAAGGGACGCTTCGCGAGTACGTGAGGAAGCTGCGTTTGTCCCCTGATGAGTTCGAGCGACTGTTGTAAGCACTGCCGACCTCGACGAGGTCAGTTCTTGCTCCCTCAACCAGATTTGAAGCTGGCCACGTCTTCGCCCGCTTGGAACGGAGCGAAACCCTGTTTGCCGGTGAGTTCGGTCATCTTGGCCGCCACGTCTTCAAGGTCCTTCTTGCCGAAGCCGACCATGGAATGCAGGATCTCCCCGCCCTTTCCAACCAGGAACACGCTGGGCACGTGGGTGAGGCCATAAGCATTGGACGTCGGGTATTCCTGCGTGTCTTCGAGGAGCAGTGGAAAGCTGATCCCGTAGTCCTTGGCGAAATCCTTCGTCCCACGGGCATCATCCTGGGACACGCCCCAGACCCGTCCGAAGTGTTTTCCAAACCGTTCCAGGAAGGGCAACGTGTACTGGCACGTGGGACAGGAAATCTTGAAAAAGGCCACCAGCAGCGGCCCTCCGGCCAAGGCTTCCTTGAGCTGATAGGACTTCCCGTCCAGAGCTTTCCAAGAGAACTCTGGCGCCTTCGCTCCCGGTTCCAATGCAGCCATGAACAACCCCCCAAAGAGTCGGCGGAAGAATCGCGCCAAAGTCATTGCGTTCTTTCCAATTATAGCTGCTTGAGCAGATTCTGCGCCGCGATCAGGACCGCTTCCCACACCGGAGCGACCGGAGGCGCATAGCTCAAGTCAAGGTTGGAGATCTGCTCCACGGTCATGCGGGCGTGCAGCGCGGTGGCCAGTACGTCGATGCGTTTCGCCGCGCCTTCGGCCGCCGCCATTTGCGCGCCTAACAGGCGGCCGCTCCCGCGCTCGGCGATGAGCGTCACGACGATTTTCTGGCCGCCGAGATAATGCGCGCGCGTAACGTGCTCGATCGTCGCGCTGACGGCGCGGTATCCCGACGCTTGCGCTTCCGAAAGTCCGGTGCGCGCGCATTCCAGGCCAAACACTTTCGTAACCATCGTGCCGACGACGCCCGGAAATCGTGCATTGCCTCCAGCGGCGTTCTCGCCGGCCACGCGGCCTTGCTTGTTGGCCGTCGTGCCAAGAGGGATCCACACTGGACGTCCGGTCACCAGATGCACGGACTCGGCGCAGTCGCCCGCCGCGTAGACGCCGGGCAGATTGGTCTGCATGCGATCGTCGACGGCCACTGCTCCCGTGCGGCCCAACGTAATCCCGGCCCCCTCAGCGAGCCCCACGTTCGGTTGCAGCCCGGTGGCCACAACCACGACGTCGGCAGGATGACGCCCGGCCTCAGAAATCACTTCGCCATCTTTCACCGCCAGCGCTGGAGAACCTTTCAGCAGCAAAACACCCTGCGCGGTCATGCCCGCCTCCACGCGTCCCGCGATTTCTGAGTCAAAGCCTTCCAGGATCTCCGCACTGCGCTCGAGGACCGTCACGTCCAGGCCCCGGGTGCGTAGCGCCTCGGCCATTTCGAGACCAATGTAGCCCGCGCCTAACACGATGGCCTGTCGCGGCTTGGCCTGCGACAAGAACGCCTGCAACGCCATCGCTCCGCCCAGCGTATTGGCGTTAAATGCAGTCCTACAATCTGCAATCTGAAATCTGAAATCTGAAATCGCCCCAGTGGCGACAATCAGCCGGTCGAAATGAAACGCCTTCTCCTGCCCCGTCTCACCAACCACCGCGCGTACGCGCCGCCGTCCCACCTCGATCTCCACCGCCTCGTGCCCAGTGAGCACTTCAATATCGCGCTGTTCCCGGAAGAACGCCACGTCATGGACCACCAGGTCTGACGCCTCCCGCACCTGTCCGGCAAGATAGTACGGGAGCCCGCAGGCGCTATAGCTGATGTGTGGGCCCTTTTCGAGTACCGTGATGTGCAGGTTGGGATCGAGACGTCGTGCACGCGAGGCCGCACTCAGGCCCGCGGCGACGCCTCCAATCACCAAGAGTCGATTGGCAAACATCCGTGTCAGTACACCAGTGGCCAGTGGCCAGTGGCTAGTGGCCAGCAGGTATTCTGCATTCTGAATTCTGCATTCTGCATTTATTTGAAGAGCGCCTTGGGCACCATGGCATGCACGCCTTTGACTCCGTCGACGACCTGCGTGATGCGTAGGTCCACGGCCATGCTGCAAAGGGAGTAGGCGTCCTGCGGGGTCATGCCTTTGACCGTGACCAGGTACTCCACCATTTCCCGCGTGGCCCGGCGAGCGGCTTCGTCGAGTGTCTCGTGGAAGCCCATGGCGATCACGTGTGTGGGCGTCTCGGCACGCGGCCAAAGCAGCTTCATGTCTTTGCGAACTGTCAGCCGGAAAACGCCGGCAAGCGGCGATTCCAGCCCGCAAAGGTCCACCTCCCCGTCGCCCTGGATCAGGTGGCCGTCACCAGTCGAGAACAACGCGCCCTCGTGCTGTACCGGAATGTACAGCGTGGTTCCGGCGACCAGTTCTTTGTTGTCGAGATTGCCGGCGTGCGCTCCAGGCGGCGCGCTATTCACCCGCCCACTGGCCGGCGCCAGGCCCATGCTGCCGAAGAACGGGCGTAACGGGATGCGCACGCCCGGCGACATGGGCGCGATACGTGCCTGCAGATCCACTTTGATCAGCGTGGTGCGGGAGACCGGGAAGTCGTAAGGCAGAATCCCCGCGACCGGCGACTGGCAGTTATACCCATATGTCGAGCGCGGCTCGACCGAGAGAATGTCCACCTGGAGCACGTCGCCGGGCTTGGCGCCTTCCACGGCGACCGGGCCAGTAAGGATATGCGGCCCAGGCCCGCGCTCCTTGATCTGCGCGTAGATCTCCTTCAACTCGCGAAGGTTATCGTCCTCCGGCGCGCCGAGCGGTCCAAGCACCGCGGGATTTCCGCTGGCCGTTTCGATGCGCACCGTTTCCCCGGACTTGATGGTGAGCACCGGCTTCGCCCCGGCGGCGTACGCGCCCCACTGGATGTTGGCGGGGATGGCTTTGACCACAGGCTGGGCGAACAATGGGGCGGCGATCAGAACGAGAAGCAAGCTCCTTTTCATAGACTTTGGATCATACTACTATGTGAACAGAACAGGTCTGGAGGGCGCTGTGATGAACAAATCCTTCATGGTGTGTCTGATGATCGCTTCGGCTGCTCTCGCAGCACAGGAACCGGAACGGCCCTCGGTGGCAGAAGCCGCGCGCAAGGCTCGGGAGAAGAAAGGCGACCAGCCCAAAGCCACGAAAGTCTTCGACAATCAGAGCATGGGAAAGGGTACGGTCTCGACGCCCCAATCGTCGACACCGACGCCCGATCCCAAGAGCACGACGGCGAGGCCGGCCCCCGCAAAGGCCACCTCAGAACTTGAACGCGAATATCGCACCAGATTCGCGAACCTGCGCATCCAGCTCATCACCTCCGAAGAACGCGCCAAGATGATGGCCGATATGATGGCCAAGTACTCGCCTACTTCCGTAACCGTGGAGCACTATTACTACGATCCCAAAAAGTTGAAGGAACTGCAGAGCGCGATTGATACGAACAACAAGCGCATCGCGGACCTGAAAAAGCAGCTCGCCGACCTTGAAGAGGATTTGCGGCGAAAGGGACTTCCCTCCGGCTGGGCGCTGTAAGCAACGGTATGAAATTCGGGCAGGCAGGAATGCCTGCCCCACGGTGGCGCAGGCATTCCTGAGCCACTTGCAAAATTGGCCTAGGCCTGCCCTGAGCTGAAGATCTGAAACAAAAAGCTGGAAAATGTTTGAATGAGGGCCAGCGACCCAATAGGATATTTTTGCGACCAAACAAAAAGACCATTGGAGAGCCAGCCCCATGAATAGCGTACAAGAGTTTTTCAGCAGCTTTGGACGGATTCTGCAAGGACGGCTGTTTCCGCGTGTGGAGGAAGAACTGGGCGAGTTGGGAGACCGCCACCGGGATTTGTTGGCGGCCCTGGCCTTGTTGCGATTGGAAGGTTGTGTGGCCGTGCGGCATGGCCGGGGCCGCCCGGCACATGATCGCGCGGCGATAGCGCGGGCCTTGGTGGCCAAAGCGATCTTCCAGTTGCCGAACACCCGCGCCCTATTGGACCGCTTGGCCCACGACTCCGCGCTGCGCCGTCTGTGCGGTTGGGAAAGGGCCTCGGAAGTGCCGGAAGAATCGGTGTTCTCCCGCGCCTTTGCCGAGTTTGCGGACAGCGGGTTGGCCCAACGGGCGCATGAGGAGTTGATCCGGCGTACCCAATCGAAGCGCTTGATCGGCCACATCTTGCGCGACGCTACCGCGATTGAAGGGCGAGAGAAACCCGTGCCCAAGCCCCCGGAGACGCCCCAGCCACGCCGGTCGCACAAGAAATCCGGTACGACCAAGCGCCCCGAACTGATGACCCGGATCGAACGGCAATCTTGTGGGAGCATGACCCTGCCGGCGATGCTGGCGGAGTTGCCGCGGGGCTGCAATGTGGGATGCAAGCCTGACAGCAAAGGGAAAAAGCAGTACTGGACCGGCTACAAACTGCACTTGGACGTGGCCGACGGACAGATCCCTATCAGTTGCGTATTGACTTCGGCCTCGCTGAATGACAATCAAGTGGCCATCCCGTTAGCGACGACGACGGCGCAACGGGTAACCAGTTGTTATGACCTGATGGATGCCGGCTACGACTGCGAAGCCATCCGCCAGCACAGCCGGAGCCTGGGGCATGTGCCGATCATCGATTATCAGAAACACGGCTCGGTGAAGAGGGAATTGGCGCCGGCTCAGCGGGAGCGGTATAAACAGCGCATCACGGCGGAGCGAGTCCACGCTCGACTGAAGGATGAGTTTGGAGGGCGGACGGTGCGGGTCCGGGGCTGGGCCAAGGTGATGACCCACCTGATGTTTGGGATTCTGGCATTGTGCGCCGATCAGATTCTGCGATGGAGCGGGGTGAAATCGCCGCAGCCGGCCCCGGCCGTCTAGGCCGGCTCAAAGCAAACAACTTCTCCCAAGTAGTCGCAGGGCGGATTTGCGTCCACAATCGCCTGAAATCCTGCTCTTGCCGCTCGGTCCAAGCCGGAACACACCTCGCAGCCTGAAAAACCGAACCAGGAGCCTGTACTGAGGCTAGATCCTCAACCACCTCCTCAGTATTTTGCAAGTGGCTC
>Ga0184615_10002034_pt1 | contig 10914 bp, 17 predicted proteins | sample PLM4_65_coex_FD_133134 | JGI IMG/M metagenome (GOLD analysis project Ga0184615, IMG submission 133134) | Groundwater sediment microbial communities from an aquifer in East River, Colorado, USA - PLM4_65_coex | ecosystem: Environmental > Terrestrial > Soil > Riparian zone | place: USA: East... | reverse complement strand
CCCCGACCGCGACCCCGACCCCGCCCCCGACCCCGACCCCCGCCCCGACCCCGCCGGCCGAGCGGATCTACACCTTCAAGTCAGGCGACTCCCTCAGCCGCGTGGCGGCCCTGTACGGCATGACCGCGAGCCAGCTCTACAGATTCGGCACCAACGCCGCCAGTTTGGAGCAGTACGCGCAGTGGCACGGCAAGGCGTCGTTCTGGCCCGACGGCATCGTGTACGCCGGTTACAACATCGGCGTACCGGCCTAAACCCCTTATCCTGAAAGGAAATCGCTCCAATGGCACTCCTCGATCGTAAAACCTCCCTGGCCGTGGGCCTGGCCACGGTGGCCGTGGTATACGGCATCTACCAGATCCACATGCCCACGCTCGTGGACGCCCGCGCGGCCGACCCCGGAGACGCCAACCTCAGCGGCTCCGAGCGTTCCGCTGCCTGGACCGCCACGGCGGCCGTGGCCGGGATCTCGCTGCTGGCCAAGGATCCAACCGTGTTCATCCTCGGCGGCTCCACCGTGATCGCGCTCTCGTGGCTCCACAAGCATGCGAACATGCTGGACACCCAGATCGGTTCCGCCGTCATGCCGCAGTCACGGCAGACGATGGAACAGGCCAACGCCATGGGCGCCGGATTCAGCCCGAGCGCCTGACATGTCGCGCGCCGCAGCGGAAGCCATCGGTAGCTGGGCCTGGGTGAGCGGCTGGCGAGGTACCGACCTCGCCGTGTCCATCGCCGTGGCCATGGCCACCGGTGGTGACCCTGCGCGCGCTGGTGGCCTGTACGGCATCGGCGGCGGCGGGGACGGACCATCCCAGGCCAACGCCGCCTACGCCAAGTGGAAGACGAACGGCTGGACCGACTTCCCCACCCACCAGTCCCGGGGCTACCTGCTGTTCATGCCTCAGGCCACCGTGGCGGCCGGCATCGTCTCCAGCGTGGGGCCGCCCACCCAGACAGCCGTGGAAGCCGGTCAGGCCGCAGCGGGGGCCGTGTCCAGCGCGGTCGACAACGTCTCAGGGGTGGTGGACAACGCCACGTCCATTGTGGAGGAACCGCTAGCCGTGCTGCGGTTCCTGACCCTGCCGCAGACCTGGCAGCGAATCGCCAAGATCGGCGGCGGTTTCATCCTCGTAGCGGTCGGGACATTCCTGCTGACCCAGTCAACCATCTGGGCCGCATCAAAGTCGGTGGGCAAGGTAGCCGGCTCCGTAGTCGGCGTGCGCAAAGGCGCCGCCCTAGCCAAGAAAGCAGTGACATGACCGACGTAATCCAGGACCTTCCCACCCCGGACGTGGCCGATGTGCAGCAGGTGACGATGCCCGCCATCGACGCCGTGGCCGTGGCCGTGGATGGCGTGGTGAACGTCCGCAACGTGCCCAACAAGAAGGGCGCCAGCACATCCACCACCATCGGCACCACCCCGCAGAAAGTCCTGTGGGACGACGATCGGCGAGCCGTGGCCACGCTCATCTGTGAATCGGAGTTCTCTCTGATGAACAAGAACAGCGGCATGGCGGCCCGGTGGCCGGCTGACGTTCCCTGCGTCATCACCCACACCTCAGCCGTCTGGGCCAAGTCGGCCGCCACCGCTGAGTTGACCGTGATCACGGAGTCCTGGGCCGACTGATGACCGGAACGGACCTCACGGTTACCGGCACCATCGACGCCAACGGCCGGGGCCTGCTGACCATTCAGCCCCGCAACCGGCAGACGTGGGTGGTGTCCCAGGTGACCCCGGAGGCTCCGACATCCGGCGCCACCACGGGCGCGCTCCGCAAAAACGGCGCGCTCGTGTCCCCCTTCCTGGCCACCGGTGACGTGATCGCAGACGCGCCACCGGTGACCCTCCACACCGGCGACCGCATGACGGTCGAGTGGACCGGGGCCACCCCCGGCGAACCGATCGCGGCATACGTCATCTACGACGATGGGAACAACATCCAATGAGCGGACCAGAAGTAGGGGCCTACGCGTGGGGACACCGTGGCCACAACGGCGTTGTCTTCCACCGGCTGGCCGAACCGATCCGGGTAGCCCGCGCAGAGGGGATCCGGGCAGAGCTGGGCTACGTCCTCGACGATGAGATCCTGGACCGGCACAACACGGTGATCGCGCAGATGCTCCACGAGCCCCGCGCGTCCAACGCGTGGGAGGCCCTGGCCCAGCTCGGCACTCACCGCCTGGTCCTCGACGTCGATGACGCGATGTGGAGCCCGGACTACCACGTGTTCCGCCAGCACTACGACGCCGAAGCGCTGGCCCTGCTCCGGCGCAACGTCGAAATCTCGCACGTAGTGACCACTCCGTCCGAGGTGCTGGCCGAGCAACTCGCGCAGTGGAACGCCAACGTGCACGTGGTCCCCAACACCGTCCCCGCGTTCGTCCTGGACATCGGGCGCGGCCCCCGCCCGGAACAGCCCATCGTGGGCTACCAGGGCTCCACCAGCCACCTGAGGGACTGGCCGCTGTCCCAGCGGGCCGCCCTGGCCAAGTTCCTGGTCCAGGCCGACTGGCGCGCTCACTTCTTCGGCCCGGACGAGCTGCCCCCGGGCTGGAACGACGGACCGCTGGCGGGCCGCGTGGCCGTGTCCCCGTGGAAAGCCCCGGGGTCGCCTGAATACTACGGTTCGCTGTCCCGCGTCGACGTGGGCATCGGGCCGCTGCGAGACAGCGCATTCAACCGGGGCAAGTCCGCGTTGCGCGCCATCGAATACGCCGCGCTGGGCATCGTCCCGGTACTCCCCGATCTCCCGCCCTACCGGGGCTGGGTGGACAACCACGTCACGGGCCGCCTGGTGCGCACCCACGAAACCCTCCGGGCGGTCCTGTCCGACGTGGCCCGGTACCCCGACGTACTGGACAAGATGTCAGCCAACGCCCGCGACGCCGCCAGCCGGTGGACGACGGAACACAACATCGGAAGGTGGATCGAAGCATGGAACAGCCAATCGTGATCGTGACGGAGCCGGCCCCCGAACCGGCCGACGACGCCGCCGTGGCGTTCGCGGCCGGCGTGGCGGCCGAGGCGGCCAACAACGCCCAGGCCCAGGCCGACAGCGCCACGTGGCAGGCCGAGGCGGCGGCTGACACCGCCGGAGCGGCCCTGAACGCGGCCGGCGCGGCCGAGAGTGCCGCCTGGGACGCCCAGGCCGCCGTGGGCGGTCTCAGGGCCGACCTCGACGGCTTCATGAGCGAGGTCCGGGCCGCCCTCACCCCGCCGGAGCCGCCGGCAGAGCCGGCCGACGACGCGCCGGAACCGACCACGGCCGAGCCGAGCTCATCCGGCGACGACGCCCAGGGCGACGCGCCCAAATCCCGGGGGTGGGGCAATAACCGGTGGTGGGGTGAACGCTAGTGCGGCCCATGTTCCAGTTCACCCCGGTCCGGCCGCTGGGCTCCAACGTCGCCACGGCCGGATCCATAAGCGCGGACTCCACCGCTGAGGTTGCGTGGCCGTCCGCGTCCTGGGCGGCTGAGCCGTTCTACACGTTCTCACCGGGGGAGTTCTACCGGCTGTACCTCACCGCGGCGTTCGACGTGGTGACGGCTATCTCCACGCTGCCCGCGATCATCCGAGTACGTAAGGGATCGGAGACCACGTCCGGGCTAGAAGTGGCCCGGCTGCACAACTTCTACACCGTGGGCAGCAAGAGTGCGTCCGGGTACACCCCCACCGACTTCGAAGCCGTGGCCTACGTGAAGGTGTCCGGCGGAACCCCAGTCACCACCCAACTGTCCGTCACGCTCCAAACCGTCGCGATCGCGCAACCGGCCCGGCTGGCAACGATCCTCGCGCCGCTGCGCCTGGACGTGTTCAACCTGGGACTGCTCACCGCGTTCCGGGGCATGTCTCCCGGAGCGAGGCCGATCTCATGAAGTCCCGGTTCATCAATGCCGTCCGGGCGTCCCCCCTGGGCGCCAACGTCACCGTGACCGGGGCACTGACCGCTACGCCCGGGGGTGGCGAGGTGGCCCTTCCCTCAGGGTCCTGGGACTCTGAACCGCTGTTGTCGTTCGCGGCCGGTCAGGTGTTCTCCCTGACCCTCACCGGACTGTGGTACTCCAGCAACGACAACGGCACCTTCGGCGCAGCGGCCAGGCTGCGGATTCGGGAAGGCACCGCGACGACAACGGGCAACGTGCTGGGTAGCGCTCTGCTCATCTGGCGCGGCCCGGCATCGGCGGCCGAAGAAACCGTTGACCTGTCATCGATCGCGGCCACGTTCTACGTGGCCAACTTCGGATCATCCGACGTGGCCACCAAGCTATCCATGACCCTCGAAGTGGTCCGGGGCTCCGGTGGTGCTGGGTTCGACACGTTCACCGTTCAGGGCCTGGCCGTGGCCCCCCTGTCGATCCTGGCTGAACCGGCGGGATCCGTCGCGCAAAACCCTGACCTCGCAGCGATCGCGGCGGGCCTCTGATGTTCTCCCGGTTCCTGCGCCTGTCCGCCACCGTCGCCCTGGGCGCCAACGTCTCCCGGACGGGATCGATCACGACATCCACCAACAACGAGATTGCATTCCCGTCCGCGCAATGGACGGAGGAACCGACGTTTACCTTCCCCGCTGGCCACGTGTTCGTCGCCCAGCTCGTGGCGGCCTACGCCATGATCACGTTCTCATTGTCCATCACCATCCCGATCCGGATGCGGGTGGGGACGGCCACTATCACGGGGCCGCTGCTGATGCTCCACCGGGTGGCCACGCTCAACACCGCGACCGCCAGTGATCCGAACCTGGGCCAGACGTTCTCCCGTGAGGTGCTGTTCCGCAACACGAGCGCGGCCGCAGTCACCTCGAAGCTGTCATTGACGATTCAACGACAGCAGGCCGGCACGCCCAACTGGAAGCTGTTCGCTCCGAACACGGACCAGCCGATCACCCTTTCGGTGTACGACCTTGGCCCCGCTGCGTCACTTCCGGCCTCAATGGCCACAGGGGCACCTACCGTTACGTAAGACATTCACCTTCCCGTTGACGTTAAGGGGTTCCCGTGACCGATCCTGAACCGACCGCCGGCACGGCCGTGGCCGTGGCCGAGATGCCCGCGCGTGAGCCGGTGGCGTCCGACATCGTCCCGATCTTCGTGCTGGAGATCACCGGGGACGAGCGGCTCAACCTCGCCAAGACCCTGGGCTTGCTGGTGGGTGCGATGAGCGAGCATCTGGCCCGGCTGGACCCCATCGCCCGGGTGCCCTACTTCCACCGCATCGAGACCCTCCGGCAACTGCGCGCCGTGGTGACCGGGGCGCAACAGAACCGGCTGGAAGTACGGGTGTCGATCGACGATCAGCCGTTGATCCTGGCCCACCTGAACGACTGCGCCAAGTGCAATGACCGGACCCCGTGTGAGGAAGGGATGCGGATCATCGCCCAAATCGCGGAGACCATGGAAGTCATGTACGCCGCCCGGGCGGCGGCCGAGCGTGACGCCCTGGACGCCGTGGCCATCGCTTCCAGCTAGGTCGATATCCGTCCATGGTACTGTCTTAACGTGGACGTAAACACGAGAGGATGTGACCGTGGCTGTTGAGGGATACATGACCGTTCCGGAGTTAGAGCGGTCATCGCGGATACCTGCCGCAACGATCCGGTGGCACTGCCGGAACGGTTCTCTGTCCGACGTTGCCCAATTCACTGAAAGAGCGTGGTTGATCCCTGCGGTCGCCGCTACGGTGTTCGTTGAGAACTACCGCCGTGGCCATCGGTCAAAGGCGGTCAGGCCGTGACCCTTCGATCCGTCGTTGTCGCTCCGGGACGCCATACGGCGTGGTTCGGGTACGGCGCTGGGGACACCCCGGCGCGGGAGGTCACACTCCCGGGCCGGGGTGACCCCGTAGGCGGGGACCTCAGCGCGTTCTCCCGGCACCTGTGCTTCCAGCCCGGGACCGTGGTGTTCCAGGATCTCCCGGGGCTCACCCCTGAGGCGTTCACAGCGTTGCTGCGCGACCACGGTTGGAAGACCACGGATGCGGCTATCGAGCACCAGTCAGGATGGTGGACATGCACCCAGGATGAGCGAGAGGTCCACGTGTCCGTCCGGGCCTGGCAGACCTCGCGCGAACCGTTCCTAGACGACGCTGCGCCAGCCGCGATGGCGCGCCGGTTGGCCTGGTGGCACGACACCACGGGCCAGCCCTACCGGACCTCGCTGGGAGTGGCCACCGTGGCCACCATCCTGGCATCGCTGCGCGAGATGGGCGACGGGAAGGACAAGGGGGTGCCCACCCTCGTCCTACGGGACTGGGACGCCAAAACCAAAGTGATGGGCCAAGGGGACATCCACTACCGCACCACCAAGCCCCACAACGCGGAAACCGTTTGGCAGTGGGATATGCGGTCCGCGTACCTCGCTTCCGCGGCTCAGGCGTACCTCGCCTACGGGCCGCTGCGCAACACCGGGAACCTCCCCGCAGACACCAACACCGGCCCCGCTGCGGGCTACTACCGGATCATCGTGGATGACGCGTTCCGCCTGGTCCTCAACCCCAACCGCATCGAGCGCGACGGCAGCACGTGGTGCACCCACGAGATGATCCGCTACCTCCGGGAGCTGGGCCACGCGCCGCTGACTGTGGACTCCTGGACCGCGCGCACCAGCGGGCGTCTGCTGCGCACCTGGGCCGAGTGGTGGCGGGACCTACAGGCCGGACACCCCCGGCAGGGCGAGTACCTCAAAGCGGGCTACGCCCAGGCGTTCGGCATGATGGCGTCCCCCGGCGGCCTGCTGTACCGGCGCGACTGGAACCACGCCATCGAGGACCGGACCCGGGTGTCACTGCTGCGCCGGATCGGCCGGCTGGACGCGCGGTACCCGGTGCTGCGGATCAACGTGGACGCCGTCCAATTCGCCGAAGGAACCTACGCAGACCGCGACGCAATCGCCGAGATGATCGGCGAGGGTCCGCACATCGGGAACATGAAATTCGAGGGCATGAAGCCCTGGGACAAGCCGAAGAAACGGAAGCGGTAGATGGACCTCATCGACGCCATGGGCGAGGGGCTCACCGGGCAGACGGCCGGCAACGTCCCGTCCGACAACTGGACCATCGCCCGCCTGGTGGAGACCCTGGCCGTTGTGGCCGGCTCAGGGTCCGCAGCGGCCCGCGTGCTGGGCGTGGCCCCCGTCACCTTCAACCGGTGGCGGAAGGGCACCCAGCGGCCCACCAGGCTGCCCAAAGACGCCATGGTGTCCGGACTGCGCGCACTCCTGGCCGAGAAGTACGCCGCTGGGCAGCTCCACCGGATCCGCACGGGCGCGGCCGGCATCGTCATCACGGGGTGGATCACCGTATCGACGGACACGCGCGAACGGACCATCAGGCCGGGCCGGTTCATTCCGAAAGTCAAGATACGTAACGTTGTCAATGCGTGGCTCTTGGGCCAGGACGAACGCGCCGAAAGGTTGCTACGCAACGCAATCAACCGGCATTACATGGAAGACGATGAGGATATGGAGCTGGACGACGTGACCAGAATCAGATTCGAGCCCCTCTGATGGACATCGACGGAGCGGCTACACGGCTCATGGATGCGGCGTTCCTGCTGGTCCTGGGCGTGATCGGGATTGCGTTGCTCGCCGGCGTGCTCCTGCTCCTGGGCCACGCCTGGGGGTGCGGACTGCGCAGAGCCGGGAGATCCTACCCACGGTCCGGAATCATCACGCCAGATCACATCAGGATTCGCCCGAAGCGGGGATATCCGAACCCCCTTCGGGAGCGTATGGACCGTATCCGCCGGAACGGTCGGTAAAATCCGCCCATGATCATCACTCACCGGCGCAGGGGCTCAGTAGGCGCGCGGCGCCAGCTCCCGCCGGGAGTGCGCGCTCGGCCCAACACGGTTGGTTACCTGGGACCGGTCAGTGAGTTGACCGTGCTCAACCCAGGGGACTCCCTGACCGGTACGCCGTTCACGTCCAGCGATTGGATCGGCTCCGTCCTGGTGGCGCATAACGTCACGTCGCCCGTGGATCGGTACCTGATCAACGCCGGCGTGGTCATCGTGGAGGGTGCCCTCCCAACGGTCACCAACTGTGTCATCAGGCCCCCGTCATCGGCCGATACCGGCATCAACGTCAACGGCGCTACCGGCACCCTGACCATCACAGACACCACCGTCGAAGGATCGTACGCGCTGCCTAGCACCTATCAGAACCAAGGCATCGGCGGCGGCTCCCAACGGCTCATCTCGCGCCGGTGCGACGTATCCGGTACAGGCGACGGCATCCACGCGAAAGCCCAGCCCGGGGCCAGCTTCGATGATGGCTCACTCATCGATCAATGCTACGTGCATGATCTGACGTTCATCGATCCACCGGACCAGCACTCAGACGGTATCCAAATCTTCCAGGACGCCACCCTGGAAACGTGGATGACCGTTAGCAACAGCCGCGTGGACCCGTTCTACAGCCCCGGCGGGCTCGCGCCGTCGTCCGCGTTCACGGCCGGAGCGGGGCCAACCGATGGCCTCCAAACGCTGTGGCTGGACAACAACGGTTTCTTCACGGGCGCCTACCACCAGCGCGTGGAACTGTCGATCCACAACGCGATCGTGACCAACAACGATTACGGATTCGTCAATGCGGCGGCTGGCGAGTTCGGCCTGGTCGTCGTCACCACGGCCGGATCCGTGGCCACCTGGACCAACAACCGGGACGGCTACGGCAACATCGTGGAGAACCCGAACCCATGACCATCTTCCCCCTGGGCCGGACCCCCCGGCTCAGGTTCCCCACCCGCGCCCAACTCCTAGAGACCATGAAAGCCAACCCCTCCGTCCTCATCGTCGCGATCATCTGCGGAACGATCGTTGCACTTGCAACGATTTTCGCCATGTACCAGTTGGCCCACGAGGGTCACGCCAGCGAAGCGATCGGAACCCTCACGCTCGCGCTGCTGACCCTGGTCCTGAGCAAGGTCCGCCAAGTCCACAAGGCCACCACAGATCAGTCAAAGACCCCCGACAACTCTTGACGTTGACGTAAACAAACGCCTAGGCTCATGGCATGACTGACGATGAGAGCCTGACCGTAACGGTTGTCCAGCTTGACTGGGACGGCAAAGGCAATGACCGCGTGCACACGTACCACCCTCACAACCGGAACCAACTGGAATGGCGCTATGCCGCTATCAGCCTCGGTTTCAACCTGGCCGGTGGTCGGACCAAGGTCAAGTTTGGCGATGAGGATGTAACACAACTCGTGATCGATACGTTCGGGATCGACTGAATGTTGTTGATCGATGCGAAATTCCGTGTGTCTGTGGACGCTGGCGTGAAGCTCTGATAGCGTCCTTCACGTGCACTGGTCGGCCGGTGACGAATCCCCCACCTGGCCGATCGATGCGTTCCCGGGCGCGGGCCGGGGTTGGCTTAGGGGCTCTCCGGCCCATTGAGGCGGCCCGCCCCGGGGACTCCAAATCTCCCACCCGCCGGGTTGCCATCCGGCATTCCCTGCTCTGGTCCGGCGGGTGGGTTCCACATAGGACGGATCTCATGACTGACTTTGTGGTCCGCGCTGCCCGTGAGGCAACGTGGATTGTTCTAACGTTTTGCGCGCTGCTGGTGGTTCTCGGGTGACCCGTCACACCATCACCATCGACGGAGAGCGCTACACGTTCGAATGGCACCCGGTTGCCGGCACTGAGGCCGGTACGCTGGTCGCGCCGGGTATTCTCCCCTCCCGCATTTCTTCGCTGCGGAACGCTCGGGCTGTCCTGAGATCCGTTTATGCCAAGGAAGCGAGCCAATGACAACCATCGAACTACCGCCCACAGACAAGATCTCGCACGGCTACGCGCCCACCTACGAGGCGCTTGCGCACCGGTATGGCCCGCACACCACCCTTGCTGAGATCGGCGTGGGCAACGGTGCGGGCCTGCTCTACTTCCGGCGGCTGTTCGGTCCGGGTGCCCGGATCGTGGGCGTGGACCATCACATGGGGTGGATCGAGGAGGCCCGGCGGTTCGGGTTCTCCGCCATTCTGATGGACCAGGAGGACCCCGGGTTGCCGGACCAGCTTCGGCTGTACGCGCCGGAGCTCCAGCTCATCGTGGACGACGCCAGCCATGCCTACGAAGCCACCATCGCCACGTATGACCATCTGTGGCCCCTGGTGGCCCCTGGTGGCACGTACGTCGTTGAGGACTGGTCTCACCTCTCCTACGGTCCACGCTTCGCTGAGTGGGCCGAGGGGCTGATCCCGACCCCACGCCATGGCGTGGCTGACGTCCACGAGGTGAGGATCATCCCGGAGGGCCTCATCGTGATCACCAAGACCGGGGCTCTGGCGTGATCATCGTTGTGCAGGTGGAGGTGGTGGAGCTGCCCGCGCTGCTCGGCCCGCCGATGATCGGGTGGCGTCCGGCGCTGCCCGGTGAGACGCCCGGGCAAGCGCCTCATTGGCTCTCGTGCCGGTGCGTGGTGCCGTTGCCGCACCGGTTCCACCGGTGCGGGTGCGGACGGACCTGGGCCTGATGATGCCGCCCTGGGTGCACATCGTCTCCGACCTGCTGGGCTACATAATCTTCCCGCTGAGCATTGTCTCGGTTGTGTTGTGCCGTAAGGCTTTCAGGAGGTATCGAACGATGGCACTAGAGCCCGGAATGGTGATGTGCCCAGGTTGCAATCAACGGTTCGACATGCTGGCCGCCGGTGCGATGATGATTGGCATCGATCCCGATGGGCTCTACTTCCAACACGTCCACTGTGGACACAAGGGACGCACCAAAGACAACCGGGCATCGGCTACGATGATGGTCCACGTCCCGGGGCATGGGGACGTGGGGATGGTGTTGGAGATCAAGGGGTCGTCCACGCGTGGGCCTGACGCCGCCCAGGGCGATGCCCCGCTGGACGCCGTCGCAGCGCACCGCCAGTGCGAGGACGATGGCCCGTGCGGCCCCGACTG
>Ga0184615_10002033_pt1 | contig 10916 bp, 11 predicted proteins | sample PLM4_65_coex_FD_133134 | JGI IMG/M metagenome (GOLD analysis project Ga0184615, IMG submission 133134) | Groundwater sediment microbial communities from an aquifer in East River, Colorado, USA - PLM4_65_coex | ecosystem: Environmental > Terrestrial > Soil > Riparian zone | place: USA: East... | reverse complement strand
GGCGAAGTCTCCGCGACCATGGTCACCGTAGCATCGTTCATTCCTCACGTGAAAACCGGCAGGGCGAAGGTGCTCGCGGTCATGGCGCCGAAGCGCAGCCCGGCGCTGCCCCAGGTGCCGACGATGGCGGAATCGGGATTCCCGGAGCTGACGCTCGGCTCCTGGCAGGCGATGTTCGTGCCGAAGGGCACGCCGCGCCCGGTCGTGAACAAGCTCTACGCAGTGATGATCAAGACCATGGAGGACCCGGAAGTGGTCAAGCGCATGGCGAACGGCGGCGCGGAGATCGTGACCAGCAAGTCGCCCGAGGAATTCGCGACATTTCTCAAGAACCAGACCGCGTTCTGGGCGAAGATCGTAAAGGACGTGGGCGCGACGGCGGAGTAGGACTCCGCGTGAAGGATGAAGGCGGAAGGGTGAGCGGGGGTGAGCGGGGAATTCGAAGGGCGAGGCGGGGTTTCGAGGAGCATTGCTCCGAGCCGGCGAGCGCCCAATCCGATGCAGCGGGTTGGGCCGGGTCGCACCTGCGTGCGTCCGAGCCCGTGAACGCCCGAAGCCATGCAGGGATTCGGGCCGGGGGACCTCGACTCGACTTCCGCACTGCTGGGGTCATCCCTCATCCTTCATCCCTCATCCTTGCCTGTTAGAGCAGTCTGGAGCGGAACTGCTTGCCTTCCCGCCTTGCATTCTTCCGCTCCCGCTCTTCCTCGAGTATGTCGGTGAACTGACGCACGGCGTTGGAGAGCGTCGGCCAGCCGGTGTAGTGCCCGACCTGGATCATCACCTCGATGATCTGCCGCTTGGTGATGCCGAGGCGCATCGCGCTGAGGTAGTGGGAATGGTTGCCGGTCGGGCGCGCCATCGCGATGTTCGCGGCGAGCGTGACGAGCTGGCGGTCGCGCAAGCTCAACCCGGGGCGTCCCCAGACGTCGCCGAACAGGTGCCCGACCGACATCTCGTACATCTCCGGGGAGAGCGCCTTCTGGTTGAGCATCAGGTTCTGCCGGCCCATCTTCTTCAGCACCCGCATGCCGCGTTCGAAGCGGGCGTTGTAGTCGCGGGACTTCGCTTTCTTCATATCGGGTCTCACAGTGCGGAATCAGGTTGAGAAGGATTGCGGCTCATGCCGCTGCCGCCGCTTTTGTGTGATCATGTCATCGTGACATGCGTGGTGCAAGCAATCGGAGCGGGCGCGTGTCACCGCCGGTCGAGGAGGAGGAACCCGATGAAAACCATGATCTTTGCCGCAGTTTCGGTCGCGATGGGATTGGCCTCGCCGGCGCTCGCGCAGAAGGCGCAACCCGCCGCCAGTTACCCCAACAAGGCAATCCGGCTGGTCGTGCCGGCCGCGCCCGGCGGCGGCACCGACATCATCGCGCGCATGATCGCGCAGGGGCTGACCGATGCCTGGGGCCAGACGGTGGTCGTGGATAACCGCGGAGGCGCCGGAGGCACCGCGGGCGTCACCATCGTCGCGAAGCAGTCCGCCGCGGACGGCCACACCATGCTGCTGGGGAGCGTGGGCCATCTCTCGTTTGCGACCGCCGTCCGTCCCAACCTCGGCTACGATCCACAGAAGGATCTCACGCCGATTTCGCTCGCCGCGGTCCAGCCGTTTGTCGTGGCGGCATCGAACGCGCTGCCGGCGGCGTCGATCAAGGAGCTGGTGGCGCTGGCCAAGGCCAAGCCGGCCACGATCACCTACGGCTCCGGCGGCACCGGCTCGGCGTCGCACCTGGGCGTCGAGCTCCTGATGATCAACGGCGGCTTCAAATTGCTGCACGTCCCCTACAAGGGCAGCAGTCCGGCCATCACAGCGTTGATGAGCGGCGAGCTCAACGTTGCGCTGGCGGGGCTCGCGACGGTGCTGCCGCACGCGCGGAGCGGAAAGCTGAAAGCACTCGCAGTGACCGGGGCGAAGCGCGCCCAGATCGCTCCCGAAGTGCCGACGGTCGCAGAATCGGGAGTGCCGGGATATGCATTCGACGTCTGGTACGGTCTCGTCTTCCCCGGCGGCACGCCACGCGCCATCGTCATGAAAACCAACTCGGAGGTCGTGAGGTTGCTGAAATCACCCGAGGTGAGCAGCCGGTTCGCCGGCGCGGGCGTCGAGCCGCAAACCAATACGCCCGAGCAATTCGCAGAGCTGATCCGGCGCGAGGTCGTGACCTGGAGCAAGGTGGTGAAGGCCGCCAACATCCGCGTCGAATGACGCGGAGAGGTGAACAAGATGCAAAGCTTCACCGCCAAGGACGCCAAGGACGCGAAGGAACAGAAAAGCCTTACCGCGAAGGCCGCAAAGGATCAAATATTCAAGAACCAAGCCAATATCAAGGACGCGAAGACAACGCCAAGTAAGCTTTAGAACACGCCGTCGCAATACGGATGCCGACGAAAAGCCCTTGAGCACGGCGGCAATATGACAAGAATCGTTTCTTGTATGCCACCCTTGGCGCGGGTTGCTTTGCGACCTTCAGGTCTTGTGTTTGCATCTATTATTATTTCCTCCGTGTCCTTGGCGGCCTTTGCGGTGAAGCTGTTATTTTCCTTAGCGTCCTTTGCGAGCTTGGCGGTGAGGCTTTTCTACGAGATGAGTAATCGCTGATGGCGGAGAGGCGCACGGCGTTCGTGACGGGCGCATCGCAGGGGCTGGGTGCGGAGATTGCCGTCGCGCTCGCGCGCGATGGCTGCGACGTGGCCGTTTCTTCGCGGCGGGTGGAGAAGCTCGCCGACACCCTTGAGAAGATCGCCGCGGCCGGCGCGCGCGCCGTGCCCGTCGAGCTCGACCTGCGCTCCCACCCAAGCATTGAAAGGGCGATGGCGCAGGCAGTGAGCGCGTTCGGTCATGTGGACGCGCTGATCAACAACGCCGCCGTCACGCTCCGGCGCGCGGCGCTCGAAGTCACCCCGCAGGAATGGGATGAGCTGATGGCGGTCAACCTGACGGGAACATTTTTCATGAGCCAGCGGATGGGGCGGCATCTGATCGCGACCAGGCGTCCGGGCTGCGTCATCAGCCTCGCCTCGACGCACGGAATGGTCGGCTACGCGCAGCGCTCGACTTACGGAATCTCCAAGGCGGGTATCATCCAGATGACGCGCATGCTCGCGATCGAGTGGGCGGAGTACGGCATCCGCGTCAACGCGATCGCGCCGGGCACGGTGGACACCCCGTCGCGCGCCGAATACTTCTCGGCGCATCCCGCCGCGCGGCAGGCGATGGTCGAGCGCATTCCGTTCCACCGCTTCGGCACGCCCGGCGAGGTGGCGGGAATGGCCTGCTACCTCGCAAGTCCGCAGGCGGCGTACGTTACCGGGCAGACGCTGGTGCTGGATGGCGGGCTAACGTCATACTGACTGAGTGCTGAGTGCGGAGTGCTGAGTGCTGAGTGCAGAGTGCTGACGACTTCACGCTTAGGGAGGGTCCATGAAAAGCTATCCATGTTCCTTATTTATTGCCGTCGCGTCGCTGTTGGCGACGGCGATTCCGTCGTGGGCGCAGCCGTATCCCAGCCGGGCGGTGAGGATCGTGGTGCATTCCCCGCCCGGCAGCGCGCCCGACATCCTGTCGCGCACCCTGGGGCAACAGCTCACCGACGTGCTCGGGCAGCCGATCGTTGTGGAGAACCGCACCGGCTCCAACGGCAACATCGCCGGCGAGCTGGTGGCGAAGAGCGCGCCCGATGGACACACTCTGGCGCTGTGCGTGGACAGCCAGATCGCGATCAACCCGCACGTGTACTCGAAGATGCCGTTCGACCCGCTCAAGGATCTCGTGCCGATCGCGACGATCGCGACCAACGAGTTCGTCCTGACGGTCCACCCCTCGCTGCCGGTGAAGGACTTCCGGGATTTCATCGCTTTCGCACGCAAGGCGAACCCGCCGCTCACCTACGGATCGGGCGGCAACGGCAGCCAGCACCACCTTACGATGGAGATGCTGCAGTCCCGAGCCGGCATCAAGCTCGTCCACGTGCCGTACAAGGGTGGCGGGCCGGCCACCACCGCCATTCTCACCGGCGAGGTGTCGGTGGCTTTCGCGGGCTCGTCGGCGGCGCCGCAGGTCAAGGCTGGCCGGCTGCGCGCGCTCGCCACCGCGGGCAAGAACCGCCTGGCGTACCTGCCCGACGTGCCGACGATCGGGGAGTTCTACCCGGGGTTCGCGAACAGCATCTGGTTCGCGCTGTGCGCCCCGCGCGGCACGCCGGAGCCGATACTGACCCGGCTGCGCACGGAGGTGAACAAAACACTCGCCTCGCCCGACACCCGGGAAAAGTTCAGCCGCGGCGGCGCCCTGACGCCGTACATCACGACCCCCGAGGAGATGGCCGAGCTGATCCGCTCCGAGTACGCGAAGTACGGCAAAATCGCGAAAGAGATCGGCATCAAGGTGGACTAAGAGCAATGATGAATGATGAATGATGAATGATGAGTGACGGTGACTGACATGCAGGGATCGAAAGAACTTCGGGAAAAGCTCGCCATCGCCTGCCGCCTCCTTTACATGGAGGGGCTGATGGACCACGCGGGGCTCGCCGGCGCGCGGATCCCCGAGACCGGTAACCTGCTGCTGAACCCGCGCGAGATGCGCGGCACGCCCGGACGCCACCCGGGGATCATGTCCGCCGACGATCTCGTCGTCGTGGACCCGGACGGCCGACGAGTCGAGGGAGCGAACAACCCGCCGAGCGAGACGCCGATTTTCACCGGCGTGTTCCGGGCCCGATCCGACGTCATGGCGGTGCTCCATCTGCATCTTCCCACCGCTACGCTGTTCAGCATCGTCGGCAAGCCTATTCTCCCCATTGGAGTCATGGGCTCGCCGTTCGGCGAAGCGGTTCCCGTGTGCCCCGATGGCACGCTGATACAGCGGCCCGAGCAGGGCGACGGCGTCGCTCGCTCGCTCGGCAAAGGCCTGGCGGTCATCCTCCAGGGTCACGGTGCCGTGATCGTCGGCGCGAACGTGGAAGAAGCCTTCGTCGCGTCCGTCCTGCTGGAGGACAATGCCGTGCGCCAGTACCGCGCGTCCATGATCGGCACGCCTAAAGCGATGGAACGCGGAGCGTTGGACGAGGCGCGGCGGCAGGTCTGGAATCCGAAAGTGGTTGCCAAGATCTGGAACTACTACCTGCTCAAAGCGAAGTCGCAGGGCATAGTCCAATAATAAATGATGAATGATGAATGATGAATGAGGAACGAGATATGGAGACCGTTTTTCGATATTTGTTCGCGGCATTGCTGCCGGTATTGCTGTTTTATCCGGTTTCTGCCACAGCGCAGAGTTATCCGGCGAGGCCGATACGCCTGATCGTCCCATTTCCGCCGGGCGGCGGCACCGACACCATGGCGCGCGTGATCGGCCCGAAGCTCGGCGAGGCGCTCGGCCAGCAGGTCGTCCCGGAGAACCGCGGCGGCGCGGGCGCGAATATCGGTGCCGAGATCGCGGCCAAGTCGCCCCCCGACGGCTATACGCTGATGCTCGCGACCATCACCAACGCCATCGGGGCGAGCCTCTACAGCAAGTTGAATTACGATCTCGTCCGGGATTTTGCGACGATCACGCAGCTCGCCACCACGCCTCACATCCTCGTGGTGCACCCCTCGGTGCCCGTAAAGTCGGTCAAGGAATTCCTGGCATTGGCGAAGGCGAAACCCGGTGAGCTCGCCTACTCATCATCCGGAAGCGGCTCGGCCGCGCACCTCGCCGGGGAACTCTTCAACAGCCTGACCGGCGTGAAGACGACGCACGTTCCGTACAAGGGCGGCGGCCCCTCGATGATCGCGCTGGTGGGCGGCGAGGTGTCGCTCGCCTTCGCCACCATGCCGTCGGCGATCGGTTACGTCCGGTCCGGGAGACTGCGCGGCATCGCTGTCACCACCGAGCGGCGCTCGCCCTCGGCGCCGGAGCTTCCGACCATCGCCGAGACGGGCGTGGCCGGCTACGAAGCAGGATCGTGGTACGGACTGTCGGCGCCGGCCGGCACGTCGAAAGAGATCATTGCCCGGCTGCACGCGGAGACGATCAAGGTGACGGGGCTTACCGATGTCAAGGAGCGCCTCTTCAACGCCGGGTTCGAGATCGTCACGTCGAATCCCGAGCAATTCGCGGCGTTCACGCGCAACGAGATCCAGAAGTGGGGGAAGATCGTGAGAGCGGCTGGTTTGCGCGTCGATTAAGGACGCGAAGGGCGAATCAGCCACAGAGAACACAGAGATCACAGAGAAAAATAGAACCGAATGACAACCACCCCCATCCCAACCTTCCCCCTGAGGGGGAAGGTGGTTGAAAAAGGATCGCCTTAGTCAGAAAAATTTCCCTCCCCCTCAGGGGGAGGTGCGCCGAAACGTGGAGCAGGGGCCCCGCTTTTGGGGATGCGACCGTGGAGGCGCACGTAAGCACGCGATCAATTGCGGCACTGCATCCCGCTGCGGGGTCGCATCCAAGCATAATACGCTTGGAACCTGCTCCGCCCTCCGCGGGCGCAGGGTGGGGGTGGGTTCCCTCTGTGATCTCTGAGTTCTCTGCGGCTAATGTTCTTCTGATGGAGTAAACATGTCACGCATCAAACCGCTCCCCGCGGACGCCAACCCGGACCTGAAGGAAACGTTCCAGACCTACCTGCATCACCTGGGCTACATGCCCAACACGGTGCTCATCCTGCAGCACCGGCCCAAGGTCGTGAAGGCGCTGGCGCAGATGGCGGCCGCTGTCTGGGACCGTGAAACGAGCGAGGTGAATCTCGGCTTCAAGCGTCTGGTGGCATACATGGCAAGCCGCGCGCATGGCTGCAACTACAGCATGGCGCACGCCGCGGAAGCCGCGCACCGGCTCGGCGCGAGCGATGCGAAAATCGAGGCGGTGGTCGACTACCAGACGAGCCCGCTCTACACCGACGCGGAGCGCATGGCGCTCGATTTCGCGGTCGCCGCTGCCTCGCAGCCGAACGCGGTCACTGACGAACTGTTCGAGCGGTTGAAGAAGCACTGGACCGATTCGCAGATCGTCGAGCTTGCGAGCGCGGTCGCGCTGAACGGCTTCCTCAACCGCTGGAACGACACCATGGCGCCGGCGCTCGAGGCCGAGCCGATCGCTTTCGGCGAGAAGCACCTGAAACGCCACGGCTGGAAGGTCGGCAAGCACCGGTAATCAAAGCTGAACCGCCAAGGACGCCAAGGAGAAATGAAATGACCGCCCCCGAAAAAGCCGCGCGCGTGTCCCAGCCCAGGGACTGCAAGCTGATCGTCGAGAAGGACGTGAAGATCCCGATGCGCGACGGCACGCTGCTTTACGCGGACATCTTCCGCCCCGACGGCGGCGCCGAGCGTTTCCCCGCGATCATGAACATCAGCGTTTACCAGAAGGACAAGGTGTGGATCCCGCCGGCGGACCTGGAAGAGAGGGCGAACCCGTACATGAACTGGGAGACGGTCAACCCGGAGTGGTGGTGCCCGCGCGGCTACGCCTGCGTGCGCGTGGACTCGCGCGGCACGGGCAAGTCGCCCGGGCGGTCGGACCCCAGCTCGTACCAGGAGTCGCTCGATTTCTACGACGCGATCGAGTGGACCGCAGGGCAGCCGTGGTGCTCGGGCAAGATCGGCACCCTCGGCATCTCCTACCACGCGAGCTCGCAGTGGCGCGTGGCCAACCTCCAGCCGCCGTCGCTGAAGTGCATCATGCCGTGGGAGGGCCGGGCGGATCAGTACCGCGACCAGGCCTATCACGGCGGCATCTTTTCCCTCGGCTTTGTCGGCAATTGGTGGCTCACGCACACCGCGCACCACCTGCTCGGGCGCCCGCGCGCCTACAACCCGGACGCGTTCCAGAACGACATGATCTGGAACATGATGCGCAACGACCTCGATTCCGAGTACTGGCGCCTGTGCAGCGCGCGCTGGGAGAACATCGCCGTGCCGCTCTACAGCGTGGGCAACTGGGGCGGATTCTCGCTGCATCTGCGCGGCAACACCGAGGGTTATACGAATGCCGCGTCGAAGGTGAAGAAGCTGCGCATCCACACCGGCACGCACTTTCATCCGTTCCACTCGGAAGAAGGGCGCATGGATCAGCTGCGCTGGCTCGACTACTGGCTGAAAGGCATCGATACCGGCGTCCTGGACGAGCCGCCGGTCAAGCTCGAGGTTCGCACCGGCGGCAGCAGGAAGCCGTATCCGTTCCGCTTCGAGAACGAGTGGCCGATCGCGCGCACGCAATGGACGAAGGCCTATCTCAGGATCGACCGCAAGCAGGGGCACGACGAGATGGCGGCCGAAGGCGAGCTCACGCGCGAGCCGCCCGCGACCGGGGGCAGGCTGAGCTATCCGGCGAGCGGCGTGACCGCGGCGGGCGTGGCCTCGGGCTCGTCGCTGTCGACTACGCATGGCGGCGGCGGGCGGCTGGGCGTCTCGTTCCAGACCGCGCCGATGCCGGAAGACACCGAAATCACCGGCCCGCTGATGATGAACCTCTGGGTGTCGAGCACGGCGGAGGACATGGACATCTTCGTCACCCTGCGCAACATCGGCCCGGACGGGAGAGACGTGTGGGAGGTCGGGCAGCACGGGCAGCCGGTGCCGCTCACCAAGGGGTGGCTCCGCGCCTCGCACCGCAAGCTCGATCCCCGGCGCTCGCTGGCGTACCGTCCGTATCACCCTCATGACGAGCGGCTCTGGCTGAAGCCCAATGAGCCGGTCGAATGCCAGATCGAGATCTGGCCGACTTGCATCGTGCTCGGGAAGGGGCACAAGCTGCGCGTGGATATCCAGCCGCGCGACGGCGTGGGCAGCGCGCCGTACACGCATTACCATGCCGACTACAATGCGGGGGCGGAGAACACCATTTACTCCGGTGGAGATAAGCTGTCGTACTTGCTCTTGCCGGTGGTTCCACCGAAAAAGTGACGAGATGCGGGTGGCGAAATCCCCCCGACATACTCATGTCTCCCCCCTTTGACAAAGGGGGGCGGGGGGATTGGTGACGAGGTAATGGTGACGAAACCCGGGTCGAACCACGACTCACGAATCACGATTCACGCTTTCGAGGAGCGCAATGAGCGAATATAAAAGCGAAGTGCGCGACGGGATGCGCATCGATTGGGATGTCCCGATCAGGATGGACGACGGGCTCGTGCTGCGCGCGGATGTTTTCCGGCCGGTGAAGGAGGGCAAGTACCCGGCGCTCGTGAGCTACGGGCCGTACGGCAAGGGGCTCGCGTTCCAGGAAGGCTACAAGACCGCCTGGGAGATCATGGCGCGCGACAACCCCGACGCGGTCGCCGGGACCAGCAACAAATACCAGAGCTGGGAAGTCGTGGACCCCGAGAAGTGGGTGCCGGACGGCTACGCCTGCGTGCGGGTGGACTCGCGCGGCGCGGGGCGCTCGCCCGGCTACCTCAATCACAACAATGTGCGCGAGAACCGCGATTTGCACGATTGCATCGAGTGGGCCGCGGCGCAGCCGTGGTGCAGCGGTAAGGTGGGGCTCAACGGGATTTCCTACTACGCCAGCAGCCAGTGGCGCGCGGCGGCGCTGCAGCCGCCACACCTCGCCGCGATGTGCGTCTGGGAAGGCTGGGTGGACTACTACCGCGATTCGGTGCGCCACGGCGGCATCGCCTGCACCTTCCGCAAGCACTGGCAGGACATGCAGGTGAAGACCGTGCAGCACGGGCGCGGCGAGCGCGGGCCGAGGAGCCGCGTCACCGGGGAGCTGGTGTGCGGGCCGGAGACACTGCCCGAGGAAGAGCTCCTGAAAAACCGCGCGGACATGTGGGAGGGCGTGCTGAAGTACCCGCTGATCGGACCCTATTACAAGGAGCGCACGGGCGACCTGTCCAGGGTCAAGGCGCCGCTGCTCTCCGCCGCCAATTGGGGAGGGCAGGGCCTGCACCCGCGCGGCAACTTCGAGGGGTTCATGCGCTCGGCATCCAGGCAGAAGTGGCTGGAGGCGCACGGCGGCTCGCACTGGGCGCCGTTCTACACCGATTACGGCGTGAAGCTGCAGAAGCGCTTCTTCGACTATTTCCTCAAGGGCGTGAAGAACGGCTGGGACAGGCAGCCGCGCGTCGTGCTGCAGGTGCGCCATCCCGGCGAGAAGTTCGTCGTGCGCCACGAGAAAGAGTGGCCGCTCAAGCGCACGAAATGGACGAGGTTCTATCTCGATCCGTCGGCTCGCAGCCTGGTCGCCAAGCCACCGAAGTCCGCGGGGACCATTACCTATGACGGGCTGGGTGACGGCGTGACGTTCAGCTCGGCGCCGCTGGAAAAGGCGACCGAGATCACGGGACCCTCGGCGCTGAAGCTGTGGGTGTCCTCGGCAACGACTGATGCCGACATCTTCGCCGTGCTGCGCGTATTCGATCCGAAGGGAAAAGAAGTGGTGTTCCAGGGCGCGCTCGATCCGCATACGCCGATCGGGCAGGGGTGGCTGCGCGCCTCGAACCGCAAGCTCGACAAGAAGCTTTCGCTGCCGTACCGCCCCTACCATGCGCATGACAGGAAGCAGCCCCTCAAGCCCGGGCAGGCCTACGAGCTCGACGTCGAGATCTGGCCGACCTGCATCGTGGTGCCGAAAGGCTACCGCATCGCGCTCACCATCCGCGGCAGGGACTACGAATACGAGGGCGAGGCGGCGACGCTTTCGAACATGAAGAACCCGATGCGCGGCTGCGGCCCGTTTGTGCACGACGACGAGACCGACCGGCCGCCGGCGGTGTTTGGCGGGAAAGTTACGTTGCACATGGGACCCACGCGGCAGTCCCATGTGTTGCTGCCTGTTATCCCGCCAAAGCAGTAACGCGGTGACGAAGTGACGCAGTGACGAAGATCTCGACGCAAAGGCGCAAAGCCGCAAAGGAAAACAAGAACAATAATGGAACCGCAGATAAACGCGGAAAAGATTAACAGCTGAACCACAAAGG
>Ga0184615_10002032_pt1 | contig 10919 bp, 9 predicted proteins | sample PLM4_65_coex_FD_133134 | JGI IMG/M metagenome (GOLD analysis project Ga0184615, IMG submission 133134) | Groundwater sediment microbial communities from an aquifer in East River, Colorado, USA - PLM4_65_coex | ecosystem: Environmental > Terrestrial > Soil > Riparian zone | place: USA: East... | reverse complement strand
CGCTGGCCGATCTCCCGCCCGACGAGCGGCGTCTCCGGCTCGATCCGCGGGCCGTCGACATCCGAAGCGCGGCGCTGGGACGGGTCATGCCGCGACGTCGCATCGCCCGCCGGGATCGCCCACCGGGTCAGGCTTGATTCCGACGCCCGGCGGTGCCACCATCGGCCACCTCACCTCGACCGACATACCTGTCGCAACCGGCGCCGGGGTTCGCCCACCAAGGCGAATCGCCGGGTTTGCTCCCTCGCAGGAGAGATAGGAGGGTCCCGTCCGTGGGCGAGCACATCTCGTTCGTAGTCAACGGCACTCGACGCGAGCTGGATGTCGAGCCCAGACGGCTCCTCGTCCAGGCACTGCGGGAGGACCTGGACCTGACCGGCACTCATGTCGGGTGCGACACGAGCCAGTGCGGTGCGTGCACCGTCGAGGTCGACGGGATGGCCGTGAAGTCGTGCACCATGCTGGCCGTCCAGGCCGACGGTGCAACGGTCCGCACGATCGAGGGTCTCGCCGACGGCGACGCCCTCCACCCGCTCCAGGCGGCGTTCTGGGAGAAGCACGGCCTTCAGTGTGGGTTCTGCACGCCGGGCATGATCATGACCGCGGTGGACCTGCTCTCGCGCAACGCCGATCCGACCGACGACGAGATCCGGCATGCGATCGAAGGCAACTTCTGCCGCTGCACCGGCTACCAGAACATCGTCATCGCCATCCGCAGCGCGGCGGAACAGCTTCGGTCCGGCGGTGCCAGCGTCGCCGCGGCCGCGTCGGTCTAGGCAAGGAGAGCGAGATGGTCACGGACGTCCTCGGCGCTCCGATCAAGCGAGTCGAAGACCCGCGCTTCATCACCGGCAACGGCAACTATCTCGACGATATCAAGCTGCCCTCCATGGCCCACATGGCCATCCTGCGCAGCCCGTACGCGCACGCCAACATCCGCTCGATCGACACGTCCGGCGCGAAGGCCATGCCCGGCGTGATCGCGGTCATCGTCGGGGCGGACATCCCGTACAACCCGCTGCCGATGGCCTGGCCGGCCGGTGGCGTGTCGGGCATCCAGAACAACGTCAACACGCCGCGCGTGCTGGCCACCGACAGCGTCAAGTGGACCGGCGAGGGCGTCGCCGCGGTCATCGCCGAAACACCCGAACTGGCGGTCGACGCGCTCGAGGCCATCCACGTCGACTGGGAGCCGCTGCCGGCCGTGGTCGACGCGGAGAAGGCGACCCAGCCCGGCGCGCCGCAGCTCCACGAGAACGCGCCGAACAACGTCGTGTTCGAGTGGCAGGTCGGCGACAAGGCCGGGACGGACGCCGCCTTCGATGCCGCCGAGGTCGTCGTCCGCCAGCGCATCGTCAACCAGCTGCTGATCCCGAACCCTATGGAGGTCCGGCGCGACATCGGCTGGTACAACCCGGGTACCGAGGAATACACGGTCTGGATGTCGAGCCAGACGCCGCACATCCAGCGGCTCTTGCTGACCGCCTTCGTGACCGGCATCCCCGAGCACAAGGTGCGTTGCATCTCCCCGGACGTCGGTGGCGCGTTCGGGACCAAGATCTTCTGCTATGCCGACATGGCCCTGGTCATGTTCGCCTCGAAGCTGGTCGGCGGTCGTCCGGTCAAGTGGGTCGAATCGCGCCGCGAGAACTACCAGTCGACGACCCACGGCCGCGACCACATCACGTACCTTGAAGCGGCCGCGACCCGCGACGGCGAGGTCAAAGGCCTTCGGGTCAAGACGTACGCCAACCTCGGCGGCCGGTTGTCGACGATCGGCCCAGGCGTCCCGACCACGCTCTACGGCCGCGTCCTGGCCGGCCCGTACAAGATCCCGAACGTCCACTGCACGGTCACCGGGGTCTACACGAACACGACCTTCGTCGACGCCTACCGCGGCGCCGGTCGCCCCGAGGCGACCTATGTCGTCGAGCGGACGATGGACCTCGTCGCAGACGAGCTGGGGATCGATCCGGCGGAGATCCGCCGGCGCAACTTCCTGCCGCCCGACGCCTTCCCGTACGACAACCCGTCCGGTCTCGGCACGGCCGCCGGCGGCGCCAAGATCTACATCGATTCGGGCAACTACGAGCCGGCCCTCGACAAGGCGCTCGGAATGATCGGCTACGACGGCATGGCCGCGGCCAAGGCGGAGGCACGAACGCGCGGCAAGCTCCTCGGTGTCGGGCTGTCGACCTATATCGAGGTCTGCGGCGTCGCGCCTTCGAAGTGGATCGGCGCGGTCGGCGAGGGCTGGGGCGCCGCGATGTGGGAATCGGCCAACATCAAGGTCCACCTGACCGGAAAGGTGATCGCGACCGTCGGCACGCAGCCGCAGGGCCAGGGCCACGAGACGACCTATGCCCAGGTCATCTCGCACGAGCTCGGCGTGCCGATGGAGGACGTCGTCGTCCAGCACTCCGACACGCAGGGGACGCCGTTCGGGTACGGCACGTACGGCAGCCGGACCAGCTCCGTCGGGATGACCGCGGCGATCAAGGCGGCAGGCAAGATCCGCGAGAAGGCGCGCCGGATGGCGGCGCACATGCTCGAGGCTTCGGTCGACGACATCGAGGTCGATGGCGCCAACTACCGGGTCAAGGGTTCGCCCGACCGGGTCAAGACGATCCAGGAGATCGCCTTCGCGATCGACCTCGGGTTCGACCCGCCCGAGGGCATGGAGCCGTACCTCGACGAGACCGCCTACCACGACACCCCGAACTGCACGTGGCCGTTCGGGACGCACATCGCGCTCGTCGAGATCGACGAACAGACCGGCGTCGTGGAGCTCAAGCGCTACGTCGCCGTTGACGACGTCGGCAAGAAGATCAACCCACTCATCGTCGATGGCCAGCTCCACGGCGGGATCGCCCAGGGCGTCGGCCAGGCGCTCTGGGAGGGCGCCATCTATAGCGACGAGGGCCAGCTGCTGACGGGCTCGATGCTCGACTACACGCTGCCGAGGGCGTCGTTCTTCCCCAACCTCGAGCTCGACGAGACGGTCACCCCGTCGCCGGTCAACCCGATCGGCGTCAAGGGGGTCGGTGAGGCCGGCGCCATCGCCAGCACCGCCGCGGTCGCCAACGCGGTGATCGACGCGCTGAGTCCGCTCGGCATCCGCCATCTCGACATGCCGTATACGCCCCAGACCGTGTGGCGGGCAATCCAGGGCTCGAAGGGAGGCCAGGCGTGATCCCGGCGGCATTCGCCTACCAGCGTCCGGCAAGTCTCGACGAGGCGCTCCGGATCCTCGCGTCCGGCGGGGACGTGAAGGTCCTGGCCGGCGGCCACAGCCTGCTGCCGCTGCTCAAGCTCCGGGTCGCGGCCGCGGAGACGCTCGTCGACATCGGCCGGATCGCGGAGCTCAAGGGGGTCCGCCAGCTGGCCGACGGGCGGCTGGCGATCGGGGCGATGACCACGTACCGGGAGATCCTGGAGTCACCGGCCCGGCATTACGGCCTGTTGAAGGACGCGCTGCCGGGGATCGGCGATCTCCAGGTCCGCAACCGGGGCACGATCGGCGGTGGCATTGCCCACGCCGATCCCGCCTCGGACATGGCGGCCTGCCTCCTTGCCCTCGACGCCGAGATCGTGGCCCGGTCGGCCAGGGGCGAGCGGACCATCCCGATCGGTGGCTTCTTCGTCGGTCCGTTCGAGACGGGTCTGGCGGCTGACGAGATCCTCACCGAGGTCCGCCTGCCGGGATCGCGCAACGATGCCGGCTCGGCGTACGTCGACCTCGAACAGAGCGCCTCGGGATATCCCCTCGTCGGAGTGGCGGCCGTTGTCTTTGCAGGTGACGGCGGCAAGCTCGTCGGGGCCAACGTGGCCCTCACTGGTGTCGGCGATCATGCCTATCGAGCGCGCGGGGTCGAAGCTGCCCTGGCCGGCTCCGACGGATCGGCCGCATCGATCGAGGCTGCCGCGGGGCACGCGACGGACGGGATCGATGTCGCGAGCGATATCCACGCCGACCGCGAGTACCGAACGGCCATGGCCATGGTCTACACCCGCCGCGCGATCGAGGCCGCGATCGGCCGGCTCGGCTGATCGACCGCGGCCGGCGTGCGAGTCGAGCGGGTCACCCCTGGCAAGCGCGCGCCCGCTCGACTGGTCGGCTCGATCCTCGCGCGCGACCTGACCCTCGGCGGCGAGCGCTGGGCGAAGGGTCGGCGCCTGTCGTCGGCCGACCTGGCGGCGCTCGCGGCCGCGCCGGCCGGCGTCCCGGTCAGCGTCCTGATCGCCGAGGGCGGCGAGCTCCACGAGGACGACGCCGCCATGCGGCTCGCGGCGGCGGTCGCCGGTCCGGGGTTGACCGTTCGCGGACCTTCGCAGAGCCGGGTGGACCTCGTCGCCGAGTCGCACGGCGTGGCCAATATCCGGGTGGCCGAGCTCGAGCGGCTCAACCGGATCGATCCCCTCGAGGTGTTCACGGTGTTCGACGGCCAGGTGGTCGAACCGGGTGACCTGGTCGCGAGCGTCAAGGTGGCCCCGCACCTGGTCGAGACGGCCACCGTGGACGCCGGCGCCCGGCTGGCGGGCTTTGGCCGCCGCCCGCTCGTCTGGGTCGCGCCGTTCCTGCCGCACCGGGTCGGCGTGATCGTCAAGGAATCCGTCCGCGCGACGGCCCGCGAGCGGTTCGAGGCCAGCGTCCGAGCCAAGATCGACGGCCTCGGCTCGACGATCGTCGCGATCGACTACGTCGGGGACGATCCGGCCGCCGTCGAGGCGGCGATGTCGGCGCTGGTGCGCCGGCCGGAGCCGGTCGATCTGATCCTGACGGCGGGTGCCGCAAGTACGGACCCGCTGGACGCCTGCTTCGTGGCCATCGCCGCGCTCGGTGGGCGCGTCGTGCGCCGAGGCGTCCCGGCCCACCCGGGCTCGATGCTCTGGCTGGCGCGCATCGGCCGTGTGGCGATCCTCGGACTCCCGACGTGCGGCGCGTACTCGAAGGCCACTGCCGCCGACCTGTTGCTGCCGCGGCTGCTGTCCGGCGAGCCAGCTTCCGAGCGGACCGTCGCGAAGCTCGGCCACGGCGGGATCCTGACCCGCAGCCAGCGGTTCCGGTTCCCCGCGTACGCTCGCGAACTGGACGCGCCCGATGGCTGAGGGAGGGGACTGGCCTCCGGCACGCCCGGCCGCCGCCGGTTCGGTCGTCCCGCGCCCGAGCCGACCGGGGAGCCCACGTCCCGCGGCCGGTCCGGTCGTCCCGCGCCCGATAAGTCGACGGTAAGGCTTCAACGCGACGATCTGGCCGTGGCCACCTCACAGCGTCGACTGGATCGAGGACGCGATCAGGCGGAGCGGATCTCGCGCCAAACGGGAGCGGAGATCCGGCTCTCGCGACGTGGCGCCGGCGTCAGCATCCGAGCCGCGGCGGTATCAGTTGGAATGAGTGAGATGATGTTCGGCCGAATCGAACGCGGCCGGCTACATCGCGTGACTGTCGCTCAACTGGCAATCGCCTCGGCGGCGGTTGGACTTCGGCTCAGTAGCCGTGCATACCCGGACGGTGACCCGGTGCGCGATGAGGCGCATACCCGACTGCTCCACCGCTTCCGGGGCGAACTACCTGCCAGAACGCCGTGGCGGCCCGAGGTTCCCCTCCCGATCGCGGGCGACCAACGCGCGTGGGACGCGCAGTGCGTCCTCGACCAGACCACTGTGGGAATTGAGGCCGAGATGCGGTTGTTCGACCTGCAAGCGCTCGATCCGCGGATCGCATTGAAGCGACGGGACGGCGGGATCGCCATCGTCGTCCTGCTCGTTGCCGACACGCACGGCAATCGGCGGCACCTGACCGTGCACCGAGAAGTCCTCCGGCCAAGTTTCCCGCTCGACTCCCGTGCGGTCCTCGCGGCCGTCCGCGTAGGTCACCCGCCGTCAGCATAGGTCAGCGTCGTTCTGTATTTGTCGTCGGGTCCCCGGCGACCGACCCGGCCACGGAGCACCCGCGACACGAGCGGCGCCAGCGTCTTGGGCAGCGTGTACAGTCCGGGAATGAGCGACCGCGACACCCGCCCCGCCGGGACTCGAACGATCGAGGCGATCCAGGACGACTTCCGAAGCCGCAACTACATCGCCGACCGGTCCGTCGCCACGGCCGTCTTCCTGTCCCTCGAGCTCGGCCGGCCCCTGCTCCTCGAAGGCGAGGCCGGCGTGGGCAAGACCGAGCTCGCGAAGGTGCTCGCGGCGTCGCTCGAGACCCGGCTGATCCGGCTCCAGTGCTACGAGGGGCTGGACGTCAACACCGCGGTCTACGAATGGAACTACCCGCGCCAGATGCTCGAGATCCGGCTGCTCGAGGCCCGCGGCGAGGCGGAGCGGGCGACCGCTCACGATATCTTCGGCGAGGACTTCCTGATTCGGCGCCCGCTGCTGCAGGCCCTGGAAGCCGCGAACGGCGTTGCACCCGTGCTGCTCATCGACGAAATCGACCGGGCCGACGAGGAGTTCGAGGCCTACCTGCTCGAGATCCTGTCCGACTTCCAGGTCACGGTCCCGGAGATCGGCACCATCCGGGCCGAGACGCCGCCGCGGGTGATCCTCACCTCGAACCGGACCCGCGAGGTCCACGACGCGCTCAAGCGGCGCTGCCTGTACCACTGGATCGACTACCCGACGGCGCAGAAGGAGTACGAGATCGTCCTCGCCCGCGTGCCCGAGGCGCCCGAACGCCTGGCGCGCGAGGTGGTCGCCTTCGTCCACCGGTTGCGCGAAGCGGACCTGACCAAGGTGCCCGGGATCGCCGAGACGCTCGACTGGGCCGCCGCCCTGCTGTCGCTGGGCGCGCGCGAACTGGCACCGACGCTCGTCGACGAGACCTTGGGCGTCGTCCTCAAGTACGAGGAGGACATCCGCCAGGTCCGGGGCGAGGGGACACGGCGCCTCCTGACCGAGTCCGCCGCCGGCGGCTGAGAGGCTCGAGCCAGCGTCATGCACGATCCTGCCATCGCCCGGTCGCCGTTCGGACCCGAGGTGGATGGTCGGCGTCTCCTCGGCGAGGCGGTCGGGTTCGGCCGGTCGCTCCGGGCGGCGCGCCTGTCGATCGACCTGGGCGCCTCGGTCGACTTCGCCCGGGCGCTGACTCTCGTCGACATCGCCGACCGCGAGCAGGTCAAGGCCGCGGGCGCGGCCGTGTTCGTGCGCCGACGGGACGACCGAGTAACGTACGACGCGGCATTCGATGCGTGGTGGCGCGCTCGCGCCTCGCGCCTGCCATCCGACGCCGGGCCGAACCCGTTGCGCCGCGACGAGGAGGGTGGCGACGAAGAGGCCGTCCCGGGTGCGACGCCGCCCGAGCCGGGCGCCGAGCGGAGCGCGATGCGCCCCGAGGAAACGGGCACGCCGATCCCGGCCGACGGCGACGACGCGGACGACCAGGCACCGATCGAAGGCGTCGTCGTCTCGCCCGACGCCTACTCGCGCGGCGAGGTGCTGCGCCACCGCGAGTTCGACCGGATGACGCCGGCCGAGCTGCGCGAAGCGGAGCGGCTGGTCGATCTCCTCGTGCCACAGCTCGAACGCCGTCGGACGCGCCGCTACGAGCTCCACTCGCACGGCCGTCGGCTGGCGCCCCGGGCGATGTTCCGGCGCAACCTGGGAACCGGCGGCCAGCTCCTGTCGTGGGTCTGGCGCCGCCAGGTCCGCGAGCCACGGTCGCTGGTCGTGCTGTGCGACATCTCGGGCTCGATGGAGCGGCACTCGAGGCTGCTCCTGCGCTTCATCCAGGCGCTGTCGGCGGCGTCGGAGGTCAGGACGGAGTCGTTCGTGTTCGGGACGCGCCTGACCCGGGTCACCCGCCTGCTGCGCGACCGGGATCGCGATCGCGCCCTCGCCCGCGTCGCCGATTCGGTCAACGACTGGGCGGGCGGGACGCGCATCGGCGATTCGTTCAGGACGTTCAACCAGCACTGGGCGCGCCGTTCGCTCCGGACGTCGGGCGTCGTGATCGTCGTGTCGGACGGCTGGGATCGCGGCGATCCGGCGCTCGTGGCCAGCGAGACCGCTCGATTGCGCCGCAACTGCCATCGCCTGGTCTGGCTCAACCCGCTCGCAGGCACGCCCGGCTACCAGCCGCTCGCCGGCGGGATGCGCGCGGCCTACCCGTACATCGATGACTTCCTGCCGGCCGGCACGGTCGCCAGCCTCGAGCGCCTCGGCGAGATCCTGGGCGGCGTCCGCGCCGGGGACACCCGGCGGGGGAGCGAAGCGGCCGCCCACGCCGCCCTCCCGGACGGCACCGGCGCGGATTCCGCAAGGCTCCCTATCGGAGCGCCACCGGCGGTCGTCGGAGGCGAGCCGATCGACCGTTCCGTGGCGAGGCCGCTCCGATGAAGGAGCTGCTCAGCACGCTGGAGGCCTGGCAGGCCGACCGGGCGCAGGTCGGGCGAGCGGTCGTGGTCCGGACGTTCGGCTCGGCGCCGCGGCCCGAGGGCGCGGTGATGCTCTACGCCTCGGACGGCCGGATCGCCGGGTCGGTCAGCGGCGGGTGCGTGGAGGGCGCGGCGGCCGAGGAGATCGACCACGCCCGCGCGACCGGCCGCGCCCGGGTGATCCGCTACGGCATCAGCGACGAGCAGGCCTGGGACGTCGGCGTTGCCTGCGGCGGCACGATCGACGTCCTCGTCGAGCCGGTCGTCCCGGCGCTGGCGGTCGATGCGGCCTGGGCGTCGCAGGGGGCGGGCGGCCTGGGCTCGGCCGTGGTCACGCCGCTCCCGCCCGACTCGCCGCCCGGCGCGTTCGGGCCACACGAGCCAGGCGAAGGAGCGCCGCCGGAGGACAAGCTCCTGGTGACGCAGGACGGCCAGCTCAGCGGATCCCTCGGCACGTCGGAGCTCGATGCCGCGTTGGTCGAGGCGGCGACGGAGGCCCTCCGCCGGGGCCTGTCGCGCACCATCGAGCTCGGGGATCGCTCGCTGTTCGTGGAGGTCTTCCCGGTCCGCCCGCGGCTGGTCGTGGTGGGCGGCGTCGAGGTCGCCCGATCCCTCGTGCGCCTGGCGCGCGAGCTCGGGTACGAGACCGTGGTGGTCGACGGGCGGCCAGCGTTCGCGACGCCCGAACGGTTCCCCGACGTGGACCGGCTGATCGTCGGCTGGCCGGACGAGGCCGCCGACGAGATCGGCCTGGGCCCCAACGACGCGGTGGCGGTGCTCTCGCACGACGTGAAGTTCGACGAGCCCGCGATCGTGGAGGCCTTGGGCCGCGGCTGCCGCTACGTGGGCGCCGTGGGATCGCGCAAGACCCAGGCAGATCGACGGGCACGACTGCTCGAGGCCGGCGTCAGCAAGGAGAATCTTGCAAGGCTGCATGGACCGGTCGGTCTGGATCTCGGCGGTCGCGCTCCCGCCGAGATGGCCCTGGCGATCCTCGCCGAGGTCGTTGCCGAGCGCTACGGCGGGTCGGGCGTGCCGCTCCATGACAAGGCGGCCACGATCCGGGTCGCACCCGAGCCGTCGGTGATCACCCCACGACAACCCAGAAGACGGAGATCATCGTCACACGATGATCTGAAGCGGCTCACTTCGTGAGTCGCGGCGACTCGAACCGGTCAGGGGGTCTCGTGAGCGAGGCCCCCTGACTCTGTTTCAGCCTTCGGCCACACCAGTCTCGGTCGGATGGCTGGCGGCCCAGGTGTCGCGACCGCTCAGAACACCACCCACGATGATCAGCGCCGCGCCGGCGGTGTAGGCGACCAACCCGATGTAGTCGCCGGGATCGAGCTCCAGCTGCGTGCGGCCGAGGCTCATCAGGTCGCCCCAACGCGCAAGGGCGAGCAGAGCGCCAAACGCACCAATGCCGGCGCCGACCCACGCGACGGGAATGGGTGACTGGATTCGCGGAGCCTCTGCAACGGTCAGGGCAGCAATCGTCAGGATCGCGACGGGGACGGCCGCCTGGCCCATCGTCCAGAAGCTGACCGAGAGGTTCAGCACCCAGCCAACCAGCACGAGGAGCAGGCCAACCGCCGCGATCCTCGATCCCTGGTCGCCGCGGGAGAGCGCGAGGGGATCGGCGCCGCGTCGTTGTGCGGCGACCAGCTGGACGCCGGCCGCCGCCACGAGCGCGGCGCCGATGATGAGGGCGACGATGCCAGCGGAGTCGAGGTCGAACAGGATCTCGAACGCCTTGAGCGCCGCGAGCGCGACGACGACAAGCGTGGCGACCAGTTCGATCGTCGCGCGAGGGATCGGACTATCGCGAAACGCCGGCGATGCGCCGAACCAACCGGTGATGGCCGTGATGATGCTGGCAGCGAGCACGAGCAGCGCGAATGGCGCCGAGTCCCACACGCTCGACGGGAGCCCAACAAGCAAGATGACGATCGCGGCAAGCGACCCGCCAACGAGGAGTCGGGCGGACTGGTCGAGCCGCGCCCACGCCTCGGACATGTCGGCTCGGATCAGGTCGGTCGTGGAGCTCGCAGCCATGGGCGCCGATGCCGGCGCCGTAGCGGCCTCGCTCTCAGGCAGGGCTGGCAAGACGAGCATGGCGTCGCCTGGACCGCCAACCTCGGAGTCCCAGTCACGGGAGATCGGGCCCGTCGGGTCGATCGGGTCGGTGGGATCGGGAGGCGGCGGGTTGAGCGGCTGCTGTCGCGGGCCTTCGTCGAGCATCGGTGGTTCGTCCCTCGTGCCTGCGACCCGCGCGAGCCTGGTCCCACGGTGACGCTCGCGAAGGCTACCCCGCCGCGATGCGGGTGGGAAGATGGGACGATGGCACCACGCGTCGCGGCGTTGGTCATGGCGGCGGGGTCGGGATCCCGGTTCGGCGGTGGCAAGCTGCTGGCACCGCTGGCGGGTAAACCGCTGCTCCAACACGTCCTCGATCGCGTCGCGGAGGCCGGGGTGGGCGAGGCCATCGTCGTCCTGGGCGCCGACGCGGAGGCGGTTGAGGGCGCGATCGCGTGGTCCGGAGCG
>Ga0184615_10002031_pt1 | contig 10921 bp, 13 predicted proteins | sample PLM4_65_coex_FD_133134 | JGI IMG/M metagenome (GOLD analysis project Ga0184615, IMG submission 133134) | Groundwater sediment microbial communities from an aquifer in East River, Colorado, USA - PLM4_65_coex | ecosystem: Environmental > Terrestrial > Soil > Riparian zone | place: USA: East... | reverse complement strand
GCCTGCCCAACGTTCGCCTGGACCCAGAAGCCAAAGACCCCCACATCACGGGCGCGATGTTCCGCTCGCCTCTCTCGCTCCCCATTCTCTGGGACTGAGCGCGACGGAAGCAGACGCCGACTCCGACGCGCGCGGCGGAGGAGCGCCGACGAGACGGTCGGCTGCGCCGGGCACCGTCGAGGAGACGCTCCTCCGGCCCGCGCTCCGGTCCGAGTCCGGTCCGAACGACTACGCCCGCTCGACGTACTTCCGCTCGCGCGTGTCGATCTTCAACTTCTCACCGCGCCCGATGAAGCTCGGCACCTGAACCACCGCCCCCGTGGAGAGCTTCGCGGCCTTGAGCTTTCCGCCGCTCGTCGCGGGGTCGGTCTCGACGACCTCGAGCACGACGAAGTTCGGCAGGGTCACGCCGATCGGGCGCTCGTTGTGGAGCATGACCTCGACACCGCAGTTCTCGACCATCAGGTCCTGGTTCTCGACCTGCGCGCGCGGGATCTCGAGCTGCTCGTAGCTCTGCTGATCCATGAACACCATGCGCTCGCCATCGTCGTAGAGGTACTGCATCTCGCGCTTCGCGATCTCGGCTTCGGGCAGCGTATCGCCGCTCTTGATCGTCTTGTCGAGCACGCTGCCGCTGGTGAGGCTCTTCAGCCGCATGCGCACGAAAGCGCCACCCTTGCCGGGGTTCACGTGCTGGAAGGAGATGATCACGTGGGGATTTCCGTCGATCTCGACGAAGACGCCCTGGCGCATGCGGGTGGTGTCGATGAGGCCCATGGGGCGCGGACCTTAGCCCGAACGCGAGGGCGCTGTAAACTGCCTGGCGTGAAACGAACGCTGATTCCCGCCCTGTGCCTCGCGATGGGCCTCCTCGGTTGCGCCGCCTATCAGAACGTCGGGATCGAGAGCGACCCGCCGGGCGCCGAGATCTACCTCGACGGCAAGCCCGTCGGGCAGACGCCGCAGAGCCTGCGGGTCTCGCGCGATGCCGCGCACACGGTCTACCTGAAGAAGGAAGGCTACCGGCCGGAGCTGGTCGTGCTCGAGAAGCGCGAGGCGAACGACGGCATCGACTACCTGACCCCCGCGGACGTGGTGAAGCGGCTCTCGCTCGGACCGAGCTCGGATCCGGAGCTCGAACGGCGGCTTCAGATCGAAGTCGAGAAGAAGGCGGAGCCGTAGCCATGGCCGCGCGCGCGATCGATCCGTGGGTGAACGTGAACATGGGCGATCAGAAGCCGCCCGACTGGCTGGTTCGCGTGAAGGAGGACTACTTCCGCGGCGGCGAGGACTTCTTCCAGAACATCCCGCCCGCGAAGCTGATCGCGGACATGGACGCGGTCGGCATCGAGAAGGCGATCCTGACGATCGACGTCGCGAGTCCGTCCAAGCACGTGCTCGACTTCGCGAATCACGCGCCGGGGCGGATCGCGTTCGCGGCCGGCGTGAATCCGAACCGTGTCATGCCCGAGCTCTGGGAGCTCGAGGCGCTCACGCGGAGCGAGCCCGTCGTGATGGCCCGCGTCGTGCCGTTCATCCACGACCTCGCACCCACGCACCCGCTCTACTATCCGCTCTACGCGAAGTGCGTCGAGCTCGATCTGCCGCTCTCCATCAACACCGGCATCCCCGGCCCGCCCATGCCCGGCGAGTGCCAGGATCCGATGCACCTCGATCGCGTCTGCCTGCACTTCCCGGATCTCCGGCTCTGCATGGCGCACGGCGCCGACCCTTGGTGGGGCGTCGCGATCCGGCTGATGATCAAGTACAAGAACCTCCACCTGATGACGTCGGCGTACTCGCCGCGTCATCTACCGGCGGAGCTGATCCACTTCATGAACACGCGCGGCCAGGAAAAGATCCTGTTCGCGTCCGACCATCCGGTGCTCTCGATGGAGCGCTGCGTGCGCGAGGCGCGCGAGCTCGATCTCCGACCGGGCGTGCTCGACAAGTACCTCTATGCGAACGCGCAGCGGCTGTTCTTCTCGGAGCGCAAGCCGCGCTACTAGGCGGGTTGACGCCTGCGCGGGCGACGGATAGGTTCGGGCCTGATCGAGGAGAGGTACGTGGCGAGCTAGAGCGTCCTGGATCGAGGGTCCGAACTCGAAACCCATCGGTGCGCCGACCGCGGCGCCCAAGAGGCATGCGCCGACTGCGGCGCCCAGGAAGCTCGCCTTGTTTCAGATCTCCCTCTCCCAGGTCTCGTTCTCCTATCGCGACTCCGTCCCGCTGCTTGCCGGCGTCGATGTGAGCCTTGGACCCGGTTGGACCGGCGTCGTCGGCGCGAACGGCTGCGGCAAGACCACGCTCCTGCGGCTGATCGCGCGGGAGCTCCCGCCCGAGGAGGGCCGCGTCGTCCACGAGCCCCGCGCGCTCGCACTTCGGCTCTGTCCGCAGCGCAGCGACGACGTCGATCCCGCGATCGAGTCGCTCGCGCGCACACAGGACGGTGTCGCACGGCGGCTTCGGGCGGAGCTGTCGCTCCGGCCCGAAGAGCTCGCGCGCTGGCCCACGCTCTCGCCGGGCGAACGCAAGCGCTGGCAGATCGGCGCGGCGCTGGCTTCGGAGCCGGACGTGCTGATCCTCGACGAGCCGACGAACCACCTCGACACGGAGGCGCGCGCGCTGCTCGTGGCGGTGCTCGAGCGCTTCGCGGGGATCGGCGTCCTCGTCTCGCACGATCGCGAGCTGCTCGACTCGCTCTCGCAGCGGACCCTGCGCATCGCGCACGGCCGCGCCGCACTCTACCCCGCGGCCTACTCGGCGGCGCGCGAGATCTGGCTCCACGACGAGGCTGCGCTGCGCTCGAAGCACGCCAGCCTGCGCGACGCGACGCGCGCGCTCGAGCGGCGGATCGGCGAGCGCCGCAGCGAGCGCAATCGCGCCGAGGCGCGCATGAAGACCAGCGCGCGCATGAAGAGCATCCACGACAGCGACGCGCGCGGCCGCTTCAAGATGACCCGCCGCCGCTCGGCCATGACGCAGCTCGGCCACGAGATCGCGCGCACGCACACCAAGCTCGCGCGGACCCAGGGCCAGCTCGACGACATCGAGCTCACCAAGGACGTCGGCCGCGAGCTCTTCGTCGACTTCGCGCCCGCCCGGGCGCCGATGATCTCCGTCGTGCAGTCCGGACAGATCCGCGCGGGCGACCGGGTCGTGCTCGAAGACGTCGACCTCGCGTTCGCCCGCGGCGCGCGGGTCTGGCTGCGCGGCGCGAACGGCGCCGGCAAGACCACCCTGCTCGATCGGCTCGCGCGCGCGGCGAGCGTCCCGCGCGAACGCCTGCTCGTGCTTCCGCAGGAGCTCGGTCCGGGCGAGGAGCGCGCGCTGCTCGACGAGGCACGCGCGCTCGGCTCGCTCGAGCGCGGGCGGCTGATGGCGCTCGTCGCGGCGCTCGGCGTGGAGCCGCGCGCGCTGCTCGAGTCCGAACGCCCTTCACCGGGCGAAGCGCGCAAGCTCGCACTCGCGCTCGGTCTCTCGCGGCAGGTCTGGGCGTGTCTGCTCGACGAGCCGACGAACCACCTCGACCTGCCGTCGATCGAGCGGCTCGAGTCCGCGCTCGCCGCCTACCCCGGCGCGCTGCTCCTGGTGACGCACGACGCTCGCCTCGCCGCACGCTGCACGGACGTGTCGTGGAGCATCGCGGAGCGAAGGGTGGTCGTCCGCTCTACGCGGGCGACCTCAGGCTGACTCGCGCTTCGCCCAGGCCAGCCCGCGGCGCAGCAGCTCGTGATAGACCGGCAGCTCCCACGAGCCGCGTTCGACCACCGGGTAGTAGTCGATCAGCGGCTGCATGTCGTAGTGCCCGCGACAATGGCCGAGCGTGAGATACAGCACCTGCCCCTTGCCCGCGTCGTTCAGGTAGAGGACCGGGCGCGCGACGTCGTCGTTCCAGTCGGGCGGATCGAAGCCTGGCGCCTTGCCGGTGAAGCGCGTCTCGAGCAGCGTCTTCACGGGTCCGTGGAACTCGGACAGGTAGAGCTCGTCGTTCACGTCGAACGGCTCGATGCCCTTCACCAGCGGGTGGCTCGGGTCCGAGACGGTCACCCGGTACGGCATGATCGGCGGGTGCGCCATGAACTGCGAGCCGAGCGTCTGCATGAAGCGCGGCGCGAGCCGCGGACACTGGACCTTGGCGCCGTCGAATTCGAGGATCGAATTCGTGCCGTGGAGCGCGAGCCAGCGTCCTCCGTCCTCGACGTAGCGCGCGAGCGCCTCGGCCTGCGGCGGCGTCGGGCGCACGTCGCAGGTGTAGGTGACGAGGAAGTCTGCGCCCTGCCAGGCATCCGTCTGGCTCCAGTCGGCGAGGACCCGCGTGCGCACGCGAGGGTCCTCGCCGAGGTGCTTCAGGAGCTCGAGCCGCGCGAAGTCGAAGTCGTGGAAGCGGCCCCCGCAGACGAGGACCGCATTCAAGCTTCCGCTCATCGCGCGCTCAGAAGTTGACGCGCTTGGTGAAGCCGCCGTCGGTGACGAGATTCACGCCGGTGATCAGGCTCGCCGCGGGGCTCGCGAGGAACGCGACCGCGCGCGCGACCTCTTCCGGTGTACCCATGCGGCCCTGCGGACAGGCCTTGAGTGTCGCCTCGTAGAACGGCGGCATCGCCTTCTGGATCATCTCCCACGCGCCGCCCGCGAAGTACACCGGTCCGGGCGAGACGAGGTTCACGCGCACGTTCTGCTTGGCGACCGCGTGTGCGAGACCCGAGGCGTAGTTCACCAGCGCCGCCTTGAGCGCGCCGTAGCCGCCGGGAGCGCCGAAGGTCTCGACCGCGGCGGTCGTGCCGATCACCACGATGCTGCCCGCGCCCGACTTCGTCAGATGCGGAAGCGCGGCTTCGCAGGCGCGCACCGTGCCCATCAGATCGACCTCGAAGTTCGCCTTCCAGCCCGCCTCGCCCTGCCCCGCGCTGGCCGAGACGTTCGAGATCAGGATGTCGATTCCGCCCAGCGCCGTGGCCGACTCCGCCACGAAGGCCTTCAGCGCGTCGCCGTTCGCGACGTCGACGGACTTCGCGAAGACGCTCACGCCCTTCTTTTCGAGCTCCTTCTTCGCGGCCTCGACGCCCTCCGCGCCGCGCGCGCAGATCGCCAGGCTCACGCCCTCGCCCGCCAGACACTCCGCGATCTGACGCCCGATACCACGGCTCGCGCCGGTGACGACCGCGCGCTTGCCCTTGAGTCCGAGATCCATGTTCCTTCCCTCCCGCGACGTTGCCCGCAGCCGCGACCCGGGAAGTATACTCGCGGACCGAATCGCACGTTGGAGGGAACGGCATGGGCTTCCATCACCTGGCGGTCGCGACGCGCGACGCCGTCGCGAACGACGTCTTCTACGAGCGCGTCATGGGCTTCCGCCTGGTGAAGGTCGAGCCCGGGGAGACGCCCGACGGCGGCTGGGCGAAGCACCTCTTCTACGACACCGGCGGCAACGGCATGATCGCGTTCTGGGAGCTGCACGACGAGTCGATCGGCGACGACTACCCCACGGCGCTCTCCGAAGGCGTGGGGCTACCGGCCTGGGTGAACCACATCGCGTTCGACGCGTCCGACCTCGCGGAGATCGAGAGCCGCAAGAAGCGCTGGCTCGAGGCCGGCTATCCCGTGCTCGAGATCGACCACGACTGGTGCTACTCGGTGTACACCACGGATCCGAACGGGACCCTGGTCGAGTTCTGCACCTCCACGCGCCCGTTCGACGATGCCGACCGCAAGCGCGCGCGAGAGCTCCTGATGGCGCGCGAGAAGCCGGACCTGGTCGCCCCCAAGGGGCACAAGTTCCACAAGCCGGAGCTCGAGCCGCTGCACGTCAGGGCGACGAGGAGCTGATCCAGGCGTCCAGCAGCCGCGCGGCGTCCACGTCGCGCATCTGTACCGGGGGGCTCTTCATCGCGAACGCGGAGATCGCTTCGAGCGGTCCGCCCAGCCCGCGATCGCGCGCGAGCTTCGCACAGCGGATCGCGTCGATCGCGACGCCCGCGGAGTTCGGCGAGTCCTCGACCGACATGCGCAGCTCGAGGTTCATCGGCACGTCGCCGAAGCCGCGCCACTCCATGCGAATGAAGCAGACCTTGTTGTCCTTCTGCCAGGCCACGTAGTCGGAAGGTCCGATGTGGATCTGCTCCGGCGCGAGACGCACGTCGAGCTGTGACTGGACCGACTCGGTCTTCGAGACGCGCTTGCTGACCAGGCGCTCGTGCTCGAGCATGTTCAGGAAGTCGGTGTTGCCGCCGGTGTTGAGCTGGTAGGTCGCGTCCAGGGCGACGCCGCGGTCGGCGAGCAGGCGCGCGAGCGTGCGGTGGACGATCGTCGCGCCGACCTGGCTCTTGATGTCGTCCCCCACGATCGGCAGCCGCGCGGCGCGGAAGCGCTCCGCCCAGACTGGATCGGACGCGATGAAGACGGGCACGCAGTTCACCAGCGCGACGCCGGCCTCGAGACACGCTTCCGTGTAGTGGCGCACCGCCTGCTCGGAGCCCACGGGCAGGTAGCAGACCAGCACGTCCGCGCCGCTCTCGCGCAGGCTCCGTGCCACGTCGACCGGTGTCTCGGTCGCGACGCGGAACGCCCGCTCCGCGGGATGCCGCGCCATGTGCTCGGCCACACCGTCGAGCTCCGGTCCCATCTGCACGCTGACGCCTGAGGCCGGCAGCTTCTCCTGGAAGATCGCCGTGCAGTTGGGCGCGGCGAAGACGGCTTCCTCGAGCGGCCGCCCGACCTTGCGCGCGTCCACGTCGAAGGCCGCCACCGGGCGCAGGTCCTCGAGGCGGTAGCCGCCGATGTCGGGATGCAGCAGCCCGGCGGTGCGCGCCGGATCGTGGATCCGGTAGTACGCGAGGCCCTGCAGGAGGGAGCTCGCGCAATTCCCCACCCCTGCGATCGCGAGTCGAAGCGTCGGCATGCCGGGCGCAGATTCACCCACGAAGCGGCCCCCGTCTAGACCGGTCCTCGGTCGGCCCCCAGTGAGAGGCGCGCTTCCGCTTTTTGGTATGTGAGGGAAGAGACTGCGCGCTCGAGACCGGCCGCGGCTCGCGGGAGCGCGCGAGAGCGCGTGCGCGTCGGCACGGAACTTGGATCCGGACGATCGCGACGGGCGCACGGTCGCGCTCACATCTCTTGCGGAGGGACTTCCCATGACCCGGATCCGACGTGGCGCGGCTCACTGCCGCACGATCGACTGCTTCGAGCGCGAGAAGCTGGTTCCCCTGGTGCCTTACGCGCTCGAATTCACCTGCCCGCGCTGCGGCCGCCCGGCCGCGATCGATGCGGAGTTCGGTACGGGGCTCGGCGCCTCGAGCCACTACAACGAAGTGCGGGTCTACTTCAGCTTCGACCCCGCGACGCGGACCTACACCGAGGCCGCGCGCGCCGAGGACGAGACGCTCGTCGGCCAGCACAGCGCCTACGCGTTCTTCAGCCCGCTGCTGCGCGACCGCGCCGAGGCGGAGCGCCTCGCGGGCGTCCTGCTCACCCGGCTGAACGGCGAGCGGCGGCACGCTCGCCCGCTGCGCCTCGACGTGACCCGCGAGGAGCTGCGCCAACAGGGCTGGCGGATCGCGAGCTAGCGCCTAGCGGCCCGCAAGGGAAACCCAGGTCGCGCGCGCGATCGCGATGCGGCGCCCCGATGCGGCGAAGAGCGCCGCACCGGCGGTGCCGCGTCTGCCGTCGCGCGCGAGCGGCCACGCCATCACGAGCGCGCGCTCGCCCGCGGCGAGCTCCGCTTCGATCGAGACGCAGAGCCGGCCGAGCACCATCGGCTCGAGCGCGCGCGCGGACTCGGGTTCGAGCAGCGGGAACGACGACGGACTGTCGAGTGCGGCCCAGAGGATCTCCGGGGGCACGATCCCGTCCTCGCCACAGACGGACGCATCGGGAACCCAGAGCGCCGCGACGATCTCGCTGTCGGGAACGATCCCGGGGAAGATGCGCAACCCGTCGCCGGGCGCGCGCGCGGGACCGCAGACGAAATCCTCGGGGAACGGGTGCGTGCGCATGGCGCGGCAGTCCCCCGCGTGCGCTTCGACGAGGGCCACCGCCGGTCGAGCCGGCACCTCGAGCGCGAGCGCCGTGCAGGTCGCGCGCGCGAGCTCGCGTCCGTCGAGCGCGAGCGTGCGCGCGCCGTCGGCGCCGTCGATGACGTCGAGCGCGGTCGCGAGCGGCGCGGGCGCGCGCAAGGTGACCTCGACCGCGCCCGCGAGCCCGTGCGCGAGCCGCCCCGCGACGTAGCCCCCGTTCGCGGTTCCGGGCGGCCCGCAGAAGCGCGGGTCGATCACGAGCGTCCGCGTCACGAGCTCGGACTCCCGGCGAGCTTCTCGAGCACGGCGGGCAGCTCCGCCAGCGATTCGATCCGGGCGTCCGCGCGCGCGACGTCGGAGCGGCGCGCGTGCGCGCTGCCCCAGGGTCCGCGGCGCAGGAAGATCCCGCGCATGCCCGCCGCCATCGCAGGCAGCACGTCGTTGTCGAGACGATCGCCGACGTAGGCGATCTCGCGCGCGGGAAGACGCGCCTCCGCGACGATGCGCGCGAAGAATGCAGGGCTCGGCTTCTCGACGCCGGAGCTCTCCGAGCAGAGCACCCAATCGACGGGCAGCGCGAGCGCGCGCAGGTCGGCCTCCGCCGACGCAGGCTGGTTGCCCGCGAGGCCGAGCCAATAGCCGCGCGCGCGCAGCGCGTCGAGACATGGACGCGCATCCGGGTAGAGGTCCGCGCGGCCGATGCGGCTCGGCGGCGGGCCGGCGAGAAGCCGCCGCTCGCGCTCCCGATCGAGATCGAGGCCGGGTCTCAGCTCCTCGAACACCTGCCGGTGGTGCAAGCCGCGCTCGATCACGCTGCCGAGCGCTCCGAAGAACGCGAGCCGCGAGACGCCGAGCCAATCGGCCCATTCCCCCCACGAGCGCGTCTCGTCCACGAGCGTTTCGCCGACGTCGAAGATCACAGCCCGGACCATGGGCCCGGGATTCTGTGTGCTGCGACGGGGTCCCGCAATGTTGACGTGCGCAGCCGCCGCTTCATCATCAGGACACGGGCAGCGCGGAGGACTTCGGGGTGCAAGGCGACCAGACGGCTCGGGTACACGCATACCTCACGGAGCTCCAGGATCGCATCTGCTCCGCGCTCGAGGCCCAGGACGGGCAAGCGCGATTCGCGGAGCACACGTTCGAGGGCGACGGCTCCTCCGCGCGTCCGCGCGTGCTCTCGGACGGGCCGGTGCTCGAGCGCGCGGCGGTCAACTTCTCGCACTCGCGCGGGCCGGCCCTTCCGCCCGCCGCGACCGCGAACCGGCCCGAGCTCGCCGGGCGGCGCTTCGAGGCGGTCGCGCTCTCGCTGATCGTGCACCCGCGCAATCCGTTCGCGCCGACCTCCCACGCGAACCTGCGCTTCTTCGTCGCGGAGCGCGAGGGCGAGCCCGCGGTCTGGTGGTTCGGCGGTGGCTTCGATCTCACGCCCTTCTACGGATTCGACGAGGACTGCGCGCACTGGCATCGGACCGCGCGCGACGCCTGCGCGCCGTTCGGCGCGGACGTCTATGCGCGCTTCAAGAAGGCGTGCGACGAGTACTTCTTCCTGCCGCACCGCGGGGAGGCGCGCGGGATCGGCGGACTGTTCTTCGACGACGAGCGCGCGGGCGGCTTCGAGCCGAGCTTCGCGTTGGTGCGCAGCATCGGCGATCGCTACCTGTCCGCGTATCTGCCGATCCTGGAGCGCCGCAAGCACACGCCCCACGACGCCGCACAGCGCGACTTCCAGCTCTACCGGCGCGGCCGCTACGTGGAGTTCAACTTGATCTACGACCGGGGCACGCGCTACGGCCTGCAGTCGGGCCGGCGGATCGAGTCGGTGCTCGCGTCGATGCCGCCGCTCGCGGCGTGGCGCTACGACTGGCATGCCGATCCGGGGTCGCCCGAGGAAAAGCTCGTGGAGTACTACCTGCGCCCGCGGGAGTGGGTCGGGGAATCGCCGTGAAGACCGACTCGCTGCACCTTCGCGCGTCCGACGGGCTCGAGCTCTTCGTCTACCGCTGGCGGCCCGAGAGCGCGCCGCCGCGCGCGACCCTGCAGATCGTGCACGGCATGGGCGAGCACGCGGGTCGCTACGCACGGCTGGCCGAGCGCCTCTGCGCGGCGGGCTTCGAGGTCTTCGCGGCAGACACGCGCGGTCACGGCCTGTCGAGCTTCGCGCCGGATCTGCTGGGACACCTCGCTGACGAGAACGGTTGGAACAACGCCGTCGACGACGTCGGCCTGCTGGCCGCGCGCGTCGCAAAGGAGCGGCCCGGGGTTCCCCACGCCCTGCTCGGCCACAGCATGGGGTCGCTGCTGGTGCTGCACTTCCTGACGCGCGGGCGTGCGCCGGTCGACGCGGTGGTGCTCTCGGGAACGACGGGGCCGCCGGGTCGCGGGATTGCGCTCGCGCTCCTGGTCGCGCGGATCGAACGCCTGCGGCTCGGCGTCCGCGGCCGGAGTCCCCTCCTCCAGCGCATGCTCTTCGGGCAGTTCAACCGCGCCTTCGAGCCCGCCGAGACCGCGTTCGATTGGCTGTCGCGGGATCGCGCGGAGGTCGCGAAGTACGTGGCGGACCCGCACTGCGGCTTCGTGCTCACGGTCGGGGGTATCTGCGAGCTCGCAGCCGCGCTTGGAACGATGTTCAAACCCGCGGCGCTGGCGCGCATTCCGCACGGGCTGCCGGTGCTGCTGTTCTCCGGCGAGCGCGATCCGGTGCACGACTCCCTGCGCGGCTTTCACGCGCTCGCAAGCGGGCTTCGCGACGGTGGACTCGAGCGGCTCACGGAGCGCGTCTACCCCGAGGGCCGGCACGAGATGCTGAACGAGACGAACCGCAACGAAGTCACCGCCGACCTGCTCCGCTGGCTCGAATCGAGTCTCCCCGCGTCGCCGCAATAGCAGTTGCGTACCGGAGTGTT
>Ga0184615_10002030_pt1 | contig 10921 bp, 9 predicted proteins | sample PLM4_65_coex_FD_133134 | JGI IMG/M metagenome (GOLD analysis project Ga0184615, IMG submission 133134) | Groundwater sediment microbial communities from an aquifer in East River, Colorado, USA - PLM4_65_coex | ecosystem: Environmental > Terrestrial > Soil > Riparian zone | place: USA: East... | reverse complement strand
TGGGGCGATCGCGATTGGCTGATTCCGCGCGGGCACCCCGCCGCGGTGGCCGAGCTGCTTCCGCAGGCGCAGCACCTGCGTGTTCCCTGCTCGGGGCATTTCATGCATGGAAAGCACCATCGCTGTTTCGAGAAGGCGATGGCGGACGCGGTGACGCACGTCCTGCGGGCGGAGCCGCGCACGCGCCGCCGGGCGGCCTCGCGCGGTGCCTTCCGCGTGGCCCGATGCTTTGCCGACGACGAGCCCGCAGCCGAGCCTCGCCCGGCTCGCAGCGTCTCGCGATAAGGAGATTTCCGTGGCCTCCCGTTCGCGCGCGAAGCGTCCGAGTCCCCCCCGACGGCTGACCGGGGAAGACGCCATCTTCGTGCACGCCGAGACGTCCTCGATGCCCATGCACACGCTCGGCACGCTGATCCTCGACCCGTCGACCGTGCCGGGCGGTCGCTTCGACCGGGCTCATGTGATCCGCCACGTGAAGCGGCGCGTCCACCGGCTGGCGCCCTTCCGCCAGCGGCTGCTCGAGGCCCCGCTCGGTCTCGGCCCTCCGGTGCTGGCCGACGATCCGGATTTCCGGGTCGAGAATCACGTCCACCGGATCCGGGTGGGCCGTCCCGGAACCCTGCGCGAGCTGGCCGAGATCGTCGAGCGGATCGCCGCGCAACCGCTGGATCGCGGCAAGCCGCTCTGGGAGATGTGGCTCGCCCTGGGTCTCGAGGGCGGGCGCTGCGCCGTCGTGACCAAGCTCCATCACTGCATGATCGACGGCGCCACCGGCGCGAGCCAGATGGCGGACCTGCTCGACTTCGCGCCGGAGACCGAGAGCGCGAAGTCGCCGCGCTTCCGGCCCGGGCCGCTGCCCTCGAGCCTGGCGCGGCTGCGCAGCGCGCTCGCCCATCTGCGCGACCCGCGCGAGCTCGCGGCCCTGGTCCGGTCGACCGCGGCAGGGCTTCTCGAGCGGGTTCGCGCAGACGGCGTTGGTTCTCTGCTGTCGAGCGCACCGCGCACGCCGTGGAGCGGCGCGGCCGGCTCGCGCCGCCGGGTGGCCTTTGCCAGCGCACCGCTCGAGGACATCAAGCGCGTCAAGAACGCCTTCGGCGTGACCGTCAACGACGCCGTGCTCGCCGCCTGCACGCTGATGCTGCGCCGCTATCTGGTGACGCGCGATGCGCTCCCGGAGCAGCCGCTCGTGTGCGCCGTGCCGGTGTCCGTGAAGTCGGAAGCAGAGCTGCGCCAGTTCTCGAACAAGGTCTCGCTCATGAACGTGCACCTTCCGACCCAGCTCGACGATCCCGCGGCGATCGTGCGCGCCGTGCACTCAGAGACCGAAGTCGCCAAGCGGGCGTTCGAGGCCTCGGATCCCGAGCTGCTGCTCGGCTGGCTCGAGTGGGCGCCCGGGCGGCTGGTCGCCGCCGGATCCTGGCTCTTCACGGCGCTCGAGCTGGCCGACCGCGTGCCGATGCCCTGGAACTGCGTGATCTCGAACATGCGGGGCGCGCCATTCCCCCTCTACTTCGCCGGCGCGCAGGTGCTCGCCACCTACCCGATGGGGCCGGCGGGCGACGGCGTGGGCCTCAACATCACGGTGCTCTCGAACATGGGCCGGCTCGACTTCGGCGTCCTGGCTGCCGGCGAGACCGTCGAAGTCTGGGAGCTCGCGGACGGCTTCACGGCCGCCGTCGAGGAGCTGCGACGGATCGCGGAGAAAGAGCTCGCGCGCAGCACACCCGGTGTCGCATGACCTACAACCTCGCCGATCTCTTCGAGAGCGTCGCCGACACCGTACCCGAGCGAGAAGCGGTCGTGGCGGGCGAGCGGCGGCTCAGCTACGCGCAGCTCGAGGAGCGCAGCAACCGGCTCGCCCATCACCTCGCGGCGCAGGGCATCGCTGCCGGCGACCACGTCGGGCTCATGCTCAGCAACGGCAGCGAGTACCTGGAGGGCATGCTCGCCGCCTACAAGCTGCGAGCCGTTCCCATCAACGTGAACTACCGCTACGTCGCCGGCGAGCTGCGCCATCTCTTCGACGACGCCGATCTGGCGGCGCTCGTGCTCCACCGGCGCTTCGCGCCGAGCGTCGCGGCGGTTGCGCGCGAGCTTCCCAGGCTTCGCCGCTTCGCCGTCGTCGAGGACGGCAGCGCGGCGCCGATCGAGCTGACGGGCGCGTACCACTACGAGACGGCCCTGCGCAGCGCCTCCCCCCGGCGCGAGTTCCCTCCGCGCAGCGGCGACGACCGCTACATCGTGTACACGGGCGGAACGACCGGCCTGCCCAAGGGCGTCGTGTGGCGCCACGAGGACATCTTCTTCGCCGCGATGGGCGGCGGCGATCCCGTGCAGATGGGCAACGTGATCCGCCGGCCCGAAGAGCTTCCGAGCCGCGTTCTGTCGCAGCCGCTCGTCGCGCTTCCCGCCGCGCCCTTCATGCACGCCGCGGCGCAGTGGCTCGCCTTCCACGAGCTCTTCGCCGGCGGAACCCTGGTGCTCACGCCGCAGGGTGCCTTCGACCCGGAGGCGATCTGGGCGCTGGTCGAGCGCGAACGCGTGAACCTGCTCGTGATCGTGGGCGACGCGATGGCGGTGCCGCTCGTCGAGGCGTTCGAAGCCAGGCGCGAGCGCTGGAACGTCTCGTCGCTGGTCGCGATCGCATCGGGGGGCGCGCTCTTCTCCCCCACCGCCAAGGCGCGCATCGCCGAGCTCCTCCCCGGCAAGCTCGTGATCGACGGGCTGGGCGCCTCCGAAACCGGGCAGCTCGGCCGCAAGGCCAATACGGGTGCGGCCACGCAGGCACCCCAGTTCCGCGTGAACGACGAGACGGCGGTGCTCGACGAAGCGATGCTCCGGGTCGAGGCCGGCTCGGGCCGGGTCGGGCGCCTCGCGCGCCGCGGTCACGTGCCGATTGGCTACCACAAGGATCCGGCCAAGACGGCGGCCACCTTCGTCGAGGTGCGCGGCGAGCGCTGGGCGCTGCCCGGCGACATGGCGACGGTCGAAGCGGACGGCAGCATCCGGCTGCTCGGCCGCGGCTCGCTCAGCATCAATACCGGCGGCGAGAAGGTGTTCCCCGAAGAGGTCGAGGCGGTGCTCAAGGCCCACCCCGGCATCGCCGACGTCGTCGTGGTCGGGGTGCCCGATCCGCGCTGGGGCGAGCGCGTGGTGGCGGTGGTGAAGCCGTGCGCGCCCGGTGCCATCGACATGGAGTGTCTGCGGCGCCACTGCGCGCCGCAGCTGGCCTCCTACAAGGTCCCGCGCGATCTCGTTTGCGTCGACGAGCTGATCCGCTCGCCAGCCGGCAAGGCGGACTACCGCTGGGCTCGCGAGATCGCGCGCCGGGCGCTCCTGTCGTCGGTGGCGTGATGCAGCGGCTCTCCGGACAAGACGCGTTCTTCCTCTATCGGGAGACGCGGACGGTGCTCCAGCACACCCTCAAGGTGGCCATCTACGAGCCGCCCGCCGCGCCGCAAAGCTACGACGAGATCAAGGCGGGCCTGGCGCGCCACCTGCATCTGATTCCGCCGCTGAGACGGCGCCTGATTCCGATTCCGCTCGGGCTTCACCATCCGGTGTGGATCGAGGACCCCGACTTCGAGCTCGACTTCCACGTGCGGCGGGTGGGCGTCCCGGCCCCGGGCAGCCCGCGCGAGCTCGACGAGATGATTTCCGAGATCGCGAGCCACGCGCTCGACCGATCGCGTCCGCTCTGGGAGCTGTGGCTGCTCGAGGGCCTCGCCGGAGGACGGCAGGCGGCCGTGCTCAAGATCCACCACGCGCTGGCGGACGGCATCGCCTCCGCCGCGCTGATGGCTCGCACGGCGGCACGGAGCGCCGCCGAGAGCCCCCCGCCGCCCGAGCGACCCTGGCAACCCGAGCGGGTTCCCTCGGGATGGCGCCTGGTCCAAGGCGCGCTCACAGCATGGCTTCGCCTGCTCGCGAGCCTGCCCGCGCTGCTCGCGAAGACGGCGCGCGGCCTGCGCCGTCTGGTGGCCGCGCGGCGCGCGGCGAAGGTGCATGCGCCGCTCGCCTGGGACACGCCGGCCACGCCCTTCAACACCTCCCTGAGTCGGCGCCGCGTGTTCGCGACCACTTCGTTCGCGCTCGAGGATTGCCGGCGGATCAAGCAGGCGTTCGGCGTCACGCTGAACGACGTGATCCTCGCGCTCTGCGCCGGCTCGCTGCGCCGCTGGCTCGCCGCCCGAGGCGAGCTGCCGCGCCGCCCCCTGATCGCGAGCATCCCGGTCGCCGGGGACGAGGAGGGGCAGGCCCCGCGCCTCTACGGGAACCGGGTTGCCTACTTCCAGACCGCCCTGCACCTCGAGATCGCGGACCCCGTGGAGCGGATGCTCGCCACGCGCGAGGTCACGCAGGAGGCCAAGCGCGAGCTCGAGATCATGGGCCGCGAGACGGTGGCCGACTGGATGGAGTACCTGCCCGCCGTTCCCTACACGCTCCTCAAGCGTCTTCAATCCAGTCTGCGCCTCGCGGACGTGGTTCCCTCGCCCTCGAATCTGGTCGTCTCGAACGTGTCGGGGCCGCGCGAGCGGATCTACTGGAACGGCGTGCAGCTCGCGGAGTTCTACTCGGTGGGGCCGCTCTCGGAGGGGATCGGACTCAATCTGACGGTATGGAGCTATTGCGACCGCATGTACTGCGCGCTGCTCGCCTGCCGCGATCAGGTCTCCGACCCCCACGCGATCACGCAGGGTCTCCACGAGGAGCTGCGCGAGCTGCTCGGCAGGGCGCAGCCGCTCGGGGCGGGCCCCCCGCGCGACGCCGGAGCCGCGCTCACCGCCCGAGCCGCGCGGGGCTAGTGTCGAAGACCCAGGAGGTCGCGGTAGAGAGCCGCATGAAGGCGGCCTCGGGGGGGGCCTCGGCGGGTGAGGCGCTCCTGTCGATCTCGAGCTCGATCGCGATGCGTCCCTCTCCCGTGTCGAGCGCGATCAGACGCGCGCGCGGCTCCACCGATTGCGCGAGCACCTCGACGCCCCGCGCGTTTCCGCGCGCCAGCAGACCCAGCCAGCCGGGGTTCTCGGGATCGAGCAGCTCGGCGCTCGCGGGCTCCAGCACGAGCCGGACGCGGCCGCCCTCGATGGCCACGCTGCGCGTGAAGCCGGGGGGGAGGGTGGCGCCGAGGCGCAGCACGGCGGCGACCGTCTCCGCGCCCCGACCCTCGAGGCCGAGCGCGCGGGCGAGCCGGGGGCCCGCGACCCAGCCGACGGCATTCCACTGCGCGGCGATCAGCTTGCGCGCCGGACTCGCGCCAAGTCTTTCTGTGAGCGTGAGCTCGGCGGAGCTCGCGAGCAGATGCGACTGGATCTGGAACTCGCGCGCCACCGCGGCGAGTGTCGCGGTCGAGAGCCTCCCGAGGCGGAACTCCGGGTCGAGCGGGCCGCGATAATCGGTCATCCCACCCGGCGCGCGCTCGGGCTCGCGCGCGTTCGGGATGCGAGCCAGGGCGAGCCGGGCCACCGCCTGCGTCTGGGCGATCGGCTGCACCGGCTCGTTCGCCGGATCGATCTCGATCGTCCAGTGGCAGTGCGGCTTGCGATCGGCCGGCTGGCGCGGCGGCCGATGCAGGGGCCGCACCCGCGCGCGGGGATTGGTCGCGTAGGCGGTGGCGTCGAAGGTGGGATCCTCGATGGTGTGGCACATGCCGATCACGCGCTTCTCGCCGTGCGGCTCCACGTCCATCAGGGCGCCGCAGTGGCGCAGCCAGAATTCGCCGTGCTGCGAGTCGATCAGCTTCCAGCCCACGTCCATGTACTGGTGCGGGAAGCCGACGTCGAGCTGGAGCGCCTTGATGATGGCGTCGACGCCGTCACCCTCGATCTGCATGAGCCGCCGCATGCGGCCCGTGTAGACCGGGCTCGCCCCCATCCACTCGGCGATGGCGACCTGGTCGACCACGTCGACGTCTCGGGACGCGATCGCGACCTGCGGCATCAGCGCGCGGTCCAGCAGATGGCCGACGTGCATGGTCTCGAGCGCGACCGGCAGCAGCCGCTCGCGCGGGAGCTCGTGGAAGGCGGGTCCGGGGATGCTCAAGGGCGGCTGCTCCTCCCGTCGGTGGAGCGAGCCTAGGGGATCGCCGCGGCGCCTGCCGCGCCCGTCGCGGCGGGTGCGGGCGTGTAGAATCAGCCCCCTCGGACCCGGGAGGAGCCGTGCACCGACTGAATCTCGACGACGCCCGCGACCGCCTGCTCGGCCGCTGCCTGCTGCGCCAGGCCGAGGCGATTCCCGACCACGATTTCCTGATGCAGGGCGACGAGCGCTGGTCCTACGGCCGCGTGAACGAGCTCGCGAACGCGATGGCGCGCGGATTCCAGGAGCTCGGCGTCGGGCGCGGCGACACCGTCTGCCTGCTGATGGAGAGCAGCCCGGCCTACGTGTGGACCACGCTCGGCCTGGGCAAGCTCGGCGCGATCTGGGTCCCCACCAGTCCGGACTACAAGGGCCACTGGCTGCGCGAGCGTCTGGAGGACAGCCGCGCGAGGCTGCTCGTCATGGACGAGGCGCTCGTCCCGCGTGTCGCCGAGTGCGGCGGTGGGGATTTCTTCGAGCGCGTGGTGGTGCGCGGGAGTGCGCGCGCCGCGTCGCCGCTCGCGCTCCCCTCGGCGTCGCTCTCGGATCTCGAGCGCGCGCCCGGCAAGGAGCCCGACGATCGCGAGCTCTTCCTGGGCGACACCGCCGCGATCCTCTGGACCTCGGGGACGACCGGCCGCTCGAAGGGCGTGATGCAGAGCCACAACGTCTGGATCCGCTCGGCGGTCGACGGCGCCGCCAACGCGATGCTGCGCGAGGGCGAGGTGATCTACTCGTGCCTGCCGATGTATCAATCGGCGGCGTGGGTCGCGAGCGTCTACCGCGCGCTCGTCTGCGGCGTGCCCTGCGCGATCGACCCGCGCTTCTCGGTGCACGAGTTCTGGGATCGTTGCCGGCACTACGGCGCGACCATGGTCTTCACGCTCGGCGCCATGCACATCTTCCTGTGGCAGCAGCCCCCGCGGCCCGACGACGCCGACAATCCCGTGCGCTCGGCAGGTTTCATCCCGATGCCCGATGCCCTGATCGAGCCCTTTAAAAAGCGCTTCGGGATCGAGCACATCCACCAGGGCTATGGGCAGAGCGAGGTGATGGGGTTGCTCTCGCGCCGGCCGGGCGTCCGGCACAAGCCGAACTCGCTCGGCAGCCCGGCCTCCGGGATCGAGATCAAGCTGCTCGACGACCGCGACTACGAGGTCGCGACGGGTGAGGTGGGCGAGTTCTGCGTCCGGCCCCTCGAGCCCTACGCGATCTTCAACGGCTACTTCTTCGCCCCCGACCTCACCGTGAACGCCTGGCGCAACCTCTGGTACCACACCGGCGACCTCGGCCGGCGCGACGCGGACGGCGAGTACTTCTTCGTGGACCGCAAGGCGGACTTCATCCGCTACAAGGGCCGCAACATCGCCTCGCTCGAGGTGGAGGCCGCGGTGGCTGCGCACCCGGCGGTGGCGCAGGCGGCCGCGCACGGCATCCCCTCGGCGGAGCTCGAGGCCGAGGCGGAGCTCAAGGTGTGCGTGGTGCGCAAGCCGGGCCAGGCGGTCGAGGCCGAGACGCTCGCGCGGTTCGTGAACGACACAGCGCCCTATTTTTTCGTGCCGCGCTACATCGAGTTCCTGGACGAGCTGCCGGTGACGCCGACCGGCCGCGTCCAGAAGTTCAAGCTGCGCGAGCGCGGCGTCACGCCCCAGACCTGGGACGCGAGGCGGGCCGGCTTCCTGGTGAAACGGTAGCCGGGTCGCTCGAAGCTTCGTGACGCCGATCATAGCCGGCGCCGGGGGAGTCCCGTCTCAAGGCGCGCGCGCCGCCGACCGATGCGCTGCCAGAATCGTGTACTCCTGCGCCTGCGGGCGCGGGAGGTGGGGGGTGGTTTCCATGAAGGACGGACGGACGCGCAAGCTCGCGCAGCACGAGAGAGGCCGGAAGGCCGGTTTCCTGGTGACCCACAGCGCCGTGATCGTCTTCGCGTCGGGGCCGCTCGGCGGCAGCGAGATCCCGCTCGAGCAGGAGCGGATCACGCTCGGCCGCGGCGCGGGCGTGGACCTGGTGCTCGACGACGCCTCGGTCTCCAACCGGCACGCTGCCCTCGAGCTCGCCGAAGCCGGGTTCCGGATCCGGGACCTCGGCAGCACCAATGGCGTGCGCGTGAACGGGAGCCGGGTCGCCGCCTCGGATCTCGAGCACGGCGACCGCCTGGAGATCGGCTCCGTCTCCTTCCGCTACCGGGTCGAAGCCCGCAAGGCGAGCCCCCCGACGCACCACCTCGACGAGGACTAGCAAGCGCGCGAAGCGCGCGCGCAGCGAGCCGCAGGCGAGCGGAGTTCATTCAGGCCGGCCGCAGGCGAAGTCCACTCAGGCTGGGAGCGAACGCATGTCTGGCACGGGCCCCCGCACGATCGGCAACTTCGCGATCGAACGCGAGCTCGGCAAGGGCGGAATGGGCGTCGTGCTGCTCGGCCGGCACACCTCGCTCGAACGCCTCGCCGTTCTCAAGCGCCTGCGCCCGGAGCTCGCGGCGAGCGAAGATCTGGTCGAGCGTTTCGCGCGCGAGGCGCGCGCCGCCGCGGCCGTGCACCACCAGAACGTGGTGGCGGTCTACGATTGGATCAGCTGGAGGGGCGAGCACTACATCGCGCAGGAGTACGTGGACGGGGTCGACCTGCGTGCCGCCCTCCACGAGCTGGGCACGGTTCCCTGGCGTGTGGCGGCGCTCGTCGCGCTCGAGCTCGCGCGTGGCCTCGAGGCGATCCACGCGCGCGGCACCGTGCACCGTGATCTCAAGCCCGCGAACGTGCTGCTCGGTCGCAACGGCGACGTGAAGATCGCCGACTTCGGGATCGCGCTCGACGCCACCAGCGACGGGCTCACGCGGCCCGGAACCACGATCGGCACGCCGCCCTACGTCGCTCCCGAGCAGATCCTGGGAGAGCGCGTGGACACGCGCGGGGATCTCTTCGCGCTGGGCGTCCTGCTCTACGAGCTGCTGGCGGGCGCGCCGCCCTTCCGCGAGCCGGTCGAAGGCGAGAAGGACACGCTGCTCCAGCGCATCCAACGCGCGCGTTACACACGTGTGCGAACTGCCGCCCCGCTCACGCCGCGCTGGCTGGCGAAGCTGGTGCTCTCGCTGCTGCGCGCGAAGCCTCGCGCCCGGCCCGGCTCGGCCCAGCTGGTGCGCCGGCTGCTCGAGCGCCGGCTCAGAGCCTTCCCGACCGACGCCAAGCTCGAGCTCGCGAGCTTCCTGTGGGCGGAGGGCGTCTTCCAGCCGCGGGAGGGGGATACCGTGGTGCTCTCGACGCCGGTGCCGGTGGGTGTCGGCATGCGCCGTCTCCGCCACCTGGCGCTCGCCGCGGGCCTGGCCGGCGCGCTCGCTCTGTTCGCGTACACGAATCTGGAACGCGCACGCCTGCCCGAGATCGTCGAGCAGGCGCGCGCCATTCTCTCGCTCGCGCCGGGCGACGAATCCACGCCGCTCGGCGAAGCGGGCCGCGCTAGAACTTCTCCTTGACGCGCTGCCAGAGGGAGGCCTTCGGGGTCGGCTTGCACGACTCGACCAGGACGGCCACGTCGCGCTCCAGGTCGACCTCGCCCGCCGCCTCGACCTCGGTCTTGACCTTCGGGCTCTCGGCGCAGGAGACGACCAGCACATCGAGCTGGCGCTGGACGTCGACGTCGCCGATCTCCTCGACCTTCTTGCCTCGCTTCGAATAGCCGTCGAGGAAGGCCGTGATGCGGGTCTGGCCCTCGGGGGTCTGCGCGGCGAATTCCTCGCAGGTGATCTTGGTCGGGTCCTTCTTCTTCGCCGCTGCGGGTGCCGCAGCCGCGACCAGACAGAGCGCGGGGATCGAAATCGCGAGAACGAATCGCTTCATCGAACGTGGTTCCTTCCGTCGGAGGGGGAGGCCGGGCGAGTCGAATGCTCGCCACCGCCGCGACCGGGGCGGCCCGGTCGCGCGGAGAAGGTGGCCTCGCGGCACCTTCCTGCTTGTGAGTTCGCGCCACGCGGGTGCGGCGCGACGCCGCGCCGCTGGCGTTCAGCGCAGCTGCGCCAGATGCACCGGCAGCTGCGTCGCGTCCAGGATCGCGCGCCAGCCCGCCCCGCCGCCGCCGAGCACCTGGGCCTCCCAGCTCGCGAGCCGGCTCCGGAAGACCTCGGGGTCTGCGTTGTCGCTGTGCAAGCGCTTGACGTTCATGGCCACGACCTGGATGCCGTCGAACTCGCCCGCCTCGATCCGCCGTCTCGCGCCGGCGGGCAGGTCCTGCTCGAGGTCGCTGAACACCAACATCACGCGGCTCTCGGCCTCCATCTCGTTCAGGTATTCGGAGCCGAGCAGCATGGCGCCGACGATGTCCGTGTAGTCGGACGTGCCCGCCTCCGCCGCGAAGGCGTCGAGCCGGCGCGCCAGCGCGAGCTTCTGGGCGTTGGCGTGCGACGGCCGCGGGTCGAGCGTCACCAGCGCTTCGATGTTGTCCTTCTCGTAGCTTCCGCTGTCGATCCGGATCACGAGCAGCGTGTCACCGGGCAGCATGGCGGGCAGCACCTCGCGCTTGAGGATGCTCGCGACCTCCGTCTTCTCGTCGGCGTAGGTGCCCGACACGTCGATCAGCACGCAGATCGCCTGGTCGTAGCGGCGCCCGCCGGCGCAGCTCACGAGGAGCATCGCCATCAGCAGCGCGGCCGCGGTCGACCCGGCCCGTCGGAGTGAGCTCCGCTCGAGCGCGCTCACGCCACGCCCTCCCCGGCGACGCGCTTCTCGGCGCCTTTGGCGTCGAGCAGCGCTCTTCGCGTCGGCCCCTCGCCGCCGCGGCGGCGGCCGTGGATCCAGCTCTCGAGCCGAATCGGCAGGGCGATGTACACGTCGTACAGCGAGGCGAGCAGTGCGCTCGC
>Ga0184615_10002029_pt1 | contig 10925 bp, 7 predicted proteins | sample PLM4_65_coex_FD_133134 | JGI IMG/M metagenome (GOLD analysis project Ga0184615, IMG submission 133134) | Groundwater sediment microbial communities from an aquifer in East River, Colorado, USA - PLM4_65_coex | ecosystem: Environmental > Terrestrial > Soil > Riparian zone | place: USA: East... | reverse complement strand
CGCGAGGAGCTCGGCGACCGCCAGCGTGAGATGGTGCTGCGCGAGCAGATGAAGGCCATCCAGAAAGAGCTCGGCGACGGCGACGACAACAACAACGATCTCGACGAGCTCGCCGAACGCCTTGGAAAGCTCGAGCTCACGTCCACGGTGCGCAAAGAAGTCGATCGCGAGCTCGGACGCCTGCGACGCATCGGACGCGAGTCGATGGAGACCCAGGTCATCCGCACCTTTCTCGAGACCGTCGCGGAGCTTCCATGGAGCGCCCGCAGCGAGGAGAAGCTCGACATCCAGGAGGCGGCCCGGATCCTCGAAGAGGATCATTACGGCCTGAAAGACGTCAAAGACCGGGTCCTCGAGTTTCTCGCCGTGCGGCAGCTTCGGTTGGAAATCGAGAAAAGAGAAAAGGCTTCGGTAAAGGAAAAAGAAGATCAGGCGTTCGAAGGGCCTTCCGACGCTGGCGGCCCCGGCCAGGCAGGACCTTCGGAGTCCGCTCGCGGACGCGAGGATGGTGGCAGCGAGCGGGCTCAGAGCACCGCAGGGAGCGAGATGGGAGGAGAGGGGCCCACGAGCGACCGAGGAGCGCAGGAGCCCGATCGCAACCAGGAGGATGCCGAGGGCGAGCGGACGGGCGCGACGAAGGCGGCGCCGGCGTCCGAAGGCGATGAGAAGACAACCAAGAAGAAGGAGAAGGGCAAGCAGTCGAAGGGCCCGATCGTGCTCTTCCTGGGCCCTCCCGGCGTCGGCAAGACGTCGGTCGCGCAATCGATCGCGCGCGCCATGGGGCGGGACTACGTGCGCATCTCCCTGGGCGGAGCGCGTGACGAGGCCGACATCCGCGGCCATCGCCGCACCTACGTCGGCGCGATGCCCGGTCGCATCCTCCAGGGCATGAAGCAGGCAGGCACGAAGAACCCGGTTTTCCTGCTCGACGAGATCGACAAGCTGGGAATCTCCTATCAGGGCGATCCGGCCTCGGCACTCCTGGAGGTCCTCGATCCGGCGCAAAACGACAGCTTCACAGATCACTACCTCGGCGTGCCCTTCGACCTCTCGGAGGTGCTGTTCATTTGCACCGCCAACTACTCGCAGAACATCCCCGGCCCGCTGCTGGACCGCATGGAGACGGTGGAATTCTCCGGCTATACCGAGTCGGAGAAGGCAGAGATCGCGCGGCGCTACCTTCTGCCGCGGCAGCTCGAGGAGAACGGCCTCGGCGTCCGACAGCTCACCATCGACGACGCGGCGCTCGGCGAGCTGATCTCGAACTACACCCGCGAGGCCGGCGTGCGCCAGCTCGAAAGGGAGCTCGGGAAGATGTCGCGCAAGGTGGCGCGCAAGGTCGCCGCCCGCGAGTTCGAGCAGATCGAAATCGGAACGGCAGAGGTCAGAGACCTGCTTGGCCGGCCCCGGGTCCATCCGGAACGGGCCAGCCGCCAGGATCAGATCGGCGTCGCTACCGGCATGTTCTACACCCCGGTGGGCGGCGACATCCTCTTCGTCGAGGCCCAGACCATGAAAGGCAAGGGCGACCTCGTCCTCACCGGGCAGCTCGGCGACGTCATGAAGGAGTCAGCGCGCGCCGCCTGGAGCTATGCCCGCGCCCACGCCGCGTCTCTCGGTATCGAAGAGGGCGCCTTCGAGCGCGACCTGCACATCCACGTGCCGGCCGGTGCGATTCCGAAGGACGGCCCTTCCGCAGGCGTCACCATGGCCTCCGCCGTGGTATCGGTACTCTCCGGCCGGCCAGTCCGCCATGACCTCGCGATGACCGGAGAGATCACCCTCTCCGGCCGCGTGCTGCCGATCGGCGGTCTCAAGGAGAAGATCCTCGGCGCGGTCCGCGCCGGCATCTCCGAAATCCTGCTGCCCAAGGACAACGAGGCCGACCTCGAGGATCTGCCTGCCGAAGTGCGCGAGCGGATCCGCGTCCATCCCGTCGAGGAGCTCGGCGAAGTTCTGGCCATCGCGCTCAGGGGCGCGAGCTTCCGCGAGGGCAGGTTGCACTTCCAGGACGACCCCAGCGCGGTGACGGTGGGAGAGCTACGGCATTAACCGCTGGTGGCGCTGGTGGCGCTGGTGCCGCCGGCCCCATCCGCCCCGCGGACCGCCGGTAGGAGACGGCACGCGACGAGAAAGTCGCGCATTTCGTCCCAGAGCTCTTCTTTCCGGCCGTTCAGGCGGTGGTCACCGTCGTCGAAAAGCCGCAGCCGGAAGAGGCCTCCGGGGCTGCGCGCCACGAAGCGTGTGACCTCGCGAAAGTCGACGGTATCGTCCAGCATCCCCTGCAACACGAGAGTGGGTGTGCGACAGGCCGCGGAGAGCACCTCGAGATCGAACCGGCGCAGATCCGCGATCAGGCCCCAGCCGAGATCGGCCTGGACCACGGGGCTCTCGTATCGGATCCAGCCCTCCCGTTGCCAGCGCTCGAACCGCACTTCGCCTGCCCAGCGCTCGAGACTGCGCCCCATTTCCACCGCCGGGGCGATGAGCAGGCTCGCCAGCACCTGGCCGGGCCTGCGGGCGGCATGCCAGAGCGCCGTCGCGCCGCCCATCGACGAGCCGATCAACACCACCGAACCCAGTCCCAGGTCGCAGAGGTGGTCGTGCACCCGCGCCAGATCGTCGAGGTTGCGACTGAACGTGAGCTCGCGCATCGAGCCGCCAGATTCGCCGTGGCCCTGGAAGTCGAAGGAACAGAAAGGGAACCCCTCGGCGAGCGCGCGCTGGCGGAAGAAGTCGGCCTTCTCGCCGCTCTGGGTCGAGCCGAAGCCGTGCAGGTAGAGAAAGGCGAATCGCGGCCGGGTCTCTCCGGCCGGCCGCGCGAGCCGCACAGCGAGGTGCGACGACTTGCCGTCCTCGCTCCGGAGCGGCATTTGCTGGCGGATCTCCTGGAGCTCCCGGTCGGCCATCGGAGGGGCAGTCTGTCAGGGCGCGGGGCGCGCCGCCAACCGCGCGACTTCGGCGCTAGACTGGTGGCATGGCACCGCGACCGGGAGCAACGTTCGTCGAGAAGACCGTATCGCGGCTCAAGTTCCCGCAGGCTTTCGCCTTTTTCGTCGCGCTCTTTCTGTTCGACCTGATCATTCCCGATTTCGTGCCCTTCGTGGACGAAATCCTGCTCGGGCTGGGCGCGGCGCTCTTCGGTATGTGGCGCGAGCGGGTGACTACGGCGGCGCCAGCGCGCCCAGCCGGCTCTCAGGAGCCGCAGAAACCGCCGATGAAGAACGTCACTCCTGGCGACTGAGTCCCGGGCGCGGTCCAACGCGAGGTACAACAGTCTCGGGAGCGAGGACGCCGCGCTCCACTATCTTCGGATTAGCTTCGGCGACCTCGGGCGAGCGCATCGAGGCGGGCATCCTACCGCCCGCGAGGGTGGGAGCCCAAGAACGGGCTCTCTGCTACCATGCGCTCGTGCTTCTTCCGCGCGCGCTCCAGGCGCTCTCCACCCCTGCCAGCCAGCCTCTCGGAAGGTCCTCGAGGGTCGGGCGGAAGGGCGCCTCGGCGTTGGGCGTGATGGGTGCGATCACGATCGCCGGCCTGGTCGTCTTCCATGCCGTGCTCTTGCTCGAGCGCCTCGCGGACGCCAGCATCGCGCACCCGCAAGTCCTCGCGCAGTGGGTCGGCGCGCTGCTTCTCGGAGCGGGAGCTCTCGCCCTCCGGCGGCAGGGCAGCTCCCTGCTGTCAGGACGGAGCGCGCTCGTCTTCTGGCTGCTCGTCCTCCTGCTCCACGTCGGTTTCGGCAGCGGCATCACCCTGACCGGTGGCGAAACCGGGAGCTCGCGCCAGCTCCTGCTCCTGCTTCCGTTCGCCACGTTCGCCACCTTCGCCGCTGCTTTCGGCATCAGCGGACGTGAACGGCGCCACCTCGCGGCACCGCACCTCTCCGTCACCTGCGGATTTCACTCCCTCCGCTTCGGCCCCTCTCGCGCTCTAAGCTCCGCGGGCGCCGGACCGCATAGCTTCTCTCCTCGCCCACCTCCGATCTCCTGAGCACGCTTGTCGTGCCTCCGGCCTCGCGGCCACCGGGTGTTCCGGTGGCGTGATCCGCCGGACGTTCGCGGCGCCGGAACTTCTGCGCCACTTCGAGGAGAACGCCATGAAACACTTGAGAATCTTTTCCGTCGTCATCGCGACCCTTTCTTTCGCCTTGCCCGTCATCGCCGATGACGCCACCGCAGCGTCACCTTCGCAGCCCGCGCCGGCGAGCGCGGCCGATGCCACCGCCACCCCTGCCGACGAGCCCGAAGCCTCTTTCTTCGACTCCACCACCGTCACCGCACTCGGCCGCGAGGAGGATGTGTTCCAGGTCTCGACGCCGGTCACCGTGATCCAGGAGCTGGAAATCGCCCGGCGCCAGCCGGACAACGCCGCCGATCTCCTGCGCGACGAGCCCGGAGTCGACGTCAACGGCGTTGGCGTCAATCAGGCGCGCCCCGTGATCCGCGGCCAGCGCGGCCTGCGCATCCTCTTCCTGGAGGACGGCCTGCGCATGAACAACGCTCGGCGGCAGACCGATTTCGGCGAGCTCTCCGCGCTGGTCGATGTCGACGACATCGCATCGGTCGAAGTCGTGCGCGGACCGATGTCGGTCCTCTACGGCAGCGACGCCATCGGTGGCGTGCTCAATCTGGTCACCAAGCCGGCATTCGCTCCGGGCGGGCGCAACTTCGGCGTCGACGCCGACCTGCGCTACGGTTCGGCTGGCGACCTCGTCCGCGGTCATGCCGGCGTGCGCGGCCAGCAGGGCCGTTCGCGCTTCTCGCTCTCCGGCTCCTATCGCGACGCAGCGGATTACGAGTCGGCTGCCGGCCACTACGGCGACATTCATCTTGCCGACAAAGCGACCGTCCTCGACTCCGGAGTGCGGGACGACAGCCTGTTCGGCGTCTTCACTTTGGATCTCAACGACCAGCAGGCGCTGACCCTGAAGCACCGTCGCTACCATGCCGGCGTGACCGGGTTCGGCCTCGTCGATCCGGCCCTCCTCGGCGGCGAAGAGGACTTCCAGATCCGGATCACCTACCCCTTCCAGAACTTCGACCGCACGACGCTCGCCTACGCCGCGTCCGGATTCGACACCTTCCTACTCGACAGCCTCGACGCCCAGATCTACCTGCAGAACAACCGAAGAGAGCTCGCTAATGACATCGCGATCAACATCGGGCCGATCTTTCCGGGAGCGCCAAACTCCTCGGTCGAGTCCCAGACTCTGAATTCGACCGATCTCGAGTCGCTGGGCTTTCGCGCGCAAGCGGTGAAGGTCATCGCCGACAAGCAGATCTTCACCTGGGGAATGGAGGGCTTCCGCGACGACTCCAGAAATACCGACCACTCGGTGACGACGACGCACATTCGCTTCCCGTTTCCGCCGTTCGAGGTGACCGACGTGAACGAGGACAACGTCGCCAATGCCCCGAACGCCAAGAACAGCTCCTACGGGCTCTTCCTTCAGGACGAGGTCCCGGTCGGTGACCGCCTCAAGATCGTCGCCGGAGCGCGCTGGCAGAAAGTCGAGACCCGCGCCCAGTCGACCCCAGGCTGGGATATCTCCGGCCTCGATTTCTCGGACGACAACCTGGTCGGCGCCGTAAACGTCCTCTTCCAGGCGACAGAATCGCTCAACCTTCTCGGCTCTTGGGGGACTTCGTTCCGCGCCCCGAACATCATCGAGCGATTGTTCAACGGCGTCACGCCCGAAGGCTCGGGCTATCAGATCCTCAACCCCGACCTCACGTCGGAGAACGGCAAGAACATCGACCTCGGCTTCAAGTACCGTCGCCAGAATGCCTGGATGGAGGCAGTCTGGTTCCGCACCGACCTCTCGGACGGCATCATCCAGGACTTCCTCGCACCGCAAGAGATCGCCGCCCTCCCCGCGGACGTTCAACAGGCGATCGCAGCGAGCGGCGCGCAGTTCGTCGTGCAGCAGCGCAACGCCGACCAGCTCCGCTTCGAGGGGATTGAGGTCGCGCTCGGCTATCGCTCGCCCTGGAACTTCGCGGTGGGCGGGAACTACACCCATCTGACCGGGAAGAGCACCGGTCAGGCGGCGGTACCCGTGGACGATCAGTACAACGACAAGGCGAACGCTTACTTCCGCTTCGAGCCGACGGGGGGCCGTTGGTGGGCCGAATATAACGTCCGCCACAATTCCAGCGTCGACATCACCCTCGAGCCGGGCGAACCGGCGCCGGCGGTGGGAACGGACCTGCCCGCTTTCACCGTCCATGGCCTCGCCGGCGGCCTGATCCTCTTCCAGAAGGGCTCACAAGAGCACTCGCTGACGCTCGGCATCGAGAACCTCACCGACGAGCTCTACGCTGAGTTCTCGAACGTGAGCTTCTTCCGTCCGGAACCGGGCCGGCACTACACCGCGAGCTATCGCGTCAAATTCTGACTCAGTCGAGGCAGTCGCGCAGGGTAAGCAGCAATCCGTCGCTCGGCGCCAGCCGGGCGACGTACCCGCCGCCTCCCGGTAGCAGGTAGGCCGGCGTGGGGTCGTCGCCCTCGGCCTGCGCCGTGGTGCCTCGCTGCGGCAGGTAGGAGACACCGGGAACCCGCGTCTTCAGCTCCCCGACCAGCGCGTCGAGCTTCGCGGCCACTTGATAGCCCTCGAAATGGACATAGATGGACTGCAACTTCGCGGCGGGCTTGGCGCTCGGGAAGCCGAGCGTGAGCCAGAGGGTGCCGCGTTCCACGGTCACCGTGAACGCCTCGCAGGTGGATGCCGCCGGAGCTTTCTTCTCCGTGACCTGCATCGCCAGGGTCACTCCGACTCGCCGCTCCACCTGCACCGCGGACATGCCGAGCCAGACGCCGTCCCATCCCACCTTCTCGTCGCCGGTTTCCAGGCGCTCGAGAGGGGGGCTCGTGGTTTGAGCCACAAGTGCGCCGGCCAGGAGCGCCGCACCGACACCGCTTCGAAACCGAGGCGTGGCAATCATCTCCCCCGTCCATTCGGATTGGCCCGATCCCCGAACCTGCGGGCCGCTATCGCCAAGTACGAAAACAAGGATAGTCCTGTTTCACGCCGGTTGAATGCCGCGCCGCGGCATCCGTCGCGATAAGATCTCGGGTCCAGAACGGGAGGCTTCGCCGGCATGCCGCAGATCATTTACACGATGAAGAAGTTGCGCAAGACCACACCCCAGGGCAAGGAGATCCTGAAGGGGATCTGGCTCTCCTTCTACGAGGGGGCGAAAATCGGAGTCCTCGGCCACAACGGCGCCGGCAAGTCGACGCTTCTGCGCATCATGGCCGGGCTCGACAGGGATTTCGACGGCGAGGCATTCATCAGCGAAGGCTACACGGTCGGGTTCCTGGCGCAGGAACCGGAGCTCGATCCGTCGAAGACTGTCCTCCAGCATGTCGAGGACGCCGTTGCCGGCAAGAAAGCGATCCTGGCGCGTTACGAAGAGCTGTCGATGAGCTACTCCGACGACAACGCCGACGAGTTTTCGCGTCTGCAGGACCGCATCGACCACGAGAACCTCTGGGAGCTCGACCGCCAACTCGAGATCGCCATGGACGCGCTCCGGTTGCCGCCGCCGGACGCTCCCGTGACCAGGCTCTCCGGCGGCGAACGCCGTCGAGTGGCCCTCTGCCAGATCCTCCTCCGTCAGCCCGACATGCTGCTTCTCGACGAACCTACGAACCATCTCGACGCGGAGTCGGTCGCCTGGCTGGAGCGCCACCTCGCCGAGTACAAGGGGACCGTCGTCGCCGTCACCCATGATCGCTATTTTCTCGACAACGTCGCGGGCTGGATCCTCGAGCTCGATCGCGGCGCCGGCATCCCTTGGGAGGGCAACTACTCCTCCTGGCTCGCGCAAAAGGACGCCCGCCTCGCCCAGGAGGAGAAGGAATCGTCCTCCCGTCGCCGCACCCTCCAGCACGAGCTCGAGTGGATCAGCCTCTCACCCCGGGCCCGCCATGCCAAAGGCAAGGCACGCATCAACGACTACGAGAAATTGCTCGCCGAAGAACAGGCGCAGGAGTCCCGCCGCGACCCGAACGAGATCCACCTTCCGCCGGGTCCCCGGCTGGGCGACCTCGTCGTCGAAGGGCGTGCGCTGTCCAAAGCCTACGGCGACAATCTGCTGCTGGACGGCCTGTCGTTCATTCTGCCGCGCGGCGGTCTCGTCGGCGTGATCGGTCCCAACGGCGCCGGCAAGACGACGCTCTTCCGGATGATCGTCGGGCAGGAAAAGCCCGACTCGGGCGAGCTGCGCATCGGCGAGACCGTGGCGCTCGCCTACGTCGACCAGAGTCGGGAAACCCTCGCCGCCGACAACACCCTCTGGGAGGAGCTCTCGGACGGCGGCAAGGACCTGATTCTGATCGGCAAGAAGGAGGTCAATTCGCGCGCCTACTGCGCGGCGTTCAACTTCCGCGGCGCCGATCAGCAGAAGAAGGTGCGGGATCTCTCGGGGGGCGAGAGAAACCGCCTGCATCTCGCCAAGATCCTCAAGAGCGGTGGGAATCTCCTGCTGCTCGACGAGCCGACGAACGACCTCGACGTCGACACCCTGCGCGCGCTCGAGGAGGCGCTGCTCGAGTTCTCCGGCTGTGCGGTCGTGATCAGCCACGACCGCTGGTTCCTCGACCGGATCGCCACCCACATCCTCGCTTTCGAGGGCGATTCCGAGGTGGTCTGGTTCGAGGGCAACTACCAGGACTATGAAGCCGACCGCAAACGCCGTCTCGGCGCCGACGCCGACCAGCCGCACCGCATCAAGTACCGGAAGCTGGTGCACTGAGCGACCCATGCAGCGCCATCTCCTGGTCACCCTGCCGGAGCGTGCGCGGCGACCGGGAGTAATCCGCTAGGATCGCGCACATCCGATGATCGTCGCGGTCACCAGTCGCAAGGGCGGGGTGGGCAAGACGACCAGCGTCGTCAGCCTGGCGGGGGCGCTCGCCCGCTTGGGCAAGCGCGTGCTGGTGGTGGATCTCGACTCTCAGGCTTCGGCCTCGCTCAGCCTTGGCGTGGAGCGGGCCGATCTCGCTCCCTCGATTCACGACATCCTCTTCCGAGCTCTGCCGGTCGCCCAGGCGATCCGGCCGACCCTGACCGCGAAGGTGGATCTCATCACCGCGTCGGCCGACCTGATGCACGCCGACGTCGAGTTGGCGCAGGTGCGCAACCGCGAGACGAAACTGCGCGCAGCGCTGGAGCCGGTCGTCCAGGCCTACGACTGGATCCTCCTCGACTGCCCACCATCTTTCAACACTCTCGCCCAGAGCGCACTGATCGCCTGCGACCACTTCATCGTACCGGCGGTGCCGCACTTTCTCGCCTTCGACGGAATCCAGCCGCTGCTCGAAGCGTCCGAGCGGCTCGCCGGCCGCTACGGCCGCAGCAGTGGATTCCTCGGCGTCCTGCTGACCATGGTCGACAACCGCACCAAGACGGCCCGGACGCAGGCGACCCGGCTGCGCGAAAAGCTCGGAGACAAAGTCTTCGACTGCGAGATCCCGGTGAATATCCGGCTCGCCGAGGCGCCGGAAAGCGGTCAGACCATCTTTCACTGGTTTCCACAGGCCGCCGGAGCCCACGCTTACCGCCTCGCGGCGGTCGAGCTCCTCCACCGCACCGGCCAGGAGCCGGAAGAAGAGCCCAGGGCGCACCCCGCTGCGGAGGAGAATCCGGAAGCTGGGCCACCGCCCGCACCGGCGCCGGTCCCCCACCTGCCGTGAGCCGGGATGACTTCGGGACTCTTACTCGAGATCCTCGCCTTCGATCGACTGCTTGAAAAGCACACGCGGCAGCTTGAGCGTGCGCGCCTGGTTCTCGAGCTCGGCGAGCTCGCCGCCCTTCAGATCCGCGAGCCGCCCTTCGAGCGCCGCGATCTCCGCCTCGAGCTCGACTTGGACCTCGCGCTCACCTTGCGTCGGGGCGCCCTCGCCCGAGATCGCGTAGGCGTAGAGAAACGCCAGCTTCGAGTGCAGTTGCGTGCCGCCGCGCTGCGCGAGGATGTCGTAGACGATCTCGGCGTTGGGATTGTGAAACCTGGACTCGAGCGCCGCCGCTCCCGCCGTCACCCGCTTTGCGCTCGCGACCAGAGCGGCCGCGCGCGTGTCGCCGGTCAAGCGCTCCGCGAGCTCCATCGCCTGAGCCTGGATGGCCCGTACCTCGCCGATGTCGGCGACCACCCGGTCGAGATCCGCCTGCAGCTCGAGAGCAAAAGCGAGCTGCGCCCTGAGGTCGGCGACACTCGCGCGCGAGCGCGGGTCGGGCAAAACGGTGAGCGTGGTCTCCTCGGTCCGGCCGTCGGCGGTGAGCCGCAAGCGGTAGGTTCCCGGAATCGCCAACGCCCCGACGGTCGGGTCACCAAGGTCGACTTTGGCGTTCTCGAGCCGCTTGGCGCCTTCCCAGCGCAGATCCCACACCGCGCGATGCAGCCCGGCTTCGGCCGTGAGCTCGAGCTCCGGCGCCTTCATCGGTTCGTCCGGATCGTCCTCCGGGTGAACCTGCGGCCGGGGGATACTGGAGAGTTTCCGCACCCGTCGCCCTTCGCCGTCGAAAATCTCGAGGAGCACCTCGCCGGTCGCCTTGTTCGCCAGCGAGTAGTGGATCGTCGCACCCCGTGGCGGGTTCTCGCCCACCGCCCCCGCGCTCCAGCCATTCTGGATCTGGAACCGCCGCGCCGCCCGGGTCGGGAAGAGATGCAGCGGCCTCGCCGCCGCCTCCGCGCTCCAGGCCCGAACCGCAGTCAGGTCGTCGAGAATCCACAACGAGCGCCCGCTCGTCGCGACGATCAGGTCGCCGTCCTTCACCTCGAGGTCGGTGACGGTCACGGGCGGCAGGTTCGCCTTGAACGGCTCCCAACGGTCGCCGCCGTCGCGCGAAAGAAAGATCCCCGAACGCGTTCCGGCGTAAAGCAACCCAGGAGCTTCGGGGTCTTCGAGCACCTTGAGCACGT
>Ga0184615_10002028_pt1 | contig 10926 bp, 10 predicted proteins | sample PLM4_65_coex_FD_133134 | JGI IMG/M metagenome (GOLD analysis project Ga0184615, IMG submission 133134) | Groundwater sediment microbial communities from an aquifer in East River, Colorado, USA - PLM4_65_coex | ecosystem: Environmental > Terrestrial > Soil > Riparian zone | place: USA: East... | reverse complement strand
GATGACTGGCTCTCAAGAATTTACACTTACGAGAATGATCTGCTCTATTCTTTCAGTATACCTGCATTAGCGGGTGAGGGAAGCAGAAGTTACATCATGGTAAAATGGAAGATTCTTGATTTTGGGGAGTTAAGATTCAAATATGGAAACACAACACTGGTAACTAATGGATACTTGTTGGGAAATACGGATGAATTTAAGGTGCAGTTCATCACGACCTTCTAAATCCTAATTTGTTTTGAATGGATACTTTACTTCCTTTAATTCCTCATTTGCCTGAACGATCTTTTTTTTGAGGGATTCTTTATACTTTACAATCTCAGTCATTAATGACTTATCACCAGTGGCGATAATCTGGGCAGCAAGTATTCCGGCATTCTGTGAGGCATTTACCCCCACAGTAGCTACAGGTATCCCTGGAGGCATCTGGAGAATAGAAAAAACTGAATCGATTCCCTCAAGTGAAGCTTTAATAGGAACACCAATAACCGGTAAAGGATATACTGCAGCTATCACACCCGGAAGATGAGCTGCCATTCCTGCTGCAGCTATAATCACTTTTATTCCCCGTGCTTCAGCATTTTTTGCAAATATTTCAACTTCATCAGGCGTCCTGTGAGCTGAGAGTGCGTTCATTTCAAAAGGTATCCTGAAATTGTTTAAAATCTCTGCCGCTTTCTCCATGACAGGCAGGTCTGATGTGCTTCCCATTATGATACTGACAATCGGTTCCATCTAAAATATTTTAATTTAACTTGCTGATAAGGACAAAAATAAGTTATTATTTTCATATTTTCGCACCGGCTGACATTGCAAATTTTGGCTTGATGAATGAAATCCGCATACATGATAAAACGTTTATTGAGTATTTAACTGAAAATGTTATTCAGCAGAGGATTAAAGAACTTGCCAGGCAGATAAACTATGACCTTGCCGGAAAGGAAGTGGTTTTTCTTGGAATACTGAACGGGGCATTTCTTTTTGCAGCTGATCTTTTCAGGTGTATCAACTTTCAGGCAAGGATATCATTTATAAAACTTGCATCATACAAGGGAACTACTTCTCAAGGGCTGATAAAAGAACTTATTGGCTGGAATGAGGATATCAATAACAAAACAATTGTTGTAGTTGAAGATATAGTTGATACAGGTAATACTCTGGAACGAATTGTTGATGAACTTGCTATCAGGAAAGCGGCTGAAGTGAGAATTGCAGCTTTGTTATTCAAACCCGAAGCATATACCAAAAAGATTCCGATTCATTACATCGGGTTTGAAATACCAAATGACTTTGTTGTTGGATACGGTCTGGATTATGATGGTTTCGGACGTAATCTGCCTTCGGTTTATACATTAATACATTAGAGATATGGTAAATTTTTTGATTTTTGGCCCTCCCGGTTCCGGTAAGGGAACACAGTCAATAAGGCTGGCTGTGAAATTCAATCTTCTTCATCTCTCAACAGGCGACATGCTTCGGGCCGAGATTACTGCCGGTACGGAACTTGGGAAAAAGATGAGCCTTATTATGTCGAAAGGTGAATTGGTTCCCGATGAGGTAGTAATTGAGATGATTGCACATAAGATAGATAACAGTACAGGAACGGCCGGATTTCTATTTGATGGATTCCCACGTACTGTTGCCCAAACCGTCTCTCTGGAAAAAATGTTAAATGAACGTGGGATGAAGATTGATCAGATGCTTGTTCTTGATGTTAACCATGATGAACTGGTTAAGAGACTAATAGCCAGGGCTGAACTTTCTGGAAGGCCGGATGACAAAGATCCTGCAGTTATTGAAAACAGGATAGATGTCTATAAGGAGAAGACAGAACCGATAATTAAATACTGCAGTCAGAAAGGATTATATCAGCCTGTAAATGGAATGGGTACGATTGATGATATATTTAAGAGGCTTTCTGATTATATGAAAAAACTGGTTTAACAATCTCTGTGCATCCTCTATGTCCCGTCCCGATAGCTATCGGGAGCTATCGGGACTCTTTGTAACAAATAAATTTAAGAACTGTCACGGAGTTACACGGAGAAAATACAGAGTTACACAGAGAAAAAATATACTTATGTCAGGATCAAACTTTGTCGATTATATAAAAATATATTGTCGTTCAGGTAGCGGAGGCGCCGGTTCAGCTCATTTCCGGAGGGAGAAATTTGAACCTAAAGGTGGCCCTGATGGAGGCGACGGAGGAAGAGGCGGGCACATAATTCTTAGAGGTAATGATCAGATGTGGACCCTTCTGCACTTAAAATATCAACGTCATATTTTTGCCGGTAATGGAGTCGGAGGCAGCAGACAGCAGTCAACCGGCGCAGATGGGAAAGATGTTATAATCCAGGTGCCACTGGGTACCATCGCTAAAAACAACCTTACCGGAACAGTTCTCTTTGAGATTACGAGTAATGGTGATGAAAAGATACTTGCAAAAGGCGGACGTGGAGGACAGGGAAACGTACACTTCAAATCACCGACAAATCAGACTCCAAGATATGCCCAGCCGGGAGAACCCGGAATTGAAGAAGAATTTATACTTGAGCTCAAAATCCTTGCCGACGTCGGCCTGGTGGGGTTCCCAAACGCAGGCAAATCAACACTGCTATCAGTAGTTTCTGCAGCAAAACCTAAGATTGCCGATTATGCATTTACCACTCTTGTTCCAAACCTTGGAATAGTCGGCTACAGGGACGATAAGTCTTTCGTTATGGCTGATATTCCGGGAATTATAGAAGGAGCTCACGAAGGCAAAGGCTTGGGAATAAGATTCTTAAGACATATTGAAAGGAATTCCATGCTTCTTTTCCTCGTACCTGCCGATAGCAAGAATATCAAAAAGGAGTACGAGATCCTTATCAATGAATTAAAAATGTACAACCCTGAACTTCTCGATAAAAAGCGCGTTCTGGCAATTTCAAAATCAGACATGCTTGATGATGAACTGATAAATGAGATCAGAGATGATCTACCGGATATACCTAGGGTTTTTATCTCATCTTTAACTGGTCAGGGAATTGTAACTTTAAAGGATATGATCTGGAAGGTTCTTAACTACAACTGAAATTAATGTATGCTTGAACAACTGGACCAAAAGCTTTTCTTATTTCTGAATTCAATAAATTCGCCGTTCTACGACCAGGTGATGTACACACTGACCGGGAAATTAATCTGGATTCCCCTTTACCTGTCGATAATTATTTTTCTGGCTTATAAATACAAAAGAAAATTTCTTATCCTTCTCATTTTCATAATTGTGGCGGCAATTCTGGCAGATCAGACATCTGTCATAATAAAAAATCTGACTCAACGGCTTCGTCCGTGCCATGAACCCGAACTCAAAGGATTGATCCATTTGATAAATGGCGAGTGCGGAGGGATGTACAGCTTTGTTTCTTCCCATGCTTCAAACTCCTTTGATGTTGCGTTGATAAGTTTGCTCCTGATTAAAAAACGATGGTATTCAATTTCGATAATAATATGGGCCCTGGTAGTTGGATATACAAGGATCTATCTTGGAGTACACTATCCCGGAGATGTGATTTGCGGCTCACTGCTTGGTGCATTTATTGGTTGGAGCATGATCAGTCTGTATGTGCTGGCTGACAATAAAATACTGAAGACAAGGCCTTATTTTAATGAGCCCCGGACTCCGGGGGTTGGAGGGTAGAGACTCAATGTATTGTATAAACCTCGATACTTATGATCCATTCTTTAATCTTGCTATTGAAGAGTTTCTTCTTAAAAACAAAATTGAGGAATATCTTGTTCTTTGTATTAATGATCCCAGTGTTATTATAGGTAAGCATCAATCAGGACACCGGGAAGTAAATACACAGTTTGTACACGAAAATAAAATCCCGGTAATAAGAAGACTATCAGGTGGAGGAACAGTGTTTCATGATAAAGGAAACCTTAATTTCAGCTTTATCAGAAATTGTGAAACCGGAAAGCAGGTCGACTTTATCAGGTATGTTCAGCCGGTAATCGATTTTTTAAAGTCAATGGGGATTGACGCAAGTTTTGGGGGGAATAATGATCTGAGAGTTGATGCACTAAAGATATCAGGAAATGCCGAGCATGTTCATGGTAATAAGGTACTGCATCATGGTACACTGCTATTCAGTACTTCCCTGGAAATGCTCCGGAATACCATCCGGAAGGATTCATCGTGTTATACCACAAGAGCTGTTGCATCAAAACCGGCGTCCATTATGAACCTGAATGAAAAAATGAACTGTTTTCAGGATATAAACGAATTCAGGTCAGAAATGATCAACTTCTTCCTGAAGTACTTTAATGATCTTGTTCCTTACGAACTTACTCAGGCAGAAATACTTCAAGCTGAAGCTATAGTAAAATCGAAATACAGAACATGGGAGTGGAATTGGGCGTATGGGCCGGAATATGTATTTATTAATAGTATCGAAATAAATAAACAGCAACATTCGTGTCACCTTTTAATTAAGGATGGAATTATCCGTCAATGTGATATTGAAGGTAGTGACAGGATGAGAAGCGTTTCAAAGAAACTAATCGGATGCCGGCATATGGTTGACGATATTTCTGAGCTTCTCAGGAATGAAAATATTTTGTTAAATGAAAAGGAGATCTTTAATTTCTTCTAATTTATGAATTTCTTAAAATCGATAATCGTTTGGTTAATTGGCATTTGTTACATTGTAGTGACTTTCCCTCTTACTTTAATAGTATGGTTGCTGTCTCTCCCGTTTGACAGGGAAAGAAGCATAATTCACTGTTTCCTGATGTACCAGAGTACGGTTTTATCGTTTTTGATTCCCATCTGGACAATCCATATCGAAGGGAGACAAAAAGCTGTGAAAGGAAATACTTATGTTTTCATTTCTAACCATCAGTCGTTGTTGGATATTCTTTTAATGAACTGTCTCAGATACAAATTCAAATGGATATCGAAAATTGAAAACTTTAAAGTTCCAGTTATTGGCTGGTATCTTAAAATGGCTGATTATATTATTGTTGACCGCGGAAATGAGGACAGTAAGATCGAAATGCTGGAAAAAGCATATAATTGTCTTGGCAAAGGGATTTCAATTATGATATTTCCTGAAGGAACCCGTTCCCTTAACAATGAGATAGGTTTTTTTAAACGGGGGGCCTTTCAGCTAGCATTGCAGGCAAATGTTCCTATTCTGCCTATACTGATTGACGGTACCGGAGGAATTCTTCCAAAACATGGTCTTATCTTTGGAAGCGGACATCATATCAGGATAAAAGTAATGGATCCTGTTAATCCTGCTTCATTTAAAGCCAATGATCCTGATAATCTGGCTTTGGAACTCAGCGCATTAATGACATCCGGATTAAAAGACTTACGAGCTCAAAATGATCTGCCATGACGTTTAGCATATCATATCGCAGAATGCTTAGCAAGATGCACTATTATAACTACCAGAATGGATTGATATATCATCATATAAACCAGGAAGGCGGATGGGAAAAACACGAGGAGCATTGCAGAAGCTTTATTATCAGAGCATTGGATCTATATAAGCCTGGAAAAGTAACGGTTCTCGGAAGCGGCTGGCTTCTCGAACTGCCTCTTGCGGAGTTGATTGAACGAACAGCAAAAGTGTGCCTTATAGATATTATTCATCCGCCTGATGTAATTAGTCAGGCAGGCAATTATAATAATGTTGAATTGATAGAACAGGATGTAACAGGTGGTTCAATTGCTGAGGTATGGCAAAAGACAAGAAAATTCTCTTTCTTTAAAAAATTGAAATCGCTGGGGAATATTATAATCCCTGAATATAAACCCGATGATGACCCCGGTCTGGTTATTTCACTGAATATTCTTACACAGCTTGAGTCGCTACTGATAGATTATTTAAAAAAAATATCAAAAATAAATGACGATGAATTTAATCTGTTCAGAAGTGAAATTCAGAAGAAGCATATTGAGTTTCTTCTTAAGCACCAGTCGGTGATAATTACTGATTATGAGGAGTCTGTAACTGATTGGTCCGGCAACATTAATACAATTTCCACATTAGCAACAGACCTCCCCCGGGGAAAGATCCGTGAAGAATGGACCTGGAACTTTGATAAGAAAGGGGGCGAATTTTATAACACCAGAAGTCAGTTCAAGGTTATTGCAATTATAAACTGAATGTATGAAAAACTATGAGCCAGAATTAAAAAGAGAGCTCGGGCTTACTGCAGCCGTAGCAATTGTAGTTGGTAACTGTATAGGTTCAGGTATATTCATGTCTGCTTCATCTTTAGCAGCTGCATCAAATCCTAAAACAGCTATTATTGCATGGGTAATTACATCAGTTGGATCGCTGCTTATTGCGCTGAGTTTTGCAAATCTTGGTACAGCGATGCCAAGAACAGGCGGACCTATTGTATATACAAGGGTTGCATTTGGTGATTTTGCCGGTTTTTTGATCGCATGGACATATTGGATTGGCGCCTGGGTTGGAAACGCGGCCATCATAACCGGATTTATGCTCTATTTAACGTACTTTATTCCTGCATCAGGTACTCCTGTTATCGCTTTTTTGACCACATCCGGAGTATTATGGTTTTTCACTGTCATTAATATCCTTGGTGTAAAAGGAGCAGGCAGGGTCAGTATAGTAACAACAGTTCTGAAAGTAAGCGCTTTAGTAGTATTTGTAGTTATTGCCGCAATTCACTTTAATCCGGCAATGTTAAACACTGTCTCAAACCCTGAAGTTTCCGGTATGAACACACTGCCGGCAGCAATTGCAATCGCACTCTGGGCTTTTGTCGGCATCGAGAGCGCTACAGTTCCTGCAGGGGAAATTAAAAATCCTCAAAAGAATATAAGAAAGAGCACTATAATCGGTACTCTTATTGCAGCAGCCGTCTACATTACTGTTTCGGTTGTGGGTATGGGGGTGCTTGATCAATCCACGCTGGCAGGATCCAATGCGCCTCTTGCAGATATTATAAACGCTGCAACCGGTGGAACCTGGGGAGGAAATTTTGTAGCTATGGGAGCAATAATATCTACACTTGGAGCTTCATCAGGGTGGATACTGACCACTGCAAGAAGCGCTTATGGCGCAGCGAAGGATAAATTATTTCCAGCTGTTTTCGGGAAAATTCACAACAGATTTAAAACTCCGGTTGCATCACTCATTTTAAGTGGTATTGCAGCAAATATTCTTCTTACATTAAACTATTTAGGATCTCTTAGTTCAGCTTTTAACTTCATGCTTTTACTCGCAACACTTTCATTTTTACCTGCGTACGCTTTTTCAGCAGCAGCCGAGATAGTGCTTTTAAAGAACCATTCACCCGGGTTTAATTTGTTTAGCTTTTTAAAGAATTCCATTTTAGCATTGCTTGCGTTTGGATATTCAGTTTATGCAATTTATGGGACAGGAGCAAAAGTTGTGATGTATGGTTTTATACTAATGCTGGCAGGTATTCCTGTTTATCTGTTCATTATGCTTCAGAATAATAAAAAAGATAAGAAAGTGGATAACTTGAGAAAAAGTGTAGAGCTTGATCCTGATTGATTTATTGAAAAACTCCTGCCATTGTTGAAAAATTGACAAATAATACTATCCTGAAATCGTTATATTTGCGCAAAATTAGTGCAAAATGTCTGTTGGGTATTCTGAAGAACATATTAAAACACTCGAGTGGAGAGAACATATACGGCTGAGGCCGGGGATGTACATTGGCAAGCTTGGTGACGGATCTTCACAGGATGACGGTGTTTATGTACTTCTAAAGGAAGTTATGGATAACGCCCTCGATGAGTATATGATGGGATTTGGTAAAAAAATCGATGTATCCATCATTGGTAAAGAGGTGAGAGTCAGAGATTATGGCCGGGGAATACCTCTTGGAAAAGTACTTGATGCAGTCTCCAAAATGAACACCGGAGCAAAATACGATTCAAAAGCTTTCAAAAAATCAGTAGGTCTTAATGGAGTAGGAGTAAAAGCAGTAAATGCTCTTTCCAGTAAATTTATCATACGGTCAATTCGCGACGGACAGGTTAAAGTTAGTGAATTTGAACATGGAAAGACAGTAAGAGACAATCCGCTTGCAGCAACTGGTGAGGAGAATGGAGTTGAGGTAATTTTCCAGCCCGATGAAGAAATGTTTGGCAACTATTATTACATCTCGGAGTATGTTGATTCAATGCTGAAAAACAATGTATATCTGAACTCCGGGCTGGTGATAAATTTTAATGGTACCAGGTTCCTTTCACGAAATGGCCTTGTTGATTTACTCAATGAAAATATGAACAAAGAGGGTCTCTATCCTATCATTCACCTGACTGGTGAAGATATTGAGATAGCCTTCACTCATGGATTGCAGTACGGAGAAGATTATTACAGTTTTGTCAATGGGCAGAATACTACGCAGGGGGGCACACACCTCACAGTTTTCAAGGAATCAATAGTGAAAACCATCAGAGATTTTTATAAAAAGGATTACGACGCTTCCGATATTCGTTCATCAATAATAGCGGCTATCAGTATAAAAGTAGAAGAACCAATCTTTGAATCGCAAACGAAAACAAAGATGGGGTCAAAAGATATGGGTCCGGAGGGGCCATCGGTCAGAAATTTTATCAGTGAGTTCATAAAGAAACAATTAGACGATTATCTGCATAAGAATTCTGAGACAGCCAGGGTGATCTTAAAAAAGATACAGGATTCGGAGAAAGAGAGAAAAGCTATTTCGTCGATCCAGAAGCTTGCAAGAGACAGGGCAAAGAAGGTTAGTCTTCATAATAAGAAACTGAGGGATTGCCGGATACACTATAACACAAATGATACCAATAAACTTGATTCAACAATTTTCATAACTGAAGGCGACTCGGCAAGCGGATCAATTACCAAATCGAGAAATGTTGAAACCCAGGCTGTCTTCAGCCTTCGGGGTAAGCCGCTTAACTCATTCGGTCTTACAAAGAAAATTGTTTATGAGAATGAGGAGTTTAACTTGCTGCAGGCAGCGCTCAATATTGAAGACGGCATCGAAAACCTGAGGTATAATAATGTAGTTGTTGCTACCGATGCCGATGTTGACGGGATGCATATAAGACTACTTTTGCTTACTTTTTTCCTTCAGTTTTTTCCTGACCTTGTAAAGAAGGGGCATGTATATATTCTACAAACACCCCTTTTCCGGGTAAGAAATAAAAAAGATACCAGGTATTGTTATTCTCCGGATGAAAAAACCAGGGCCATAAAAGCCCTGGGGCCAAATCCGGAAATAACCAGGTTTAAAGGGCTGGGCGAGATCTCACCGGATGAATTCAAAAACTTCATCGGAAAAGATATGAGACTCGAACCTGTCAGGATGAAAAAGAATGACTCGGTAAATGGGTTCCTTGAGTTTTTCATGGGAAAGAATACACCTGACCGTCAGGATTTTATTATCGAAAAACTCAGAATTGAACAAGATATTGCAGGTGAGTAGAAGCAGAAGTTGTTTTTAAATGAAGGGTGAATTTACTTATGGAAGAAGAGAACATTGATATTGGCAACAGCGATGGAAATGAAATAGTTCCGCCGGGGCCGGTAGCTCTTCATTCTGTAACAGCTTTATCCGGCATGTATCAGGACTGGTTCCTTGATTATGCTTCGTATGTGATTCTCGAAAGAGCAGTACCGCACCTTCATGATGGGCTGAAGCCTGTTCAGCGCCGTATACTTCACTCAATGAAGAGGATGGATGACGGTCGTTATAATAAAGTGGCAAATATCATCGGACATACCATGCAGTTCCATCCGCATGGTGATGCCTCAATTGGTGATGCGCTGGTTCAGCTCGGTCAGAAAGATCTTTTGGTAGATGCGCAGGGAAACTGGGGAAACTTGCTTACAGGTGATGGAGCAGCAGCGCCGCGGTATATTGAAGCCCGACTTTCAAAATTCGCACTCGAAGTAGTCTTCAACCCTAAGACAACCGGGTGGAAATTATCTTATGACGGGAGAAATAAAGAACCGGTTACACTCCCGGTGAAGTTTCCATTGCTTCTTGCATTGGGAGTTGAGGGCATAGCCGTCGGACTGGCATCAAAAATCCTTCCTCATAATTTTATCGAGCTGATAGATGCTACTATAGATTATCTCCAGGGCAAAGATTTTTTAATCTATCCCGATTTCACAACCGGAGGTATGGTAGATGTTTCAAAATATAATGACGGACAACGTGGGGGCGTAATTAAGGTAAGAGCGAAGATTGAAAAGGTTGATAAAAAGGCTCTTATTATTACTGAGATACCATTTGGAAAAACAACAGGTACCCTTATTGAATCAATTATAAAAGCAAACGAAAAGGGAAAAATCAAGATCCGGAAAATCGATGACAATACATCGGCAAATGTAGAAATAATAGTTCATCTGGTTCCTGGTGTCTCTCCCGATAAAACGATCGATGCTCTGTATGCTCTTACCGATTGTGAATACTCAATTTCTCCAAATACCTGTGTTATTGTTGACGATAAACCATCATTTATTGGGGTTAGTTCCATTCTTAAGCATTCGGCTGACAGGACTGTTGATCTTCTGAAAAATGAGCTTGAGATAAGGATGAGTGAACTAAAGGAGGAATGGCACATGTCATCTCTTGAGAAGATATTCATCGAAGAGAGGATTTATCATGATATCGAAGAGTGTGAAACGTGGGAAGCAGTCATAGAAGCAATTGATAAGGGGCTTGACCCGTTTAAGAAACTTTTATTGAGAGAAGTTACGAGAGAGGATATTATACAGCTTACAGAAATCAAGATCAAGAGAATCTCGAAATTCGATGTAAATAAAGCCGACGAACATATAAAAGGAATCGAAACTGAGCTTGAAGAAGTAAAAAACCATCTTCGTAATATTATTCCGTACGCTATTAATTATTTCCGACAGATCAGGAAAAAGTACG
>Ga0184615_10002027_pt1 | contig 10930 bp, 7 predicted proteins | sample PLM4_65_coex_FD_133134 | JGI IMG/M metagenome (GOLD analysis project Ga0184615, IMG submission 133134) | Groundwater sediment microbial communities from an aquifer in East River, Colorado, USA - PLM4_65_coex | ecosystem: Environmental > Terrestrial > Soil > Riparian zone | place: USA: East... | reverse complement strand
GTTGAAATCACCCTGTCGGGGTGCGCCACTGTCACCTTTGCCGAAGTTGGCGTTGGCTTCGCGATTCACCTTGTTGTAATCGGCTTCGCGAGCGGCTTCGCTGTCACCTTTGCCGAAGTTTGCGTTGGCTTCACGGTTCACCTTGTTGTAGTCAGCTTCGCGCGCGGCCCCGCTGTCGCCTTTACCGAAGTTTGCGTTGGCTTCGCGGTTTACCTTGTTGTAGTCAGCTTCGCGCGCGACCCCACTGTCGCCTTTACCGAAGTTGGCGTTGGCTTCGCGGTTCACCTTGTTGTAATCGGCTTCGCGGGGGGTGCCGCTGGCTTCGCGCTTCGCGTTGTCACCTTTCCCCGTCAAACTGGAGGGAGGACCGTCCTCACGGTAGGGGGATGTCAGCCAGGTTCCCTTCAGGAGCGGCACCGCATACGGCATCTTGTCGCCCAATGTCCGACTGACCCCGTGGGGGTCGTGACAGGGGGTACAGAGACCGTTGATCTGACCTTGAGCCGCATGATTGAGGGATGTACCTGCCTTTAAGTGACTGCTGGCGATTTCCTCGCGGCTCTGTCGATTTGAAAAACGTGCGGTCGACCCCTTGCTTCCAGACCCAAAACCCAACGTGTCCTTGTACCCAATGATCGGCTGAGCAGCACCAAATGTGGAGTTGTAACCCCAGGGTGTGGTGCCGGCTTTGGCAGTTTCATGGCAATCGAAACAGAGTCCGGCACCGGAATTGAAAGGGTTTTTGCTTTGGGCATAGGAATTGATCGACGGCTTATAGCTCATTCGGTAACCGCCCTTTCCGGAAAATGTCTCCTTAAGGATGCCGCCGCTTAAAGTTCCGTCAAACGTGCGGTAACTGGAGGTAACACCCGTAACAGTCGAGCCGTGAGAGTTGTGGCAGTCGAAACATTCAACATTCCTGGCCCCGGCACTGCCACGGGTAACGGGCATGTCGCCGTCATAGCCGTTCGACGAACTCCAACCTCCCTGGTTGGCTGCCGCGTTGCCATGAGCCGAGAATGACTTGGTGACCCGCTGCTTCTTGTTGGTGGCGGCAGTGGAGTACTTGCCCCAGGCTGTAACACCCCTTTGGGAATAGCGGGAAGCAACGCTCTGACCATCCCAGGCATACTTGAGCGGCACGCTTGCATCCCCAACGAACGGACGAGAATTATTGTTGCTGTCACTGTGACAGCCAAGGCAGTGCAGGGTGACTTTTGCGACCTCCGCACGTTCGGCAGGGGTGCCGATAGCTGAGGAAATGAACGTGACAGCTGTGCTTCCCGGTTTGTAAGCGGTCGGACGTACAGATTTCTCCCAGATGACCAGGTCCACCTTCCCGGGTTTTACCTTCAAAGATTTCTTCGCAGTAGCAGCTTTATGATACTCTGCGTTGATCCGTCCTTCCGCTGTGGCTTCCCAGTGGCAGGCATAGCAGTGTTTGCCGGAAATGCCCACACCCTGTACATGGTGTGAATTGCCTTTCAGCTGCTTAAGCACGTCAGCGTGGCAGTCGATGCATTCCTTGGCCATCACCGGACTCACGACGGCAAGCAGAACCACAATGAGTGAAGTAAGGCTATACAAACCAAGCTGGTATACACTTTTCTTCATAAGATCTCCCTTATACGATAAATTGCAGAACGGAACCATTTGTTTACCATCTCGCAATCCAAAACTATCACGTCCCAATGATCAGGGGTATGGAATAATGAAGCGCTTCTCCCCCGTCCCGTAACTTGCTTTTTTCTTTTCAACAGATGCATCCCATTGCAGAAGTTTTGCCTTCAGGGCATCAGCAATCTTTGGATTTTGCGCGGCCACGTTCTTCTGCTCCAAAGGATCAGCTATGATATCGTAAAGTTCAACATCACCATACTGCAGGGGACTGCCGGTGATAAAGCCGTACCAGGAGACCTTTTCCAGCAGGCGCGGGCTCTTCCTCAAGATCAGCTTCCACTGTTTCGTCCGGATGGCAACATCGCCCGGAGGGTATGAACCAGGTGGAAACTCCTTTCGCAACATGTTCCCGTATTCTGTAAAAGCCGATTTTTCGGATGCCGGGTAATTGACCTGCGAGTTCTTGAACTCCAGATACCATCTGCTCAACGTATGCTCCCACCACGGTATCCGGTCAATGTAGGCGTATTCGGTTCCCGTTGCGCCATCTTCGCCCTTGATCAGAGGAAGCAGGCTGCTCCCCTGCAAGCCGTGATCAGGCGGTATCCCGAGATAATCAAGCACCGTCGGGACGATGTCAAGGCCCTGCACCTGATCGGGGATCCGTTTGCCACCCTGTTCTCCAGCTGGGAAACGCATCAACAACGCGCTTTTTACAGCTGACTCGGAAAGATCATAGTGGACATAGGTTCCCTTTTCCCCAAGATCCTCTCCATGAATCGAATGGATGATCAGGATCGTGTTCTTCGATAAGCCTGTTTTGTCGAGCAAATCGACCAACTGGCCGATGAAGCGGTCCGTGTAGCGGATTGCAGCATCATAGCGGGAAATGATGTAGGCGTTGTCGGAAGGCGTCAGGCGATGAACCGGTTTGAAACCGAGATAAAATTCGTTGCGGTAGATCCGCATCAGGACATCATATGTGGTATCGTCCTGGGTGCCTTCTTCTGCTTGTATGGAGTGGAACTGGTTCCAGAACGGGGTGTAATCGGGAGCGTCAAAGATCGTCTTATCAGCAACAGGAATCCCTGCTGCATAGGGAACATGGATGACGCCACTGGCGATCCACATGAAGAACTTCTTGTCCTTGTTCTTCTGGATCCAGTCCAGCGACTCGGTCGGCGCAACCCTGAGCGAAGAGCCGAGGCCTCTCCGGGTTCTGCCGAAATAATCGAATGACCGCGAAAATACATCCCCGAGCTTGATCTCCGTCCCTGATTCGGTATCGTAGCGCATGAAAAACTCAGGAGAACCTGAAACAGCCGCCGTTGTGTAGCCGTAATACTTCAGGATTTCCGGCAGCGTCCTGCTTCTGACGGCGTCCTTTGCGGCATCAAAGGCGATCATGCCGTTGACGCGCGGGTATTGGGAGGTGAGGACACTCATCATTGAAACCGGCGTCAAGTTAGCCTGGGAGATGGTGTTGTCGAAGAGGATGGACGTCTTTGAGAGGCGGTCGATGTTTGGACTGGTATCCCGCTTGTAGCTATAGACTCCAAGGTGGTCCGGTCGCAGACACTGCAACGACACGAGGATCACGTTCGTATTTTGGTGGCGCTCAAGAGGAGCCGATTCGGCTGCTGACAACGAGTTCCCCTCTCCGGGAGCTGAGGTGGCAAAGAGCAGGGCGAGTGCAATAACACTCACAGCATGCCGCAATTTCCCTGCAATACGTTTCGTTTTCATTATCTGTTTTTGTGCTCCCTCTTTATATCGACTTAACAACTTCCATACTTTTTCATGTTGCTTCTTATGAGGTCTCTAAACTCGATCAATAACTCAGCGCACTCTATGCTTAAGTACTTTTTCGGGCTAATGCCTGTTTTAACGTGTAACCTCAACAGTTCCCTGGCCAGATTATTCAGTGTAATTGTAGTCTTGTTTACTACATAAGTGTCAGACTGTATGTCTTTTATGGTTTTTATCATGGATTGTTCGTAATCATAACCTGCAACAGCAAATATCCTTCTGTATGTAGCTATGTATGTCTTGACCTTAAGATCATTTTCGCCCTGTATATCTGCAGGTACTTTGATTTTTGCCGTAGCGCTGTTCAGTTTGTTCAGTGCACCTTCCGTGTATGGCATCGGTCCATTTGCGCTTGAGTTTCTAGCAAGAATTGTCAGGAGCAGGGCAAGCATCACTGCTGTTCTGACATAAAATATGAGCGACCTGTTTCTCATGCCTACCCCACTGCCAACGCGATCAATCCCAGACCCGTTACGGGTAGGGGATTATCAAGGACCGGTTTTCAGGCGTCTTTGCCTTGTTGATTTTATTAGCAGCATCCCACTCAAGCAGTTTGGCTTTCAACTGTTCAACAACCTGAGGATATTCCTTGGCAACATTTTTCTGTTCCAGCGGGTCGCGGACCAGGTCGAAGAGTTCTACGGCTTCAACCGGGAACTTTTTGCCGGATATGAAATTCCACCAGGAGATGTTTTCCAGCAAGTCATGTTTTTCTCTGAGAAACAATTTCCATTGATTGGTCCGGATGGCGATACATTGGGGAGGATATTGTCCACCGCCGATTTTCTTTTGCAGTAACAGCCGGTAATCATGCATTTTCTTGATCTCCAGCGGTGTGTACTGGGCTTCGCGCTCGGTCTGGTGCTCCAGATGCCAGCCGCCCAGAACGTATTCCCACCACGGCAGTCGGTCTATGTAGGCATATTCCGACCCTTTGAAACCAGCTTCGTCCCCTTTGATGAGCGACATGAGACTGTTGCCCTGGGATTCATGATTGAGCGGTATTTGCAGATAATCCAGAATGGTCGGCATGATATCGATGCCTTGAACTTGCCGGCTAATTCTTGTTACTGCCTGCTCTTTTTGGGGAAACCTGAACATCAGGGCTGTCTTAACTTCGGTGTCAAAGACGTCATGGTGGAAAAAATAGCCATGTTCGCCCAGGCTTTCGCCATGGATTGAATGGAAGACTACCAGGGTTTTCCCGGTCAGCTTGAGTGCGTCCAGCTCTTTCATCAATTCGCCGAGGAACATGTCAGTGTAATACACGCCGGCATCATAGCGGCCGTTTATGAAGCTGACATCCTTTTCCGAGAGATGATGGATAGGCTCAAAATCGAGGTAATAATCCCCCTTGTAGATGTGGAACAGAACCTCGGTCGGCACCCCCCTGTCAACATCCTCACGCCCCAGACGGATCGGGAACTGTTCATAGAAAGGTGTGTAGTCGGGAGGGTCGAAGCGGGTCTTGTACGGCGCCGGAACCGTTTGCGAATAAGGGGGATGCAGCATGCCGGTTTCTATCCAGAGGAAAAACTTCTTGTCCTTGTTGGCCTTCAGCCAATCCAGCGCACCACTCGGGTTGCTCCGCACGCTGCCGGTGTCATCCGGCAGTGTCCGTCCGAAATGATTAAAAGAGCGGGAAAAAATATCCTTGGGATTGACAATCTTGCCGGATTCGGTGTCATAGCGCATGAAGAATTCCGGTGAACTGGCAAAGGCAGCTGTTTCATAGCCGTAGTACTTAAGGATCTCCGGCAGGGTGCGCTTGGAGACATCATCCTTGTTAACCTCGAACGAGACCATGCCGTGAATCCGGGGATATTGGCCGGTGAATACGCTCATTTGGGCCACGGGGGTCAAATAGGAGTGGGCAATGGCGTTTTCGAACAGAGCCGATTGCTTGGCAAGCAGATCAATATTCGGGCTTGTACCCTTCTGATAGCCGTACGCGCCCAAATGGTCCGAGCGGAGGATATCGAGGGAAATCATGATGACATTGGTGTATTCATGCCGATCAGGGAGGGGCGCAGCACGTTCGGCACTGCTAACTCCCCCGCTGCAATGCATTACCAGCATGAAAAGGGCGGTCGTTACGGCATGATAAAAGACGCCTGAACAGCCGCCGGTCCGCATTATCATTTCTTTGGCGCCCCCTTGGCCTGTGAGTCATAGACAGGGTTCAGGCCTGGTATCCACTGTTTGGTGGCGAGGTCATGCCCGATGGACTTGAAGTGGGCAAACACCATCTGCTCCAGCTCATAGGCTCTTCTCGGCTCCTGCTCAACCAAATTCTTCGTTTCTTCCGGATCCTTCTTCAGATTGTACAGCTCACGGTTCTTGTTCTCAAGTGTATAGATCAGCTTCCAGCCGTCTTTTGTCTGGATGCCCCGCTTATAGGTATACTGGCGGTAGTCGGTCTCGAAGAAGACATCCTTTGCCACCTCCTTACCCTTCAGGCCGGATACAAGGCTTGTGCCGCGCAGCTGGTTTTTAGCTTTCTCCGGCATCTTCACATCCAACAGGTCGAGGATGGTCGGCATTACATCGATACTGCTGACCTGGTCCTTGATAACCTTGCCGGCTTTCTGCTTGGGCAGCTTGATGATCAGCGGTACATGGATCAGCTCATCGTAGAGGCTGAAACCGTGGTCGAAACGCTTGTGCTCGTGAAACTCGGTACCGTGGTCCGAGGTCAATACAAAAATGGTCTTATCCATCAGCCCCATCTTCTCGTACTCTTCGAGGAACTTCTTGAACCTGGCGTCGGTGCGCTGGATCTTCTCGTCGTAGATTGCACGCCAGAATTTGACATCCTCGTCGCGTAGAGCAACTGTGCCTTTTTCCAACCCCTCTTCGCGTAGTGCCTCCTGCTCCTGGGCTGAACCGGTGAACCTCTTGTCGTACCCCTTCTCGACAAAACGGTAGTCGAACCCTTCCACCGGTATGTTCTGACCGTGCATGTCGTAGCCATGAAGAAACATGAAAAACTTCTTGTCCTTGTTTTTCTGGAGCCACTCCAGTCCTTTAGGTATGCTGACCGACATACTGCCGAACTTGCCCTTCTCAAAAAAATACTCGTCGAACCCCTGGGAATAGCCGAAACCACCGCTTACGCCGGCATTGCCGGTAAAGCCTCCGGTTGCATAGCCATTCTGCTTAAGAATCTCGGCCAGAGTTACCAGCTCGGGGGATAATTTCTTCAGATTGGAAAGGACGTTATTATTGGGGGGATTGAATACTGAAAACTTGTTGGTCAGTCGGTGCTCGGACGGGTACACGCCGGTGAACCAAGTCATGGAGGCGGGGACTGTCCAGGAGGCCACCGAAATATTGTTGGTGAAGTTGAATCCCTCTTTGGCCATGGTATCAATGGTAGGGGTGATGTTTCGTGAATACCCCAGCGACCCCACGTGGGCGGCCTGCAGGGCATCGAAACTGACGAATACCACGTTGTAGTCCTTGTATTTCAGGGGAAGCCCCGAGGCATCCAGCTTATTCCCTGCTATCCCGGTTCCGGTCATGAAGCCTGGCAGTGCCATGGTTACAGCCACGGCGCCGGCGCCTACTGCGGTGCGTTTTATAAACTCTCTTCGGTCCATTACCTTTGAATTCGATTCATCATGCTCGTCGTGCTGTGACATGTGTGTCAATCTCCTCTCGATTTGTGTTTATTACATCATAAGCCCCGGTTTCTTCCGCCAAATCGCGCAGTCTCATCGTGGGTAAATGCATTCAAATGGCCGACTAATCAGAAGGGCGCATCAAAAGTAGCATTAAAAAATGCAATAATTATGCCTTTAGTAGACATCCAGGTCGCGCCCCACCACCACCCTGCCGGGATACCCTTTCATTTCCTGGAGCAGATCGGCGGGGGTCGAGGCTAAGGGCCGCTTTTCGGGGCGCAGGGAAATCGGGTTGTGGTGAAGGATCAAAAGACCGGGCCTGGCTTTTTTTGCCAATTCCACCAACTGCGTTGTGGTGGTGTGGTACTTCTCGGCATAGGCGCGGATGTCATATCCCTGGGCATTGGGACGCATCGGGTTGTTCAGGAACTTTTCGGTCAGCGCCTCGTGGACGAGCACATCGCACCCCCGGCAGGCATCGATGGTGGCCTGGGTCGGGGTGGTGTCGCCGGGGATGACGATGCTCCGGTCGGCGGTGTCAAAGCGATAGCCGTAGCTCTCCTCCCACTCGCCGTGCTTGGTGGGAAAGGCAGTCACAGTGACGTTGGCATCCTTATAGACAATGCCAGCCTTGATCTCGTGTACGTTCACCTTTACACCTTCCGGCGGTTCTTTCTCCATTCCCCTGGTACGGATAGCGATATCCTCCCGATAGGCGGCGAGAATATGCTCGGTCATGGATTTGAGCCCTTTGGGTCCGTACACTTCCAATGGTTGCTTGCGCCCCATGGTCCATGGGGTCAGGATCAGGTCGGGATAGCCGGCAGTATGGTCGGAATGGAGATGGGTCAGGAAGGCGACCCGAATATTGGATGGTTCCATCGCTGCAATGCCTTTGTCGCGCCGTGCCGCTGCGGCGCGCCGCACCACACCGGGGCCGAAGTCCACCAGATAGGCGCTGCCGTTCACTACTACAGCCGTAGCCGGACCGGAGCGGTCAGGATCGGGTTGAGGGTTGCCGGTACCGAGGAGCACCACGAGGGTTTTGCGAGCCTGTTCTCCCAGTGGCTGAGCCATCACCGGCAAGGTTAGCGCTTGCAAGGATATCAGCAGCACAAAACCTCGAACAATCTGCCGCCAGCTACAATGGTTGAGCATGCCGAGGTTCTCCATTTCCATCAGAACTTCCTTGGATAGCAATAAAAAACCATATCACCCGGGAATTGGGGCTGTCAACGTGATTCTGACCGTAAGTCCGATAAATTACCCCCTCGAAATGATTCCCGTCGCACACGCCAATCCGCCTGCACCGTTCAGCAACTGCGTAATTTCAAGCTCAGCACCTATCGTCAGACCGGCAGCAATATATATCGACCGTGTCTCGGGGCAACCGGCAGTCATGACGATGGTCCGCGGAGCAACCGTAACAATGTTCATGGCCTGCCGCGTCCTTACTTCCGGGTTTTCCGGAATTTTCACCACAGTGAAATGGTGGTCTTCAAGGAAACGGATGACTGTATTGTCGATAATCTCATGACGCACGAGCGCCAGATCTCTGTCAACAATCTGCACAGTGCCCAGCAGATGCTGGGTATTCGTCTGGTATGAAGGGAGAGCAACACACTCCACATCCGCTTGCCTCAAAATGTCCTTGATCTGTTCGTAGGCCTGCCTGTTCGTACGGTTGCCGACACCGACGGCCACCAGTTTATCATGCACCCAGAGCGCATCGGCCCCTTCAAAGCTCCCCTCAGCTGAAACTACGTGCAATATCGGAATATTATTGGATTTTAGCGCACGTTCGGCATACAGCACCTCTTCCTTTCGCACCCTGTTCGCCATATTTGCCAGGATTGCCCCTTTTTGTGTCATGAAGAGCAGGTCGCGGCAGTACATCAAGTTATACTGGTAGTACCGGTCATCGCTGAGCGGTGCCGGATCAATCTGCAGAACCTTTATGCCGAGATTCCCGTACGTTTTGATGACGGCGTCGAATTCAAGCGAGAGGGCGGCCTGATCAATGGGCCGCAGATGCTGTATCGCTGAAGAGGCAGGATAATTGCCGATTCCCGGCCCCGGCTTGTAAAGCAGAACAGAGGTCAGCCGTTCATATTCCGAATGCAGTCCGAAATCCACTAGAGCCATTCCTCCATGCTCTCCTTGCGATAGCCGAACTGCCCACTCATTTCGAGGATCTTCGGATCATCCAGCAATCTGGCAATTATATCCTTCCGCTTCTTCCACCGGTAAAGCTGCGGCGGCAGAGTGGACTGCACCACGGGCAGATCATCCAGTTGCAGCAGCGCCGCCTGTTCAGCTGGGATGTTCATGAAATCGAGCATCCTGGCAAATTCTTCCGCGCGCGAGCCAATACTCCTGATGATTTCTTCGAAGTGAACCCGGCAATATTTCCTTTCACTGCCGGAAAGATACCGCAATATCTCCGCATTTGCCGAGTGCCACTGGAATGCGCAGACATCCACCAGATCCTTTTCCGCAACGGTTTGCCAGTCTTCCGGAAGGTCGAAGTTCCACCAAGAGGAGCCAAACGGAAATAGATCGCTGTATCCCTTGATCCGCAACCCTTTCAGGTCGTTACTGTTTTCAAAGTAAGGCTGCATATTGTGTGAAAAAAAGCCGCGGTGCAGCCAGCCGTCGTAGATACCGTTGGTCGTTGCCGCCGGATTTCTTACCAGGTGAATGATGCGGATATCGGCTGCAGGGAATATCTTCTCGATCAGGTTCATCCTGTAGCAGTCGACGGTTGATTTCAGCAGAAGAACTTTCCCCGACAGGTCAGCGGGAGTTGCCTTGCAGCGGGGCGCCTGGAGGATGAAGGGTGGCTCCTCAATGTTGAACCAGGCATTTGGTGGCCCTGCGGGTATGTCGGTGAACGGGAAGTGCAGCGCCACCTTCTCGGTGCTGATGTCATAATAAAACGGATTGAGCACCGGATACAACGCGATGACCTTCTCCAGCAGGAGCAGGTAAAAATCTTCCGTATCGAATATGGGATGTTTGAGGGAATATTCGGCAAATGCTTGGTCAATGCTAGCTTTCAGGTCCGCCCGGTCAAAATCCACATCTGTCCATTGCAGGGAAAAACGGAGCAGCAGATGATCGGCATATTCATCGAGGTTGACATCTTTTGTCCGGATGCCGTTGTCGGCAGTGTGCAGATCGGAAAAGAAATCCTGTGAAAGCCCCTGGTAGTCGATCACCTTATCTATGAGTGCCGCAGGGATCTTGTCCGATTCGAAAAGATTGAAGCCGGCCAGAGAGGTGTTGAGCTTGTAAAAAGGGGCGGCCTCACCGGTAAGGGAATATACCTGCGGAAGCTTGCAGAGCAAGGCATAGAGGAGGCTGGAGCCGGAGCGCGAGGAGGAATTGATGATCACCACCCGTTTCACGTCCTGTAACGATTGTTGAAACAGCGGTGTCTTCAGGTACTTTTCCAGGATGCCGGCCCTGAAACCCCTGATTCTCTCGACGGTCTGCCTGATATTATGCATGTTTGCCCGAGAACCTTCGTACCATGTGAATGTATTTCAGAAAGAGGAGCTTTTTCAGGCGCATTGCTGCATTCCTGTCTTTGTACAGATGTGTTGCTTCCGCTCGCAGACACATGAGGGATTCGCTGAGCCGGTAGTTGAATTTCGGCTGCATCATTACATCATGCATTTCCTGCAGTTTCTTTAATGGATGGGTCAGTGGATAGCCCAGTTCATTAAGCTCATTGCCGGCAATCGCCTCGAACAGGAGGACCTCTTTTTCGGTCAAGCATTGACGGAATTTCTCGGCATTGTTACTGAGCACCGGTTTTGCGGTGTTCTCCCAAGAGATACTCAGGCTGCCCGATTTCTTTGCTTCCCGTG
>Ga0184615_10002025_pt1 | contig 10932 bp, 6 predicted proteins | sample PLM4_65_coex_FD_133134 | JGI IMG/M metagenome (GOLD analysis project Ga0184615, IMG submission 133134) | Groundwater sediment microbial communities from an aquifer in East River, Colorado, USA - PLM4_65_coex | ecosystem: Environmental > Terrestrial > Soil > Riparian zone | place: USA: East... | reverse complement strand
TTGACCTTGCTGTTGCGGTAGGACGCGCCGTAGACCACCCGGCCACGATCGTCCTGGAAGTTCCAGTTGTTCTGGCCCTCGAAGTGGAGAACGTCGGACCGCTCCTCGATCGCCAGGCCCGAGGTGAGCGAGAACTGCGGATCGAGAGAGGTCCGGCTGTTCCAGTAGCCGAAGATGTTGTACCGGTCGGCGGCCAGGGCGGCGCGGGCGTAGGGCTTGATCGCCTCGTGCACCTGGACCCGCCCGATACCGGTCACGAAGATCTCGTTCTCGACCTTCGCGGCGCCGCCGTCCACCGAAAGCACCGAGCCGTTGTCGAGGTAGTAGTCGAGCCGGCCGCTGCCGTACACGTTGCGGAGCGGCTCGCGCTCACCCGAGATCGCGCCGGTGACCGGGTCGGCGTTCTCGCCGTGGAGCGGAAGCGCCTCCACGGTGAGCGGCACCGGCTCGTCGGTGGCCTCGTCGTACTCCTCTTGCAGAGAGGTGCCGTTCCTGAGCGTCCGCGACCGGGAGTAAGTGTCGCTCCGGTTGTACCCGCCGTTGACCCGAAAGCCGATACGCCCGTCGGCTGCCAACCCGGCGTGCCGGCCGTCCACGCGGAACGTCTCCAGCTCGCCGCCCGCGATGGTCAGCTTGCTGCCGAGGACCTCGCGCGCCTCGGGCGTCGTGATGTTGATGACGCCGCTGAACGCGTTGGCGCCGTAGAGCGCCGAGCCCGGACCGCGGACCATCTCGACTTTGCCCAGGTCGTCGAGCGGCTGGGTGAGCCCGTTCCACTCCTGCGAGCCGAGGAACGCGATGGCGAGGTCGCGCCCGTCCTGGAGCGTGAGCACCCGGCGGGTGAGCGAGGAGTTGAAGCCGCGGGCGTTCACGTTGAAGTCGTTGACGCCACTCTGCACCACGTCCACGCCCGGCACGCCCTGGAGCGCGACCGGCGCCTGGCCGGTGATCGCGACATTCTGGAGGACCTCCTGCGGCACCACCGAGATCGCGGCCGGGGCCTCCACGATCCGCTCGGGGCCTCGTGAGGCGCCTTCGACCACGATCTCGCCCAGGGAGATGACCACCGCCTCCAGGGCCGCGTCCGCGGTCACCGTCTTGTCAGCCTCGACCACGACCTGCACCTCGGTGGGTCGGTAGCCCAGCCAGCGGAAGACGATCGTCTGGGGGCCCGCCGGCACCCGGCGGAGAGTGTACTTCCCGTCGGTCCCGGTGATGGTGCTCAGGCCGATCGCCGGGATCGCCACCGACACGCTGCTCAGCTCGCCGCCATCGGCCGCTCGGGTCACCGTACCGGTCACGGTGCCGGTCTCCTGGGCGGCGGCGATCACGGGGATGGCGAGCGAGGCGAGAACGGCGATGGTGAAGGTCAGACGGGCGAGCAGGGGACTACGGAGAGGCGCGGACGGATTACGTCGCATACCTGGCATCCTGTTCTCGGGGGGACGGGACGCGGCACCGCGGAGCGGCGGACGCCGGTTTCGGGGGTTACGACTTCGTTGGGGGAAGTACAACAGTATACGAAATTGTAGTGGCCGCCAAGAGCGGTCGATCCGAGCCCTAGTCCGGCTAGACGGGCTTCTTCGTAGCGACTCTCCCAGCCTAGAAGCGCTTGACCGAAACCGTGAAGAACTCTTCAGGGTGCGTTCAGCTGGACCCCAGGGACTCCAGGATGCGTTGTCCTCGAAGCCCAGTGTACTGCTACCTACACGGAGACTCCCCTGCTGAACCGCACCTTGCTCGCTGCCGCCCTGCTCGCAGGGTCGGTCCCAGCATCGCCATTGCCTGCTCAGGAGAAAGTCCCCGCAGCACTGAGCGCCTTCAAGCCCCACGAGATCGTGGAAGCCTTCACCGCGGAATCGAAGTCGATCGGGCTCACCGCTGACCAGCTCGCCCGTCTCGATTCGATGCACGATCCGCCTACGTGCTAGCCCGCCGAAGAGGAGATTAAGCTTTCTTGAGACCGCGGGCGGCACGGTGGACAACAATACGGGCGTCGTTACGATCCGATCCGGGATCCCACGGGTAAGCCCCGGTTTTCTTGTGCTGACCAGGCGAGACGCGGCACCGCAGGTCGAGGAGGAACGGCGCAAATGATTGAGCATCGACACCACTCCCGTGAGCAGGCGCCGGCCGAGCCGGGCTACCCGGAGCACCAGGAGCTCGGCCCGTCCAAGCCGTCGTCTGATGCCCACCATGACCATGGGGCCGTCGGCGGTCACGAGGAGCATGCCAGGCACGACAAACACGCCGGCCACTCGGTCGCGATGTTCCGCGACAAATTCTGGCTCTCCCTCGCGCTCACCATCCCGACCCTCGTCTGGGGGCACATGCTCCCGCGGATATTCGGCTACACGCCGCCTCAGGTCCCCGGAGGGCACCTGATCCCGCCGTTGTTCGGCTCGGCGGTGTACCTCTACGGCGGGTCGCCGTTCGTCCAGGGCGCCTGGCGCGAGTTCAAGGCACGGCTGCCCGGGATGATGACGCTGATCGCGCTCGCCATCACCGTCGCGTTCGGCTTCAGCCTGGCCGTCACGCTCGGCTATCCGGGAATGCCGCTCTGGGAGGAGCTCGCGACCCTTGTCACGATCATGCTGCTGGGGCACTGGATCGAGATGCGCTCGATCGCCCAGGCCCAAGGCGCACTCGCCGAGATCGCGAAGCTGCTGCCCAACACGGCGGTCCGGGTCGTGCCCGACGGCGCCGGCGAGCGGGTAGAGGAAGTGCCGGTCACGGCCCTCGGGGAGGGTGACGTGGTCCTCATCCGGCCGGGTGCGCGCATCCCGGCGGACGGCACGGTGCGAGACGGTCGCAGCAGCGTCAACGAATCCATGATCACGGGCGAGTCCCGGCCGGTGCAGAAGCAGCCCGGCGACGGGGCGATCGCAGGCACGGTGAACGAGGCCGGCTCGCTGCGCGTGGAGGTGACGGGCGTCGGGAGCCGGACCATGCTCGCCGGGATCATGCGGCTGGTTGAGCAGGCGCAGCAGTCCCGGAGCCGGGCCCAGGCCTTGGCCGACCGCGCGGCGTTCTGGTTGACGGTGATCGCCCTCGTTGCTGGCGCCGTCACGCTCGTCGCTTGGCTTGCTGTGGGGGCGGAGGCCGCCTTCGCCGTCGAGCGTCTGGTGACCGTCCTGGTGATCGCCTGCCCGCATGCGCTCGGGCTCGCGGTGCCGCTCGTCATCGCCATCTCGACGACCATGGGTGCCCGGAGCGGGCTCCTGGTCCGCGACCGCCGCGGCCTCGAGGAGGCACGGCTTCTAACCACCGTGGTGTTCGACAAGACCGGCACCCTCACGCTGGGCGAGCACCGCGTCGTCGCGGTGCGAACCTCGGGCGGTCTTGCCGAGGCAGAGGCGCTCCGGCTCGGTGCCGCAGTCGAGGCAGACGCCGAGCATCCGGTCGCGCGCGCCATCGTAACCAGCGCGCGCGAGCGCGACCTGGCCATCGTGCGCGCGGCCGATTTTGAGGCGATTCCCGGCTACGGCGTGCGGGCGACGGTCGAGGGGCGGCGGCTCGCCGTGGGGGGACCGAACCTGCTGGGTCGCCTGGGCGTGCGCCTGCCTTCCGAATTCACGGAGTTCACCGATGCGGCGGCCGCCAAGGGCCAGGGCGTCGTCTACCTGCTCGAGGGCGACGTCGTGCTGGCTGCCTTCGCGGTGGCCGACGCCGTACGACCCGAGTCGTGGGAGGCAGTGCGCCGCCTGCACGAGCTCGGGATCGAGGTGGCCATGCTGACCGGTGACGCGCAGGCGGTCGCGGACGCCGTGGCGCGGGAGCTCGGGATCGACACGGTCCTGGCTCAGGTTCTGCCGGAGCAGAAGGCGGCAAAGATCGAGGAGCTGCAGCGCATGGGCAAACGCGTGGCCATGGTGGGCGACGGGGTCAACGATGCTCCTGCCCTCGTCACGGCTGACGTCGGCATCGCGATCGGGGCCGGTACGGACGTGGCGGTCGAGGCCGGGGACGTGGTGCTGGTCCGGAGCGACCCTCGCGACATCCCCCGCATCGTCGCGCTCTCCCGCGCCAGCTACCGCAAGATGGTCCAGAATCTCTGGTGGGCGAGCGGTTACAACATCGTGGCGATTCCGCTCGCCGCAGGGGTATTGGCACGAGCCGGCATTCTGCTGACGCCGGCGATGGGGGCCGTGCTGATGTCGCTCAGCACCGTGATCGTGGCGGTAAACGCCCAGCTGCTTCGGCGAGCCCGGCTGTGAACGTGGGACGCGCTAGGAGCCAGCCCCTAGTGACCGTGACCGCTCGTGTCGGCCGGTGCGGTCTCCGGGCGGTCCGGGGTGGCCCGCATCATGTCCTGCATCTGCCGTCGGTGCTCGGGCGGCATATCGGATATCATCTCCTGCATCATGCGCCGCATGCCGCTGTCGGCCATGACGCGGCGCCGGACGACCGAGTCCTGCATCATGCGCATGTGCAACTCCATCATCGCGGCCATATGGCCGCCGGCCACGCCCCCCGATTCCGCCTCGACCGGCTCGATCGGGCCGGTGGCCGGGCCACCCATCGCGGCCAGCCCGCCCATGTGCTCGGCCATGTTCCGCCACATGTCCATCGTCATCACGTTCCGGGTTGAGTCCTGGAACTCATCGAGGGCGGCGTAGATCACTTCCCGCTTCTTGTCCGCCGGGACGGTATCGTTCTGCAGGATGTCGGAGATGATGTCGTGCATCATGTGCAGGTTATCGAAGATGACTGCCGCGCGCGGGTGCACCGAGCCGAACCGAGGCGCGACCCCCGACGCCATCGGCATCATCTTGGGGAACCGGTCCGGCGGGCTCTCCAGCATCGACCAGAACCGCCCGAGCGTGGCCTGCACGGCGGCCTTCGTCTGCCCCGGGGCCGTCGCCTCGATGAACGGCTCGTAGAGTCCGACCTGGAGCCAGTGATACGCCCAGATGAGCCCGTTGAACTTCGGGTAGGTCTTGCGGAACGCCTGGCTGTAGTACTGGCCGTCCATCAGCTCCATGGACTTCGGCACCGGCAGGAAGGCGTACTCCTTCCGGCTCAGGTAGTAGTCCGTGAGGCGTTCGATGAGGGAGTCCTGGCGGGCGCGGGTGAGGCGGTCGTCCGAGTACACATCGTAGATCTGACGATGCAGGATGTGCGTCCACTCGAACATCTGCTTGGCGCGCCACGCCAGCTTCGCGTAGCTGGGCATGACCGCCTCCTCGGCGATGGCGAAGCGGGGTGGCCGGATCAGGAGATCGGTCGTGAGGTAGCGATACTCCCGCTCCAGCGACCGCCGGGTCGCGTCGCCCTCCGTCGTATAGAGCCTCTCGTAGAGGACGGCGTGCCCGTAATCGAAGGCGTTGAAGAGCCTGGCGCCCTCCGGGTAGCTCTTCAGGAACCGCCAGTTGAAATCGCCGGGGTAGTAGAACTGCTCGTCGCGCTGATCCTGCGCCGCGGCGGGCGCGGCCAGAGCGGTGGCGAGGACGAGCGCGGCGAGCACAGCGCGCGAACGGCGTAGGAATGGCATGGATAGCTCCGTGCGGTCAGCGTCCGGCATCGGGCAGCAGCCCGCGCAACGCGAACGCATGGGAGAGGCCGACGGTGAGCCCGATGTCGGGCCCCTCGTCGCGGAGTCGGCGGGTGAGTCCCGCATCGAGCACGAGCGTCGGCGTCCACTGCAAGCGCGCGCCGATCCCGGCGTTCACCTCGACCGGTGCCTCCCGCACCTCGCGGGCGATGACGATCTCGCCGACGAGCAGCAGGCTCGAGCGGAGGACCGTGCGGTCGGTGGCCAGGCTATAAGACCACCGCGGCGCCGGCTCCGCGGCCGAAAGCGCCTCCTCGGGGCCGAAGCTCCGGGCGGCGTTCAGGTGCAGCCGCGTCAGACCCCACGATCGCGTCGCAAGGGCGCGCAGTGTGAACCGGATTCCCTCCCCACCCAGCGCTCCGACGGGGAGGCTCAGGTCGCCTCGGAGGGACAGGGCGGGGAGCCAGCGGGTCTCGGTGTTGAAGTTGTAGAGCGCGAATGGCTGGATGCCGGCGAGTCCCCACTCGGTATCGCCGGCGGCGCGGACCGCGGCGAGCGGGAAGTGGACGCCGACCTGGGTGTTGGGGAGGAGGCCGTAGCCGAGCTCCAGGATGCTCGCGTGGAGCTGCTCGCCGCTCGCCTCGGACTCGTAGCGATACGGTACCAGGAGCTCGAACGCGTAGCGCTCGATCGGATAGGCGTCCTCCGTGACCACCGGACGCTCGTCGTCGAGATTGCGGTAGTCGATCTGCGCTGCGGCAGTCCGCGCCGCCAGCGGAAGGCCGAGCATCACGAGCACCGCGGTGCGGCACCAGCCAGTGCGAAGCATTCCTCGTCACTCCGGACAGAGCCCGAGACGACACGGCCACGCGACGGCATCGCCGGGCGTGATGAGAAGAGAATGCACCTGCCGAGGTCGTGGGAAGCTCAGTGGCGATTAAGATCTCTTGAAGTAGGGGGGCCATGGCCCCTGCGCGGGCACCGTTAGCATTCAGTCTCGAACCGACCCAGCGGAACTTCGGCGGCCGAGGGAGTACCATGCGCATTCTCGTCGTGGAAGACGATCGAAAGGCGGCGCGGTTCCTCAAGCAAGGGCTCGAGGAAGAGGGGCACGTGGTGGACGTGGCGGCCGATGGCGAGGAAGGCGCCCAGTACGGGCACCTCAATCCCTACGATGTGATCGTGCTGGACATCCAGCTCCCCAGGAAGAATGGGCTCGAGCTCGCGCGGGAGCTGCGCCGGGAAGCGGTCGAGACGCCGATCCTGATGTTGACCGGCCGCGACTCGACCGAGGACATCGTGCGCGGGCTCGACGCGGGCGCGGACGACTACCTGACCAAGCCGTTCGCCTTTGACGAGTTCCTGGCCCGCGTCCGGGCGCTCACCCGCCGCCAGGCGACCGGGGTGGCCGGCGCGCTGCACTACGAGGATCTGGAGCTCGACCGGCTGCGCGGTGTGGTCACCCGTGGGGGCCGCCCGCTCGACCTATCGCCCCGCGAGTTCCGCCTGCTCGAGTACTTCCTGCTTCATCCGGAACAGCTCGTCACCCGGACCATGCTGTTGCAGAAGGTGTGGGGCATGTCCTTCGACCCGGAGACCAACGTGGTCGAAGCCCACATGTCGAACCTTCGGCGCAAGCTCGAGGACCGGGGGCGGCCCCGGCTCATCCAGACAGTGCGGGGGGCGGGCTACATGCTCCGGGGCGGGGAGTCCGGCACGTGAGGTCGTTCCGAGTCTCGATCGCGCTCCGCATGGCGCTCAGCGGGCTGCTCCTATTCGTCTCGGTCGGCGTCGCCTGCAACCTGGCCCTCCGGTCGATCCTGTACAGCCAGCTCGACGGCACGCTGCTCCACCTCGCCGAGGTGGAGGCCGAAGCCGGCGCCGCCACGACGGGATCCGATTTCGAGTTCCACGAAGGGGTCCTGCTCGCGGCGCGCGAGGGCCCCGCCGCCGAGCTCACCCGATATGCGCAGCTCTGGACCCGGGACGGCCAGCCGCTGGTCCGCAGCCGCAACATGCCCGCAGATCTCGAGCTTCCGGCCGGGGCGCTCCTCGCGGCTCAACGCGGCCACGTCGGGTGGGCCACCCATGCGTGGCGCGGGCGGTCCATCCGGAGCGTCGTGTATCCACTGCGGCTCGTCGGGGCGGCCCACGGCGTCCACCTCCTGCAGGTGGCCGCGCCCACCGAGCCGGTTCGGGGGACCCTGTCCCAGTTTGCGCTCCTCGTGGCGGCCGTGACGGTACTGGCGACCGCGGCGGCCTACGCGATGGGGTGGCGTTTGGCGGGGATCGCGCTCCGGCCGACGAGGGAGATCACGGAGCAGGCGGAGGCAGTCGAGGCCGGGACCCTTTCGGAGCGGATCACCGCGCATGCGGGCGTCGTCGAGTTCCGGCGCCTGGTGACCGTGCTCAACGCCATGCTCAACCGGCTCGATCGGGCGTTCCAGGCGCAGCGCCGGTTCACCGCCGACGCCAGCCACGAGCTCCGAGGGCCGCTCAACGTGCTCCGGGGGGACATCGAGGTAACCCTCAAGCGGGAGCGGTCGCCCGCGGAGTACCGCGAGACGCTCGAGCGGTTCCGCGAGGAAGTAGTGCAGCTCTCGCGCTTGGCGGCGGACCTGCTCGGCCTCGCCCGGAGCGACGCGGGGCTGCCGCTCGAGCAGCGGGCCGAGATCGACTTGTACGCCCTGACGAGCCGGGTCGCCGAACGCTACCGGCCGTTCGCCTCCGAGCGGAACGTCCGGATTCAGGTCACGGGGACGAGTGCCGCGGTCGCTGGCGACCCCCAGCTGCTCGAGCGGGTGTTGGCCAATCTCATCGACAATGCCGTGAAGTACTCGCCGGCGGACGGAGCCGTACGCGTCGCGGTGCAGCACGACGAGCGCAGTGTCATTGTGACTGTCCGGGACGAAGGCCCGGGGATCCCGTCCGAGCAGGTCCCCCACTTGTTCACCCGGTTCTTTCGCGGCGATCCGGCCCGTCCGCGGGCGGAGGGGAGCGGGCTCGGTCTGTCCATCGCCAAGGCTGGAGCGGATGCGCACGGTGGGGCGCTCGAGTTCCTCGGTGATACCCGTGGGGCCGTTTTCCGTCTCAGCCTTCCCGCCGCAGGGACCTCCTGAAGCTCAAGAAGGATTGGCCGCACAGTAAATGCCCGCTCCGTGGTCGTGGGACTATCTCAACGAGGCTTAACCCCGAGATCACCCGCCGTTCACGATGCGCTCGCTAGGATGGTATCGCGATGGTCGGCTGCGATCGCGCGCCGCCCAGGACGAAACCTCAACCCGAACCAGGGGGAACTATGCTAGCGCGTCAAATGCTGGTGCCGGCGCTGGTCCTGGCGATCAGCACCCCGGCAGCCGCCCAAGACCAGGTCCCGGCAGCTTTCCGGAGCCTCAAGCCGCATCAGATCGTCGAGGCGGTGATCGCGGAGCGGGAAACGCTCGACTTCACTGAGATCCAGGCACGCCAGCTCGACTCGGTGCATCTGGCCGTGAGGGACGAGGTCCACAGATACGAGCGCAGCCCCAGCCTCAAGGCGCACCAGAACGTGCGCATGAAGCCGATGATCTCCAAGCGGCAGGCGTATGCCGACGCCCTGGCGATCCTGACGCCCGAGCAACGTGCCCGGGCCGCTGCACGGTTCAACGATGCCGAATACCAGCTCCCGATGGAGCTCCAAGCGACTGCGTCGCGGGCCGAGAAGCAGGCGGCCGAGCCGCTTGGCCACCACGTGGAGGGCGGCGCACCCACGGCAGAGGCGACGGATTCAGCGAAGCTGGAAGGCCCGCTTGAGCACCGTGGCGGTCAGGCCCCGCCGGCCAGGGAAGGCGACAGCGGGAAGCCAACCAACCCGGTCACGCATCAGTGAGTGATCCCGGTCCTTTCCGGGTCATACGAGCGGTCCGGCCATACGCCGGCCGCTCGCTTGTTTGTGCCCTTGGGCGGGTGTGGTTGAACGCACGAGTGGGAGGTGCTCTCCTGCGCACCTCAACGCCTCTTCATGCTCCATTCATCCTCGCTTACCACCCCGCTGGCTAGCCTCCATCCATCGAACACCGAACGCTGGGAACGCCGGGTGCGAGGCAGACCACAGAGGGAGATCGCATGACGCAGGATCGAGCAAAGTCGGGCTGGAGCCGGATGCTCGTGCGGAGGACCGCGGGCTGGCCGGCGCTGCTCCTGATTCTGACCGCGGGGGTGGTCCGCGCCCAGACGCCGTCCCCGGCGGCACAGCGTCTGGGCCTCGGTCAGGTGTACCGCGCGGTCGAGGCGGCGAACCCCCGCATCACGGCGGCAGGCGCCCTCGCCCGGGCAGCCGATGCCCGGATCGCACCAGCGCGGCGCCCCCCGGACCCCCAGCTCCAGTTCGGGCTGATGAACCGCAGTCTGCCCGGCTTCGGGCTCGCCGAGCCGCTCGGGATGAACCAGGTGCAGCTCATGCAGATGCTCCCGTTTCCCGGCAAGCTCCGTATGGCCGGGCAGGTGGCTTCGGCCCGGGCCGAGGCGGACCGTGCCCGGGCCGCCGACGTCGCCTGGGACGTGCGGGCCCGCGCGGCCATGGCGTTCTACGAGCTGTACCAGATGGACCGCTCGCTGCCGGTGGCGGGAGAGACCCTCCGGATCCTGAACGACCTCGCCACCACGGCGCGAACCATGTACGGCGTCGGTGAGGGGCGGCAGGCCGACGTCCTCCGGGCCCAGGTGGAGATCGCCCGGATGAATGAGGACATCACGCGCATGCGGACCGAGCGGGTCTCGGCGGCGGCGCGGCTGAACGCGTTGCTCGTCCTCGATCCCTCGGCCCCGGTCGGGTCCCCGGTCCGCCCCTCCTTCCCCGACACGCTGCCCCCCCTCGACAGCCTCATCGCCGAGGCGGAGCGCAACCGGCCGATGGTCCAGGCGGCCGAGGCCGAGGTGCGCGCGGCGGACGCCGGGGTGAGGCTGGCGAGGCGCGAGATCTGGCCGGATCTCCAGGTGGGCGTTCAGTACGGGCAGCGGCCGATGGACGGCGGGACCGACCGGATGCTGAGTCTCATGTTCGGGGTCAATGTCCCGATCTTCGCTGGCAGCCGGCAGCTCGCCATGCGACGGGAGGCGTCGGCCATGCGCCAGATGGCCGCGGCAGATCTCGCCGCGATGCAGGCCGACACGCGCGGCCGGGTGGCGGAGCTCTATGCCAACGCCGAGCGCGCACGGCGGCTCGGTGAGCTGTACCAGGGAACCATCCTGCCGCAGGCGCATACCACCGTCGCGTCCGCCCTCGCGGCATACCGGGTCGGCGGCGTGGATTTCATGACCCTGCTCGACGACCAGATGACGGTGAACCAGTACCGCCAGGACCTCTTCGCCCTCGAGGCGCAGCGGGGCCAGGCTCTGGCGGAGCTGGAGATGCTCCTGAGCCGCCCCTTGTTCAACCCCGACGACGCCGTGCTCGCGTC
>Ga0184615_10002024_pt1 | contig 10933 bp, 9 predicted proteins | sample PLM4_65_coex_FD_133134 | JGI IMG/M metagenome (GOLD analysis project Ga0184615, IMG submission 133134) | Groundwater sediment microbial communities from an aquifer in East River, Colorado, USA - PLM4_65_coex | ecosystem: Environmental > Terrestrial > Soil > Riparian zone | place: USA: East... | reverse complement strand
GGCGGCCACGGGAACGGCCAGGCGAGCAGCTCCCCGGTGAGCAGCTCGTACGCGATCACGCCCAGCGAGAAGACGTCGCTCGCGAGCGTCGGCTTGCCGTAGGCCTGCTCCGGCGCCATGTAGCCCATCGTGCCGGCCTCGGTGTAGCTGCGCGACTCGGGCCGGATGAAGCGCGATACACCGAAATCGGTCAGCGCCGCGTGCCCGTCCGCGAAGACGAGCACGTTCTCGGGCTTCACGTCGCGGTGCATCAGCCTCTTCTCGTGCGCGTGGGCGAGACCCGCGGCGACGTCGCGCACGATCCGCAGAGCGACCGCGCCCGAGCGCCACGCCTTGCCGTAGTCGTAGACGTGGCTCTTCGCGAGGTCCGTCGCCATCACGAAGCGGCCGTCGATCCAGTCGGCGTTCCGCGTCGCGGCGATGTTCGGATGCGAGAGCCCGCAGGCGATCCGCGCCTCGGTCTCCATCGCTTCGCGGCCGAATTCGCGCACCACCCAGTCGAAGGCGACCTTCAGCGCGACGCGCCGGCCCTCGACCGTGTCGCGCGCGGCCCAGACGTCGGAGAACGCGCCCTTCCCGATCCTGCGCTCGAGGCGGTACTTCCCCAGGCGCGTGCCCTTGCGAAGTACGCCCGGCAAGACGCCGCTAGCTGTAGATCAGGCGCGTCAGGAACTCGGCGACGCAGCCGGGTTTGGACTCGCCGACGATCTCGACGGTGACCTTCTGCTTCAGCTGGATCGTGTTCGGCGCGACGAGCTCGGCCGCGACCGTCTCGCGCGTCGCGCGCACGCTCGAGTTCACCTTCACCGGCGCCGGAAAGCGCACCTTGTCGAGCCCGTAGTTCACGCCCATGACGAGGCCCTGATACGCCTCCGGGTCCGCGGGCGGAATGCTCGACTGCAGATACGGCAGCAGCGACAAGGTGAGGAAGCCGTGCGCGATCGTGACCTTGTACGGCGAGAGCTTCGCGCTCTTCTCGGGGTCGATGTGGATGAACTGGTGGTCGCCGGTGGCATCGGCGAACAGGTTGATCTGCGCCTGCTCGACCTTGTGCTCCTTGCTCGGCCCGTCGACCTTGCCGATCTGCTTCTTGAACCGCTCGAGCGCGCTCTCCGCGTTGCTGGCCATCGACCTCTCCTTCGCAGCGACCCGGAAGGTTATACACGAGCCGGGCTAGACTGCGCGCGATGAACGAAGCGCCGAAGACGACATGCAGCGAGTCCTGTCTCGCGGCCGGCGAGCCACTCGCCGGGACGGCGTCCGACGCGCGCTTCTTCGCCGCGGTCTCCTGGCCGAAGGTCCTCTGGCACCACGACAAGGTCGCCCTCTCCGAGGGGCTCCCGAAGGCGATCGGCGAGCTCGAGAAGCGCGCGAAGCAGGCCGGACAGAAGCTCCAGCTCCGGCTCTTCCAGCGCGCGGGCAGCACCGCGACCGACGCGGTCGAGATCCTCTGTGCGGACTTCGCTTCGAGCCGGACCGCGCACTTCCGCGGCGTCCCGGCCGAGGACGGCTCGGCTCGCGTGGAGCGCTTCCTCGCGGGCGATGGCACCGCGCCCCCGCTCGAGCGTCCGCTGCTGCTGGTCTGCACCGATGGCAAGCACGATCTCTGCTGCGGCAAGCTCGGTCGTTCGATCCTGACGGCGCTGCGCGCCGACGGGAGGATCGACGCGGTCGAAGCCAGCCACCTCGGCGGACACCGGCTGGCCGCGAACTGCCTGGCCCTGCCGACCGGCGAGCTCTATGGCCGGGTGGGAACCGCCGACGTGCCGGCGCTCGTGGAGTCCGTCAGACACGGACGCGTGTACCTGCCGAGCTATCGCGGCCGGAGCGGGCTCGGCGAGCTCGCACAGGTCGCCGAGGCCGCGGCGTTGGCGCTGTTTCCGGCCGCGACCGCGATCCAGCCCGGTATCCCCGCAAGTCACGGCGACGAACACGTCGTTCCGGTCGAGCTGCGGGACGGCGACGCGACCCGCCGGCTCGCGGTACGATGCGCCGCGCGCGTCTTCGCCGCTCTCTCGTCGTGTGGCGACGCCGAGCCCGAGCAGCGCGAGCGCTTCTTTGCCGAGAGCGTGCACGAGGAGGAGACCTGATGGAGATCGTCCGACCCGAAGACGTCGGCCTGTCGTCGGAGCGCCTCGCGCGCATCCAGCGCCATCTCGAAGCGCGCTACCTCGATCAGAAGAAGATCGCGGGCGCGCTCACCCTGGTCGCGCGGCGCGGCCAGGTCGCGCACCTCTCCGCGCTCGGGATGATGGACCTCGAGCGCGGCGCGCCGATGCGGGCCGACACGATCTTCCGCATCTACTCGATGACCAAGCCCATCACCTCCGTCGCGCTGATGACGCTCTACGAGCACGGGCACTTCCAGCTCGACGACGCGGTGCACAAGTACATCCCGTCGTGGCGCGACCAGCGCGTGTACGAGGGCGGGAACTTCCCGGCGTTCGCGACGCGCCCCGTCGATCGGCCGATGACGATCCGCGATCTGCTCACGCACACGTCCGGGCTCACCTACGGCTTCATGGAGCGAACCAACGTCGACCGCGCGTACCGCAGGCTCGGCATCGGCGACCGCGCGGGAACGCTCGCCGAGATGATGGAGAAGCTCAGCCGCCTGCCGCTCGAGTTCTCGCCCGGCACGCGCTGGAACTATTCGGTGTCGACGGACGTCGTCGCGCACCTGGTCGAGCGGATCTCGGGCAGGCCCTTCGACGTCTTCCTGCGCGACGAGATCACCGCGCCGCTCGGCATGAAGGACACCGCGTTCTTCGTCTCGCCCGACCAGGTCGAACGCTTCGCCACGAACTACGGCCGCAAGCCCGACAAGACGCTGCGCGTGGAGGACGACCCGTCGACGAGCGCGTACCTCTCGCCACCGACGTTCTTCTCCGGCGGCGGCGGGCTCGTGTCGACCGCGGCCGACTACCTGCGCTTCTGCCAGATGCTGCTGAACGGCGGGGAGCTCGACGGCGCGCGCGTGCTCGGGCGCAAGACCATCGAGCTGATGACCGAGAACCATCTGCCGGGCGGCCAGGACATCGCCGAGCTGAACGTCGGCGGCCAGTTCAGCCAGGAGCAGTACAACGGCGTCGGCTTCGGCCTCGGCTTCTCCGTCACGCTCGACCTCGTGCGCGCGCAGACCGTCGGCACACCCGGCGAGTACGCCTGGGGCGGCGCCGCCAGCACCGCATTCTGGATCGATCCCGCCGAAGAGCTGATCGTGATCTTCATGACCCAGCTCATGCCCTCCGGCACCTTCAACTTCCGCGGCCAGCTCAAAGCGCTCGTCTACCCCGCGCTGATCGACTGAGGCAGCACGCGCCGCGTCCATCGCGGCGTAGGCAGAGGTCCTTGCAAGCGAAGCGCGCAGCACGTCCGTGCAAGCGAAGCGCGATGCGCGAGAGTCGGTTAGAGCCTGGAAGGCTCGTCCGATTGAGGAAGCCGAGCGAAGTGCGGGTGGCGCGCGGCCGCCCGCGCGCCGGGCCCCGCTCAGAAGGGCCGGTCCCCGATGATGGTAGCCCGCTCCATCCTCCGGTACGCCGTCAGGTTGTCCGCCACCACGCGGTGTTGCGTACAGCGGTTGTCCCACATCGCGATCGAGTGCTTGCGCCAGCGGAAGCGGCAGGAGAACTCGGGCGAGGCCACGTGCTCGAAGAGGAACGCGAGCAGGATCTCGCTCTCGCGCGGCTTCATGCCCTCGATGCGCTTGGTGAAGATGGAGTTGACGAAGATCCCTTTGCGGCCCGTCTCGGGGTGCGTGCGGATCACCGGATGGACGGTCATCTCGTTCCGCGCGAGCGAATCGCGCTGCGCGTCGCTGGCCTGCCGTCGGAACGCCGCGCCGCTGTGCATCGCGCGCAGCCCGTCGAGCGCGCGCTTCATGGTCTCGGAGAGCGCGTCGTAGGCCGCGGTCATGCTCGCCCACATCGTGTCGCCGCCCGCGGCGGGCACCTCGACCGCGCGCAGGATCGAGCCGAGCGGCGGCTCGCGCTCGAAGGTCACGTCGCTGTGCCAGCGATCGGCGACGACGGGCCGTTTGGCGTCGCTCTCGAGCACCACGATCTCGGGATGACCCTGGCCCGCCATCGGCTGCAGGACCGGGTGGACGTGCAGCTCGCCGAAGCGCCGCGCGAACGCCTTGTGCTCGTCGATGCTGAGCGGCTGATCGCGGAAGAACAGCACCTGGTGCTCGAGCCAGGCGCGCCGGATCTCGCCGACCTGACTCTCGTCCAGCGGCTTCGCCAGATCGATGCCCGCAATCTCGGCGCCGAGCGCTCCGGCCAGGGGCTCGACGCGGATCCTGTCGTGGCTCATGACGACGACTCCCCCCTGTGATGCGGCCAAGTATGCCAGACCGCGCGAGAGCTGCGCACCGTCTGCCGCCTCCTTGCGGACTTGTGACGCCCGTCACCTTTCGGTGTGCGCTGGCCGATGTGTCCATCCATGACAAAGCTCGTCGTACTCGCGCTGCTGCTCGCGCTGCCGGCCCTCGCCACGGCGCGGCCGATCGACGCCAGCAAGCTGGACGCGCTGGTCGGCGACTGGGACCGCTTCGCCGAGATCGAGGCGCTCGGACCGGACGTGCTCCCGGCACTCGCGCGCCTCTACGAGGCCTCGCCCTACCCCGCGCGGCGCCGCACGATCGCCGACGTCTTCTACCGGCTCGGCTGGCAGTCGCCGGACGCGAAGCGCGTGCTGCTCGCGGACATCGATACGCGCAACCGCGACCTGCGCCTGGCCGTGCAGTGGGCGCTCGGCCGCGTCTCGGGCGACGACGACGTGGTGCCGCGGTTGCTCGAGATCATGCGCACGGACTCGAGCCCCCTCTTCCGCGAGAAGGCCGGCTGCGCGCTCGCCAACGACCAGACCCACCTCTCGCCCGAGCAGCGCCTGCGCCTCTACGAGGGGCTGATTGCCGCGCTCGACGACCCGAAGCCGCAGGTGCGCTCGCTCGCCCTTCGCGTGCTGCGCGTCCACACCGGAGAGACCCGGGGATTCGCACCGAACGCGGCGCAGTCGCAGCGGGCGGAGAAGGTCCAGGCGTGGCAAAGCTGGCTCGCGGCTGCACAGGAGGCGCCTGCTTCGAGGTAGAATCGCCCCATGCGAAGCGCTGCCGCCCTAGCCGGACTCGTCGGTTCGAGTCTCTTGTCCCTCTCCGCGGCGGCTGCACCGATCATCGTGAACGAGTTCAACGCGGTGTCCGCGTCGATGTTCCTTAACGGCGGCACCGTGGACGCGGACCTGGACGGCAATCCCACCGCCGATACCTACTTCGGCCGCGTGCAGGGCAACGGCGGCGACTGGCTCGAGCTGGTCGTCATCCAGGACCACCTCGATCTGCGCGGCGGCTCGCTCTCGATCGACGAGGGCCTCCTGCCCGCGCGCACGACCACCGTACTCAGCTTCACGCAGAGCTCGCTCTGGGCCGACCTGCGCAGCGGCACGATCATCACCGTGGCCGAGGACCTGATCGACGACCCGACCTACGATCCGGCCGGGGGCGACTGGTGGATCAACGTCCAGGCGAGCAACACCGCCTCGGGAACGTTCATCACCGCCAGCAACTTCTCGGTCTCGAACGACGACACGCAGATCACCATCCTCGACGCGCTCTCGCAGGCCTGGTTCGGTCCCGCGGGCGAGGGCATCCAGCCGGTGAGCGCCATCAACAGCCGCGAAGTCTGGAAGCTCGAGGCCGACCCGAGCGCCGCGATCACGCCCACCTCGGCCTACAACGACGGCAGCTCGAGCTCGTTCGGCGCGCCGAATCGCTGGAGCCAGGGAACGTTCGTGCAGGACTTCTCGGCGCTCCGCTCCGTCGTCGCGCCGGAGCCCGGCGCCGGCGTGATGCTGGGACTCGCGCTCGCCGCAGCGCTTGCGTCGCGCAAGCGCTAGTCGATCAGCGGCCCGCGCCGACGAACGGGAAGACGGGAACCCCGGGCACCGAAGCGCCGAGCTCGAACTGATCGATCACGGCGCCAGACAGGTTGTACGCCGCCCAGCGCAGCCTCCCTGGTGACGCGTCGAGGATCGCGAAGTGGTGGACCGGAAGCGCGACCGAGATGAACGGCCAGGGCGGCACCTGCGGCACGGTGTCGAGCGCGCCGCCGGCTCCTCCCACGATCAGGTAGGTGACGCCGTTCTGAACGCCGCGCTCGTAGGCGTGCGCGTGGCCGCTGATCACCAGATCGACGTCGTACTGCTCGAAGAGCGGTACCCAGACGTTGCGCTCGTAGGGCATGCCGTTGAAGCCCTGCGCATCCCACAGATTCGTGTAGGGCGGGTGGTGGAAGGCAACGACCACGAAGTCGGCGTCCTGCGCGGCGGGCGACGCGAGCTCGGCGGCGAGGAACGCATCCTGCGTGGTCGCGACGATGTTCGAGTCCAGGAAGATGAAGCGCACGCGCCCGATCGTCTCGGCGTACCAGTACTCGTTGCCGGGCAGCCAGTGGTAGGCGATCGCGGGCGGGAAGTGGCCGTCGTGGTTCCCGCGCGCGACCAGGACGGGCGTGCGCTGCCCCAGGTTCGCGGCGACGGCGAACGGGTCGAACCACTGCGACTGCCACTCCGCGAGCACGTCGCCGTTCTGCACCGTGTCGCCCGCATGGCCGATCACGTCCGGCGCGTGCTGCATGATTCCCTGCAGCGTCGAAACGAACGGCGTCCCGGCCTGGTTCTGGTTGTCGGCGATCCAGGCCATGCGGAACGGCGCGTCCGCGAGCCCGGCCGTCCGGTACGCATGGGTCGCGCTCGAAGCCAGCCCGCTGCGGATGCGGTACAGGTGCGACGTCCCGGGCGAGAGCCCCGTCGCCACCGCGCGGTGTAGGAAGCGGTCGGGCGCGACGGCGATGGTCGCCTGCGCGACGACCGTGTGCTCGCTCGGGCTCGCGATCCCCCAGTCGAGCGCGTTCACCGTGCCGCCGGGGTTCGCGTCCGTCTCCCACTGCACGCGCAGCTCGTTCGCGCGGTAGCTCTGGAGCATGGGCAGCTTCACCAGCGCTTGCGCGAGCGCGACGGACGGCAGGAGCGCGAGCCCGGCGACCCAGAGCGCGATCGCCGGAGCCGCGCGAAGAATCAGACGCCGAGCTCGATCCGCAGCTTGAGCCGCTGCAGGTAGGCGTCGCGCACGAGCTGCGTGTCGCGGATGAAGTGCTCGAGCTCGCCCAGGGTGAGCGCCTGCGGTCCGTCGCAGAGCGCCTCTTCGGGACGCGGGTGGAAGTCGACGAGCACCATGTTCGCGCCGGCGATCAGGCCCTGCGCGGTGACGTGGTGGATGTCGAGAAGCCCGTCGGGCGCGACGAGCTTCTTGCCGACGGAGTGCGACGGGTCGATGCACACGGGCATGCGCGTCAGGCGCTTCACGACCGGCACCTGCGCGAAGTCGACGAAGTTGCGGTGCGGATCGCCGAGGTTCGTCTTCATGCCGCGCAGCCCGAAGACGATCTTGTGGTTGCCGCCGCTCGCGACGTACTCGACCGCGTTCAGCGACTCCTCCAGGGTGATGCCCATGCCGCGCTTGAACAGCACCGGGAAGTCCTGCTGCGAGCCGACGGACTTCAGGAGCTCGAAGTTCTGCGCGTTGCGCGTGCCGATCTGCAGCATCACGCCGGTCGGCTGACCCGAGATCTGCAGCGCGCGGCGGATCTCGTCGATCTGCGGCTCCGAGGTGATCTCCATCGCGATCACCTTGATCCCGTACTTGCCCGCGAGCTCGAAGACGAACGGCAGGCACGCCGCGCCGTGGCCCTGGAAATCGTAGGGGCTGGTGCGCGGCTTGTACGCGCCGGCGCGCGTGGTCGTGATGCCCGCGGCGCGCAGCGCGCGGAACGTGTCCTCGAGGTTCTGGCGCGTGTCGACCGCGCAGACGCCGGGGAAGAGGTGGAAGCTGTCCTGGCTGAAGTGGATCCCGTTGTACTCGAAGCCCAGCGACTCGGACTGGCCCTCGTGGCGGCCGATCGTCCGGTAGCGCTCGCGGATCCGGATCACCTTCTCGACCGCCGTGATCTCCTCGAAGGGCTCCGAGGAGATCGTCGTGGTCGGGCCGAGCAGGTAGATCTCGGTCAGGGTGCGCGTGGCGCCCTCGATCACGTGCAGCTCGGCGTGGATGTCCGGGTAGCGCTCGGCGATGCGGATGACCTGGCGCGTCTCCGGGGAGTCGGGGCCGTGCTCGGCCTTCATCACGATGATCATGGGTCGATGATCTTACTGTGATACGGTGCGCGCTCGCTAGCCGAGGGCGACCCATGAGAAGACGCGCAGCCGAACGCCTGGCCTGCCTGGCGCTCGCCGTCGCGCTGGTCGTCGCCGACACGGCCGCGGCCGACACGCCGGCGGAGATGCGCGATCTCGAGGTCGAATCGCCTCGCGCGCCCTCCCGGCTGCTCGAGACGCCGCTCGCGATCTCGGTGATCTCCTCCGAGGAGATCCAGAAGGCGACCCCGGCCACCTCGATCGACCAGGCCTTCGACCTCGTCCCGGGCACGTTCTCCCAGGGCGGCACGAACTTCGCGCAGGACGCGCGCGTCTCCATCCGCGGCTTCGGCTCGACCGCGCAGTTCGGCATCCGCGGCATTCACATGTACGTCGACGGCGTGCCGTCCACCTTGCCCGACGGGCAGAGCGAGGTCGACTCGCTCGAGATGGACTTCGTCGACCGCATAGAGGTGCTGCGCGGCCCGATCTCGTCGCTCTACGGCGGGGGCGGCGGCGGGATCGTCGCGATCGACACCTTTCCGCCGACGGAGGAGCCGGTCGTGCGCGCGCGCGCAACGTGGGGGAGCTACGGCCTCGCGCGCTACAGCGGGATCACGACCGGAACCGTCGCCGGCACCGGCTACGTGCTCGGCATCTCCGACACGAGCGTCGACGGCTATCGCGACCACGCCAAGGCGCACCAGTGGAACGTGCTGGCGAAGCTCCAGCGCGAGCTCGACGACGGCACGGTGCTCGGTCTGAACTTCTCGAACGTCACCGCGCCCGAGGGCGAGGAGCCCGGCGCGCTCACGGCCGACCAGGTCGACGAGGACCGCAGGCAGGCGCAGCCGCAAGCCATCTCGTTCAACGCGCGCGAGAAGTTCGACCAGCAGAAGCTCGCCTTCACCGTACGCCGGCCGTTCGGCGAGGGACGCCAGCTGCGCGCGCTGGTGTGGGGCCTGCAGCGCGACTTCACGAACGCGCTCACCTTCAGCCGTCGGGTGAATCTCGACCGCAAGGCCTGGGGAGGCGCGCTCGTCTTCGACGACTCGACCCGCTTCGTCCATTGGAGGGGCGGCATCGACTTCGATCTGCAGCGCGACGTGCGCGCGAACTTCGAGAACATCGGCGGCGCGCGCGGCGCGTTGAATCTCGACCAGTCCGAGAACGTGAGCGCGTTCGGGCCGTGGCTCTCGGGCGAGATCAAGTTCGACAACGGGCTCGGCTTCGTCGCGGGCGCGCGCTGGGACTGGACGCAGTTCGAGTTCGGCGACCGCTTCGTGAACGACGAATCGGGCAACGCGTCGGACGACAAGACCTTCCGCGACCTCTCGCCGCGCTTCGGCATGTTCTGGCGCCAGTCCGACGCGTTCTTCGCCTACGCGAACCTCGACTCGGGCTTCCAGGTGCCGACGACCACCGAGCTCCAGTCACCCGGCGCCGAAGGCGGCTTCCAGGACAGCTTCGACGCGGAGAAGACCACGGGCTTCGAGGTCGGCGCGAAGGGCCTGATCTTCGACCGGCTCTACTACGACGTCGCGCTCTTCGCGCTGCGCGTGCGCCACGTCGCGGTGCCCTATTCCGACGATGAAGGAAACGTCTTCTATCGCGACGCGGGTGAGTCGCACCGGCGCGGGCTCGAGCTCGCGCTCTCGGCGTGGCTCGCGCCCGGTCTGTCTGCGCGCGGGAGCTACACTTACGCGAGCTACCGCTACCACGACTTCGACTCGGTCGATCTCGCGACCGGCGACGTGACCTCGCAGGACGGACATCTGGAGCCGAACGCGCCGATCAACGTCCTCGGGCTCGAGCTTCGCTACGAGCACCCGTCGGGCTTCTTCGCGATCGGCGGCGTGCGCTACTTCTCGAAGCTGTGGGTCGACGACTCGAACACCGCGACCGCGCCCGCCGCGACGACGTCGGACCTGCGCATCGGCTGGGACATCGCGCGCGGGGACTTCGTGGTGCAGCCCTTCGTCGGCGTGCGCAACTGGACCGGCACGAAGTACGACGACCGCATCCGCCCCAATGCGACGTTCGGCCGCTACTACGAGCCCGCGCCGCGCTCGAACGTGTTCGCGGGAATCGAGCTGCGCTTCGCCCGGGCGCCGCGCTAGGCGGCCGCCGGGCGAGTCGCCCCCTACACCCGCAGCGATCCTGTTAGCCTGCGCGCTCAGCCGCATTCGCGCGACGAACCAGAATCGGGATGGATCCATTGCCGGAGGGATTGCTCGGGATCGTCGCGCTCTCGCTCGAGGTGAGCCTCACGGCGACGCTCGGCGCGTGCGCGATCGGGCTGCCGCTCGGCGGGCTGATCGCAGTGAGCGAGTTTCGCGGGCGCCAGGCGCTGATCGTGGTGCTGAACGCCTTGCTCGGCGTGCCGTCGGTGGTCGTCGGACTCTGCGTCTACCTGCTGCTCTCGCGCGCGGGACCTCTCGGGCCGCTGGGCGTCCTGTTCACGCCGACGGCGATCGTGATCGCGCAGACCCTGCTCAGCCTGCCGCTCGTCACGGCGCTGGCCCGCGAGTTCCTGGAAGAGGCCTGGAGCCAACTCCGCGAGCAGCTGACGTCGCTGGGCGTCTCCCGCGCGCGCGCCGTGCCGACACTTCTCTGGGACACGCGCTTCGCGCTCTTCACGGTGGTTCTCGCGGGCTTCGGACGCGCGGTGAGCGAGGTCGGGGCCGTGATGATCGTCGGCGGGAACGTCGCCGGCGTCACGCGCGTGATGACGACCGCCATC
>Ga0184615_10002023_pt1 | contig 10935 bp, 8 predicted proteins | sample PLM4_65_coex_FD_133134 | JGI IMG/M metagenome (GOLD analysis project Ga0184615, IMG submission 133134) | Groundwater sediment microbial communities from an aquifer in East River, Colorado, USA - PLM4_65_coex | ecosystem: Environmental > Terrestrial > Soil > Riparian zone | place: USA: East... | reverse complement strand
GGCCGATCGTCTGCACCAGGCTCCGGTCGGAGCGCAGAAAGCCTTCCTGGTCGGCGTCGAGGATCGCCACCAGCGAGACCTCGGGCAGGTCGAGCCCTTCCCGCAGCAGGTTGATCCCTACGAGCACGTCGAAGTCGCCGAGCCGGAGGCCGCGAAGGATGTCCATGCGCTCGATGGCGTCGATGTCGGAGTGGAGGTAGCGCACCCGCGCCCCCGCCTGCTGGAGATAGTCGGTGAGGTCTTCGGACATCCGCTTGGTGAGCGTGGTGACCAGCACCCGCTCGCCCCGCGCCTCGCGGAGCCGGATCTCGTTCAGCAGATCGTCCACCTGCCCCCGCACCGGCCGCACGTCCACCTCCGGATCCACCAGTCCGGTGGGCCGGATGATCTGCTCGACGACGACCCCGCCCGACAGGCCGAGCTCGTAGTCGCCCGGCGTTGCCGACAGCGTGATCATCTGGGGAACCAGCGACATGAACTCCTCGAACTGCAGCGGCCGGTTGTCCAGCGCCGAGGGAAGGCGGAAGCCGTAATCCACCAGGGTCAGCTTGCGCGCGCGGTCGCCATTGAACATCCCGCCGATCTGCGGCAAGCTTACGTGCGACTCATCCACCACCACCAGAAAATCCGGCGGAAAATAGTCGATGAGGCACGCGGGGCGCTCTCCCGGACGGCGCCCGCTCAGATGGCGCGAGTAGTTCTCGATGCCGGCGCAGGTCCCCACCTCGAGCAGCATCTCGAGATCGAACTGGGTGCGCGACTCCAGCCGCTGGGCCTCCAGCAGCTTGCCCGCGCCCTTGAGCTCGGCCAGACGCTCGGCCAGCTCGGTCCGGATCGCCCCCGCCGCGCGCTCGATCTTGGCCCGCTCGGTGACGAAGTGCTTCGCGGGGTAGATGGCGCACTGGTCGATCTGCGCGATCGTGTCGCCGGTGAGCGGATTGATCTTGCTGATCCGCTCCACCTCGTCGCCCCAGAACTCGATCCGGATCGCCTGTTCGGCGTACGCCGGGAAGATCTCGACCGAATCGCCCCGGACCCGGAAGGTGCCCTGCTCGAAGGAGACGTCGTTCCGGGAGTACTGGATCCGCACCAGCTCGGCCAGGACGTCGTCGCGCCCGCGCTGCTCGCCGCGCTGCACGGTGACCATCAGTCTTCGGTACTCGGCCGGGTCGCCGAGACCGTAGATCGCGCTCACCGACGCGACGATGACACGTCCTCCCGCTCCATCAGGCTGGTGGTGGCCCTGAGCCGGAGGCTCTCGATGTCCTTATTGATCGAGGCGTCCTTCTCGATGTAGACGTCGGTGGACGGGACGTACGCCTCGGGCTGGTAATAGTCGTAGTAGCTGACGAAGTATTCGACCGCGTTCCCCGGCAGGAACTGGCGCAGCTCGCCGTAGAGCTGCGCGGCCAGCGTCTTGTTGTGCGAGAGGACCAGCGTGGGCCTGCCGTGGTTGGCGATCGTGTGCGCCAGCGTCATCGTCTTGCCGGACCCGGTGACCCCGAGCAGCGTCTGGTACTTGTCCCCACGCTCGAGCCCCGCCGTGAGCTCGGCGATCGCCTTGGGCTGGTCGCCCGCCGGCTGGAAGGGGGCCTGGACCTCGAAGCGGGTGCTGGGCATAGTGCGATTAATATAGCACCAGTGCCGGAGTTTGTTCGGGTAACGGGGTCGCCACCATGACCGGAATGCCGATCGAGCAGTCCTGCTTCTGGCTGTCACGCCGTCCGGCGCGGCCGGTCACGCCCTGCGAGGGTACGGGGGAGGCCGACGTCGCCGTGATCGGCGCGGGACTCACCGGGCTGTGGACCGCTCTCTTCCTCAAGCAGCTCGACCCGCGCGCCGAGGTGGTCATCCTCGAGCAGGAGATCGCCGCCTACGGGGCCAGCGGTCGAAACGCCGGAATGCTCGCCGAGACGGTGGATCACGGGCACGGTCTCGCCATCCAGCATTTCGGCGAGGCCGAAGCACGCAGGCTGGCCCGCCTGGGCGAGTCCAACGTCGAGGAGATGACCGCGTACTTGAGCGAACGCGGCATCGACTGCGACTACGAGCCCACCGGCCGCCTGATCGCGGCGCTCACCGAGGGCCAGCTCGAGGATGCCCGGCGCTCGGTGGCGACGGCCCGGCGCCTGGGGCTCGACAGCTACCGATACCTGAGCCGAGAGGAGATCCGCGCCCGGCTCGACTCACCGCTCTACCTGGGAGGAGTGCAGGTGCGGGGCGGCGGCATCCTCGATCCGGTGAAGCTCGTGGACGGCCTCAGGGAAGAGGCGGAGCGTCTCGGCGTCCGGGTGCACGAGCGCAGCCGAGTGGAGTCGCTGCGTCGCGCCGGCGCGGGCGTGGAGGTGCGAACCGCGACGGGGTCGCTCCGTACGCCGCGCGTGGTCCTGGCCACCAGCGCCTACACTCATCAGCTCCTGCCCCGCGTCGCGCGGCGCTTCATCCCGCTCTACGACTACGTCCTGGTGAGCGAGCCGCTCACTCCGGCCCAGCGCGAGACGATCGGATGGCGCGGACGCCAGGGCGTCACCGACGGCCGCAGCTTCTTCAACTACTACCGGCTCACCGCCGACGACCGCATCCTCTGGGGCACCAGCGAGGCCGCCTACTACCCGGGCAACCGGGTGGACCACGGCTGCGACCACTCGCCGCTCCACTATGCCGCATTGCGGGCGAGCTTCCGGCGCCACTTTCCCGCGCTCGCCTCGCTCGGCTTCCCCTACGCGTGGGGCGGACCGATCTGCTCGACCACCCGGCTGACGCCGTTCTTCGGCCGAGCCCTGGAGGGACGCGTCCTCTATGGACTCGGCTTCACCGGGCACGGGCTCGGGACCACCCGGATCGCGGGGCGCATTCTGGCTCACCTGGCGCTGGACCGGTCGAGCGATCTGCTGGATCTGGCGCTGGTGCGGCGGAAGCCGTTCCCCTATCCGCCGGAGCCCTTCCGATCCTGGGCGGTCGCGGGCGTCACCCGCGCGCTCCGCCGGGTGGATGAAGGAAAACGGCCGAGCGCCATGTTGCGGCTGCTCGACCGAATGGGGATCGGCTTCTCCAGCTGAGGCTAGACTCCGGCCATCGCCAGCAGCCGCTTCCATTGATCGGGCTCGACCGGCACGACCGACAGGCGTGACAGCCGGACCAGTCCGAGATTCTGGAACGCCGGGTCGGCCTTGATCTCGGCGAGCGAGACCTGCCGTGGGAGCGCCTTCCCCGCTTCGATGTCCACGACCACGAGCCTGGGGTCCTTCTGCGAGGGATCGGGATAGGGCGCGCTCGCGATCCGCGCGAGACCGATGAGAGACTTCTCGTTCCCCGTGTGATAGATCAACGCGTCGTCGCCCTCGAGCATCGATCGCAGATGCTTGAGGGCGACGGCGTTGCTGACGCCTTCCCAGCGCGTGCGCCGGTCGCGCACGAGATCGGAGAACCCGTACGCTGAAGGCTCGGTCTTCAGGATCCAGTGGCGTGCCATCCGGCCAAGATAACGCCGGCGACCGCTACTTCTTCACCGCGAAGTTCTTCGAGTCCACCGAGTCGCCGTCCGCGTAGATGATGACGTTGTACGTCCCGACCGGCCACCCCTTGGGGTTCGAGATGTGGAACTCGGTGTTCTCCCGTCCCTGGGGCCGGATGGTCTGGCTCGAGGAGTCCACCACCTGCCCCGTCTGGAACCGCCACTTGGCCGAGAGGTCGGCGCTTTCCGGCATTCCCTCCGTGCTTACCGACACGTAGATCGTGTCGCCCGGCGCGAACTGGAAGGTCGGCTCGGTGATGAGCTTGTTGTCGCCGAGGCGCTTCCCGATCATCACGCCCGCCACCTTGAGCTCCTTCGATACCGCGGTGTCGGCCGCGGGCGCCGTCCCGGTCGCGCCGGTCTCAGTGCCCGCGTCGGGACGCGCGGCATCCCGTCCTTTGCATGCGACCACGGCCACCAGCGCGACCGCGGCAAGGGCCCGTGCAACGTGCGCCATCTTGGCTTCCTCCGAAGTGAGTTTGCTCCTCCGGGGCGGCACCGGATGGAGCGGTCGAGGATCCGCCGCTCTTGGGACGCGCAAACCGCCAGATTACCACGCTACTCTCTCCCCGACCGTGACGAGAGTCACGCGGAACACCCCTGCCGGCGCCTCGCTGGCCCGCTGGGCGGCTCCTATTATGGTGGAAATCTCTCACTCCGCCAGGAGCACGACATGCGCTGGAGCCCGGGGCACCGTAGTGCCAACGTCGAGGACCGCCGTGGTGGAGGCGGGCGCTTCATCCGTGGTGCGGGGGGCATGGGAGCCGGCACCCTCGTCATCCTGCTGGTCCTGAGCCTGATCTTCAAGCGGGACTTCTTCTCGCTGGTGGGCGCCGGCGGCGTGGAGACCGCGCCCGAAACGGCCGCGGGTCCGCCGGCGGAGACCACTCCGGAGGAGGAACGTCTGGTCTCGTTCGTCTCGTTCGTGCTCGACGATGCCCAGAACGTGTGGCAGCAGCTCCTCCCCCAGGCCGGCTCATACCGGCCGGCCAAGCTGGTGCTCTTCCGGGACGCGGTGCAGTCCGCGTGCGGATTCGCCGAGTCGGCCACCGGACCGTTCTACTGTCCCGCGGACGAGAAGGTCTACATCGACCTCGGGTTCTACGAGGAGCTGCAACGGCGCTTCGGAGCGCCCGGAGACTTCGCCCAGGCCTACGTTCTGGCGCACGAAATCGGGCACCACGTGCAGAACCTGCTCGGCACCGAGGCCGAGGTGCGCCGGACACGGACCGCCCGCGCCGATCTCGCCAACGAGCTGTCGGTTCGATTGGAGCTTCAGGCCGATTGCTACGCCGGGGTGTGGGCCCACAGCACCGCGCAGCGGGAGCTGCTCGATCAGGGCGACGTAGAGGAGGGACTGGGTGCGGCGGCTGCGGTGGGTGACGACCGGCTACAGCGGATGGGCGGTGGACGAGTGGTGCCCGAATCTTTCACTCACGGTTCTTCGGAACAGCGCCGGCAATGGTTCCGGCGCGGCCTGGAAACCGGCCGGCCGGACGCCTGCGACACCTTCAGATAACCCGCCGCATCGCCTGAGTCCGTCGCGTCACCCGGCGCGCCGGCGAGCGCCGCCGCACCTCATCCACGATGAAGTGCTGCACGACCCCGAGCTGCAGATAGCGGTTCTGCGCGATCGGGGGCAGATGGTGGAAGTCCAGGATCACCCTCCGGCAGAACGGCTCCCCGCAGCGGCATTCCATCGTCCAATGGTCCTCGCTCATCGTGGTGGAGTAGTCGAACCGGATCTCCTCTCCCGTCACGATGGGGCGCAGGGCGATCAGCACCCGATCGTTCATGATGCCCGCGTTCGGGTCGCACGAGTGACTCGTGTACCGGCCGGGAGGTATCGTGTCCAGGTACTCGTCGGGGCCGATCTGGAGCGCGTAGACCTGCTCCTCGCCGAGCGCGAGGACCTCGGCGTGATCCAGAACCGGTCCGGTGAACACCAGGATCGGCTGCCCCGGCTGAAACGGCTGGGAGGCGAAGAGCCCGCGCCCGAAGGCGCTCGATCGGACTTCCACCGTGGAGAGATTCATGCGCCGCTCCTCAGGCGAAACCGGGTTGGAAGGACGAGAGAACCTTTTCCATCAGACCGCATCCTCGCGGGGTGCCGGCACCAGCCCGCGAACGGAGCGCAGGCTGGTCGAGAATTCCTCCACCGGGACCGGCTTGCCGAACAGATAGCCCTGCATCCGCTGGTAGCCCTGGCGGCGCAGCACGTCGCGCTGGCCTTCGCTCTCGACGCCCTCGGCCAGCGCCTCCACCTGGAGGCCTTTGGCCATCGCGGCGATCGCGGCGGTGATCGCCGCGCTGCTGGGGTCGTGATCCACTCCGCGGACCAGCGAGCGGTCGATCTTGAGGGTGTCAACCGGGAAACGCCGCAGGTAGCTCAGCGACGAGTAGCCGGTGCCGAAGTCGTCGATCGAGATGCGGAGACCCATGCCCCGGAGGCGGGAGAGCGTCTCGAAGGCCTCCTGCGGGTTCTGGAGAAACGCGTTCTCGGTGATCTCGATCTCCAGCCGCCGCGGATCGGCGCCGGACTCGTCCAGCGCGCGCCCCACCGCCTGCACCAGCCCGGAGCCGCGCAGCTGAAGCCCGGCGATGTTCACCGCCACACGGAGATCGTGGCCGGCAGCGAGCCACGCCTGCTGACGGCGGCACGCCTGCTTGAGGACCCACTCGCCGATCGGCACCACCAGGCCCGTCTCTTCGGCGAGCGGGATGAACTCGTCCGGGTGCACCAGCCCCATCTCCGGGTGGAACCAGCGGATGAGACCTTCCGCCGCGGTCGCGGTGCCGGTCCGGACGTCCACGATCGGCTGCCAGTGGAGCACGAACTCCTCTCGCTCCAGCGCGCGGCGGAGGCTGGTCTCCATGGCCAGACGCTGGAAGGCGCGGAAGCTCAGGGACGGGTCGTAGAAGTGGTAGTTGTTCCTGCCCGACGCCTTTGCCTGGTACATCGCCGCGTCGGCGTGTTTGAGCAGCGTTTCCGGATCATCGCCGTCCTGGGGATACAGGCTGATCCCGATGCTCGCGGTGGTGAAGACCTCGGGGCCGTTGAGCTGGATCGGCGCCTCGAGCCCGGCCAGGATCCGGCCGGCTACGCGGGCTGCGTCGGCGGCGGACGTGATCCCGGAGAGGCAGACGATGAACTCGTCGCCGCCATGGCGCGCCAGTACCGACTCTTCCGCCTCCGTCGAGCCCCGGGTGAGCGGATCGGTGTCGCGGACGGCCTGGTTGAGCCGCGTCGCCACCTCTCCGAGGAGCACGTCGCCGGCGCCGTGGCCCAGGGTGTCGTTCACCTGCTTGAAGTGATCGAGATCCATGAACAGCAGCCCGACGAGCTTCCGGGAGCGGCGGGCGTCGGCGATGGCCTGTTGCACCCGCTCCTGGAAGAGGACGCGGTTGGGCAGCGCCGTCTGGGGGTCGAAATAGGCCAGCCGGCGGATCCTCTCCTCCGCCCGGCGCCGCTCGGTGACGTCCTGCACGGTGCCCGCGAGCCCCGTCGGCCGGCCGTCCGCGCCGAAGACGACTTCGCCCTGGGCGTGCACGATCAGCTCCTCCGTCGTTCCTCGAACCCGGAACTCGATGCTGAACCTGGAGCCTGTCCGGAGCCCCTCGTCGAACGCCTCGCGCACCACCGAGCGATCGTCGGGATGGACGCAGGCGATGAACTCCTCGTGGGTCGCCGCGGCGTCGCGGGCGACGCCGAGGAGCCGGCTGGTCTGCTCCGACCAATGGTGCCGGCCGTTGGCCGCGTCCCACTGCCAGTCGCCGATCTTCCCGATACGCTGCGCGGCGGCGAGGCGGGCCTCGCTGGCCCGGAGCGCGTCGAGCGTGGACTTGGCGCGGAGCAGATAGTGGATGCGCTGGCCCAGCACGATCCACTTCACCGACTTGAGCTCGAAGTCGGTCGCGCCGACCTCGTACGCCCGGACGATCGCCGCCAGGTCGTCGCTCCCGGTGAGCATCACGATCGGCACGCTGCCGCCGCCCGGCATCGCGCGGAGCGCGGCGCAGGTGGCGAAGCCGTCCAGTCCGGGCATCGCGACGTCGAGCAGCACCAGCTCGGGCCGCTTCTCGGCGAAGAGCCGGATCGCCTCCTCGCCGCCGGACGCCTCGATGACCGTGAGGCCCGCGCCCTCGAGCGACGCGCGAAGGAAGCCGCGGGTCGTGACGTCGTCGTCCACGGTGAGGATGAGGGGGGAACGGCCGTCGAAGGCGTCAGGCATTCGGCCCACTTGGTAGGAGCTCGCTCAAGGCGTGATGGACCTTCTGGTATTCGGTCTCGATCTGCTCCATGAGCCGGGCGAGGTCGGCGTGGGCGCCGGCGCGGCCGGCGGCCTCTGCCTCGTTCAGGAGCGTGGCCAGGCCGGAGGCGCCGAGCATGCCGGTGCTCGACTTGATGGTGTGCGAGATCCGCTGCGCCTCGGCGCAGCCCCCCCCGTCCACCGCGGTCCGCAGATTCCGGATGGCGACCGGCGTGTGCTCCAGGTAGATGCCGACCAGGCGGCCCAGGGTGTCGCCCGGCCGCTTGCTGGGCATGGCGCGAATCGCGTCGATGACGCTCTGGTCGAGCACACCGTCGGAGGAGTGCGCGGAGCCGTTCGCGGGAGCGGAGGCCGGCGCCGCTGTCGAGAGGTTGAAGCTGACGACCGCGCTGCCGATCTCCGTCGCGCTCGAGGCCGAGACCCAGCGGCGCACCGAGTCGCCCAGCTCGGACTGCCGGACGGGCTTGGAGAGGTAGTCGTCCATGCCGGCCGCGAGGCAGCGCTCGCGCTCGCCCTTCAGCGCGGAAGCGGTGAGGGCGACGATCGGGACCCGCCGGTGCCCCTCGAGCCGCTCCAGTCTGCGGATCTCGGCGGTCGCCTCGAAGCCGTCGAGCACCGGCATCTGGCAGTCCATGAACACCAGATCGAACGAGCCATCGCTCACCGCGGTGACCGCCTCGCGGCCGTTACCCGCCTCGACGGTGACGCACTCGTAGACCTCCAGCATGCCGACGATGACCGCGCGGTTCACCGCGTTGTCGTCCACGATCAGGATGCGGGCGCCCGACTGGCGCGGGTTCTCGGTCGCGGGCGCGGGGCCGCCGGCCGACGGTGATGCGCCGCCGCGGTCCAGCATGGTCACCAGGCAGTCCACCAGCTGCGCCTGCCGGATCGGCTTGGTGAGATACGCGTCCACCCCGGCTCGCCGCGCCTCCGCGGGCTCGCCCTGGCCACCGACCGAGGTGAGCAGCAGCAGCCCCATGTGCGGCAGCTCAGGCGAGCCGCGGATGGCCCGGGTGAGCTGGAGCCCGTCCATCCCCGGCATCATCATGTCGAGCACCCCCAGCTCGTAGGGCGTGCCGCGTTCGGCCGCCTCGAGCGCCAGTCGGAGCGCCGAAGGCCCGTCGGCCGCGCAGGTCACCGCCATGCCGCAGGACTGGAGCGAGCGCGCGAGGACCTCGCGGTTGGTCGCGTTGTCGTCCACCACGAGCGTCCGCCGGCCGAGCAGCTCGGCGCGGCGGGCGACCCGGCGCCCGGCGGAGCCGACCCGGCGGGCGAATCGGGCGGTGAAGCGGAAGACCGAGCCCGTACCCGGCGTGCTGGTGGCGCTGATCTCCCCACCCATCAGTCCGACGATCTGCCTGGAGATCGCGAGGCCCAGGCCGGTCCCGCCGTACTTCCGGGTGGTCGAGCCGTCCGCCTGGACGAAGGCGTGGAAGAGGCGGGGGACCGCGTCGGCGGGGATGCCGATGCCGGTGTCCCTCACCTCGAACTTGAGCACCGCAGCCTCGGCCTTCTCCTCGACGAGGTCCACCCGCACGGTCACCTCGCCCGACTCGGTGAACTTCACCGCATTGCCGACCAGGTTCATGAGCACCTGGCGCAGCCGGCCCGAGTCTCCGATCAGAGCGTCGGGCACCCGGTCGTCCACCACCGTCACCAGCTCGAGGCCCTTGTCGTGCGCGCGCTGCGCCAGGATGTCGCAGACGTTCTCGACCGACTCCCGGAGGTCGAAGTCGAGCTCCTCCAGCTCCAGCCGTCCCGCCTCGACCTTGGAGAAGTCGAGGATGTCGTTGATCACGTTGAGCAGCGACTCCGCCGACACGCGGACCGTCTCCGCATATCGCTGCTGCTGGGGAGAGAGCGCGGTGCGCAGCAGGAGCTGGGTCATGCCGACGACGCCGTTCATCGGCGTCCTGATCTCGTGGCTCATGTTGGCGAGGAACTGCGACTTCGCCTTGCTCGCCTCCTCGGCCTGCCGGGCCAGCTCGCGCGCCTCCCGCGTGCTGGCCTCGAGCTGGCTGGTGCGCTCCTCGACCTTCTGCTCCAGTCCCCGCTGGTATTCCTCGACCTCGCCGCGATAGGCGCGGAGTCGCTCGACCATCGCGCGGAACGAGCGCGCCAGGACGCCGATCTCGTCGCCGCCGCCGGACTCGATCTCGACGTCCAGCTGGCCGCGGGCGACCGCCTGGGTGGCTCCCACGAGCTTGGCGATCGGCGCGGAGATCCGGCGGACGAGCACGTTGGCGAGGAGGACGCCGACCAGGCTCACGACCAGAGCGGCGAGCGCCGCCTCGCGGAGGAATCCCTGCAGCTCGAGGCGGGTCTGCTCCTCGCTCAGGCCGAGCTGGACCCAGCCGGCCGCCAGCGGAGCGCTGCTCTGCCCCATCACGTCGTCCGAGAGCAACCCGCCGGCGGAGCCGGAGCCACCGACCGGTACCGTCACGTCCACGACGCGGGGGCCGCCCGGGCGCGTCAGGACCTTCTGATCCTCGGTACCCGCGCGGGCCGGGCCGGTGGCGTGGGCCGCCGGAGGCAGCTCGTACCCGGGCAGCAGGGCCTCGGCGAACAGCTGGCCCCCGTCTCTTCCCAGGAACCGCACGTACGCCACCTCGGAGTCGGCCTTCAGTCCGTGGGCGATCTGGCGGAGCGCCTGAGCGTTCCGGGTGTAGACCGCGAACTCGCTGTTCTGCGCCACCATGTGGGCGAGCGTCTCACCCTTCTGGGCGAGTCGATCGAAACGGTCGCTGACGGTCCGGTAGGCGGCGACGCCGAGGACGAGCAGCGTCGTGAGCAGCACGGAGCCCGTCGCGAGCAGCCGCAGCTTGGCGGCGAGGCTGAGCCGGCCGATCGGCATGGCGCTTTCTACTCCACCACTTCCGAGGCGTCGCGGTATACGCGCTCCGGCAGCTCGAGCTTCATCTGCTCGGCGGTCTTCCGGTTCAGCGTGTAGCGGATCTTGCGCGGCGGCACCGGCGGCAGCGTGCTCGGCGCGCGGCCCGCCAAGATCTTCTCGGCCATCTCGGCGCACTGCACCCCGATGTCACCGTAGTCCCGGTCGAGCGCGTACAGCGCGCCGGCCTTCACCCAGGGCGTCGAGTGGCCGATCAGCGGGATCTGATGGCGGAAGGAGAAGACCAGCAGCGACTT
>Ga0184615_10002020_pt1 | contig 10941 bp, 10 predicted proteins | sample PLM4_65_coex_FD_133134 | JGI IMG/M metagenome (GOLD analysis project Ga0184615, IMG submission 133134) | Groundwater sediment microbial communities from an aquifer in East River, Colorado, USA - PLM4_65_coex | ecosystem: Environmental > Terrestrial > Soil > Riparian zone | place: USA: East... | reverse complement strand
CTTCAGGTTTCCGGTCAGCTCGATGCCGTCGACGACGATCTTGCCTTGCTGATGCTCCTCCAGCCGGTTGATGCAGCGCACCAGCGTCGATTTGCCAGAGCCGGAGGGGCCGCAGATCACGATGCGCTCGCCGGGCGCGACCGACAGGCTCACGTTCTTGAGCGCCTGGAACGCGCCGTACCACTTGGACACGCCGATCAACTGGACGATGGGTTCGCTCGTGTCGGTCATGTGCGGCGTTCCAGGGTCAGGGCGTAGCGCGAGATGGAAAAGCAGAACACCCAGTAGACCGCGGCGGCGAAGACATAGCCTTCGGTGGCGAAGCCGAGCCAGGCGGGATCGGTCAGTCCGGCCTGAATCATGCCGAGGAAATCGAACAGCCCGATGATCAGCACCAGGGTCGTGTCTTTGAACAAAGCGATGAAGCTGTTGACGATGCCGGGGATGACGATGCGCAGCGCCTGCGGCAATACGACGAAATTCATGGTGCGCCAGTAGCCGAGCCCGAGCGCGGCGGCGGCCTCGTACTGGCCGCGCGGAATCGCCTGCAGCCCGCCGCGCACAACCTCCGCCATATAGGCGCCGGAGAACAGCATGATGCCGATCAAAGCGCGCAGCAGCTTGTCGAAGTTCATCCCCTCCGGCAGGAACAGCGGGAACATGACCGAGGCCATGAACAGGACCGTCACCAGCGGAACGCCGCGCATCAGCTCGATGAACGCGATGCAGATGGCCTTGATGGCCGGCATATCCGAGCGGCGCCCGAGCGCCAGCACCACGCCGAGCGGCAGCGAGCCCGCCATGCCGATTCCGGCGACGATCAGCGTCAGCATCAGCCCGCCCCACTGATTGGTCGGGATGCTGCTCAGGCCGAACGCGCCGCCGCGCAGCAGGACGAGCGCGATGAGCGGATAGGCCGTGAACAGGAATATCCAAAGCCAGCGCTTCTTGGGCATGCTGCGCACGAAAAGGGGCGCGGCGGCGGCGATCAGCAGTGCCACGGCGAGGTTCGGCCGCCAGCGCTCGCTCTCGGGGTAGAGGCCATAGATGAACTGCGGCAGGCGCTGCTTGATGAACACCCAGCAGGCCCCGCCGGAATCGCAGTCGTCCCGGCTGGTGCCCTGGAAATGCGCGTTGATCAACGCCCAATCGACGAACGGAGGTATGGCAACCCACAGGACCCAGAGCGCCGCGATCGTGAGCGCCGCATTGGTCGGGCTCGAGAACAGGTTGCGCCGCGCCCAGTCGACGGCATTCATGCGCGCACCGCCGGCTCGGTCGTGCGGTTGTAAAGATTCATCCCGAGCGAGATGGACAGGCTGATCGCCAGATACACGGCCATGGTGATGCCGATGACCACCACCGCCTGACCGGTCTGGTTCAGCACCGAGCCCGCGAACACCGAGACCAGCTCGGGAAAGGCGATGGCGGCGGCGAGGGACGAGTTCTTGGTCAGGTTCAGATACTGGTTGGTGAGGGGCGGCACGATGACCCGCATGGCCTGCGGAACGATGACGAGGCGCAGCGTCTGGCCGCGCGTGAGGCCGAGGGCGTAGGCCGCCTCGGTCTGGCCGCGCCCGACCGACAGCACCCCGGCGCGCACGACCTCCGCGATATAGGCGGCGGTGTAGATCGACAGCGCCGCCAGCAGCGCGACGAACTCAGGGATCAGGACGAAGCCGCCCTGGAAGTTCAGCCCGGCGAGATGCGGCACCGAGTCGAAGCTGGGCAGATACAGGCCGCGATTGTTCAGAAAAGCGACGCCGAAAAACGAGATGCTTTGGCGCGGCAGCGGCAGCGAGCGCAGCACCGCGAAGTACCAGAAGAAGATCTGCAGCAGCAGCGGCACGTTGCGGATCGTCTCGATGTAGACCCCGGCAAGGCGCGCGACCAGCCAGTTGGGCGCGAGCCGGGCGATGCCGATGATGAATCCGACGATCGTGGAGACAACGATGGCGAGGCCGGAGACCAGCAGCGTGTTGAGCAGCCCGACCAGGAAGGCGCGGCCGTAGCTCGACGTCTCGGAGTAGGGGATCAGGCTCGACAGGATGGCGAACCCGGCCTGATGGTCGAGGAACCCGAAACCGGTCTGGATGCCGCGGCGCGACAGGTTGTCCAGCGTGTTCGAGAACAACATCGCGAACAGCGCGACGACGCCCACGATCACCAGCGCCTGGAACAGGATCGCGCGCAGCCGCGGATCGGAAAGGCTCACGCCGCGTGACCCCCCACCCTAACCCTCCCCCACAAGGGGGGAGGGAACGCGCTGTGCCACTCCCTCCCCCTCGATGGGGGAGGGTTGGGGAGGGGGTGACGGAGAAATCATCTCATCGGCGGGGCGTATTGCAACCCACCTGCGTTCCACAGCGCGTTCAGCCCGCGCGCGATGCCGAGCGGGGTCTTGGGCCCGACGTTCTTCTCGAACACCTCGCCGTAATTGCCGACCTGGCGCACGATCTCATACGCCCAGGCGTCGGGCAGGCCGAGCTGGGAGCCGATCTTGCCTTCGACGCCGAGCAGGCGCTGCACCTCCGGATTGGTGGATTTCTTCTGTGCCTCGACGTTCTGTGCGCTCACGCCGAGCTCCTCCGCGTTGACCATGGCGTAAAGCGTCCAGCGCACGATGTTGAGCCACTGGTCGTCGCCCTGGCGCACCATCGGCCCGAGCGGCTCCTTGGAGATGATCTCCGGCAGGACCATGTGCTCGTCCTTGTTCTTCAGCTTGAGCCGTTCGCCGTACAGACCCGACTGGTCGGTCGAATAGGCATCGCATCGCCCGGCGTCGTAGGCCGCCACGGTCTCGTCCGACTTTTCGAACACGACCGGCTTGAAGCTCATCTTGTTGGCGCGGAAGAAATCGGCCGCGTTGAGCTCGGTCGAGGTTCCGGCGTTCATGCAGACCTGGGCGCCGTTCAGCTCCTTGGCGCTTTTGATGCCGAGCGACTTGCGCACCATGAATCCCTGGCCGTCATAGTAAGTGGCTCCGACGGAGATGAGGCCGAGGCTGGCGTCGCGGGTGACGGTCCAGGTCGTGTTGCGCGACAGCACGTCGATCTCGCCCGATTGCAGGGCGGTGAAGCGCTCCTTGGCGGACAACCCCGTATATTTCACCTTGTCGGCGCTGCCGAGCACCGCCGCGGCCACCGCGCGGCAGAAATCGACATCGAGGCCGCGCCATGTGCCCTTGTCGTCGGGCTGGGAGAAGCCCGGCACGCCCTGGCTCACGCCGCAGGAAAGCTGTCCGCGCCCTTTGACCGTGTCGAGCGTCGGCCCCGCCGCGACCGCATTGCACGCCAGCGTCAAAGCCGCCGCCGTCAACAGCATGATGGGTCTCATATCCGCCTCCATCCCTTATTGGTTAGGTTAATCTGCGTAGCAATCCGTGGAAAGGTCGGGCGTGGCTGGACTATACTCCGGCCCAGCCGAAGGTTCGCGTCCCTCCGGGAAGGATTCCCATGACCTCGCGTTTGCACGATACCCGTGAGCTGCCCCCGCTCACCATGACCTCTCATACCGGCGATACGCTGGCGCATGCCGCCCGCGACAAGAACACCAAGAAACTCGGTGAATTCCTGATCGTCGACGTCGATGCCCATGTTTCCGAGCTCGCGTTCTGGAACGAGGTCACCGACCGTATCCCGGATGAGGTATGGCGCTACAACGCCAAGTCGTTCCAGGAACGCGGCGCCCCTGGGCTGATCAATATCCAATCGGGCCTGACCTACCAGGGCGTATGCGGCCGCATTCCGCACAACGAAAAGCTCGGCGAGGCGGTCGAGGACAAGGGTATCCATAAGCAGGCGGTGCTGGCCCGCCGTGCCATGGACGCGATGGGCATCGACATCATGACGGTGTTCCCGACGCCGATGCTGGTGCTCGGCGTCCATCCGCAGCCGGAGGTCGAGGTCCAGCTCGGCCGCGCCTATAACCAGTGGCTGACCGAGGTGGTGCTGCCGCAGGATCCGGGCCTGCGCGGATTGCTCTATATCCCGTTCAACACGCCGGAAGCCTGCCCCGCGATCATCGAGGAGTTCGGCGATCGCAAGGGCGTGATCGGGTTCACCGTCACCTCGACGCGCTACAGGCCGGTGCACCACAATTCCTACATGCGCATGTACGCCATGCTCGAGGAGCGCGGCCTGCCGCTCGCCTTCCATGCCGGCTTCAACTGGGAAGACGGCTCGATGGGCCAGCTCAACCGGTTTCTCTCCATGCACGCGCTGTCCTTCGTGCATTGCAACCTGATCCACATGACGAACTGGGTGGTGAACGGGTTGCCGGAACGCTTCCCCAAGCTCAAGACGGTGTGGGTGGAAAGCGGGCTCGCCTGGATTCCCTATCTGATGCAGCGCCTCGACAGCGAATACATGATGCGCACCTCGGAGGCGCCGCTGCTCAAGCGCAAGCCGAGCGAATACATGCGGGAGATGTACTACACCTCGCAGCCGATCGAGCTGCAGCATTTGAAGCTGGTCGAGGCGACCTTCGAAGCGATCAACGCCGATACCCAGCTTCTCTACGCGTCGGACTGGCCGCACTGGGATTTCGATACGCCGTCCACGATCTACGATTTGCCTTTCCTCAACGAAAAACAGAAGCGCAACATCCTGGGCGGCAACGCCGCGCGTCTGTTCAATCTCAAAGACCCATATCAAGCCAAAGCGGCCGCGGAGTAGGAGACAATGGCGAACATCGAGAAAACGCGCGAACTTCCCCCCATCACCATCAACACGAACTCGCGCGAGACGCTGGCGCACGCCGAGAAATACGCCAAGAACAAGAAGCTCGACGAGTTCCTGGTCGTCGACATCGATGCGCATGTCTCCGAAGGCATGTTCTGGAACGAGGTGACGGACCGGCTCAAGTCCGACGTGTGGAAGTACAACGCCAAGTCGTTCAACGAGCGCGGCCCGGGCACGCTGGGACTCACCAACGCCGAGCCGGGCACGCTGTACCAGGGCGCCAACGGCCGCATCCCGCACCAGGAACGGCTCGGCGAGGCGGTGGAGGAGAAGGGCGTCCACAAGCAGATCACGCTGGCGCGCCGTGCCATGGACGGCATGGGCATCGATTACATGAGCGTGTTCCCGACGCCGATGCTGCAGATCGGCCTCCATCCGCAGCCCGAGGTCGAGGTCGAGCTCGGCTGGGCCTATAACCGCTGGCTGACGGAGGAGGTGCTGCCCGACGAGCCGCGCCTCATGGGACTCCTCTATTTGCCGTACAACGAGCCGACGCAGCTCGAGCGCTTCGTGAAGGAGTTCACCGGCAAGAAGGGCGTGATCGGCTTCTCGGTGACCTCGCCGCGCAACCGCGCGATCCACCACAACGACTACATGCGCCTCTATTCGATGCTCGAAGAGCAGGGCATGCCGATGATCTTCCACGCGGGATTCAACTGGAAGGATCAATCGATGCAGCTTCTCAACCGCTTCATCTCCATGCACGCGCTGTCCTTCGTGCATTGCAACCTGATCCACATGACCAACTGGATCATGAACGGGCTGCCGGAGCGCTTCCCGAAGCTCAAGGTGATGTGGATCGAAAGCGGGCTGGCCTGGATCCCCTTCATCATGCAGCGGCTCGACAACGAGTACATGATGCGCACCTCTGAGGCGCCGCTCTTGAAGCGCAAGCCCTCCGAGTACATCAAGGAGATGTACTTCTCCTCGCAGCCGATCGAGCTGGGGAACTTGGAGCTGGTGGAGGCGACGTTCAAGGCGATCAACGCGGAGACGCAGCTTCTCTACGCGTCGGACTGGCCGCACTGGGACTTCGATACGCCGTCGACCATCTACGACCTGCCGTTCCTGAACGAGAAGCAGAAGCGCAACATCCTGGGCGGCAACGCGGCGCGGCTGTTCGGCCTCAAGGACCCCTACGCGTCCAAGGCGGCGGCGGAATAAGACGATGGCGGACTCGCGCAGCCTCACCGATCTCACCATCGATTCCCGCACGGCGGACACGCTGGCGCATGCGCGACGCGACGCCAACCGCAAGAAGTTCGACGAGTTCCTGATCGTCGACGTCGACGCGCATGTGCGCGAGACGCTGTTCTGGGACGAGGTGACCGACCGAATTCCCTCCGATGTCTGGAAGTACAACGCGAAGTCCTTCGCGGCCCGCGGCGCCGCCGGTCTGTCGAATGGCCAGCCGGGCCTCAACTACCAGGACATGTTCCTGCGCGTGCCGCACGGGGCGGCGATCAAGGAAAAGATCGACCGCGCCAAGGACGGCCATCCGCAGGTGGCGCTGGCCCGCCGCGCCATGGATGCCATGGGCATCGACTACATGACGGTGTTCCCGACGCCCATGCTGACGCTCGGCATCCACCCGCAGCCCGAGGTCGAGGTCGAGCTGGCGCGCGCGTACAACCGCTGGCTCTGCGAGGTGATCCTGCCCGAAGACCCCGGTCTGTTGGGCCTCCTGTATCTGCCGTTCAACACGCCCGAGGCCTGCGCGCCGATGGTGGAGGAGTTCGGCGACAGGAAAGGCGTCATCGGTTTCACCGTCACCTCCACGCGCCACAAGCCGGTGCATCATAATTCCTACATGCGGCTTTATTCGGTGCTGGAGGAGCGCGGCCTGCCGCTTGCCTTCCATGCCGGGCTGCAGTGGGAAGACGGCTCGATGGCCCAGCTCAACCGGTTCCTGTCGATGCACGCGCTGTCCTTCGTGCACTTCAACCTCGTGCACATGTGCAACTGGATCATCAACGGGCTGCCGGAGCGCTTCCCCAAGCTGAAGCCGCTCTGGATCGAATCCGGGCTCGCCTGGATTCCCTACCTGATGCAGCGCCTCGACTCGGAATACATGATGCGCACGTCGGAGGCGCCGCTGCTCAAGCGCAAGCCGTCCGAGTACATGAAGGAGATGTATTTCTCGTCGCAGCCGATCGAGCTGCATCACATGAAGCTCGTCGAGGCGACGTTCGAGGCGATCAACGCCGAGACGCAGCTTCTCTACGCGTCGGACTGGCCGCACTGGGATTTCGATACGCCGTCCACAATCTACGATCTGCCGTTCTTGAACGAGAAGCAGAAGCGCAACATCCTGGGCGGCAACGCCGCGAGGTTGTTCAAGCTGCAGGACAAGTATCAGGCCAAAGCCGCCGCCGAGTAGGGAAGGAAACCCGTGACCGACAAGATTTCGCGCGATCTGCCGCAGCAGATCACCCACGTCACCGACACGCGCCACACCCTCGCACACGCGCAGAAATACGCGCAGCGGAAGAAGTTCGACGAGTTCCTGGTCGTCGACATCGATGCGCACGTGTCCGAAGGCATGTTCTGGGACGAGGTCACCGACCGCATCGACTCCGACGTGTGGAAATACAACGCGAAATCGTTCAAGGAACGCGGCGGTGCGCTCGGGTTGTCCAATTCCCAACCGGGGCTTCTCTATCAGGGCGTCAACGGCCGCATCCCGCACCAGGAGCGCCTCGGCGAGGCGGTGACGGAGAAGAAGCCGCACAAGCAGGTGGTCTTGGCGCGGCGCGCCATGGATGCGATGGGCATCGACTACATGAGCGTGTTCCCGACGCCGATGCTCACCCTTGGCGAGCATCCGCAGCCCGAGGTCGAGGCCCTGCTCGGACAAGCCTATAACCGCTGGCTGACTGAGAACGTGTTGCCCGAGGATCCGGGCCTCCTCGGGTTCCTGTATTTGCCGTTCAACGATCCGGCGTCATGCCCCAAGATGATCGAAGAGTTCGCCGACAAGAAAGGCGTGATCGGGTTCTCCGTTACGTCGACCCGTCAGCGCGCGGTGCACCACAACGATTATATGCGCACCTACGCCATGCTCGAGGAGCGCGGCCTCCCGTTGATCTTCCACGCCGGGTTCTCCTGGACCGACGGCTCGATGGCGCAGCTCAACCGGTTCCTGTCGATGCATGCGCTGTCGTTCGTGCACTGCAACCTGATCCACATGACCAACTGGATCATCAACGGGTTGCCGGAGCGTTTTCCGAAGCTCAAGACGCTATGGATCGAGTCCGGGCTCGCTTGGATCCCCTACCTGATGCAGCGGCTCGACTCGGAATACATGATGCGCACGTCGGAGGCGCCGCTGCTCAAGCGCAAGCCCTCCGAATACATGAAGGAGATGTACTACTCGTCGCAGCCGATCGAGCTGCATCACATGAAGCTCGTCGAGGCGACCTTCGAGGCGATCAACGCGGAAACCCAGCTTTTGTACGCCTCCGACTGGCCGCACTGGGATTTCGACACGCCTTCGACCATTTACGATCTGCCTTTCCTGAACGAGAAGCAGAAGCGTAGTATTCTGGGTGGAAACGCCGCCCGCCTGTTCGGCCTCAAGGACAAGTATCAGGCGAAGGCGGCCGCGGAATAAGGGCTCGCCCGCCCTTTTGGAGGAAGCTCGATGGCAGATATCAAGGACCTTGCGCCGCTCGATGTGAATTCCGCCACGGCGGACATGCTGGCGCATGCGGTGCGCGACAAGGGCAAGAAGAAGTTCGACGACTTCCTGGTCGTCGACATCGACGCGCACGTGTCGGAAAGCGCGTTCTGGGACGAGGTGACCGATTTCATCTCGTCCGACGTGTGGAAGTACAACGCCAAGTCGTTCAAGGAGCGCGGCAGCGCCAACGGCCTGTCGAACGCGGCCCCCGGCCTCCTGTACCAGAACGTGTTCGGCCGCGTGCCGCATTCCGGCATCACGCGCGAGACGCTGCCCCAGGGCGTCCACAAGCAGGCGGCGTTGTCGCGCCGCGCGATGGATGCGATGGGCATCGACTACATGACGGTGTTCCCGACCGCGATGCTCACCCTCGGCGTGCATCCGCAGCCGGAGGTCGAGGTGCTGATCGCGGACGCCTACAACACCTGGCTGACCGAGCGGGTGCTGCCGTGCGATCCGGGGCTTCTGGGTCTGCTCTATCTACCGTTCAACACCCCCGAGGCGTGCGCGCCGATGGTGGAGAAGTTCGCCGACAAGAAGGGTGTGCTCGGCTTCACCGTGACGTCTACGCGCTACAAGCCGGTGCACCATAATTCGTACATGCGCCTCTATTCGATGCTGGAGGAGCGCAACCTGCCGCTCGCCTTCCACGCCGCCTTCAACTGGGAAGACGGCTCGATGGCGCAGCTCAACCGGTTCCTGTCGATGCACGCGCTGTCCTTCGTGCATTGCAACCTGATCCACATGACCAACTGGATCGTGAACGGGTTGCCGGAGCGCTTCCCCAAGCTGAAGGTGATCTGGGTCGAGTCGGGCCTCGCCTGGCTGCCCTATTTGATGCAGCGCCTCGACAGCGAATACATGATGCGCACGTCCGAGGCGCCGCTGCTCAAGCGCAAGCCGTCCGAGTACATCACCGACATGTACTACACGACCCAGCCGATGGAGATGCAGCACCTGAAGCTGGTCGAGGCGACGTTCGAGGCCATCAAGGCGGAGACGCAGCTTCTCTACGCGTCGGACTGGCCGCACTGGGACTTCGATACGCCGTCCACGGTGTACGACCTGCCCTTCCTCAACGAGAAACAAAAGCGTAACATTCTGGGTGGCAATGCCGCGCGTTTGTTCGGACTCAAGGATCCGTACCAGGCGAAGGCCGCCGCCGAATAACGAGGAAACGTCCCGAAATGCGAAAGGGCCGGTTCACACCGGCCCTTTCCGTTTGCGACGAGCACCTCAACGGTAAGTCTTATTCCGCGGCAGCCGCCAGACGTCGCACCTTAATTTTGCCGGCGCTCCGCTCCGCTCGCCTCAGGTCGTAGGCCGCCTGCAGGCGCAGCCAAGTCTCGGCACCGCCGCCGAACGCCTTGTCGAGCCGGATCGCCATCTCCGGCGAGATGCCGGCGTGACCGTTGACCACGTCGGAAAGCTGCTTGCGACTGATCCCAAGCTGCTCCGCCGCTTCCTTTATCGAAAGTCCGAGCGGTTCAATACAGTCGTGCCGCACCGAAAAGCCAGGATGCGGCGGGTTCTTCATGCGTGCCATCACGGCCTCCTTTGCCGTTCCGCTTCGGCCCATTGCCGAGGCTCACGTCCGTTCAGGACGTCATGTCGTTGTCACTCTCCTTCAATGGTAATCGATCAAGTCCATGTCATAAGCTTGACCACCCTCGAAGCGAAAGATGATCCGCCAATTGCCAGAGACGCTGACTGCCCAGAAATCCTTCAAATCGCCCTTTAGCGCATGGAGGCGGAAGCCCGGGAGGGCCATATCCTGGACGCGCTGTGACTCATCCAGGCGGGCGAGTATGCGTTCGATTTTTTCGAGATGCTGGGCAGAGACGCCACGGCGGTCGCCCCTTTCGTAAAGCCGCTTAAGACCTCGATGACGAAAGCGAGCGATCAAGTGTGAAGTGTAACCTCACGCCTATCAGATGTCAATCTCCGTCGCCGGCAGGCCTGTACGAGTAACGACAATGTGTCGGCGCCCGCCGGCCCTTTTCGTTTGCGTTGCTGTTAGCCGCCGCTTCGGGCGTCCTTCACCGCCGACTCGACGCCCGACCAGGCGCCGTTCTTGCTGTAGCGGCCGCGCACGAACTTCACCAGCGCCACCATCTCGGATTCCGACATTTGCGGGCCGAATGACGGCATGGAGCGACCGAGCGCACCCTGCGGCGGCTTGATGCCGGTCCAGATCACCTGCGCGACACTCGAGGCATCGGGCGCATTGACGGAGGTTTGCAGCGCGAGTGGCACGGTGGCGCCACCGCTGCGGTGGCACTGCGCGCAGCGCGCCTGGAACACGCGCGCCCCCTCGCTCAGTTCTTTGGGCACCGGTGGCGACTCGGCACTTCCCCATTCCAGCTTGAGGGCGGCGGTCTTGACCGCGGCTTCGTCGATCGGTTTCGCCCCATCGCGCAAAGTCAGCACATAGGCCGCGATGGCGAACACGTCGATCTCGTTTTGCTTATGCAGGCTGTTGACCACCGGCATCATCGGCCCCGCCGCCATGCCGTG
>Ga0184615_10002016_pt1 | contig 10953 bp, 8 predicted proteins | sample PLM4_65_coex_FD_133134 | JGI IMG/M metagenome (GOLD analysis project Ga0184615, IMG submission 133134) | Groundwater sediment microbial communities from an aquifer in East River, Colorado, USA - PLM4_65_coex | ecosystem: Environmental > Terrestrial > Soil > Riparian zone | place: USA: East... | reverse complement strand
TGTGGACCACGCCGATCGAGGCGCCCGTGCTCGACATGGAGAGCTTCGCGGGCGGCCTCAAGGTCACCGAGAGGGGCGGAGGGGAGCAGACCAAGTCGCTCCGCCTCGAGGGCGCCGACGGCAAGGAGTACCAGTTCCGCTCGATCGACAAGGACCCGGTCCAGGCGCTCCCCCCGGCGCTGCGCTCGACGGCCGCGGCGGGCATCGTCCGCGACCAGACCAGCGCGGGCCACCCGGTCGGCGCGCTGCTGGCTCCTCCGATCCTCGAGGCCGCGGGCGTCCTCCATGCCGCGCCGCAGATCGTCATTCTCCCCAAGGACGATCCCAGGCTCGGCGAGTTCGCCGCGGAGTTCGGCGGGATGCTGGGCACGATCGAGGAGCGCCCCGGCGACGACGAAGGGGGCGCCGCGTTCGCCGGGGTCACGGAGGTGATCAGCACCACCAAGCTGCTCGAGGAGGTCGAGGACAGCCCCAACGACCGGGTGGACGCGAGAGCGTTCCTGACCGCGCGACTGGTGGACGTGTTCATCGGCGACTGGGACCGCCATGCCGACCAGTGGCGATGGGCCCGCTTCGGCGACACCCGGCCTCGCCTGTGGGTTCCGATTCCGCGCGACCGCGACCAGGCCTTCGTCCGCTACGACGGTCTCCTGCTGACGGTCGCGCGCGCCAGCACTCCGCAACTGGTGAACTTCGGGTCCTCCTACGCCGGCATGCTGGGCCAGACGTGGAACGGGCGCGACCTCGACCGCTGGTTTCTGGTTCCGCTGGAGCTGCCGGTCTGGGATTCAGTCGCCGCGGCGCTCCAGTCGCGACTCACCGACGAGGTGATCGAGTCGGCCGCGGCCCGGTTGCCGCCCAGCTACGTCGCGCTCGACTCCGCCCGGCTGGCCGACGCCCTCAAGCAGCGGCGCGACGAGCTGCCGGAGGCCGCCCGGCGGTACTACCGCCACCTCGCCGGTGAGGCGGACGTGCACGGGACCGACCGGGACGAGATCGCCGAAGTGCACCGGGTTGACGGGAGATTCACCGAGGTGTCGCTGGCCGTGGCAGGTGAGAACGGCGAGGCGGGTGAGCCGTACTTCCGGCGCCGGTTCGACCACGAGGAGACGAAGGAAGTTCGCCTGGTCATGCACAACGGCGCCGACCGCGTGCGGGTGCGGGGCGAAGGCGGTGGCGGGGTGCGGATCCGCGTGCTGCCGGGAAAGGGCATCGATCAGATCAGCGACTCGTCGCGGGGCGGGCGGGTCACAATGTACACGGAGGAGGAGGCCGATGGGGTCCTGCCCGGCCGGGACGTGGCCGTGAACCGCGACTCGTACGCTCCTCCGGACACGGCGGTTCGCGATTGGGGCGATCGCTGGCTGTCGGTTACGTGGCTCGCCGCGGGGCCGGACATCGGCATCTTCGGCGGCACCGGTGTCTCACTGACCCGCTACGGTTTCCACCGCGACCCGTTCGCCGAGCGATACCGGCTTCGCGCGGGCTGGTCCACCGGAGCGAACACGGGCCGCGCCGATTTCAACGCGACGTGGATTCCAGCCAATTCACGGCTCCGGGCCAACCTGCTCGCCCGGGCGTCGGGAATCGATGTCCTGCGGTTTCATGGTTTCGGGAATGACGTGAGCGCGGACGGACCCGACGAGTTTTACCGGGTGGATCAGGTGGATTTGACGCTCCTTCCTTCGCTCACGTTTCCGGTGGGAGGGGGCGCCGAGCTCAGCCTCGGACCACGGCTCCGGTATTCGTCCACTGATTTCGAAGAGGACCGCTTCATTACGCCGGCCACCTACGGGGCGGGGAACTTCGGCATGCTGAGTGCAAGCGGCCAGTTCCGCCTGGAGACCCAGGACCGGCCGCTGGCGGCGACTCGCGGCCTGACGCTGACCCTCGGCGGCAGCTATTTCCCCTCGGTGATGGACGTGGAGGAACCGTTCGGGGAGCTGCACGCCGAGGCGTCCACCTTTGTCGCCTCGCCGACACTGCCGCTCGAGCCCACGTTGGCTCTCCGGGTGGGCGGCAAGCGCGTCTGGGGCCGGTTCCCGTTCCAGGAGGCGGCCTACATCGGCGACGCATCCACCGTGCGGCTCGGCCGGCAGAATCGCTACGCGGGAGAGGCGTCGGTCTACGGCGGGAGCGAGCTGCGGTTGTTCCTGACCCGGTTCTACTTCCTCGCGCCGGCGGATTTCGGTGTGCTCGGACTGGCCGACGTAGGCCGGGTGTTTCTCGACGGGGAGGAGTCGGACCGGTGGCACGCCGCCGGCGGGGGCGGCATCTGGGCCTCGTTCCTCGACCGCTCCTACATGATCAGCTTGTCGCTGGCGAAGAGCTCGGAGCACACCGCCGTGTACTTCAGGATCGGGTCGGGGTTCTAGCGCGGCGGCGACCTCACGGGCGCGAATGTCACCCTGAGCAACGCGAAGGGGACCATGACGGCCATGGTCCCCTTCGACTTCGCTCAGGGTGACACACCGGCCGGAGCCTTCATGGGGGGCGTTTGTCACCCTGAGCAACGCGAAGGGGACCAAAGACGGCCATGGTCCCCTTCGACTTCGCTCAGGGTGACACTTCTCGTCCATGCCGACCCTCCGCCCCCGCTAGTACCCGGTCAGACTCGGCTCCGGCCCGTTCTCCAGCAGGTCGGCAAGCCGCTCGAGTCCCTCCTCCAATCGCGCGCGGCTCGCCGTGGCACCGAGAGAGACGCGCACGGCGTGCGGCGCGCTCTCGCGTCCGACCACGAACTCCTCCGACGGGCTCACCACCACCTGACGCGCCCGCGCCTGAGCCACGAACTCCTCCGTGCGCCACGGCTCGGGCAAGGGGAGCCAGAGGTGGAAGCTCGGCGGCGGCGTGCCGGGCAGCCACCGTCCCAGGATCCGCAGCGCGGCGGCGTGCCGCGCGGAGGTCTCCTCCCGCTGCCACAGCACCATCGCATCCGCCTCGCCGCGCTCGATCCACTCGCTCGCCAATTCGGCGAGCAGCGGGGCGATGAGCCAGGTGCTCGCCCGGATCACCCCCGCGACCCGGTCCACTCGCGACTCGGGCGCCACGACGTATCCCACCCGCAGCCCGGGCGCCATGCTCTTCGACGTGCTGGTGATGTAGTAGGAGTGGGCGGGAGCGATGGCGGCGAGCGGTGGGAGAGGCTCTTTCGGAAGGAAGCCGTAGACGTCGTCTTCGATCAGCGCGACGTCGTACCGCGCGGCGATCTCGGCGAGCGCCTGCCGCCGCCCGAGCGGCATGGTGCGAGCCGTGGGGTTGTGCAGCGTCGGCATGCAGTAGAGGGCCCGCGGAGAGCTTTCCCGGCAGGCGGCCTCGAACGCCTCGGGGATCAGACCGTCGCCGTCGAGGGGCAGGCCGCGGAGCTGCAAGTGCAGCAGGCTCGCGATCGCCTTCATGCCGGTGTAGGTGACGTGCTCGGTGAGGATCAGGTCGCCCGGCTTCGCGAGCGAAGCCAACACCGTGGCGGCGCCGTGCTGGGCCCCGCTGGTGATGATCACCCGCTCGGGTGGCACCGCGAGGCCGGTGCGCCGAACCCAGCGGGCGCCCATCTCGCGATGCCGCGCCATCCCGGGGGCCGGTTGATAGTAGTCCATCAGCCGGTCGAGATCGGGCCGGCGGGCGAGCGCCTGAAGGACGTCCGCGACCGACCCGACGCGCGGGTCCCGGACCAGCCGGCTCTTGCTGAGGTCGATGACCTCGGGATCTTCTTCCTCCACCGCGCCCCGCTCGACGCCCGGCTCCGGCCCCCGCACGAACGTCCCCCGTCCCACCTCGCCGCTCACGATCCCGCGCTGCTCCGCGACCGCGTAAGCGCGCCCCACCGTTCCGATCGCTACGCCGAGACGCTGGGCGAGATCGCGTTGGGTGGGGAGACGAGTACCCGGGGTGAGAATGCCGGAACCGATATCGCGCCGGAGTGCTTCCAGGAGTGCCTGGTACTTGGGCTCGGCGTCGGCGGCGAGAGTCGGGTTCCACATTGTCATAGTGACAATATGCAATTTGACATCATATAAGTCAAAAGCAATATTGTACAAATCAGTAAATTGAACATGGAGAATACCATGGCCACGAGCACCCCGCCCCTGAAAGAGGACCCCGCCCCCGTCTCGACGGGTGCGGCGGACCGCAGGCGGTTGCTGGGTCGGCCGCGTCTCCGAGTCACTGGTCCGACCTTTCCGCCGATGGACGGTCGGCTCAAGGCCGTCGCCGCGTTTGCCGGGCTCTGTGCCATCTGGGGATCCACCTGGCTCGCGATCAAGGTCGGCCTCAGGGACCTGCCGCCGATCAGCTTCGCGGGGATTCGCTTCGCGCTCGCGGCGCTGATTCTCTATGCCATCGTGGTGGCGCGCGGGCTCCGGCTGCCGTGGGCCGGCCGCGACTGGCGCCTGCTGCTGTGGACCGGATTTCTGTCCATCACCATCAACTACGCCCTGGTGTTCTGGGCGGAGCTGCACATCTCGTCGGGGCTCGCGGCGGTGCTCAACGCGACGATTCCCCTCTTCGGGTTGCCGCTCGCCCACCGCGCCCTCGCTGCGGAGCCGATGACTCCGCACAAGGTGTGGGGCGTCGTGCTCGGGGTGCTCGGTCTCGCCATCGTGTTCGGCGCCGAGTTCGGCGGGAACAGTCCGTTGGCGGCCTGGGCCAGCGGCGGGGTGATGGTGGCGTCGCTCGCGGGAGCGCAGGCCGGCGTGCTGGTGAAGGCCAAGGGCACCCATCTCGATCCGGCCGTGCTCGCCGGCGTACAGATGGCGGCGGGATCGGTGCCGCTTCTCGTGGCGGGAGCCGCGCTCGAGGGGAATCCCTTCCTCTTCCAGTGGACTCCCACGGCGCTGGTGTCGCTCGCCTACCTGACGGTGGTCGGCTCGGTGATCGCGTTCCTGGCGTACTACTGGCTGATCCGGCACATCGACGTGACCCGGGTGTTGCTCATTCCGCTCATCACGCCGCTGGTGGCGGTCGGGCTGGGCGTGGCTTTTCTGGGAGAGAGCGTGGGGTGGGGGACCGCCCTCGGTGGCGCGGCGATTCTTGGTGGGGTCGGGATGGCGGTGCGGAACGGGGGGCGCCGGTGACGCCCGCCGATTGTTTCGAGGGTGGAAAAACAGGAGAGAGACCGGCGCATCGCCGGTCCCTCTCAGTCGGTGTGTCCGGCTCTCTCCGGACTACTCATCGTCGCCCTGATTCTTGTATAACCAATATTCCGGGCCTGCCAGACTCTCGGGCCAATCGTCCAGGTGGAGATCCCCCCGCCACGCCTCGTTATCGGCGGGCTCCCATTCCGCGTCCGGCGTGTCCCAGGGCAGATCTCCTTCTCCCTCCCAGGGGCGCCCTTCCTGTAGGCTCATAACCCGCTCCTCGGTTGGTCTCCGGAACACTGCATACCGCCTCACGAGCAAATGCCGGGCCGGACGGCTCGGTTCCCTTTCCAGGGCGTTACCGGGCCTCCCGGACACGTGGCGCCGGAAGACACAACCGAGTGTCGGGGAAGGGCTGTGGGACACGAGGCGGGACCGGTCACATTGCGGCACTTGGAGGCGGGCGAGACACAGCTGTCTCTGGCGGACCGCGACCTCTCCAAGAGACCTACCGCGTTGCCGGTGGCCCAACTACAATTCCGTCCCGCATGACGGGACGTGGCGCAGCCCGGTAGCGCACTGCAATGGGGTTGCAGGGGTCGCGGGTTCAAATCCCGCCGTCCCGATGGGCACAGAGCCGACCTCACCCGGTCGGCTTTGTCGTAGACGGACTCCTCAGCAGGAACGACCCACCACACTCATCGAGGTTCACCATGCGTCACCCAAGCGTGGCTCTCTTCGCGCTCTTCCTTTCAGCCTGCGGCGGTGGCGGCGAGTCCAAGGGGGGCGCGGCGAGCGCCGGCCTCGAGATCGACTCGGCCGCCCTCACCAAGACCGCATCCGGACTGCAGTACCAGGACGTCGTCACCGGCACCGGCCCCGAGGCGACCCCGGGCAAGGTCGCGGTGGTCCACTACACCGGATGGCTGACGGACGGAACCAAGTTCGACAGCAGCCGGGACCGGGGACAGCCGTTCTCCTTCCCTCTGGGCGGTGGCCAGGTGATCGCCGGGTGGGACCAGGGGGTGGCCGGGATGAAGGTGGGAGGACGTCGCAAGTTGGTGATTCCGCCTGACCTGGGATACGGCCCCATGGGGAGCCCGCCGGTCATCCCCGCGGCGGCGACCCTGGTCTTCGACGTGGAGCTTCTCGAGGTCAAGTGAGATGGATCACAGCCGGTTCCGTAGTGGGGCGCGCATACTACGGCGCCGTTTCTCCGTTCACCATCCGCAGACGTCTCACCGACTGGGGGCCTTGGAAAGGTCCGTACTCCAGCCGCGTCTGCAGGATCATCAGCCTAGCGAAAAGGGGGAGCCGATGTTTACTGGTCAGGGCCGCCGGACAGCGATGACAGTCGGTGCGCTCGCGATGGTGCTCGGATTGGCCGGATGCGCCGCGAAGGTGAAGCAGGAGGACTTCGACAGCGAAGTGGCGAAGCTTCGGCAGGAGATGCAGTCGGGCGACCAGGCGGTGGCGAGCCGGCTCGACTCCACCAATCAGGCGCTCGCCCAGCAGACCGCCCGGATCGACGCGCTCGAGCAGGAGCTGCAGGCGTTCCGCAGCGAGTATACCGTGAGCATCGAGAAGGTGCGCGGGATGCTGAAGTTCAACGTCCCGGTCCACTTCGGGTACGACAGCAGCGAGCTGCGCGAAGCCGACCGCCCGGTGCTCGACCGCTTCGCCGCGGTCGTCGCCGAGTACTACCCCGGCGCGCTGGTGACGGTCGAGGGCTTCACCGATCCGTCGGGCAGCGCCGCCTACAACCTGCAGCTCGGCCGCTACCGCGCCGAGGCGGTCAGGGAATACCTCGCGACCGCGGGCGGGTTCGGGGCCGACCACCTCAAGGCGGTGAGCTACGGCGAGGTCCGCAACCGCCAGGTCGTACCGGGCGCCAAGGGACCGGGAGAGCAGGGAATCGAGAACCGCAGGGTCGCGCTGGTGATCGACCACGCGGCGGTCGCCACCGACGAGATCGCGCTCACGCCCTGACGCTCACTGCTCGTCGTGGTCATGATCGCGATCGTGGTCGCGATCACGTGCGCCCCGGGAGCTCCCGGGGCGCACGAGTTCTATGGACCCCTGGAACGATTCCAGCGTCATCTGGGCGCTGCCGGTGCCGATCGTGAAGCTGAACCGCTTGCCCTTGCGGGTCTCGGTGAGCGTCACCGGGAACTCCGAGGCGAACTCACCGTTGAAGGTCGAGACCGACACGGCGGCATTGCTGCCTTCCGGAACGGTGACGGTGATCCCCCCGTTGTGGGTGGAGAAGGCGTAGCGCCCGCCGTTTCTGATGGTGCCGTCATACTCCAGCTCGCCGTTCACCGAGCTTGCCATCACGCTGGTGGCGTCCACCCGGCTCAGGGTGATGTCGCCGTTCACCGTCTCCGCGGTCACCTCTCCCGAGCTGTTGCTGACGCTCACGTCCTCATTCACCGAGTGTACCTCGAGGCGTCCCTTCGCGCCCTTCAGGCCGACGCTGCCTTGAACCGACTGGAGCGACACGAGGCCATCGCCCCCATCCACGTCCACCTCGCCCTGCACCGTCTCCACCGAGATCGGGCCCCGGGCGCCGACGACGCTCACATGGGTGTTCACGCCCGAGAGGTCGAGCGGCATCCATGAGGGCGCCGTGATCACGAGGTCCACCATGCGGGGCGGTCCTCGCCGTCCCTCGGTTCGGATCGTGACCGAGGTGGCCGAGCGGTCGATCTCCACCCGGGTTCGGTCGCCGGGGTCGGCCTCCACCCGCACGGCATTCCGGTCCCAGGCCTTCACGGCGATCTCTCCGGCGTAGGAGCTGACCTCGAGCCGCTGCCCCCGTTGCACCGGCACCGTCGAGTCGATCTGCTGGAGCAGGGCGAGTACCAGAAGCACGTCGGGGTCCTTTCAGCTCACGGCGGAGACGAGTGCGGCGGCCTGCCGGAGCAGGTCGATCTTGCGCCGCATCGTCTCGCCAAGTGGGAATTGAGATAGACGTTGGCGGAGTCGGCCGCCACCGCGCGCCGGGCCTGCGCGATCGCGCGATCGATGAGGGCCAGGTTCTGCTCCAGCACCCGCACGGTCGTCGTATCCAGCCGGCCGCGCCCCTCGGCGAGGATCCGCTCGAGGTCGTCCACCGCGGTGTCGTAGCTGCGGGCGGCGGCTGCCGGCGCGGCGACGGTGGCGACCGGTGCCATGCCCGGAGGAAGCGGGGTAGCCTCGGTCGCGATCCCCGCGGGGTCCGGGTGCAGCAGCCAGGCACCACCTCCCGACAGGACCGCGAGCGCGATACCGGCAGCCAGCAGCTGGGGCATCGAGAACGTGAAGCGGCGCTCCTGCTTGGAGCCCGCCCCGATCCTGGTCGCGATGCCGGACCACAAGTCCCTCGCGGGCGGACGGTCCTCGAGAGCTCGCGCGCGGACTACGACCCGGCGAAGGCCGGCCAGCGCCTCCGCGCAGGCCCCGCAGGTGGCAAGGTGCGCCTCGATCGCCGCCCTCTCCGGTTCGGCCAGGTCGCCGTCTAGGTACTCGGACAGCCGGTCGGTCCACTGGTCGCTCATCGTGTCTCTCCTATCGGTCAAGATGCTGCCGGAGCGCCATGCGGGCCCGGTGAAGCTGCGATTTCGACGTGCCGGTCGCGAGTCCGAGCATCTCGGCGATCTCCTCGTGCCGGTATCCCTCGACGTCGTGGAGCACGAAGATCTGCCGGGCGCCGTCGGGGAGCCGCGCGATGGCGCTCTCCAAGTCCATCGAGGTCTCCGGTGCCGCCCGCCGCCCCGGCACCGTCTGCAGCACGCCGTCGCCCTCGAGATACCGCTGTCGCCGCACCCCCCGCCGCTCCCGCCGCCCCAGGATCACGTTGATCGCCAGCCGGTGCAGCCAGGTCCCGAACGCGGCTTCACCCCGAAACGTCCCCAGCTTCTCCCAGGCCCGCACGAACACGTCCTGTGCCGCTTCGTCCGCCTCGCCGTCGCTGAGCATCCGCCGGGCCAAGCTGTGGACCCGCCCGATGTGCCCCCGGTAGAGCCGCTCGAAGGCGTGCGCGTCCCCACTTGCGGCCAGCGTCGCGTCCACGGCGTCGGAGTCGGATTTGGAAGTCAGATCGCGCCGCAGCTTCACCGGTCCTGGACGGGTTCGGGTCATCGCGAGGTATTGGATCGGAAACCGGGGGGAAAGGTTGCAGGGGAAGCGGTGCCAGTCGAGGGGTGGGGAGGCGGGGCAACACCATGAAGGAATTACCTCATCCCGAGCGCAGCGAGGGACCTGCTACATTCGATGGCAGCGGAGAAGGTCCTTCAGTCGCTGCGCTCCCTCAGGATGAGGTGTGTCTAGCGTGACTCTCACCTCGAGACTCCTACCCATCCATGCCCCCACGGGCGCGACGCTCTCCTGCAAAGGCTGGCACCAGGAGGCCGCGCTGCGGATGCTGATGAACAATCTCGATCCGGCCGTCGCCGAGCGGCCGGACGAGCTCGTCGTGTACGGCGGAAGCGGGAAGGCCGCCCGCGATTGGCAGTCCTACGAGCGCATCGTCGCCACCCTCCGCCGGCTGGAGAACGACGAGACGCTGCTGGTCCAGAGCGGGAAGCCGGTGGGCGTCTTCCGCACCCACGCCGAGGCGCCTCGCGTGCTGATCGCGAATGCCAACCTGGTCCCGCGCTGGGCCACCTGGGACGAGTTCCGCCGTCTGGAAGCGTTGGGCCTCACGATGTACGGGCAGATGACGGCGGGCTCGTGGATCTACATCGGCACCCAGGGAATCCTGCAGGGGACGTACGAGACGTTCGCCGAATGCGCGCGACAGCATTTCGGCGGCACGCTCGAGGGACGGCTGGTGGTGACCGGCGGTCTCGGCGGGATGGGCGGCGCCCAGCCGCTGGCCGCGACGATGAACGGGGCCGCCTTCCTCGGGGTGGATGTGGACGAGAGCCGGATCCGGCGCCGGGTGGACACCGGCTACTGCGACCGGCTGGAGACCGAGCTCGACGGCGCGCTCCGTCTGCTCGATGAGGCGAGGAAGGCTCGCCGTCCGCTTTCGGTGGGACTGGTCGGGAACATCGCGGAGGTGCTCCCCGAGCTGGTGCGGCGCGGGCTGGTGCCGGACGTGGTGACGGACCAGACCTCGGCACACGATCTCCGGCTGGGGTACATCCCCGCCGGCTGCACCCTCGACCAGGCCGCCGCGCTCCGCGAGCGCGATCCGGCGGGGTACGAGGCCCGCGTCCTCGATTCGATGACCCTGCACGTGCGCGCGATGCTCGACCTGAAGGCGCGTGGCGCGGTGGCGTTCGACTACGGCAACAACCTCAGGGGACAGGTCGCGGACCACCGGGGGATGAGCGAGGCGTTCGACATCCCGGGGTTCGTCCCGGCCTACATCCGCCCCTTGTTCTGCAAGGGCGCGGGGCCGTTCCGGTGGGCGGCGCTTTCCGGCGACCCCGCCGACATCGCCGAGACCGACCGTGCGGTGCTAGACACGTTCCCCGGGAAGGAGTCGCTCGCCCGCTGGATCCGGCAGGCGCAGGAACGGGTGCAGTTCCAGGGGCTGCCCGCGCGGATCTGCTGGCTCGAGTATGGCGAGCGGGCGGAGCTGGGGCTCCGGTTCAACTGGCTGGTGCGCCACGGCAAGGTGGCGGCGCCGATCGTCATCGGGCGGGACCACCTCGACACCGGCTCGGTGGCGTCACCCAACCGGGAGACGGAGGGAATGCGCGACGGCTCGGACGCCATCGCCGACTGGCCGCTGCTGAACGCGCTGCTCAACACCGCGTGCGGGGCGAGCTGGGTGTCGCTCCATCACGGAGGTGGTGTGGGGATCGGCTACTCGATCCACGCGGGGATGGTCGCCGTGGCCGACGGGACCGATTCGGCCGACCGGCGCCTCGAGCGGGTCCTCACC
>Ga0184615_10002014_pt1 | contig 10956 bp, 9 predicted proteins | sample PLM4_65_coex_FD_133134 | JGI IMG/M metagenome (GOLD analysis project Ga0184615, IMG submission 133134) | Groundwater sediment microbial communities from an aquifer in East River, Colorado, USA - PLM4_65_coex | ecosystem: Environmental > Terrestrial > Soil > Riparian zone | place: USA: East... | reverse complement strand
GCGCGCGGCGACGATCTACACCGTGCTCGGCACCTGCCGGCTGCATGACATCGACCCGTGGGCCTGGCTCAAAGACGCCCTCGAGAAGCTCGCCTCCGGCTGGAAGCAGGCCCGCATCGCCGAGCTGCTCCCCGGAGAACGCGCCGAGTCCGCCGCGGCCTGAACCCTCACGCCTCGCCCCGTCCTCGACGACAGCCCAAATCCGTGCCAGATGCCCCCTCGTCCGAGGGTGTGGTTCACCGGACGCTTACCCTGGGGTGGCGGACTGGGGTTGCGAACCGGGTCGGGGGTGGATTAGAGGATAGGTATGTCAGACGATCCTCAGGAAATTGCGAACACTATGCAACAGTGTAGAACGCCGCGTTCCGCAACGACGGAGGCGCGCCGATCTCTCGGAACCCAGCGGGGAATAGTCGCTATGATGGAGGATCGAGAATGAGCCAAGGAGCGTGCCGCGGGACGTCAGCTAGTTCCTGCGGGAGGAGTTCTGGGGCGCGGCCACCTCGCGGGGAACATCCCTTTCGCTACGCCAGCACTGAAGTACCTCAACGCGATTTGCTCACCGATGGGCGTAGACGACCAAACCCCTAGGCGGCAGGGGCGATCCAACTCGTCAACCCAGACGTATAGGTCGACCTCGTATCTGGTCGTGAGCGTTCTGCCGTAGGAAGCGAAATTAGGCCTGACGATGCGCCGGCCGTCGCTCTCTACCAACACTCGTTCACCAGAAAATGCCTCGTGGAAGTCGCTGATGTCTATGCGAATGTCCGCGTTATGCAAAATCACTGCCCACGGATGTGGGTATGCGGACAGCTGATTGTGAGCGTCGGCGATTTTCTCCAACAACCGACCAGGCGCATTATGATCCACACGATACGCCTCGGTGTAGCCATCGTCCTCATAGATCATCTCCCACCCTGTTTCGGCAGATGGAGGGTGATACTCGATGGTCTTCAGTTCAGCAACAAGGACGCGCTCGGCCCCGGCCATCAGCTCGAAGTCGACGGTCCTCTTGCCCTGCCGGCGCTTGACTTCGCTTAGCGCCACTCCGCAGCTGGTCGCTAGGAATTCGCGGACGAATTTCTTCGCCTTGTGGTCATTCACTTGAGTACCCGGCGGGCGGGCGGATGTGCGAGATGAACTTCTCCGTCATGCGATAGATCCTTGACACCGCTTCGCCGGCGGAGAGGTCCTCTACTAACCCCTTGGCCTCCAACACATCGAGCTGGCCGATCAGGTTCTCGCCCTCGAAGTTTTCAAGATAGAGGACGAGCCGCGGCTTCGAGCTATCGAAGGTCACCCGAGGGTTGGGGAGTACAACGAACTCACGAATGAACTCGCCTCGTGGATCTGACAAGCCCTGCTGCAATTCCGACACGAGCTTGGGCATCGAATCCAACACCGCGTGTTCACCGGCCGTGATACCCGAGGGCAGGCTGGGCGGCGTCTGGACACTCAAGTTGATGTCGCGACCCGCCTGGACGACGGACGCTCCAGGTCCAGGCCGAGCGCTCTGCGTGTGTGTCGTGCTGTTCTGCGGCTGGGGCCAGAAGATCCTGTAGGCGAGTGTTCCGACCCCGCCGAGGATGAGAACACCGATTCCATCGAAGATCCAAGTCTTATTGTCTGAGAGCCATCCAACCACATCGGCCATCATGCCCCCTTTCCCGCGATCGGCGCCCCATTGTAACCCCGGGCACAACGACGAAGGCGAGGAGAGCCCGACTTCAGGTGAGTGAAAATCCTACGTAGTTGGCTCGACGGAGGCTGAGAACAAAGTGCCGGTGGCCCCGGCGTGCTCGTGGAATTGTGATCAGCCGGCCACCCTCCACTTCTCATGCCCCCACCGGATGAGCTCCCCTACACTCTCGGGGTGCATCTTTTCAGCTTCGGTGGCTGTCCCCCCGATGAACTCAAAAGACGCGGGTGTCAGGCGGCTACACCCCAAGCCTCGTCCGGCAGTCCGAATCCGTCTCGCCGCTTGGAGCGGAGTGTCCCTAATAGTTCGACTCGGGGCCCCGGCACCGCGCCATCCTCGCGGCTCGTGTTGCGCTCGAGCCGCTCCCGCACCTTGAATCCTCTTCCGCTCGCTCGGCCGGCTCAGGTTTCTCGGACGCATGGAGGACGGCGGGAAGCTGATCTGACGCGGCCCCGGCCGCGCCGCCGGGCGGATCACGTTCCGGGTTGCGCTGCCCTACGGGCTGGCGTATAGAAGAAGCACCAGTCAGCGCTTCTCCAGCCCGTGGCCACGACGCGCCGCCCGGCCCGTCGGGCTGCTTCGAGGAGGAATGCCATGATCGAGTTCGCCCGTGCCTTCTCCATGCTTCTCGCGGCCACCGTCGCGGTCGTGCCGGCCGCGGCCGCGCCGTTGTCCGATACCCCGTCCTGGAGCGCGGAGTCCGATTCTCCCGACTCCTGGCTGGGCTATTCGGTCGCCCCGGCGGGTGACGTGAACGGCGACGGCTACGGCGATGTCATCGTCGGCGGATTCCGCTTCCCCGGCGGCAGCAACGTCGGCCGTGCACTTGTCTATCACGGCTCCGCCGCGGGCCTGTCTGCGACCGCCGCATGGACCGCGGACGGTCCCGCGAGCTTCGGATACTCCGTCGCGGCCGCCGGCGACGTGAACGGCGACGGCTACGGCGACGTCATCGTCGGTGCGGACTACGCCAACTGCGCATACGTGTATTTCGGTTCCGCCGCGGGCCTCGCCGCAACGGTCGGCTGGCTCAAGTGCATCGATGGCACCACCTACTCGGCCTTCGGCGCCTCCGTGGCCGGGGCCGGGGACGTCAACGGCGACGGCTACGATGACATCCTCGTCGGCGCCCCGGGGTACGGCCCTCAAGTCCAGCACCGGGGGGCGGCCTTCCTGTACCGCGGGTCGGCGACCGGGCCGGGCCAAACTCCGGTCTGGAGCGTGGTGTCCGATCCGAACCAGGAGTACCTGGGCTTCTCGGTCTCCTCCGCCGGCGACGTCAACGGCGACGGCTACGCCGACGTCCTGGTCGGGTCGCCTTACTACCCCGGCTTCGGCGGGGAGTACCTGGGACGCGTGCAGGCATTTCATGGATCGCCCGCCGGGCTGTCGGCCACCCCGTCGTGGGTCGCCGCCGGCGAGCCGCACTCCCGCCTGGGGTACTCGGTCGCCGGCGCCGGCGACCTCGACGGCGACGGCTTCGCGGACATCGCCGTCGGCGTGCCCTCGGGAGGGCGCACGACGCTGGGACGCTACGCCTATTCAGGACAGGTCAATGTCTTCCGCGGCTCCCCGGGCGGTCTCCTGGACCAGGCCACCGTGCTCTACCCCGGGGTCCTCAAGCGGCTCAACGGCGAAGGCGGACCCGGCTTCGGGTGGTCGGTCGCGGGGGCGGGAGATGTCGACGGCGACGGCTTCGCCGACCTTCTCGTCGGCAGCCCGTCGCACACCGTGCGGCATCTTTCGGAAGTCGGGCGCGTGTCGCTGTTCATGGGATCGGCCGGCGGCGTGGCCCAGTCGCCTGCGTGGGTGTTCACTGGCCAGCAGGCCGGCGCGCGTCTCGGCTGGAGCGTCGCCGGGGCAGGAGACGTGAACGGGGACGGCCGAACCGACGTCCTCGTGGGCGAGCCGTTTTACGACGGCGGCGCGGTCGACGAAGGGCGCGCCCTGGTGTTCCAGGGTCCCTGAGGCTGCTGAGCCGGCGTTCGTGAGCCTCGGAATTCCGGATCGGGACCATCAACTTCACCTGCGCGATGGTCGAGCCGGGTTCGAGCCGCAGGGTCAGCCTTGGCGGGGTGGTGGGGTGAATCTTGCACATGGTGGTGCGCAGGTTGTGGAACTGGAGCGCGGGGCGGAGCGCGACAGGGGGGAGGTAGGGGCAGGGGGTCCGGGGGGGTCTGCCTTATCTACGCGGCGTGTCGGCGACGATGGCGGGTGTTGGTGTCGAGGACCGGCGTGGTCCAGTCTCTCTGATAGAGGTCCCGCCAGAGCCGCGGCATGCGAGCCCGGCGCGGGAACAGTCGCCGCGAGAGGACGCGCCGCCATGTCCACGGCTCGTCAGTCAGCCCGAGCCGCATCGCCGGGGTCGTGGGGTCGGGCCGCCGCTCCGAGCGGCCTTTGACGAAGTTGCGCCACACGGTGGCCAGGAACAGCCGCTCCATGATGGCGTTCAGCCGCCGGCCGAACGCGATGGTCTCGCGTTTGTGATCCGCCCGCGTGTGGTGCAGCAGGGCATGCAGCTGGTCGACCGCATGCAGGGCGTGGTCGCGGGCGAGTGCCGCGGGCGAGCGCGGCGAGCCCTTGGGCCCGCGCACCGGGTTGGGATGGACCTCGAGGGTGAGCCGCTGCGTCGCGGGATGACGCCGGACGGCGTCGAGGTACTGGGTCTTGCCGTCGCAGGCCACGGAGACCGGCTTGCCCTCTGGGGCGAGGGGAAGCAGCAGGTTCAGCCCGCGATGGAACGACCCGTAGTACCCGCCGCGGGGAGGCCGGGACGGGCGGGCACGACGCCGGGCCTCCTGATGCGCGGTGCGCTTCCCGGCCCGGGTATGGGGCGCGGGGTCCAACCCGAACACGAACCAGGAGTCGCGGCCGACGAGGGTCAGGACACCGAACGGCAGGTCCTGGGTGAACTCGAAGGTCTCGAAATGGTCGGCGGCGATGCCTTCCGCGAGCCGGCCGGCCAACTCCTCGAGGGCGAGAGTCTGCAGCAGCAGCGCATGGCGCCCGAGACGGGCGCCGAGTCTTGTGACGGTCGACGGAGCACAGCCGAGGGAGCGTGCGAGCTGGCGATGGGCGGAGCCGGCGACGAGTCCGGCGGCGACGGGCACGAGCAGCTCGGGCCGCTTGAGATAATAGGAGGTGGCGAAGGACTGGCGCGAGAAGACGCGGCGGCAGGAGCGACAGCGGAAGCGGGGAACCCTGGGACGTCGGTTCGTCTTGTAGTAGCCGTGGCGGAAGAAGCGGTAGCCGGGTTTCGAACAACGGTGCTGGGAGCACTGCGGCCAGGGGCAGAAACGCGGCAGGAAGTCTTGCAGCCGCTCGACGGGTGTGTTCGGCCAGGGGCCCACGACCCGGAGAAGGATGACGTTGCACCGGAATGACTTACGGACCGCCGACGTCTCTCCCGCGTCCGCCGGAGTCACACACCATCGGTGCCCCGTTCACCCCCGAACTCCACATCCTGCGCGCCACCATGAGCCCGGTTTTCTCCTCGAGCGCCTCCAGGAAGCGGTCGGATACGCGATCCCAGGTGAGTTCCCCCAAGACCCGGGCCCGTCCTGCCGCCCCCATCCGACGAGCGAGGTCGGGGTCGGCCAGCAGGCGGTGCAGGCGGTCCGCCAGAACCGGGACATCGTTCGGCGGGACCAGGAAGCCGGTCTGCCCATCGACGATCGCATCCGCCACGCCGCCCGAGTCGGCTCCAATCACCGGGATGCCGCAAGCGTTGGCCTCCAGGTACGTGATCCCGAATCCTTCGAAGTTGCTGTCGCCCTCGAGACTGCGGCTCGTCATGACGTAGACGTTGCTCGCGGAGTAAAGGCCGGGCAGCGCTTCGTCCGCGACAGGCCCGAGGAATCGGACCGCCTTGCTCACGCCGCAGGACTCGGCGAGGGCGCGCAGATGTTCCACGTAATGGCTCCCACCCGTGCCAGCCACAAGGTAGGTGGCGTCCGGGATTCGGCGGCGGACCTCGGCCAGAGCCCGGATGACCAGGTCGTGCCCTTTGCGGGGCACAATGCGCGCGAGGGTGAGCACGATGGGCCGATTGCCGAGGCCGAGCTCGCCGCGCAGGCGCTCCCCATCAACCGGTCTGAAGAGGTCCGGGTCGACGCCACACGGGAGCACCCGGACATGCCCGGGATCGACGCCGTACTCGAGGACGCGCTTTCTCGTGTAGTTGCTGACCGCCACCGTCACATCGGCGGACCCGAACACCCATCGCAGACCGATGCGCCGGCGGAGATGACCGCCCTTCTTGGTGACCTCCATTCCGTGCGCCACCACGGCGACCTTCCAGCCGGTGAGCGGCCGCAGGAGCAGGGGCACGCGCGCCACCTTGCAGTTGAGGCAGATGACGGCACGCGGCCGCCAGCGCTTCCACACCGCTCGGAGTGCGCCGAGGATGCGCAGGTCCTTGTAGTGTCTCCAGTCCCGGCCGGCGATCGGGTGCAGCGTGAAGCTGCCTCCGTAGTCCCCGGACGGGAGAGCGTAGTCGTCACGCGCGGCATACACCACCTTGAGGCCGCGCTCGTTGAGCTTCCTGGCCATCCAGTATCCCCACTGGGCGACACCGCCCGTGCGGGGCGGGATTTCCTCGCCCAGAATGAGGACGGCGGGTCGGGGAGCTGCGCCGGGTTCCGTAGTCAAGGTGCGTAAAGTATTGCACGCCCGCGGTATTCTCGCGCCCGCCACGTTGCGGCGAAGCCTGTCGAGCCCGAGCGGACCCTCGCCGAGCCTCCGGCCCGCGGGCGCTTTCTTGTGCGTGGTAACCCCGGCCCGGGGCCGGGCGTTGCAGCGCTCCGGAGTCGGCAGGATCCGCGAAGGATTCCGCCGGGCCGGGCACTCTGACGGTTGAAGGGCTCCTGGAGGCCCGGTCGCTGATAAAGGAGGTGCCTGATGAATGACGCCCGCGCCGGTCGTGCCGCGCCGTACATCGTCGCGCTGTTCGCGTTCCTCCTCCCGGCCCTCACAGAGGCGGCCGGCTCGACGACTTCGACCGATGTCCTTCCGCAGCCCGGGAACGCCGACGGTCTGCCCGCCTATCTGGCGGACCGGGGGCGCGGCATGTCCACGTCAATGTTCGGGACCTACGTTCGCAAGGGCGAATGGCTGGTCTATGCCTTCTACGAATACACGAGGACTTCGGGCTTCGAGTACGCGCCGGACGAGCTCGGATTCACGGGTGACGAGGAGTACGTCGGAACGCTCACGGATCGGGAGGCGCTCCTGTTCGTCTCGTACGGCGTCACCGAGCGGCTCGAGGTGGAGCTCGAGGGGGCCTTGCACGCGTCCGCCTCGCTCGACAAGGCTTCGGACGACGTCTCGGCCATGCCGGACCCCCTGGAGGAATCCGGGCTGGGGGACGTCGAGGGGCAGGTCCGCTGGCGGTGGGCCGAGGAGAACGAGCACCGTCCCGAGATGTTCAGTTACTTCGAAGTCGGCTTTCCGCTGCAGAGAGACAACGTCCTGCTCGGCACACAGGACTGGGAGTACTCGCTCGGGTTCGCGGCGATCAAGGGTCACACGTGGGGCACCATCACGGGCCGGATCTCGCTCGCATACTCCGAGAGCCAGATCGAGGTGGGTGAGTACGCCGTGGAGTACTTGAAGCGTCTCTCCCCGGCCTGGCGTTTCTTCGCCGCCATCGAGGGGGAGCAGACCGACGAGATTTCGCTCATCGTGGAAGGCCAGGCGCGGCTTGGCCGGCACGTCCTCTTGAAGCTGAACACCGGCTTGGGCCTGACCACGAAGGCTCCCGATGTGGCCCCGGAGATCGGCCTGCTCTTCTCGTTCTAGGCGTCCGCTTCGAGGCTTGCGGGATCTGTGCTTGAGCCCGTGGGCGCAGGAGCGGGGCAAGACCACCCCGCGTGGAATCCCGCCCGCGCGGCTGAGTGATAGGATGCACCCACGATGGCCGGGTTCCTGCTGTGGTGCATCCTCTTTATATTGTGCTGGCCGCTGGCCCTGCTGGCGCTGATTCTCTATCCGATCGTCTGGCTGCTCCTGCTGCCATTCCGCATCGTCGGGATCGCCGTGGGCGGGGTGCTCGAGTTCATCCGGGCGCTCGTGACCCTGCCGGCGCGCCTGCTCCGCGGGCCTGGCGCGTCCTGATCGGGACGCCGGCCGGCCGATCATGCCGGCCGCCCTTTACCTCGACGACCCCGCGGGCTTCGCGACCGCTTTCAGGTAGGTGTCGAACCACGCGACGTAGCGCGTCAGGCGGTCGCGCTGGTAGCTCGGCACCGTGAGGCCGTGGAACTGCCCGGGGTAGACGATCAGCTCGGTGGGGATGCCGAGGCTGCGCAGCGCCTGGTACATCTGCTCGACGCCGGCGACCGGCACATTGAAATCCTTCTCGCCGCAGAGAAAGAGTGTCGGGGTCTTGATGCGATCGGCGTTGAAGAACGGGTAGGAGACCTTGAGCCACAGCTCCTTGCTCTTCCACGGCGGTCCCAGTTCCATCTCGTATTGCCGGATGTACTGATCGACGCCGTACATCGTCGTCTGCAGCGAGCTGCTGGCGCCGCTCACCGCCGCCTTGAAGCGCGGGTCGGTCGCGATCGCGTAGTTGGTCAGGATGCCGCCGTAGCTCCAGCCGCCGATGCCGAGCCTGTCGGGATCGGCGTCGCCGCTTTTCACCAGGGCATCCATGCCGGCCAGCAGGTCGATCACCTCGAGGTGGCCCCAGTCGGCGTAGATCGCCTTCTGGAATGCCGCGCCGCGCCCGCTGCTGCCGCGGTAGTTGACCTGGAGGACGACGTAGCCGTTGGCGGCGAGAAACTCGCGACTGAAATCGAAGCTGTGGTCGTCCTGGCCGTTCGGGCCGCCGTGGATGTCGAGCACCGCCGGGCCGCGCTCTCCCTTGCGGCGGCCCGCGGGGCGCGTGACCAGCCCGTTGACCACCGTGCCGTCCCGGGCGGTGAAGGTCGCCTCCTCGGTCGTCGCGAGCTGCACGGTGGCGAGCCAGTCGTCGTTCTGCCGGCTGATCTTCTTCAGCGCGCCGCCCGCGAGGGCGTGGATCTCGCCGGGCGCGGCGGTCGTTCCCGAAACCACGGCCCAGCCGTCGGCCGCGCCGCCCGAGAGGCCGCTCACCACGCGGCGCCCGGTCGTGAGCGGCTCGACCTTGCCGCCCTCGATCGGCACCCGGCCGACGTACTGCGCGCGGTCGTCCTCGACCAGGAAGACCAGGCTCCTGCCGTCCGGCGGCCAGCGCACGTCGGAGACGGCGCGGTCGAGTGACCCGGTCAGCACCCGCGCGGCACCGCCGGCGGCCGGAACGATCGCGGCCTTGTTCTGCTCGTAAGCGTGGAACCGCGGCTCGTCGCCCTGCAGGTAGGCGATGAAGCGGCCGTCGGGCGACCACTGCGGCTGACCTTGGTCGGGTCCGGCGAACGTCGTCAGCGCCTTCGGTGTGGCGCCGGCGGCGGCATCGACGACGAAGATGTCGCTGTTGCCGTCGCGATCGGGGTCATCCCCGCGCCGGCTCACGAACGCGATGCGTGTTCCGTCCGGCGACCACGACGGCGCTTCGTCGTCGTATGGGCCGGAGGTGATCGCCTCGGCCTTGCGGGTCGCGATGTCGAAGAGGTAGAGGTGCGCGTACAACGTCTTCAGATAGCCGTCGCGATCCTCCTTGAAATGGTAGCGGGTGATGACCAGGGGAGGCGGTGTCTTGCGCTTCCAGCCCTCCTTCGTCTTCGGGTCGTCGTCGGCGTCCTTGTCCGGCCCCACGAGGACCAGCCGCCGGCTGTCGGGCGACCACTCGAAGCCCGAGACGCCGCCGGGCAGGTCGGTCAGCTTCTCCGCCTCGCCGCCGGCGCGGTTGAGAAGCCAGACCTGCGCGGTGGCCCCGGCCTCCTCCCAATCGTCATCGATCGCGCCGTCATCGCCCGCGTCGTCGGCGCGCGTCCGCAGAAATGCAAGGAAGCGGCCGTCCGGGCTCCACCGCGGCGTGCTCTCGCGGTCGGGGGACGAGGTCACGCGGACCTGCTCCGCCCCGTCCCAGCTGGTCATCCAGATATCGGTGTCGCGCTTGTCCTTGCCGACGTTGACGGTGCCCACCGTGCAGGCGACCCACCGGCCGTCGGGCGATCGCTGCGGGTCGCGGACGTCGCGGATCCTCCCGAGATCGTCGACGGTGACGGCGTGCTTTTCCAGCGCGGCGGCCGCCGCCGGTGCGGAGGCGGCATGGCCGGTGGACAGGAGGACGAGCATGCAGACGAGAGCGACGCCGATCGGGATTCGCGGCACGGGGACCTCCACGGTCTGGGTGTTGCTCAGGGCAGGGCCGGGACCGGCATTTCGAAGCGCGCATCGCTCAGGGGCGGGTTCACCTCGACCTTGTCCACCACCACGCGCAGACTCTGGGGCCGTCCGACGGCCTGGACCTCGACCCGGTGCGGGAAGAGCATCCCGCTGGTCTTCCTGTAGTCGCCGAAAGTGGTCTCGATCTGGACCGGTCCCTTGGGCGTCAGGCGTGTGGTGTCGGTCCGGAGCAGGTGCAGGTTCTTCACATCGATGTATTCGTGGCGCACCACACCGTTCTTGAGCGTGAGCTTGATCTTGTATGCATCGCGATCGCCGACGTTCTCGTGGCCAACGAGCTCCGCCTTGTGGCCCTTGGCCTTGTAGTCCACGAGCGGCCCCTCGATGTCGGCCTGCTCGACCATGTCGCCGACGACCTCGTCGGAGAGGGGCTGGATGCTCATGTCGCCTTCGAACGGGGCAACCTTCCAGCCGCGCCTGCCGTCGGAGGCGAACACGGCGGTGACACCCTGGACCTTGAACTCGAACCGGACCTTGCCGGGGCGCTTGAGCTCGCGGGTCACAAGTCCGTGCCGCCCGGCCCCCGTCGTCGCCTGCCCAGTCTGGCGCAGGGTCTGGATGGAGCGGATCTTCTTCACGCCGCCGCGGGCCGACACGTAGCGCCCGACGATGTCGTCCACCGTCGGCGACGACGCGGCGGGCGCGGCCGGCGTCACCGCGAGCAGGGCCACCGCGGCCAGCGACAGCAGGCCCTTGCCGAGCCGATCGAGGCTCGAGCTCATCCCGAAGCCTGCGATAGAGGCCGTCATGGCGTGTGCACCACCGGCGGCCGCGTGCCCACCGTGGTCGAGGGCCAGCTGTTCACGCCATAACCCCATCCGCCCCAGTAGACGGGCTGGCTCCAGGTGGCTTCCTCCGCCGCCCGTCGCGCCTCGTCCGCGGCCTGCTTGGCCACTGCCGCGGCGCGGTTGTCCGCCAGCATCTTCGCG
>Ga0184615_10002013_pt1 | contig 10960 bp, 9 predicted proteins | sample PLM4_65_coex_FD_133134 | JGI IMG/M metagenome (GOLD analysis project Ga0184615, IMG submission 133134) | Groundwater sediment microbial communities from an aquifer in East River, Colorado, USA - PLM4_65_coex | ecosystem: Environmental > Terrestrial > Soil > Riparian zone | place: USA: East... | reverse complement strand
TGCTCGGCTTCGCACGCCACCGACCCGAGGCGCCGGTGCCCGAGCGGCACCACTTCGAGAACCCGCTCACGATGCGCGTCGCGATCACGTTCGCGACGATCTACGCGTCGGTGATCCTGCTGCTCGCCGCCGCGCGGCAGACGCTCGGCGAGGTGGGGATTTTCGGTGTCTCCGCGGCCGCGGCGCTCGTGGGCGCCGACGCACCGAGCCTCTCGCTCGCGCGGCTCGCGCAGGATGGCGTGCTCTCGATGGAGACGGCGACGCTCGCGGTGGTCGTGGTCGCGATCTTCACCACGATCGGGAAGGTCGGCATCCTGCTCGTCGTTGGCCGCAGCCCGTTCGCGCGCCGCGTGGCGGCGACACTGATGACGGTCGCGGCGACGGGCGCTGCCGCGCTGCTGCTCCTGCACCGCGCCAGCTGAAGCGCGTCCCGCGCTCAGCGCTGCAGCGAGCTGCGCGCCCTCTCGGCGAACGCCTGCGCCGCCCTCTCGTCCTCGATCAGGTTGGGGACACGCATCGGAACCTCGACACCGCGCCGGCACGCCGGCCGCTCTTTCATTGCGTCGAGCCAGCGACGGAGGTGCTCGAGGCCGTCGATCGATACGCCAGACCACTTGTAGGTGCGCACCCAGCACCAGTTCGCGATGTCGGCGATCGAGAAATCGTCTCCGAGCCATTCGCTCTCGCCGAGCCGCCCGTCGAGCACCTCGAACAGCCGGCGTGACTCGTTCTGATAGCGGTCGATCGCGGGCTGAAGCTTCTCCGGGAAGTACCGGAAGAAGACATTGGCCTGGCCCATCATCGGGCCGATCCCGCCCATCTGGAACATCAGCCACGACATCACTCGCGCGCGCGGCGCCGCGTCGGTCGGCAGCAGGCGGCCGACTTTCTCGGCGAGGTGGATCATGATCGCGCCGGACTCGAAGACGGCGAGCGGGGTTTCGAAGTCGCGGTCGACGATCGCGGGGATCCGCCCGTTCGGGTTGATCGCCAGGAACCACGGCTCCTTCTGCACGTTCTTGGACAGGTCGAGCGCGTGCGTCTCGTAGGGGAGGGCGAGCTCCTCCAGCGTGACGGAGGCCTTGTAACCGTTCGGTGTCGGTGCGGTGTAGAGATCGATCATGCGCGCAGGCCCGCGAGGCAGCCCGCGCGCTCGAGCACGGCGTCGAGCGCGCGCGTGTCGCGCAGCCGCGCGTACTTCTCGCGCAGGGCCTGGAGTGACTTGGCATGGTACTTTTGGGGCTTCTGGCTCCACTCCTTGCCGTCGAGCACCACGCTGAACTCCTCGCGGCCCGCGCTGATCGCGGCGGCATTGGCCAGCGTCCACGGCATGAAGAGCCGTCCGACCTGCCGCTCGAGCAGCGGCAGCAGCGTCGGCTCGAGGCTCGACCAGGTCTCGAACTCGCCCTCGGCGCGCGGCCAGAGCATGCGCTGCACCCAGTCGAGAACGTTCGGCGCGCGGCCTTCGATGAGCGCCCCGGGTGTCGGGTCCGTCCACGCCTCATACAGCTGGCCCCAGAGACCGAAGTCGCCGAACGCGGGCCGCGCGCCGAACAGGTACGGACGCGTGGCGAGGTGCGCGTCGAGAAGGGCGAGCGCTTCGCAGAACGAGCTCTCGATCTGGGGCGCCGTCTTTTCGTTCGAGCCCACGAACCAGACGCGGCCCACCATCCGCTCGCGGATCTGCGCGGTCATGCCCGCGTGCTGCTGTTCGCTCGCGGCCGGCATCGACCCGCGGGCAAGCCGCCCGGCGCAAGCGAGCTGATCCACCTCGCGCGCCCAGCGGTAGTGGAACATCCACTTGTTGCCCCACTCGTCGCCGAACTCCTCGAGCAGCGCCGAGACGAACGCGGCGACCGGATCGGGCGGGTGGATTCCCGGCTCGGGATGCGCGGCGTCGATGCGCTCGATGATCGGCGTCGAGTCTTGAATGCCCTCGCCGTCGGGCGTCACGACGAGCGGGACGATCGGGATCTTCGCGTACTTCTGGTACTCGGCCTGGGTCTCGGCGTTGCGAGGGACCCAGCGGTGCGGGATCCCTTTGTACCGAAAGTACGAGCGCACCTTGACGGAGTAGGGGGACAGCTCGGCGCCGAAGATGCGGTACGGATTCGCCATGGGACTGCTCTCCTCTGCGGGGCACCCGGGCCCTGACGGTGCCGTCATTCTGGCAGCATTATATTGACATATAATGTGCCATATTGAACATTGCCCACGAGGAGATGCCCGTGAATTCGACCGTGCTCGCGATCTGGGCGGCCGCGCTGCTGCTCTACGGGGCGTTCTGGCTCTGGTATGTGGGCATCCCGCGTCCGCTCAGCGCAGCCGAGATCGACGCGCACATGGCCATCGTCACTCGCTCGAAGCTCGTGGCCACACCCGAGCAGCTCGCGACCGTGCGCGCATTCCTCGAAGCGGACGACGGGGGCGAGTTCTTCATGCTCAACCTGGTGCGCCTGCACGGCGGAATGGTGAGCGCCCCGGGCGCCGCCGAGCCGCGCAATCCGCGCGAGGTTCTCGACGGCTACACGGGGCACTTCATGCCCGCGCTCTTCCGGCGCGCCGGGCATCCTGCGTTCTTTGGTCGTGCGGCTGCCGGCTACGTCGAGCAGTGGGGCGTCGAGCCCGATCCGGGCTGGAGCTTCGGCGCCGCGATCCGCTACCGCAGCCGGCGCGACATGATCGAGCTCGTGACCGACCCTCGCTTCGCGGACGCGCATGCCTTCAAGTCGGCCGCGATCGCGACGACGCTCGCATTCCCGACGACGCCGGGCTTCGTCGTGGTCGGTCCCAAGATTTGGGTCGGCCTCGTTCTCGCGCTCGCAGCAGCACTCCTGCAGATCGGTGTTGGCGCGTTTCGCAGCTAGAGCCGGCGGATTGCGCCGCGCTGCCGTGACGCGCTGTCATGTCGCGGCGATCGCGCTCGGCCTGGCCGCTGCGCTGCTCGCGGGCTCGGCAAGCGCGGCGACGTCTCGGCGGCCGAACATCGTGCTGATCCTCGCGGACGACGTGGGCTACACGGACTTCGGCGCCTACGGGAGCGAGATCGCGACGCCGAACATCGACGCGCTCGCCGCGCGCGGCGTGACGTTCTCGAACTTCCACACCTCGCCGATGTGCGCACCTTCGCGCGCGATGCTGATGACCGGCGCGGACAGCCACGAGGCGGGCGTCGGCAACCTGCCGGAGTTCGTCCCGCTCGCGCATCGCGGGCGTCCCGGATACCTCGGCGAGCTCGACGACGGCGTCGTCACGATCGCGAGCCGCTTGCAAGCCGCCGGCTACCACACCTACATGGCCGGCAAGTGGCACCTCGGGATCACGAAGGAGTCACTGCCGAACCGCCGCGGCTTCGAGCGCTCGTTCGCGCTCGAGGCGTCGGGCGCGGACAACTGGGAGAGGAAGCCGTACCTGCCGATCTACGACGAGGCGCCGTGGTTCGAGGACGGAGAGCGCACCGATCTTCCGGAGGACTTCTACTCGTCCGAGTTCCTCGTCGACAAGTCCATCGAGTACATCGACAGCCAGCGTGACGACGGCCGGCCATTCTTCGCCTACGTCGCCTTCCAGGCGATCCATATCCCGGTGCAGGCGCCGCGCGAATTCGTGCGCAAGTACGACGGCGTGTACGACGCCGGCTGGGACGTCCAGCGCGCTGCGCGTCACCGCGGCGCGATCGAGCACGGGCTGATCGCGGCCGCGGCCCCGATCGGACCCATGCCACCCGGGCTCGCCGATTGGAACGCGCTCTCGGCGGACGAGAAACGGCTGCGCGCCAAGAGCATGGCGGTAAACGCCGGCATGCTCGAAGCGATGGACCATCACCTCGGGCGCCTGATCGCGCACCTGCGCGCGGCGGGCGTCTACGACGACACGCTGTTCATCGTGCTCTCCGACAACGGCCCCGAGCCCAATGCTCCGACCACCATGCCGGGCTTCGCGCGCTGGCTCAGCCATGTCGGCTACTCGCAGGACGTCGAGCAGCTGGGCGAGCGCGGCACCTACGCATTCATCGGCCCGGAGTTCGCGAGCGCCGCAGCCGCGCCCTTCGCCTTCTTCAAGCTCTATGCGGGCGAGGGCGGCGTGCGCGTGCCGTTGATCGTGGCTGGCCCCGACGTTCGCGCCGGCGCGACGACGAACGCGTTCGCCTACATCACCGATGTCGCCGCCACGATTCTCGAGATTGCAGGCGCTGCCGCGGGTGCCGAGCATGAAGGACGGCCCGTGCTTCCGGTGACCGGCCGGAGCCTCGCGCCTCTGCTGAGCGGCAGCGCCGCGACGATCTACCCGGACGACGCGCCGGTCGCACTCGAGGCCGCCGGCAACGCGGCGTTGTACAAGGGCGACCTGAAGCTCGTGCGCAACCTCGCCCCGCACGGCGACGGCGCCTGGCATCTGTACGACGTAGCCGCGGATCCGGGCGAGACTCGCGACCTGGCGCCGAGTCACCCGCAGGAGTTCGGCGAGCTGATGACGGACTACCGCGCGTACGCGCGCCGGGTCGGCGTGCTCGAGGTGCCGGACGGCTACGAGCCGATGAAGCAGATCGGTATCAACTGGTTGCACGACCTTGCACTGCGTTGGGCGCCCTCAGCGATCGCCGCCACGATCGTGTTCATCGGCGCGATCGGCTGGCTCGTGCGTCGAGCGCGCCGCCGCCGGCGCGGGGTGCGCTCCGCGGGGGATCAGCCCGGCCAGTAGATGTACTCGTCGTCCGCCGTGCCGGGTTCCTCCAGCGTCTTGTCGATCAAGACGGGCACCTGCCCCGCGCCGCCATAGAGCGGCTCGCTCTGCTCGGAATTGTGCGCGTTCAAGAGGGCGCGCAGCTCCGCCACCTTGTCGGGACGCTGATCCGCCAGGTTCACCTTTTCGGTCGGATCCGCGTTCAGGTCATACAGCCACGCCTTCGCGGGTCGGTCCGAGACCTGCAGCTTCCAGCCGTGCGCGCGAACGGCCTGGTAGTAACCGGAGCGCCAGAACAGCGCGTCATGAGGTTCGCCGGCCTTCCCGCTCCCGTCGACGAACGGCAGCAGGTTCACGCCGTCGATCTCGCGGTCCGAAGGCAAGGGCGCGCCGGCCGCTCCGGCGATCGTAGGCAGAATGTCGATGTGCGCGACCGCTGACGCGTTGCGCGAGCCCGGCGCGATCCGCGCGGGCCACTTCACGAAGAACGGAGCGCGGATGCCGCCTTCGAAAAAGGTGAGCTTCCAGCCGCGATAGGGCTGATTCACCTCGGGCAGGCCGATGTAGCCCGCGCCGCCGTTGTCGCTCGTGAAGATCACGATCGTGTTCTGCTCGAGCCCGTTCTCCTGGAGCGCGCGCAGAACCCGGCCGACGCTGCGGTCCAGCGCGCGGACCATCGCCGCGTAGACGCGCAGGCGATGATCTTTGATTTCGGACAGCGCGTCGTAATCCGACTTCGTCGCCTGGAGCGGCGAGTGGACGCCCCAGTGCGCGAGATACAGGAAGAACGGCCGATTTCGATTCGCCTCGATCGCCTTGACCGCTTCGTCGGTGTAGAAGTCCGTGAGATAGCCCTTCGGCGCGAACAACTCACCGCCGTTGTACGACGTCGCGTATTGCATTCGCGCCCAGAGGAACTGATCGATGGGGTCGAACGGGACCTTCGCGTTCTCGACCTGCGGATCGTCTTCGGGCAGATAGAGCCCGCTCTCCATCATCACCGTCTCGTCGAAGCCCTGGGCAAGCGGAGCGAAAGCCGCGGCGTTCCCGAGATGCCACTTGCCGATGTGGATGCTGTGATAGCCGACCGGCCGGAGCAGTTCGGCGATCGTGATCTCGGAGCCGGGCAGGCCTTGATCCGCGAAATCCGGGCTCTTGTCGGCGACGGCCTGATCGACCAGAAGCTCGTGTGGCCGGGTGCCATCGTTGTAGAACAGGTCCAGGATGCGGCTCATGCCCCTCGACGTCGGTGTGAACTCGAAGCCGACGCGCGTCGGGTAGCGCCCCGTCAAGATCGCCGCGCGCGACGGCGCGCAGGTCGCGTTTCCGGCGTAGCCGGCGTCGAACGTGACGCCTTCGCGCGCGAGCGAGTCGATTTGCGCGGTCGGAACGCGGCCGCCGGCGACTCCGCCGCCGAAGAAGCTGATGTCGTTCCAGCCCAGATCGTCTGCGAGGATCACGACGACGTTGGGCGGGCGCTGATCGACGGGGACCGCGGCGGTCTCCGGTCCTCGCTCCCAGACGATCTCCCGGTTCGGCGCGACCTTCGTCGCGTTCCGAGCGACCGTCGCGACGAGATAGAGGATCGCCTGTTTGCGAAAAGCGAAACCCGTTCCTGCGAGCGCCAGGACGACGACGAGTGCTCCGATCGCGTACTTCCGCCAGCGCATGGCTTCTGGACCTCGTGTTTCCATTATGGCATTTACGCTGCCATAATAGGCGTCGAGGAGGAGCCATGTCCATCTATCCGACCGCAGAACAGTTTCAGACCCTGCTCGCGGGCCCGCCAGACCAGCCCGTGGTGATGGTGAACCTGCTGCGCTTCAAGCCGCAGGCGGACGCGCCCGACGCGGGGCTCTCGGGTGCCGAGGCCTATCGGCGCTATGGGGACGAGATGCGCAAGCTCGTCGAGTCACACGGCGGGCGGATCCTCTGGTCGGGCCGGGTCGACTCGATGGTGATCGCCGACGCGGATCCTGGCTATCACGCGGTCGCGCTCGTCGAGTATCCGTCGCGCCGGAAGTTCGTCGAGATCGCGCAGAGCGCCGAGGTCGCCGCGATCGGCGTGCACCGCAGCGCAGGTCTCGAGAGCCAGTGGCTGATCGCGACGACGCAAGGAGCGATCTGACATGAAGACGCTTCGCACCCCCGATTCGCGCTTCGCCAATCTGCCCGGCTATCCGTTCGCGCCCCACTACGTCGAGATTCCCGACGGCGAGGGCGGCCAGCTTCGCGTCCACTACGTCGACGAGGGACCGCGCGAGGCCGCGCCTGTCGTGCTCTTCCATGGCGAGCCGACCTGGTCGTATCTCTACCGGAAGATGATCCCGGGCCTCGTGGCCCGCGGTCATCGCGTGCTCGCGCCCGATCTGGTGGGGTTCGGCCGGAGCGACAAGCCGACCCGCGGGTCCGACTACACATTTCCGCGTCATGTCGGCTGGATGCGCGCGTGGGTCCAGGCGCTCGACGTGCGCGACGCGATCTTCTTCGGGCAGGACTGGGGCAGCCTGATCGGCCTCACCGTGGTCGCGCTCGAGGAGGCGCGCTTCGCCGCCGCCGTGCTGGCGAACGGCGCGCTGCCCGACCCGGCGCATCTGGAGCGCATGGCGTCGGCGCAGCAGAGATCGCCCGACCCGACTGCTTTCGCGCGCTGGCAGTCGTATGCGGCATCCGCGACCGAGCTCAAATGCGGCGACATCGTCGCGGACGGAATTCCCGTGCTCGCTGGACCCTGGAAGACCGGTCTCTCGCCCGCCGAGCGCGCAGCCTACGACGCGCCCTTTCCCGACGCCACGTATCAGGCCGGCGCGCTCGTCTTCCCGTCGTTGGTCCAGCCCGAGAAGCTCGGCGCCGAGGGCGTGGCGCTGTTCAACTCGAGCTGGCGGGTACTGGAGCGCTGGCAGAAGCCGTTCTTCACCGCCTACGGCAAGGCCGATCCGGTCCTCGGCTTCTTCGACGTCGTCTTCCAGGAACACGTCCCGGGCGCGAAGGGCCGCAAGCACCGCGAGTTCCCCGAAGGCACGCACTTCATCCAGGAGCTGGAGGCACCCGCGCTCGTCGAGGTGATCGATGAGGCCGCGCGCGCGTCCTGAAAGCTCGATGATGAAGACAGCGCTGCTCGTCCTCGCGCTCGCGAGCCTCGCACCGTTCGGCGCGCGCGCGGCGGAGCGCGTGTCCGACTCCGTCGCGGATGCGCCCTTCAAGCAGGGCGACGTGCTCGGCTTCGAGGACGTCGAGAAGCTGCGCGGCTTCCTGCCGACCGAGTTCTGGGAGAACCGCGAGTTCTTCCTGTACGAGGGGATGAAGCTCGAGATCGGCCCGACGCAACGCGACTACAGCGAAGCGAGCGCCTACACGGCGGCCACGCAGAGGTACCAGAAGGACGCGAAGCTCGGCCGCGACGGCGCGCTGGCTGGATTCGTGGCCGGGCGCCCGTTCCCCACGGAGTCGATCGACTGCAAGACCGATCCCGAGGCGGGTCTCAAGATCATCTGGAACTTCAACAAGTCCTGGGGCGGGAGCGGCTGGAAGACGAACTTCTTCTACAGCTACTGGGATCGCGGCGAGCAGCTTCCGCTCTTCTACAGGGGCACCTCGGAAGGGGTGGCTCTCTCCCAGCGCGTCGAGCCGCAGTACACCGAATCGCGTGGCGACGTCTTCGAGAAGGAGAAGCGACTGTCTGCCGGCGGCGTGCACATCGACGAGCCATTCGATGCCCGCGGGATCATGACGCTCTCCTACCGCTACAAATTGTCCGACGGTCCGCTCGACCAGGCTCGCAACGACGATCTCTGGGTCTACGTTCCCGACTTGCGCCGCGTGCGCCGGATCTCGCAGGCGCAGCGAACGGATTCGATCCAGGGCACCGATTTCACGATGGACGACCTGCGCAGCTTCTCGGGAATTCCACCGCAATACGAGTGGACCTGTCTGGAGGAACGGCGCTTGATCCATCCGATCAATGCGACGAAGCTCGGCTACCCGTACCGGGACGACTACAACTACGGACCGTACGGCTTCTCCTATGCGAACGACCGCTGGGAGCTGCGCGACGCGTTCCTGGTCCGCTTCAAGCCCAAGAACGAGGATCACCCGTACAGCCGCAAGGACATCTGGATCGACAAGCAAACGTATCAGCCGCTGTACAGCTTCGCGTACGACCGCAAGAAGGAGCTCTGGAAGATCATCTGGCACAATTTCCGCTGGACCGAAGACTGGCGCGCGCAGACTCCGGAGCAGACCGACCCGCTCTTCCCCAACGGTGTATGGAGCCCGCCATGGGAAGGGATCGAGGACGTGCGCAGCCTGCGCCTGGCGTCGCAGATCATCGTGAACATCCAGAGCGGAACCGGAAACCGCATCGAAGTCTGGAACAACCAGGGCGGTCCGCCCCCGAGCAAGGGCGACATTCGCCGCCTGGTCGACATCGGCCGGCTGAACAAGGGGCGCTGAGCGCTCGCTAGCGCTCGGGTCGCGTGGGCGCGAGCTGCCTCGGGATCTCCTGCTCGATGCGCCAGATCCGATCCTGACCCCAAGTGGAGTAGAGCGGCTCACCGTCGGCGCTGCGCAGACAGAAGCTCGGCACGCCCCAAAGTCCGAGCGCGAAGAGCGCGCGCCGGTTCTCCTCGAGCTCGGCGCGCCAGCTGTCGCCGTCGAGGTGTTCACGGGCCTCGTCCCAGGAGAGACCCGCGCGCTCGACGACGGTGCGCAGGCCCGCAGCGCTGCCGGTGTCGACGCCTTCGGCGAAGGCGGCGCGCGCGAACGAGAGCAGGAGCTCTGCTCCGCGCTCGTGCTTCCGCGCCCACGGATAGAGCGAGAACGCGCGCTCGACGGGGCGGCCCACCGGATCGCAGACGCGGCCGAACGGAACCCCGGCGTCCTCCGCCTCGCGCTTGGTGTCGAGCGTGATGTAGAGCTGCTTCGCGCGCGGCACGGGCAAGCCGCGCATCACCATCGGCAAGACCGGCCGCAGCACGAGCTCGACGGGATAGCGGCGCGCGAGCTCGTAGACCCGCTCCATGGCGATGTAGGTGTACGGGCTGCGGAGCGATGGGTAGAACTCGAGTGCGATGGGTTTGCTCGACGTAGAAGCGGGTCCGCCGCTTGCGATCGGGCGCGGCGCGATCGCCAAAGCGTGCACTCCCGATCGCAGCGCGCCGAGTGACTGCAAGCGCCGCTCGAGATGCGAAAGGCGATCGACGCCCCAGTACCACTCGCCGCCGTAGTAGAACATCGCGCCGAGGTAGTGACCTAGCTGCTCGCGCAGGCGGCTCCCGGCGGCGATCTGTGCTTGCACGTCCGCGTCGTCGGTGGAGCCGAGCTCATCCGCGATCTCGTCGAGCACGCGGACGTCGCCGCTCCACAACGCAGCGCCGACGCGCGCCGCGGCGCCCGTGAATGCTCGAGAGGAAACGGCTCGTGCCAGAATCGACGCTGTACGCGCGGCCAAGCCCGGATCAGGCGCGGCGGCGCTCGCCGGGAACGCGATGCCGTAGCCGGGCGCGACGTCGGCGGCGTCGCGCCGCGAGAATGCTTCGAGCCTCGCGCGCTCGGGCGCGGCCGAGTCGGGCGGCGGTCCCACGAGATGGGGCACGAGCTCCACGTCGTAGCGCTCGACGAGTAGGCCGAGCAGCTGCGCCGCGAGCTGGCTGTAGGGATCGTCGACCTGGTGGAAGTAGTGGATCCGGTGCGGCTCGCCGCGCAGCTTGCGCCGGTTTTCCGCCAGCCAGCGCCGGACGTCGCGCGTGCGCGAGCTGGTCAGCGTTTGCGCGAGAAGCGGCATGATCCGGCGGACGATCCGGGCGGCCATGGTTTGCATCGTGGCATATCACCTGCCAAAATGTAAACGATGGATCCGTCGCTCCCCCGCTACCGGCTCTTCTCGTGGGAGCACAGCTACTTCTCGGGCAAGGTCCGTGCGTACCTCCGCTACAAGGCCCACGCCGGCGCACTCGCGTACGAGGACATCCTGGCGACGCCGGAGCTGATCTGGGGTCTGTTGGTCCCGGCGACGCAGACGAACGTCGTCCCGCAGCTGCTCGCGCCCGACGGCACATGGGTGCAAGACTCGAGCGAGATCATCGACTTCTGCGAGCGCGCGCATCCCGCGCCGGCGGTGATTCCGCCCGCGGATCTCGCGCCGGCGCAGCGCCTCGCGTGTCATCTGATCGAGCTGCTCGCCGACGAGTGGATGGTCGTTTGGGCGTTCTTCGAGCGCTGGCAGTACGGCCGCGATTCCGTGCAGCCGAATCACACGGCGTTCAACGAGCAGCAGTGG
>Ga0184615_10002009_pt1 | contig 10969 bp, 7 predicted proteins | sample PLM4_65_coex_FD_133134 | JGI IMG/M metagenome (GOLD analysis project Ga0184615, IMG submission 133134) | Groundwater sediment microbial communities from an aquifer in East River, Colorado, USA - PLM4_65_coex | ecosystem: Environmental > Terrestrial > Soil > Riparian zone | place: USA: East... | reverse complement strand
CACCATGCTGGCGACCGGCACCGACGCGGTGGCGGGAAACCAGGATGCCGGGAAGATCCGCTACGCCGACGACATGGTGTCGATGCCGCTGCAATGCGGCACGCAATGGGACGCGCTCGGCCACATTTTCTACGGCGACAAGATGTGGAACGGCTACGATGCGCGGCTGGTGGATTCCACCGGCGCCAAGAAGAACGGCATCCACAAGACGCGCGACCGCATGATCGGGCGCGGCGTGCTGCTCGACATGCCGCGCTATCTCGGCGGCGACTACCTCGAGGACGGCTTTGGCGTGGGCAACGCCGAGCTCGACGCCTGCGCAAAGGCGCAGGGCGTGGAGGTGCGGCGCGGCGATTTCGTGATCGTGCGCACCGGCCAGATGGAGCACTGCCTCGCGCAGGGCGACTGGGGGGCGTACGCGGCGGGGGACGCGCCGGGGCTGCGCTTCGAGACCTGCGAGTGGATCCACAAGAAGGAAATCGCCGCGATCTGCTTCGACACCTGGGGCTGCGAGGTGCGACCGAACGAGAGCGCGGTTGCGTTCCAGCCCTGGCACTGGATCATCATTCCGATGGTGGGGATCACCATGGGCGAGATCTTCTATCTCAAGGACCTCGCCGACGACTGCGCGCGGGACCGCGTCTATGAGTTCCTGTTCTGCGGCCCGCCGCTTCCGATCACTGGCGCCGTCGGGTCTCCAATTAACCCCATGGCCATCAAGTGACCGGTCATCCGGTAAAGGCGTGAGTCGTGATTCGTGGGCCGTGATTCGAGCCCCCCTCACCCAGCGCCCGCGGAGGGCGGAGCAGGATTTCCGCGCCTGTGGCGTGGATGCGACCCCGCAGCGGGATGCAGCACCGCAATGGGCCGCGTTCTTGCGTGTGCCTACACGGTCGCATCCCCGGAAACCGGGGCCCCTGCTCCACGTTTCGGCGCACCTCTCCCCCAGACTCGGGGGAGAGGGAAACGAATAACAAGTCGAATCACCAATCACGATTCACGAATCACGCATTTCGAGGAAAGCGAATGGCGACTCCGGGCAAGAAAGTCATCATCACCTGCGCCGTCACCGGCTCGATCCACACGCCGACGATGACGCCGCATCTGCCGATCACGCCGAAGCAGGTCGCGGACGAGTCGATCGCCGCGGCGAAGGCGGGCGCGGCGATCATCCACCTGCATGCGCGCGACCCCAAGGACGGGCGGCCGACGCCGGATCCGAAGGTGTTCATGGAGTTCCTGCCGGCGATCAAGCACAACACCGATGCCGTGATCAACATCACCACCGGCGGCGGCCATAACATGACGGTGCAGGACCGCCTCGCCGCGCCGCTGCTGTGCAAGCCCGAGATGTGCTCGTTCAACATGGGATCGATGAATTTCGGGCTCTACCCCAACCTCGACAAGTACAAGCAGTTCAAGTACGAGTGGGAGCCGCAGTACCTCGAAAACAGCCGTGATTTCATCTTCCGCAACACCTTCAAGGACATGGAGTACATCCTCAAGCACCTGGGCGAGGGTTGCGGCACGAAATTCGAGTTCGAGTGCTACGACGTCGGGCACCTCTACAACCTGGCGCACCTGCTCGAGAGGAAGCTCGTGAAGCCGCCGCTCTTCGTGCAGACCATATTCGGCATCCTGGGCGGCATCGGCCCCGATCCCGACAACCTCATGCACATGCGCGCGACCGCGAACAAGCTCTTCGGTGACGATTACGAATGGTCGGTGCTCGCCGCCGGCCGCCACCAGATGGCGCTGACGACCATGGCGGGCGTGTGCGGCGGCAACGTGCGGGTGGGGCTCGAGGACAGCATCTACGTCGGCAAGGGCAAGCTCGCGACCAGCAACGCCGAGCAGGTGGCGAAGATCCGGCGCATCCTCGAGGAGCTTTCGCTCGAGATCGCCACGCCCGCGGAGGCGCGCCAGCGGCTGGCGCTGAAGGGGATGGAGAAGGTCGAATTTTGAATGATGAATGATGAATGATGAATGAGGAATGAGTGACGAAGTGACGGGAGCCTTTTGTCGAAACACGATTCACGATTCACGCACTTGGCATCCAGTGAGCGAAGAACTACCCAAAGAGAGGAACGTCCTCGGCGGGCCGCTGCTCGCGTGCAGCTACGACCCGGTCACCGGCTATTTCCGCGACGGCTGCTGCGCCACGCGTGGCGAGGAAGAGGTCTTCCACCTGGTGTGCGTCAGGGTCACGGTGGAATTCCTCGAATTCTCGCGCAATCGCGGCAACGACCTCACCACGCCGCGCCCCGAAATGCGCTTCCGCGGGTTGAAGCCCGGCGACCGCTGGTGCCTGCACGTGCTGCGCTGGATCGAGGCCTGGGAAGCGGGCCAGGCGCCGCGCGTCGTACTCGAGGCGACCCACGAGCGGGTGCTCAAGTTCGCGCCGCTCTCGGCGCTGAAGCGCCACGCACTAGACCTCCACTGAGGAGAAGGATGAAGGCGGAAGGATGAAGGATGACCTGGTTTCAGCTCCCGCACTGCGGGGGTCATCCCTCATCCCTCATCCCTCATTCAGGCTTGATCCCCGCCGCCTTGATGATCTTGGCCCATTTGGGGATCTCGCGCCGCAGCGCCTGCGCGAACTCGTCGGGACTGTTGCCGAGCGGTTCGGTCCCGGACTTGAGCAGGACGTTGCGGACGTCCGGCGTGCGCAGGCTCTCGAGCAGGGTCGCATGGATGCGGCCGATGACCGCCGGCGGAGTTGCGGCGGGCGCGAGCAGCCCTACCCACGATGTGAGTTCATAGCCGGGAACACCCGCTTCCGCGATGGTGGGGACCTCCGGCAGTCCCGAGAAGCGCCGGGCCGTGGTCACCCCGAGCACCCGCAGCCGGTTCGCCTGCACCAGCGCGAGCGACGCGGGGGCGGGCGCGAACGTCATGTGCGCGTGGCCGCCGACGGTGTCGGCCACGGCGGGGGCCGCCCCTTTGTAAGGCACATGAGTGATGTCGACGCCGGCGAGGCTCGTGAACTGCACGAGCGAAAGATGGTTCGAGGTCCCGGTTCCCGCGGACGCGGAGATCAGCTGGCCGGGCCGCGCCCGGGCAAGCGCCAGCAGCTCCTTCACCGAGCGCGCCGGCAGCGAGGGGTGCACGACCAGCAGGTTGGGCGCCGTCGTGGCCTGGCTTATCGGTGCGAAATCCTTCAGCACGTCATAGCCCAGCTTCGCGTACAGATTGGGCCCGATGGTGAGCGAAGTCGTACCAATGAGCAGCGTGTAGCCATCGGGCGCGGCGCGCGCGACCGATTCCGCGCCGATGTTGCCGCCGGCGCCGGCCCGGTTGAGCACCACGACGGGCTGCTTCCAGAGCTCGCTCATGCGGCTCGCCAGCGCGCGCGCAACGGGGTCGGTCGCGCCCCCCGCGGGGAACGGCACGACCAGCGTCACCGTTTTCTCGGGATAGCCTTGAGCACCGGCAGGGGTCGCGATTGCCACCGCGAAGAGACCAATGAAAAGCGGTCTCATGTCAGTCGATCCTCGCGCCGGAACGCCGGATCACCTCACCCCACTTGGCGTGCTCGCTGCGGATGAACGCGCCAAATTGCTCCGGCGTGCTGCTGACCGGCTCGGAGCCGATCGCGGTGGCCCTTTCACGGAACGTCGGCGCTGCAACGGCTTTGACGAGCTCGGCGTTCAACCGCGCCACGATCGGCTTCGGCAGCCCGACCGGCGCGACGATCCCGGTCCAGGTCGTGGCTTCGTAACCAGGCACGCCCGCCTCCGCGACGGTCGGAACGTCCGGCAGCGCCGGCGTGCGTTTGGCGCTGGTTACCGCCAGCGCGCGCACCCGGCCCGCTTTCGCGAACGGGGTGATCGAGTTCGTGCTCTCCAGCATGAGCTGCACCTGCCCCGCGATGAGATCGTTGATGCCGGCCGCCCCGCCCTTGTAGGGGACGTGGACAATCTGCGTGCCCGTCATGAACTTGAAGAGTTCGAAGCCGACATGGCCCGGCGTGCCGTTGCCGGAGGAGGCGTTGAAGAGCTTGCCCGGGTTCTGCTTCGCGTGATCGATCACGTCTCGCACGCTCTTGAAGGGCGTGGTGGGGGAAGCCGCGAGGAGCATCTGGCCGGTCGTCGTCTGCGAGATCGGGAGCAGGTCCTTCTCGATGTTCACCGGTGGCTTGCGCAGCATGTTGGGGCTGATCGCCATCGCGCCGATCATGCAGTAGCCGATGGTGTAGCCATCCGGCGTGGCCCGCGAGGTCAATTCCAGCCCCAATTGAAGCGCCCCGCCCGGCCGGTTGTCCACCACGACCTGCTGCTTCATCTGGGTCGTGAGCTCGGCGGCGAGCAGCCGCGCGACCGTGTCGGACGCGCTCCCGGGCGCCTGCGGCACGATCATCCGGATCGGCCGCGAGGGATAGTCCTGCGCCAGCGCCATGCCGCAGAGGAAGCAGGCGAGCGCAGCGGTGAGTCGGTACTGAGACGGCATGGCTCCTCCGGAATCAATGGGGTTGCGCGAGCGTAGCACGAAGCGCCGGGATCGGTCGTCACCCGAAACCGCTGTGGTATGTTCCGGGCATGCGGACGCAGCTCGTCACCATCCCTACCGAAACGATTCCGCTCGAAGGCGCGTTTCACGAGCCCGACTCCGGCAAGCCCGCCGGCGCGGTGCTGTATTTCCACGGCAACACGATGAACTTCTACGTCTGCGCCGCGCGCTTCCTGCCGCCGGTGCTGACGCGGCTCGGCCTCGCCTGCCTCGCCTTCAACCGCCGCGGTCACGACATCCTGAGCACGCGCAACAGCCGGACGGTGGAGGGCGGCGCATTCCAGTTCGTGCGCGAGGCGATCGCCGACAATCGCACGGCCGCTGAATGGCTCGAGGCGCGCGGCTTCCCGGCCCCGTTCGTGATCGGCCACAGCTTTGGCGGCATGCTGGCGACGCAGCACGTCGTCGATCATCCGCGAACGCCGGCCCTCGTGCTGCTTTCGGCGGGGAGGGGCGGCGCGAGCGCGGGCCGGGAGAGCGGCACGGAGCGGCTGTTCGCCATGGACCGCTTCGACGAGCTTCACGCCCGGGCGCTGGAGTTGGTGAAAGCCGGGCACGGCCGCGAGCTGCTGTTCATGCCGGGCTGGTGGTACGTGATCAGCGCCGAGAGCTTCCTCGACCGGATCAGCACAGTGCCGGATACAATCGCGCTCGCGCCGAGGATCAAGTGCCCGGTGCTCTGCATCCGCGGGGACAAGGAAGACGTGCACCGCTATCCCGCCGAGGAATTCCAGCGCGCCGCGGGCGGGCCGTGCCAGGTCGAGATCATTGCCGACTGCGACCACTTCTACAACGGCAGGGAGAGCCACGTGGCGGGCGTCGTCTCGTCATGGCTTGCCGGGAAGCTTGGGCTGCGGAAGGCGTGACGCCTGATCCCGTGTCGATGCGCGCGCATCTGTGGTTAAATCCTGCTTGTGAATTTGGACGGTCGTCCTGCGGCAGGGCGAGGATTGGGTCCGGTCACGAGTCGCGAGTCACGCATCATCGGAAGAAAATGGCCGACCAGCCCTTTGAAATGGACCTGACCCTTCAGGTCGGGAAGTACGAGGTCCAGAAGCTCCTCGGCAAGGGCGCGACAGGGACGGTGTATCTGGCGAGGGACACGTTTTCCGGCAGGGAAGTGGCGCTGAAGACGATCGAGCCCGAGGTGTTCCGCGATCCCGAATTCGGGGCCGTCTACCGCCAGCAATTCCTGAACGAGGCCTCGCTCGCCGGCAAGCTCCGGCATCCGCACATCGTGGCGATTTTCGACGCGGTGATGCAGGAGAATTCCGGCTACATCGCGATGGAATACGTGCCTGGGCACGATCTGTCGCGGCACACCCGGCCCGGGCAGCTGCTGCCGGTCGCGGACGTGCTGCAGATGGGCTTCAAGTGCTGCGGCGCGCTCGAGTATGCCTTCAGTGAGGGGATCGTCCACCGCGATATCAAGCCGGCGAACCTTATGCTCACGCGGGGCGGCGACGTGAAGATCTCGGACTTCGGCGCGGCGTACTTGCGCAAGAGCCAGGCGGTGCAGACGGCGGCGATGGGCTCGCCGTATTACATGTCGCCCGCGCAGCTGCAGCGCCAGGAGCCCACCTTCCACAGCGACATGTACTCGCTCGGTGTGGTGCTCTACGAGTTGCTCACCGGCCAGCGGCCGTTCACGGCGGACAACATCGAGGCGCTGAGCCGGAAGATTCTCCAGCAGCCACCCATCTCGCCCAGCACCCTGCGCGGGGACCTGCCGAAGAAGATCGACGCCGTCCTCCTGCACGCGCTCGCCAAGAAGCCCGCGCAGCGCTACTCGACCTGGTCCGAATTTGCTCTCGCATTGTCGGGGGTCGCCGAGAAGTTGCTGCCGCCCAGCGTGATTCCCGACAGCGAGAAATACGTCGCGCTGAAGAGGGAACCGACGTTGGCGGGGCTGTCCGACCTGGAGCTCTGGGAGCTTGCGCGCGCGGCGAAATGGGTGCGGGTTCCCCCCGGTTCCACGATCATGCGCGAGAACGACAAGGGCCGGAAGCTGTTCTACCTCGGCAAGGGCGAAGCGAAGGTCACGCGCCTCGGCCACCTGCTCAATGTCATCCACGAGGGAGAGTGCTTTGGCGAAATGGCGTTCATCCGCGACGGCGGGGCGCCGCGGAGCGCGACGGTGGTATCCGTGAAGGAGCTGCTGCTTGCCGAATTCGAACCGGAGGCGCTCGCCGGGATGAGCACGGGCGCGCAGCTCTTCATCACCCGGGCGCTGGTGCGCAACCTCGCCGAACGCCTCGAGCTGGCGAACACGATGCCCGGCCGGTGACGCTGATCTGGCATCGCTCACGAATCATCGATATATGGCGGGCAACAAGAATTTGCCGGTGTTCAAGGGCCGGCGCGAGGACGCCCGGCTGGTCACCGGGCAGGGATGCTACACCGCCGACCGGAACCTGCCCGGGCAACTCTACGCGGCGTTTCTCCGCTCGGACCGCGCGCACGCGGAGATCGTCTCCATCGATGCGCGGCCCGCGCTCGCCGCGCCCGGCGTTGTTGCCGTGCTCACCGGGGCGGACACCGCCCGGGCCGGCTTCAAGGTCGCGCCCCCGCTGGTGAAGTTCCCCGGCAGGGGCGGCGCGGCGCTCAAGGTGCCGCACCGGGACGTGCTCGCCAATGAGCGCGTGCGCTTCGTCGGGCAGGAAGTCGCGATGGTCGTCGCGGAGAGCGCCTTTGCCGCGCAGGACGGCGCCGAGGCGATCGCGGTCGAGTACCGCGACCTGCCGCCGGTGGTGGACGAGGAAGCCGCCCTCGCGCCGGGCGCGCCGCAGCTGCATGCCGATATCCCCGGCAATCTCTGCTTCGATTTCGAGTACGGCGACGAGGCCGGGACGGAGCAGGCCTTCGCGCGGGCGGCGCACGTGACGCGGCTGACGCTTGAATCGAACCGCATGGTCGGCAATCCGATGGAGCCGAAGGCCTGCCTCGCCGCGTACGAACCTGCGACCGGGACCTACGATCTGTACTCCAGCACCCAGGGCATCTCGCTCATGCTGGCGGGCTTGACCGGCGTGACCGGCATCCCGGCGGAGAAATTCCGCGTGCACGCGCAGGACGTGGGCGGCGCCTTCGGCATCCGCTCCGACGCCTACGTCGAGTACTGCGCCGCGGTGCTCGCGGCGAAGACGCTCGGCCGGCCCGTCAAATGGGTGTCGTCGCGCTCCGAGACTTTCGTAAGCGACTACCACGGCCGCGCGGCGCGCCTGACCGGGGAACTCGCGCTCGACCCAGGCGGCCGCTTCCTCGGCATCCGCTTTCACTGGATCGTCAACTCGGGGGCGTACCTGTCCCAGCCCGGTCCCATCATCAATACGATGACGACCACCGCGCACGTGGGGAACGCCTACCGCATACCTGTGCTGTACGGCCGTCACCGCCTGGTGCTGACCAACACCACGCCGACTTCCGCCTACCGCGGCGCGGGCCGGCCCAACGTCAGCTACCTCGTCGAGCGCCTGGTAGAGAAGGCGGCGCGGGAAACGGGCATCGACCGCATCGAGCTGCGCCGGCGCAACCTCATCCCGAAGGAGGCCTTTCCCTACCAGACGCCGCTTGCGGCCTTCGTCTACGACAGCGGAGATCCACCCGGACTGCTCGAGCGGGCGTTGAAGCATGGGGAGTGGCGCACGTTCAAGGCGCGGCGCGCGGAAGCCGGCCGGCGCGGCAAGCTGCGCGGCATCGGCTGCGCGGTCTTCATCGAGCCGTCCGGCGGCGGCGCCAGCCCCCGCGAACAAGCCGCGATCCAGTTCGACGCCTCGGGCAATGCGCGGGTTTACGCGCTGGCGGGGCCTTCAGGCCAGGGGCACGAGACGGTGTTTCCGGAAATCGTCGCGGAAGTGCTCGGCATGGACGCGCGCAGGATTTCACTGCGGGCGAGCGACCCCCACGGCCCGCAACTTGCGGGCGAGGGCACGATCTCCTCGCGCTCGATGATTTCGCACGGCGGCGCAATGGTGCATGCGGCACGCGAGGTGATCCGCAAGGGCCTCGCGCTGGCGGCGGTGGAACTCAAGGCCGGCGCGCAGGACGTCGTGTTCGAGAAGGGGCGCTATCGAGTCAGGGGCCGGGGCGCGTCAATCGGCATCGCGGAGCTTGCCGCGAAGCACGCCGGCGTTTCTCCGCACCCGCTCGATGCGCTCGGCGAGATCCAGCTGTCGCGTACCTTCCCCGGCGGCGCGCACGTGGCGGAGGTCGAGATCGACCCGGAGACCGGCGTGATACGCGTTGAGCGCTACGTCGCGGTGGACGACTGCGGCCGCGTCCTCAATCACGTGCTGCTCGAGGGCCAGCTCCACGGCGGCATCCTGCAGGGCATCGGGCAGGTGCTGGGCGAGCACTGCATCTACGACCGCGCGTCGGGCCAGCTGCTGACCGGCAGCTTCATGGACTACTACATGCCGCGCGCCTCGGTGCTGCGCGCGGCGCAGCTCTACGACCACCCGATGCCGTCGCCCAACAATCCGCTCGGCGCGAAGGGCGGCGGCGAAGCCGGCACCACCGGCGCCGTCCCCGCGGTCGCGAACGCGGTGCTGGACGCGCTGCAACCGCTCGGCATCGACGTGCTCGATCTGCCGTACACGCCGGCCCGTATATGGCACGCCATTGCGGCCGCGAAGCGGCCGCTTGGTACAGCGTGACATGATGATTCGTGACATGGTATAGCGTGACATGATGATTCGTGACATGGTGAAGCGTGGCCCGCGAGGACCGCGGGATCCAGGCTCATACTGACCGTCATTAATCGCTAGAAGCTATCTCAAAAATCCCCTCTCCCCCGGTTTGGGGGAGAGGGCTAGGGTGAGGGGGACACAGACTTAATCACGTTTCCCTATGAAAATCGACGACCCGCTTGCCCCTCACCCCAACCCTCTCCCCGTTGATACGGGGCGAGGGAGTGTTTTTGAGACTGCTTCTAGTCACGCCGTATCACGTCACGCAGTTTCACGTCACGCCGTACCATGTCACGCCGTACCATGTCACGCATCTATGACGTAGTCGTTCTAGGCGCTGGCGCCGCCGGGCTGGCAGCGGCCGCGGAACTCGCGCGCGGCGGAAAGTCGGCCGTCGTCCTCGAAGCGCGTGACCGCATCGGCGGCCGCGTCTGGTCGCTCGATGTGCCCGGCCTGGCGGTTCCCGTCGAGCTGGGCGCCGAGTTCATCCATGGGCGCCCCGCAGCGACGCTTTCCCGGATGCGGCAGGCCGGCATCGCCGCGGTCGATGCGCCCATCGTCCGCCTGGCGGTCCGGGACGGGAACCTCCGGGCAAGGGACGAAGGCCTCTACGAAAGCATTCAAAGAGTCCTGCGGCGGCACGCCGGCGCGCTCGAGAAGAAGGACGTTTCCTTCGAATCGTTTCTCGCCCGCGGTCGGCACGGATTGTCGGCGGAGGCCCGGGTCTTTGCCCGGATGCGGGTGCAGGGCTACGACGCGGCGGACGCGCGGCGCGCCAGCGCCCGCGCCATCGCCGAGGAATGGGGCGCGGAGGGTACGGCCAGCTACGGGCACTTCCGGCCGCAAGGCGGCTACGGCGCGCTGCTCACCGCGCTCGCCGGCGGCCTGCGCGGCAGCAGGGTCGAATTGCGGCTGCAGAGCGTCGTGCGCGCGGTGCGGTGGAAGCGCGGTGCGGTCGAGGTCGAGGGGGTGAGCCGGGAATTCGAAGAACGTGCCTGCGCACGCTCGAGCCGGCGAACGCCCGACGCGATGCAGCGCGGCGGGCCGGGGGAAGGATCTGATTCGAGCAGACGCGCCTCAAGCAGCGAACCGTTCCGTGTCGTCGCGCGGCGCGCGATCGTGACGCTGCCGCTTGGCGTGCTCCAGTTGCCGTCTCGCGCGCCGGGTGCGGTCCGCTTCACACCGTCGCTCCAGGAAAAGCGGCCGGCGCTGGACGGGCTTGTTTCCGGCGCGGTGATCAAGGCCGCATTGCTGTTTCGCACGCCGTTCTGGGAGGAGCTCGATCGAGCACGCTACCGCGGCGTCTCGTTCTTCCACTCGCCTGAGGCGGCGTTCCCGACCGTCTGGACCGCGCTTCCCGAGCGGGCACCGCTCCTGATCGCGTGGGCGGGCGGCCCGAAGGCGGCCCGGCTGGCGGGCGCCGCGGCGCCGCAGATCGTGCGGCAGGCCGTGACCAGCCTGAAGTCCGTTTTCGGCGCGCGGGCTGGCATCGAGGAGCGTCTTGCCGCGGCCTGGGTCCACCACTGGCAGCAGGACCCGTTCGCACGCGGGGCCTACAGCTACGCGGCGGTCGGCGGCCATGGCGCGCGGCGTGCGCTCGCCGGGCCGCTGCGGGACACGCTCTTCTTCGCCGGGGAGGCTGCGGACTATGAAGGCGAGCACGGCACCGTGGCAGGGGCGTTGCAGAGCGGCGAGCGCGCCGCCCGCGAAGTGCTGGTCGGTGAAGCCAGCGGCTACACCGATCGACGGAGGAGGCGTAAGCTGTCGGCACT
>Ga0184615_10002008_pt1 | contig 10971 bp, 5 predicted proteins | sample PLM4_65_coex_FD_133134 | JGI IMG/M metagenome (GOLD analysis project Ga0184615, IMG submission 133134) | Groundwater sediment microbial communities from an aquifer in East River, Colorado, USA - PLM4_65_coex | ecosystem: Environmental > Terrestrial > Soil > Riparian zone | place: USA: East... | reverse complement strand
GTCTCCTGCATCGGATCGGCCATGCGGCGCATGGCCTCGTGGATGGCCCGGGCCACGTCCTGACGGCCCTCCTGACCCGGCTGGAGGGCGGAATACAGCAGTGACATTATGTACAAGGTCGCGCCCGCCGCGACTTGCTGGAGGGCGGGACGACCGGCGTGGATCGCGTCGATCACGGAGCTGAAGGCGCCCAGCAGAAGGTCTTCGTCCCGCACCCGCACGACGGGTTTCTGGGGTGAGAAGAAGCCGTTGCGGACGAGGGCCCGGACCACGGGCCCGTCGCAGCCCACCCAGTGCTCGTGCCAGCCGGTTCGAGGGTCCGGCCGATACCGGTGCCAGGTGCCGGGATAGAGCAGGAAGCAACTGCCGGATCCGATCCGCCAGCGTGCCTGGCCCGCCTCCAGGCGTCCCTGGCCCGACGAGATGTAGACGATCTGGTATTCCCGAAGGACGCGCCCCTTCTTCCAATCGAACTGGTACGCGCCGGGATGGCCGGTGGGTGGGTACGCGAACCCGGGGGGGATGCGGGACTCTCCAGCCGTGGTCAGGTAGAGCCCCCAGCGGCGGTCGCGCTCGCTGACCGGGAAATAGCGGAAGAAGGTGTGTACGTCCCGTCTCATCGCGCGCACCCCGTTCCGGCGTCCGGCCGAAGCTCGCCGGTGTCGGCAAGGCAAGTGTCATTTTGTACACCAGACAGGTCATTGCGTCCATTGCCCGCGGACGGCGGAGTGTTAGCCTTCGATGCGCACCCCAAACGGCCGAAAGCTTCGGCGCGAGCGACCACTCGCCCCGCCAAGGAGGAAGCGTGGACCTCTCTCGAGGACGGCGTTGGATCATCTCCATGGCCATGGCAGTGGCGGCCGGGGCTCCGGCCCTGGGCGCGGAACAGCCCCTCAAGGTGACCGCGAGCTGGGACAAGGTCACCGGGGTCTCGAAGACGACCCCGACGCTACAGGTCGTCGTCAACCCGCCGCTCCGGCGGGGCACTGCGGTCCACGACAACGCCTTCAAGGCGCTCCGCGACCTCCAGGCGGACTACGTGCGCTACGTGCCCTGGCTTCCGTACCCGCGGCTGGGGGTGGCGGAGCTCGAGCCGCCCAAGGACGGGAAGACGTCCTGGGACTTCTCCCTCATCGACCCGATGACCATCGACTTTCTCGAGGCGACCAAGGGGCATTCGGTTGTCCTGAACTTCAGCACCATTCCGCAATGGATGGTGAAGACCGAGAAGCCGGTCTCCTATCCCGCCGATCCGAACCTGGTGGTGTGGGACTACACGCAAGGCAGCGACTTCCGCGATCCGAGCTTCAAGGAGGTGGCGGACTACTATGCGCGCCTCCTGGCCTGGTACACGCAGGGAGGGTTCACCGACGAGCTCGGCAAGCGCCACGAGTCGGGCCACCACTACTCGATCCCGTACTGGGAAGTCCTGAACGAGGTGGACTTCGAGCACACCCTTTCCCCCGAGGCGTACACCCGTCTCTACGACGCGGTTGTCGAAGCCATGCGGCGCGTGCAGCCCGGGCTGAAGTTCGTGGGTGTGTCGTTGGCCCAGCCAGCCCAGAAGCCCGAGTTCTTCGAGTACTTCCTGAACCCGAAGAACCACAAGCCCGGCATCCCCCTCGACTACATCTCGTACCACCACTACGCCATCCCGGCGCCCGACCATACGCCGGAGGTGCAGCAGCACACGTTCTTCGCCCAGGCCGACGGCTTCCTGAACTTCGTCCGCGCCGTGGAGGCGATCCGCAAGCGGCTGTCTCCCGAGACCGGGACCATGATCAACGAAATCGGCGCGATCTCGGCCGACGACGTAGATCAGGGCGAGCCGGGCCACGTCGCCAAGCCCATTCCCGCGTCCTACTGGAACCTGACGGGTGCCATGTACGCCTACCTCTTCGGCGAGCTGACGCGGATGGGGATCGACGTGGCGGGCGAGTCGCAGCTCGTCGGCTACCCGACGCAGTTCCCGAGCGTGACCATGGTGGATTGGGACGCCGGCCTGCCCAACGCGCGCTACCGCGTCCTGCAGCTGTTGAAGGACAGCTTCGGTCCGGGGGACAAACTCGTGGACATGAACCGGAAGGGGTTTCCCCCCTCGCCGTTGTCCAACTTCGTCTATTCCCAGGGAGTGCTCACCCGCGACGGCGGCAAGCGCCGGCTGCTCCTCGTGAACACGCGGGATCGCGCCTTCGCGGTGTCGGTACCGGGCGCCAAGGGCGCCCAGATGGACTACGTCGACCAGACCACGGCCTCCGCGCCGCCGGCTTCCCGGAAGCTCGACAGCGAGACAGTCACCCTCGGAGGCTATGCCGTGGCGGTGTTGACGCTGCCCTAGTCGTTTGACTCGTATCGCTCGGGGCGCGCGCTGGCGCTCGCCCCGTCACGGAGGAACCATGGACCTCGCCCGTCGACGGCAGTGGATCTTGATCGTCGCTCTTGCGGGAGCAGCCGGCTCTCCCGCGGGCGCCGTCGCCCAAGACCAGCCCCCCAAGGTGGCCGTGAACTGGGGCAAGGTCACCGGGGTCTCGAAGACGACCCCGACCCTGCAGGTCGTGGTGAACCCGCCTCTCCGGCGGGGCACCCCGGTCCACGACAACGCCTTCATCGCGCTGCGGGACCTGGGGGCCGACTACGTCCGCTACGTCCCGTGGCTTCCCTACCCTCGGCTGGGAATCGCAGAGCTGGAGGCGCCCAAGGACGGCAAGACGTCGTGGGACTTCTCGGTGATCGATCCCATGACCATCGATTTCCTGGAGGCCACCAAGGGTCATTCCGTCGTGCTGAACTTCAGCACCATCCCCCAGTGGATGTTCAAGTCGGAGAAGCCGGCCGAGTACCCGGCAGACCCCGACGGGGTGACGTGGACCTACACGCAAGGGAGCGAGTTCCGCGACCCGACTTTCAAGGAGGTGGCGGATTACTACGCGCGCCTCCTGTCCTGGTACACGAAGGGCGGCTTTACCGACGAGCTTGGGAGGCGGCACGAGTCGGGGCATCACTACTCGATTCCCTACTGGGAGGTGCTGAACGAGCCGGACCTCGAGCGCAATCTCTCGCCGGAGACCTACACGCGCCTCTACGACGCGGTTGTCACGGCCATGCGGGCGGTGCAGCCCGAGACGAAGTTCGTCGGGGTGTCGCTGGCCTTCCCAGGCCAGCAGCCCGACTTTTTCGAGCACTTCCTGAACCCGAAGAACCACAAGCCCGGCATCCCGCTGGACCTCATCTCGTACCACTTCTACGCGGTGCCCACGGCCGACCAGGGCGCGGAAATCCAGCCGCACGTCTTCTTCGCGCAGGCCGACGGCTTCCTGAACACCGTCCGTTACGTGGAGGCCATCCGCAAGCGACTGTCCCCGACTACGCGCACGACCATCAACGAGATCGGCTCCATCTCGGCCGACGACCTCGGGCAAGGGGCCCCCGGCTATGTATTCAAGCCGATTCCGGGCGCCTACTGGAACCTGGCGGGGGCGATGTACGCCTACCTGTTCGGAGAGATGACGCGTCTGGGGATCGACGTGGCGGGGGAGTCGCAGCTCGTCGGCTATCCCACGCAGTTCCCGAGCGTGTCGATGGTGGACTGGACGAACGGCAAGCCCAACCCGCGCTACTGGGTGCTGAAGCTGCTGAAGGACAGCTTCGGCCCCGGCGACAAGCTGGTGGAGATGCAGGCGGGCCCTTTCCCGTCGCCCCTCTCGTCCTTCGTCTACTCCCAGGGTTTCCTCACGCGCGATGGCAAGCGGCGGCTGTTGCTGGTCAACAAGCGAGACCGCGACTTCGAGGTGGTGGTTCCGGGAGCGGGTGGCGGCCAGATGGACTACGTGGACCAGACCACGGGGTTCCGGCCGCCCGCTTCGGCGCGGCTGGAGAGCGACAGGGTCACGCTGAACGGACTGGCCGTTGCGGTGGTCACGCTGCCGTAAGCGGGTACCGAGCTCGACGGGCGTCAGGCGTCGGCAGAGGGGCGGGAGGAAGGGAAATGGTCGAAGGATCGGCGACGGGCAACGGGCTTCGCGTCGGCCTCTTCGGAATCGGGCTCGACACCTACTGGGCGCAGTTCGCGGGCCTCGAGGAGCGCTTGAAGGGGTACCTGGGCCGGGTGGAAGCGAAGCTCCGGCGGCCGGGCGTCGATGTAGTGAGCCTGGGCCTCATCGACACCCCGGAGAAGGCGGCGGTGGCCGGGCATCGATTCCGCCAGGCCGACGTCGACCTCATCTTCCTCTATGTGACGACCTACGCGCTTTCGGCCACCGTGCTCCCCGTCGTGCGCCGCGCGAAGGTCCCGGTGATCGTCCTGAACCTCGCCCCCGCGGCTGCGATCGACTACAAGTGGTTCAACGCTCTCGGTGACCGCACGAAGATGACGGGGGAGTGGCTGGCCTACTGCCAGTCGTGTTCGGTACCTGAGATCGCCAACGTCTTCCGGCGCGCAGGTATCTCCTTCCACCAGATTACCGGCATGCTGGAGGACGATCCCCTGGCCTGGAACGAGATCTCCGACTGGATCGACGCGGCCCGCGTCGCCTACGTGATGGAGCACAACCGCCTCGGGGTGATGGGCCACTACTACAGCGGGATGCTCGACATCTACTCGGACCTCACCCAGCAGTGCGCGGGTTTCGGCGGCCATGTCGAGATCGTGGAGGTGGACGAGCTGGCGTCGCGGCGGGCGGAGGCCACGGCGGACGAGATCCGGGACCGGGTGGGGCATTTCCGCGAGGCCTTCGACGTGCAGCCCGATTGTCCGGAGGTGGAGCTGGAGCGGGCGGCGCGGACGAGCGTGGCCCTCGACCGGATGGTCGAAGCGCATCGCCTGGGGTCGCTCGCCTACTACTACATGGGAGTGGGCAATCCGGAGAACGAGGATGCGATCAGCTCGATCATCCTGGGCAACAGCCTGCTCACCGCCCGCGGCGTGCCCATGGCCGGTGAGATGGAGATCAAGAACGTCCAGGCCATGAAGATCCTCGACACCTTCGGCGTGGGCGGCTCCTTCACCGAGTACTACGCGATGGACTTCGCGGACGACGTGGTGCTCATGGGCCACGACGGCCCGGGCCATCTCCGGATCGCGGAGGGGAAGACCAAGGTGCGGCCCCTGCAGGTCTATCACGGCAAGGTCGGCCGCGGCCTTTCCGTGGAGATGTCCGTGAAGCACGGGCCCATCACCGTTCTGTCGGTGGTCCAGACGGGTGAGCGGAAGCTCAAGCTGCTCGTGGCCGAGGGCGAGTCGGTGCCCGGGCCCACCCTGGAGATCGGGAACACGAACAGCCGCTATCGCTTCCCGATCGGCGCCCGCGCCTACGTCAACGGCTGGAGCGGCCACGGTCCCGCGCACCACTGCGCGGTCGGCATCGGGCACGTGGCCTCGAAGATCGGCAAGCTGGGGAGCCTGCTGGACATGGACGTCGCTCGGATCTGCTAGCGGCAGGCGCGGCCCGAGCCGCGGAGGAGAGGTCGTGGGAACCGAAGCCAACCCGCTGCTTGGAGTTGTGCTGCACGCCATCGGCGGTCTCGCAGCGGCCAGCTTCTACATCCCGTACAAGCGGGTGAAACAGTGGTCCTGGGAGACCTACTGGGTCGTGGGCGGCGTCTTCAGTTGGATCATCGCTCCCTGGGCGGTGTCCTTGACGATCCTCCCGAACACCGTGGAGATCCTCCGCGACGCGAGCGGTGGGACACTTCTCTGGACATTCTTCTTCGGGGTCCTGTGGGGCGTGGGGGGACTCACCTTCGGCCTCACGATGCGCTACCTGGGCATCGCGCTCGGCTACGCGATCGCCCTCGGGCTGTGCGCCGCCTTCGGCACCCTGATGCCGCCGCTCTTCCTGGGGCAGCTCGGCGAGATCCTCTCTCGGGGCTCTGGGCAGGTCGTCGTGCTCGGAGTCCTCGTGTGCGTCGGGGGCATCGCCGTGAGCGGGCGAGCGGGCATCCGCAAGGAAGGTGAAGTCTCGGAGGCGGAGAAGAAAGCCACGGTGGCCGAGTTCAGCCTGGGGCGGGGAATGGGGGTGGCCATCGCCTGCGGAATCATGAGCGCCTGCATGGCCTTCGGCTTTGCCGCCGGCAAGCCGATCTCCGAGGCGGCCCTCCGGCACGGTGCGCCCTCCCTCTGGCAGAACCTGCCCGTGCTGATCGTCGTGATGGCCGGCGGCTTCCTGACCAACTTCGTCTGGTGCGTCTTCCTGGGCGTGAAGAATGGTTCTCTCGGCGAATACCGGGAGCGCGGCTCAGCCGCTCCCCTCCTCGCCAACTACCTCCTCTGTGCCCTCGCGGGCCTGACCTGGTATCTCCAGTTCTTCTTCTACAGCATGGGTACCACGCGCATGGGCCGCTACGACTTCTCCAGTTGGACCCTCCACATGGCCAGCATCATCATCTTCAGCACTTGCTGGGGCTTGGCCCTCAAGGAGTGGAAGGGGACGACGGCCGGCACCCATCGCCTCGTCGCCGCCGGCCTCGTGCTCCTCGTGTCCTCGACGGTCATAGTCGGATACGGCAACTACCTGGCTTCTCAGGTTCCGTCCCCCTGACCGCATCGTGGCGCTCAGCGGAATGGAGGTGATGGAGTGTCATCACGTTCGGCTCAGAGCCGACTGAAGCCAGGCACCCTCTTCAGCTGCGCCGCGGTGGCGCTCCTTGTCGTCGCCCCTGGCCACCGGGTTCTGTCGGCTGCAGCCGTGGACCGAAGCCCCCTCGTGCCGGTCGAGCTGCGCTGCGACTGGATGGTCGACCCGCTGGGCGTCGATTCGGCGCCGCCCCGGGTCTCGTGGCAACTGCAGGGTGACGGCAGACGCGGGCTGCGCCAGAGCGCCTGGCAGGTCCTGGTGTCGTCGTCGCGCGAGGGTCTGTCGCGTGATCTGGGCGACGTCTGGGACAGCGGGCGTGTAGAGTCCGCCGAGCAGCTCCACTTGCAGTACGGTGGCCGTTCGCTTCGCTCTGCCGAGCAGGTCTTCTGGAAGGTGAGAGCCTGGGACGGGGAGGGGCGTGTCTCGGCGTGGAGCAGGTCCGCAACCTGGACGATGGGCGTGCTCGAGGCGAACGATTGGCGCGCCCGGTGGATCACCGACCCAGGACTCCTGCGGTGGGTCCGGCCGTTCCTCGGCTATCGCTCCGAGGAGACGGTGACGCCAAACACCATCAAGTGGGTCCAGGTGGACCTCGGCTCTCCCCACGCCATCCAGGAGCTGCGGTTCCACGCGGTGCGCCACACCGTGGCCGAGGGCCTCGGGTTCCCGCGCCGGTTCAAGGTCGAGATCGCGAAAAGGTCCGACTTCACAGGCGCCGTGACGGTCGCCGACTACACGGCCCGAGAGTACGACGCCTGGACCCACCTCATCCGGGTCCCAGCAAAGGGAGTCGCCGGGCGCTACGTCCGGCTCACCGCCACGGTCCTTCGCGTCGTCGACGGCAAGGCCTGTCTGGCCCTGAGCCAGATCGAGGTGATCTCGGGCGGGAAGAACCTCGCGGCGGGCGCAGCGGTGACGGCGAGCGACAGCGACGAGCACCCGCCCTGGTCGGCCCGTGCCGTGACGGACGGCCTGGGCGCGCCGGGCGCGAACCCCCGCGCCAACGGCACCCTGCTCCTGCGTCGATCCCTCGAGGTGAAGCCCGGCTTGCTCCGGGCCCTGGTGAGCGTCAGTGGGCTCGGCCACTACGAGATGACGGCGAACGGCGCGCGGGTGGGCACCGGGCTCTTGACCCCGGGCTGGACCGACTACGACAAGACCGGCCTCTACGACACCTACGACATCACAGCCTCGCTTCACGCCGGCGCCAACGCCGTCGGCCTGGTCCTGGGCAACGGCATGTACAACGTCGCCGAGGGGCGCTACCACAAGTTCGTCTCGCGCTTCCGCCCCCTCATGGCCATGGGGCAGGTGCGCCTGGAGTACGAGGACGGCACGGTGGACGTCATCGGGACCGACGAGGAGTGGCGCGTGACCAGCGGGCCCATCGCGTTCTCCAACGTTTACGGCGGCGAGGATTACGACGCGCGCGTCGAGCCGCGCGGTTGGGACCAGCCGGGCTTCGACGACAAGACCTGGTCGAAGTGCGCCGTCACCGAGGTGCCCGGGCGCGTTCTTCGCGGCGCCTCCCACGCGTCGCCGCCGTTCCGGACGTACGAGACGCTTCCGGCGGTCGAGGTGCGGGAGATCCGCCCCGGCGTCGCCGTCTACGACTTCGGCCAGAACGTCTCGATGATGCCGCGGCTCAAGGTGCGCGGTCCCGCCGGGGCCAAGGTGAAGCTCATCCCGTCGGAGCTGCTGAAGGCCGACGGCTCGGTCGACCGGACGTCCTCCGGCGTCGGGGAGGCGTCGTGGAGCTACACCCTCGCGGGGCGGCCCGACGGAGAGTCCTGGTTCCCGCGCTTCTTCTACCACGGCAGCCGCTATCTCCAGGCGGAGCGCACGGCGCCCGCGGGGGGCGAGCTGCCGCGTATCGAGGGCCTCGAGAGCGTGGTCGTGCACTCCGACTCGCCCTCGGTCGGCGAGTTCGCGTCCTCCAGCGACCTGTTCAACCGGATCCGGACCCTCGTGCGCTGGGCGCAGCGCAGCAACCTGGCCCACGTCATCACCGACTGCCCGCACCGTGAGCGCCTCGGCTGGCTGGAGCAGTACCACCTCAACGGACCGGCACTCCGGTACGAGACCGACCTGGGCCGCCTCTACTCGAAGGGCTTCGCCGACATGGCCGACGCGCAGCTGCCGAACGGCCTCGTCCCCGACATTGCCCCCGAGTACGTCGTCTTCCCCGAGGCCTTCCGGGATTCCCCCGAGTGGGGGAGCGCCCTCGTCCTCGCGGCCTGGCAACACTACGTCTGGACGGGCGACGATACGCCGCTCCGGCGGAGCTACGACGCGATGAAGCGCTACGTCGCCTATCTTGCAAGCCGGTCGGAAAAGGGCATCGTGAGCTACGGGCTGGGCGACTGGTACGACCTCGGGCCCAGACCTCCAGGGGTGTCGCAGCTCACGCCGATCGCGCTCACCGCTACCGCGATTTACTTCGAGGACACCCAGACGCTGTCGAGGATCGCCGGCCGCCTCGGCAATGACGAAGATGCAAGGGCCTATGCCGAGGCCGCCGTCAGGATCAAGGCGGCGTTCAACAAGAGGTTCTTTGATCCCGCGACATCGGTTTACGCGGTCGGCTCGCAGACCGCCCAGGCCCTTCCCCTCGTCCTGGGTCTGGTGCCGGACGAACACGGCGCCGGCGTTCTAGCGGCCCTGGTGCGGGATGTTCGCGCCCACGGCAACGGGACCACGGCAGGCGACGTGGGGTACCGCTACGTGCTACGGGCGCTTGCCGACGGAGGGCGTTCCGACGTGATCTACGAGATGAACCACCAGAGCGAGAAGCCAGGCTACGGGTACCAGCTGGCCAAGGGCGCCACGTCATTGACCGAGGCCTGGGACGCGAATCCGCAGTCGTCCCAGAACCATTTCATGCTGGGGCAGATCACGGAATGGTTCTATGGGGATTTGGCCGGCCTCGCTCCCGATCCAGCGTTCCCGGGCTTCCAGCGCGTGAGGATCCGTCCCAGCCCCGTGCCGGGAGTGACCTGGGCCAAAGCCGCCCATGCGTCGCCCCGCGGGCGTGTGTCCGTCGCGTGGCGGCAGGAGGAGGGGGCCTTCCACCTCGACGTGGAGCTCCCCCCCAACACCTCAGCCGAGGTGTGGGTCCCCGCTGCGCAAGTGAGCAACGTGCGCGAGAGCGGCGCGCCGGTGGGTCAGGCGCCAGGTGTCCGGTTCCTCAGGCAGGAGGGCGGGCGCGTCGTGCTTGCCATCGATTCCGGGCGCTACGCGCTTTCTTCGTCGCTTGGTCCCTCTCGCGACTCGCTCGGGGACATGGGTGGCGGCCGATCCCGCCCCTGATCTCCCCTGTGGTGCCGCAGGGCTCTTTCAGCCGCGTCCACGATTGCCTGCAATTCTTCGACGTTGACGAACGATCCGCGGCGCACGCGTTTGCCGGTCAGTTCCCCAAACCATCGCTCTATGAGATTGAGCCAACTGGAACTGGTCGGGACAAAGTGCGGGATGCCCTTCTTCAACGGGAGGCCCGGCTGCGTGCGCTCAAGGCGCGCTTCTCGGCCGAGATGGCGCGGCGACCCGAGAACTACGGGGTGCTTCGGTAACGCCAAGCCGAAGTCGAGGAGAAGGCCGAGCTTGGTGGCCGCCCGGCCCGGAGGCATACTGCGGCGTGCGGCGCGACCTCCTCCTGGCGCTCCTCCTCGCGGCCGCCGCGGCAGCCGTCTCGGGACGCTGCTCGAGGGCTCTTGAGCGGGGCCTCCTCGAGCAGCGCAACGAGGACACGTGGTTCGACGCCGACATTCCCCGCGCCTTCGCGGCGATGACCGGCGGCACGACCGACCGGAACCGCGGGGTCCTCTTCCACCCCGCCTTCGGCCCCGTCACGCGGCTCGTCGTGCTCCTAGCGCAGAGCGGGCTCGGAATGGAGGCCCTTCCGGCCGTGCGGCTCACCCTCGCCCTCACCGCGGCGCTGTGGGCGAGCCTGCAGTTCGCCTTCCTGCGCGCCCTGGGCTGCACGCGGGTGGACGCGACCCTCTTCGCCTGCATGTCCCTGTCCAGCGCGGCGGCGCTCTTCTGGCTCGCCGTCTCCGAGTCCTACGCCCTCGGCTCGCTCAGCATCGTCGCGGCCCTCCTGCTCGCGGCCGTCGCCGAGAGGCGGCCCGTGGCCGACGCGTGGCACGCCGGCGTGACGGCCCTGACCTTCGCCTTCACCGTGACCAACGGCGTCTTCGGCCTGCTGGCGGGCTTCGCCCACCGCTCCTTGAAGCGCGTCGCCGCCACGGGCGCGGCGGGCCTAGCCGCGGTGATCGTCCTCGTGGCCGTCCAGGTTTCCACGAGCCCGGAAGGCCGCTTCCTGCCCCGGGGCCGACGCGAGGTGCTTTTTCTTCAGGTCCCCGACGTCGCGCGAATCCGAGAGGTCGCCGTCGCCGCCATG
>Ga0184615_10002007_pt1 | contig 10972 bp, 9 predicted proteins | sample PLM4_65_coex_FD_133134 | JGI IMG/M metagenome (GOLD analysis project Ga0184615, IMG submission 133134) | Groundwater sediment microbial communities from an aquifer in East River, Colorado, USA - PLM4_65_coex | ecosystem: Environmental > Terrestrial > Soil > Riparian zone | place: USA: East... | reverse complement strand
CGGCTCCGATGCCGAGGCCGCCGAGCAGCGCGACGCGCTCCGACTCGGTCGCCTGCTGCTGGCCGGGCACGAGGTCTCGCTGTGAGGGTCCGCAAGCTCAGCGCCCGTGACTTCCGCCGCTATCGCGCCCTCGACATCACGTTCGCGCCCGGCCTGACCGTGGTGCGCGGTCCGAACGAAGCCGGCAAGACCACCGTCCAGCGTGCCCTCGAGCTGGTCCTCACCCGGCGAGTCACGAGCACGGCCGCCGAGATCGAGGCGCTCCGGCCCTGGGACGCGCCGCCGGAGGCGCGCTCGGTCGTGTCGATCGAGTTCGAGCAGGACGACGAGGATGGGCGCAAGACCGGCACGGTCGAGAAGACCTTCGCCGGCGGCAAGGGCACCGTCCGCCTCGACTACGACGGCCAGGCGATCGCGGACCCGACCCTGGCCGACCAGGTCCTGGCCGAGCTGACCGGGATCCCGACCGAGGGCCTCTTCCGTTCGACCGCGTCCGTCCATCACTTCGAGCTGTCCGACCTGTCCCGCGACGACGGAGCGCTGCGGGATCGCCTCCAGGCGTCGATCAGCGGCGCCGACCGCGGCACGAGCCGGGCGCGCAAGAAGCTCGATCGGGCGATCCACGACCTGATGACCAAGGGCGACCGGAACCCCGGCCGGCTCAAGGTCGCCGACCAGGCCGTCGCCCAGGCCAAGCAGGCCCTCGAGCAGGGCGAGCTCGCCCTCGCGCAGCTCGAGCGGGACCGCGACACGCTGTCGGGCGCGCGCGAGCGGCGGACCGAGGCCGAGACGGCGCTGGTCGAGCGACGGAGCATGCTCGAGAAGGCCCGCCAGGCCGAGCGGATCACCGCCGAGCGCCAGGCCGCCAGCGAGCGCTACGACCGGTACCGCCAGGCGGTCGACGTCGCCGCGGAGATCGAGACCCTCGCCTCGAGCCACCCGTCGGCCAGCCCGCTGTCCATCGTTCGTTCGACGGTCGAACGGCTGCGGACGCTGGACACGCGGATCCGCGAGCTGACGGCCATGCTGTCCGGTGAGGTCGCGGTGTCATTCGACCTCAAGCCGGCCGTGATCTGGCAGCCGCTCTCGCGGTTGTCGATCGCGCTGGTCCTGATCGGGCTGGTGCTTGCCGGCGGCACGTTTGCCGCCCAGACGCTCGACCTGGTCGACCTTGGCGACGCGCCGCTGCTGATCGGGGCCGCGATCGCCCTCCTCGGCCTGGCCTTTGCCGGGGTCGCGTGGTGGCTCAGGCGCAACGACAAGATGCAGGGCCAGCTACGCGACGTCGAGATCGACCGGCGGCTGCGTGGCCGGTCCGAGATGGAGGCCGAGCTGCGCCTGACCGAGGCCGGGTTGGAGCAGCACCTGGGCGCGCTCGGCATGGCCGACGTCGCCCAGGCCGAGGACCTGCTCGCCCGCGAAGAGGCCCACGTCGCCCAGATCGAGCGGCTCGAGGCCCAGCTCGACGGGCTTGTCGGCAAGGAGCCGCGCGAGACGCTGCCCAGCCTGCGCGATGCCGCCGCGCTCGAGATCGAGCAGAAGACGAGCGCCCTCGACGCGCTCGGCCCGATCGCCAAGGAGCCGCGCGCCCGCGAGCGGCTCGAGGTCGAGGTCAAGGACTCCGAGGATGCCCTTGGCCAGGCCCGTGACGACGAGGCCAACGCCCGGGCGCGGGTCGAGGCGAACGCGGTGGACGCGGAGCAGGTCGCCGGCCAGGCCGAGCGACTGGCGATGTGGCGCGAGCAGCTCGCCGCGCTGCAACGGCGCCACCGCGTCTACGCCGCCACGCTGGCGGCGATCGACCGCGCCGAGCAGGCGACGATGAAGACGGCGACGCGCTACCTCGAGGCGCACATGGTCCGCGACCTCGGGCCGGCGACCGACGGCCGCTACCGCCGCGTCCGGGTGGACGACCGGACGCTCGACATCGAGGTCCACGCTCCCGAACGCGGTGACTGGGTCCCGGTCAGCGCGCTCAGCCAGGGCACGCTCGACTTGGTCTACCTGATCGCGAGGCTGGGCCTCGTCCGGCTCGTCACCGGCGATCGCCGGCCGCCGCTCGTCTTCGACGATCCGTTCGTCACCCTCGACAACGTCCGGGCGGCGCGCGCCCTGGAGCTGCTCAAGGGGATCGCGTCGGACTTCCAGGTCATCTACCTGACGACGTCGGATCGTTACGACGCGACCGCCGACGCCGTCGTGGAGCTGCTCGGGCCGACCGCCGTCGACAACCCGCCCGTGGAGCAGCCAGCCTGAACGACCTGACCGGCGAGACGGCCACGGTGGTCCTTGGCCTGACCGCCGCGTTGACCTGGGGTTCGGGCGACTTTGCCGGTGGACTCCTCGCCCGCCGGACGCCGGTCCTGGGCGTCGTCCTGGTCTCCCAGCTCGTCGGGACCGTCCTCGCGCTGGTCATGGCGGTCGTGCGCGGCGAGACGATGCCGCTGCTCGCCGACCTACCCTGGAGCATCCTTGGTGGTCTCACCGGCGGGATCGGCATCGTGGCCCTCTATCGCGGCCTGGCCCACGGCCGGATGGGCGTGGTCGCCCCGGTCACCGGCGTGCTCGCGGCTGTCATCCCGGTCGCGTTCGGGGTCGTCGTCGAGGGGCTCCCGGCGGCGACCGTGATCGTCGGGATCGGCCTGGCGATCGTCGCCGTCGTCCTCGTGTCGCGCGTCGACGACGGACGCGGCGGGTCGTCGGGGATCGGGCTCGCGTTGGTCTCCGGCGTTGCCATCGGCAGCTTTGGCATCGCCATCAACCAGATCAGCCCGGGCCACGCCTTCGGGCCGCTGGCCATCATCCGCGTCAGCGAAGCGGTGCTGATCGGCGCGATCATCGTGGTCGGCCGGCAGGCCTGGCGGTCCGAGCGGCGGCTGCTGCCGGCGATGGCCGGTGTCGGCGTCCTCGACATGGCCGGCAACGCCGGGTTCATCCTGGCGGTCCAGGCCGGCTCCCTGGCGATCGCCGCCGTCCTGTCCTCGCTCTACCCGGTGACCACCGTGATCCTGGCGACGGTCGTTCTGCGCGAGCGTGTCACCCGCTCGCATGCCGTCGGGATCGCGCTGGCCGTGACGGCGATCGTGTGCATCGCGACCGGGTCGACGTAGAGTCGATCAGGCCGACGGGGCGATCAGGCCGGCTGCCGTCGAGCGACGCGGACGATGGACGCCGAGTCGACCTCGGCAGGGTCGTGGAGCACGACGGCCGACGCAAAACCCTCGGCCAACAGCATGGCCGCATGGCCGCCGGACCCGGGGCGATCGATGGTCGCGCGGAGCCGGCCCAGGTGGCGGTGAACGACGGCCTGGTCGACGACTCGTCCGGCCCGACCCGCGTTGCGGGCGAGGACCACGGCCGCAGGCAGGTCGAGCACGATCGCGATCGCGCCCAGCCCGGCCGCGCGCGATCGCTCGAGCAGCGACCGCCGCGCCGCCGCTTCCACGTTGGTGGCATCGACCACGGTCAGTTGCCCGTCTGCAAGCCGGCGAGCCAGGTCCCGGTGCAGTCGCCCGAATGCCGCCCGGGTCACGGCCTGGTTGTCCTCGTCGCCACCGATCAGGGCGCGATAGCGGTCGGACGACAGGATCTCGGACGGCCCGAAGTGGCGTGCCGCGAAGGTGGTCTTGCCGGCACCCGCGGCTCCGATGAGGACGACGAGGCTCGGGTCGGGGATCTCGAGGATCGGCACGCCGTCCGATCTCAGGATGGGATCCGTCGGACTTCGTAGCCGCCGCCCTCGGCTTCGCGAAGCTCATAGGCCGGCTGGTCGTACAGGGCGGGACCGCGGGCGACGCGGCCGTTGTCGATCCAGAACCTGGAGCCGTGCCACGGGCATTCGAGGCAGCCCTCGACCACCGTCCCCTGGGCCAGCGGGCCACCGGCATGCGAGCACACGGCGTGCATCGCATGGACGTTGGCGCCGATCCGGACGAGGACGAGGTCGTTGATCCCGGCTCGCGCCTTGACCGGCGTCGCGACCGGCAGCTCGGACAGGTCCGGCGGCCCGTCGAGTTCCAGGCGGATCCACTTCGTCCCCGCGCCGCGGAAGGCATGGCGGCTGACCATGTTGCCGAGGCCGTAGACGACGTCGCCGCCGACAAACGCGCCGGCCGTGACGACGAGCAGCCCCACGATCGAGAGCACGATCGGGATCGTTCGATCCGGCAGGGCCCCGGCGCGCAGGACGAGGGAGACGACGAGGACGACGAGAGCCGCGACCATGAGCGCGGAGTGGAGGGTCGCCCTCGCGCGGGCCGTGCCGTCGGTGTCGACGTAGTCTGCGGCGCCCGCCGCGGCGGCGGCCAGCATGAACAGGACGGTTGCGAGCAGCGCGACGTCGGCGCCGACCTCCTGGCCGAGGAGGTCGAGGATGACCGCGACGATCAGCGACCCGATCGGGATATCCGTGATGGCCGAGTGGAGCGGGTGGCCGAGCCAGGTGCCGTTGAGGAGGTCCTTGACCGGTCGCATCGGCCGGAAGATGGCCGCCAGCCAGCGATGGTTGAAGTCGCCGAGCGGTTTCGCCCAGATGTCCTGAGCCGCAACGATCCGAGCGAGAAGCCGTGCCATCGGCCTACCTCCTGCAACCGGAGTGTATCCACAGCGCATCCACAATGGTGGGAAGTTCGGGGATAACTCCATCGCGATACGTCGCAAGTTCGTGGACAAGCGCCTTGTGACGCCTGGGGCCCCGGCCGTACATTTCGTCTTGCCCGAAGGGGCAGGTGCGAACCGCCAGACCGGTCTGAGGAGCGATCCTCGGGACGGTCCCGGGAACCAGGCTCGAAGGTCGCAAGGCCGGCGAGCGAGGGACCCGGCGGCGACTTGGGACTGCAGCTTGCTGAAGCCCCGGGACCCGTTGAAAGGCCGGTGCCTACCAGTTCCTTCGGGCGCTTTCGTGTCCGCGGGCGCTTTCGTGTCCACCTGCGGGGACGCCCGATGCGTGCGTTGCCGGCGGCGTTCGGTCCCACCGCGGCACTGGGTCTCACCGCGGCGTCCGGTCATACCACGCCGCAATCCTGCCAGATGACGGGCTGGTGACCATTGGCCCGGGTCTGAGTGGGGCATCCGGTCGCGACATCGCCCGGCCCACCGACTGTCGTGCTCGATCGCGAGGCACCATGGCGCTCCGCGGCGCTGATCGGGCGCTCGAGCGGTCGCGGATCACGCCCAATGGTCACCTCGGCGACATCTGGCAGGAAGCGGGCCCCGGGCGACGCCGCTCCGGTCGTGCCGCGGCGGGGCGAGCTCCTGCGATAGGCTCCGCGGATGCCCGATCCCCGGTCGGTGACACCCGGCGCCCACCCTGCCCAGGACTGGCGGGCTGTGGTCGCCGTGTTCTGGGTCACCTCGATGGTCGAGGGTCTCGGGGTCAGCCAGATCTTCGCGTTGCTGCCCGCCTACCTGAGCGAGATGGGGGTCGCCGAGACCGACCGTCTGGCATTCGTCGGGTTGTTCTCGGCGCTGATCTTCGTGGTCGGCGCGCCGCTCGTCCCGCTCTGGGGTGCCTGGGCCGACAAGTACAGCCGCAAGGTCGTGATCGTCCGTAGCGCGCTGGTCGAGGCGGTCGTGTTCGCCTGTGTCGCCCTGTCGCGCGAGCCGTGGCAGCTCGCGGCGTCGATGCTGCTGATCGGCTTCCAGCTGGGCAACACGGGCGTGATGTTGGCCGGCATCCGGGACGTCACGCCGAGCCGTCGCCTGGGAACGACGATCGCGCTGTTCGGGGCGTCGGGCCCGATCGGCTTCGCCGCCGGTCCGGTCCTTGCCGGGGTCCTGCACGATGGACTCGGCTGGTCCCTGCCCGCGGTCTTCACGACGTCGGCGGCCCTGTCGGTCGGGGCGTCGCTCCTGGTGCTGCTCGGCTCGCGCGAGGTCCGGCCAGAGGTCGTCCCGACCGGGAGGATCGTGGACCTCGCGTTCGGCGCCCTCCGGGGCGTCATCGCCGACCCGGCCGTGCGGCGGATCTTCCTGATCTTCGGCGTCTCGTACCTGGCCACCCAGATGAGCCGGCCGTACATCCCGATCGTCGTCGAACAGCTGACCGGCAGTGGGCCGGGGCTCGTCTCGTCGATCGGCCTGGTGGCCGGGACCGCGGCGCTGGTCGGCGGCCTGGTGTCGCCGCTCGGCGGGCTCCTGGGCGACCGGATCGGCTTCCGGCCGGTGCTCGTCGCCTCGCTCGGAGGTGCCGGTGTCGTGCTGCTGCTGATGCCGATCGCGCCGTCCGTCGCCGCCCTAGCCGCGCTGGCGGTCGTCCTCGGAGCGTCGACCGCCACGGTCAGCGCCATGGTGTTCGGCCTGCTGGCAATGGAGGTCCCGGCGGACCGGCGATCCGCGACCCTCAACCTGGTCTACCTGCCGCTCTACGCCGCGGGCATCATCGGACCGGCGGTCGGGGCCGGGGTGGCGACGGCCGTCGGGGTCGACGGGCCGTTCGTGGTCGGCGGCGCGGTCTTCCTCGTCGGTGCGGTGGCCATCCTGGTCCGCCGGAACCGGACACCCGGCCGGCTGGTTGACCACCCGGACGATCATGCGGCGGCGATCGGCGTGGGCTTCGCGCCCGAGGGTTGATCGCGACCCCGTCCCAGGGACCGACGCATGGCGTCGGAAGGACCGACTTACGGCTGGGCGCTGGCCCCGCCCCGTGCCCAGCGCGTCGCGATCGTCGGACCGCTGCCCGAACCCGGCTCGGTCGGTTCGGTCGGACCACCGGAGCGTTTCGGGTCGCGGAGCACCACCACGGCGAGGAGCATGCTCAATCCGCCGTACCAGAGCGCCGGTAGCGCGATCATGCCGGCGACCGGGACCGTCCAGCGCCGATCCGTCAGCGCACCCCAGACCACGAAGGCCACCGCAAATGGGAGCCGCATCAGGAACGGGATCGGGATCGCGGCCCAGGTGCCGTCGCGACCGGCCAGGCGGACCAGCAGACCAAACCACTCGAGCCACGCCCCGGGCATGATCACCGCCGACACGGCGACCACCAGGGCGGTCGCCCCAAGGGCGATCCCCAGCGAGCGCCACTCGCGACGGACCGCGAACCAGAGCAGCCCCACGCCGGGCGTCACCTTGGTCAGCAGCACGAACGCCCAGGCGGCCGGCCAGCGAAAGCCAACCACCATCGCCACCGCGAGCAGCAGGGAGATGTTGCCACCCGCGAGCTCGACGCTGGCCAGGAGCACCCCAACCGCGAACAGCCGAGGGCCGGCCAGGAACCGGACGGCGCCCAGCAGGATGGCGGTCCAGGCCCCGAAGAAGATCGGCCAGGGTAGCGCGGTCAGCGGCGCGATCGCCTGGAGGAACGCGGGCGAGTAGACATAGGCCACCGGCTGGGTCCAGTCGGACAGGTTGTACGGCGCGTGAATGCTGGCGACCCAGTAGCAGAACGCCTCCTGGCCCGTCCGGAGCTGTCGACCCATCGGCTGGGCGAGGGCGACCACAGCGAGCCACGTTCCGAGTGCCACCAGCCATCCGCCGATCTCGTTCGGGGTCGCGCTCGCGAGACCGGGGATCGACAGCAACGGCCGATCACGGCGCATCGTCGCCGAGCCCGACAGGCCGCTCATGATCCCTGATCCGATAGGCACGCGATGATCAAGGTTGGTTCCTCGACGGGCGCGACCCGTGGCCCGCGGAGCGCCGGCGAGGGTCCCCCTGGTGCGCTCGTTCGACCCGAGGTCGACGAGCACGATCTGCAGTTGTCCGCCGTCGCCCGATCGAGCCGCGGAGACCGATGGTGTCCGCAGTCACCGACGACCGGCGAGGCTGACTCTACGGTATCGGCGCCAGGAACGTCACGCGAGTGACGTGACGTACGATGGCGACGTGCCGAATATCACCCTCCGACGACCGCTCCCACGTCCGGGCCCGAACCGACGGGCCGGTCTTGCGGTGCCGGTCGTCCCGACCGAGCCGGCCGCTCCCGAGATCATCGAGTCCTCCGGGCTGCGCTGGATTCATATCGAATCGCCGCGTGCCGCCGACCGCGACTGGCTCGAGGAGCATTTCGAGTTCCACCAGCTCGACTACGAGGACGTCTACTCGCGCAACAACCGGCCGAAGCTGGACCAGTACGACGACTACGTGTTCATCGTGCTGCATTTCCCGATCTACGAGAAGTCGACGTCGCGGATGCTCACCGCCGAGCTCGACCTGTTCATGGGCCCGGACTACTTGATCACGCTGCCCAACATCCCGCTGCCGCCGGTCACGGCGATGTTCGAGCGCTATCGCGAGAAGGACGACCTGCGGGAGACGACCTTCTCGAAGGGCTCGGGCTACCTGCTCTACAAGATCGTCGACACCTGCGTGGACGCGTCGTTCCCGATGCTCCGCAAGATGGCGATCAAGCTCGATCGGATCGAGGACGACATCTTCGAGGGCCGGTCGTCCGAGATCGTCCGCGACATCTCCGAGGCCAAGCAGGAGATCATCAACTTCCGGCGCATCGTGCGCCCGCAGCGCGCGGTCCTGCGCGATCTCGAGCGGACCAAGCAGCGCTACCTGGCCGAGGAGCTGGAGATCTACTTCGACGACATCTCGGATGCCGCCGAGCGGATCTGGGACATCCTGGAGAACTACAAGGAAGTCGTCGAGGCGCTCGAGGACTCGAACGAATCGGTCCTGTCGCATCGGGTCAACGAGTCGCTGCGCGTCCTCACCGCGTTCAGCGTGATCCTGTTGCCGCAGACGCTGATCGCGAGCGTCTTCGGGATGAACGTGCTCTTCCCCGGCGAGAACACGGGCCAGGCGTTCTGGGCGCTGCTGATGGCGATGGCCCTCATCACGGCGGGCCTGATCATCTTCTTCCGGCGGCGCGGCTGGCTCTGACCCGGATCGTCGGGTCGCTCCGGGTCAGCCCGGCAGGTCCCGCTCCGCCGGCCCGACGTAATTGACGTCCGGGCGGATCAACCGGTTGTCCGCGGCCTGCTCCAGGACGTGCGCCGTCCAGCCGGCGTGGCGCGCCAGCGAGAAGGTGGCCGGGAAGAGGTCGGGTGAGAGACCAACGCCCATCAGCACCGGGGCGGCGTAGAACTCGACGTTGGTCTTGAGCGGGCGGTCCGGGTGCTTCTCGGCCAGGATCCGAAGCGCGACGTCCTCGACCTCGATGGCGAGCTGCAGCCAGTCCGGCTTGTGCTCCATTCCCTCGGCGACGGTTCGGAGCGCCGCGGCGCGTGGGTCGTAGGCGCGGTAGACGCGATGGCCAAAGCCCATCAGGCGCTCGCCACGGGCCAGGGCCTCGCGTATCCAGGCGTCGGCATGGTCGACCGAGCCGACCTTCGCGAGCTGGTCCACGACCTCGGACGGGGCGCCGCCGTGGAGCGGCCCCTTCATCGTGCCGATCGCACCGGTGACTGCGGACGCGATGTCCGAGCGCGTCGAGGTGATCACCCGGGCCGTGAAGGTGGAAGCGTTGAAGCCATGCTCCGAGCCGACGATGAAGTACGCATCGAGCGCCCGCGCGGTGGCCGGGTCCGGCGTCGCGCCCGTGAGCTGGTAGAGGAAGCCCGCCACGAGGTCGAGTGACGGGTCGGGCTCGATCGGCTCCTGGCCGGCGCGGAGGCGGGCGAACGCCGCCAGGGCCGACGGCGAGAAGGCAGTGATGGCTCGTGCCTGCTGGACGGTCGGTGGCCAGGGCAGGTCCTGGGTCGCGCCCCACGCGGAGACCGCCGAACGGAGGGCGTCCATCGGCTTGGTCGTCGCGGGCAGCGCGCGGAGGACGGTGAGCACCGCCGGCGGGATCGGCGCGGTCGGCAGGCGATGGCCGGGATCCCATTCGCCCGTCCACAGCAGGTTCGCGACCGCCGGATAGGTGCCGCGCGCGACGAGATCGCCGATCCGGTACCCGCGGTAGAGCAGGCGACCCCGCTCTCCGTCGACGTAGCCGAGACTCGTCTCGCCGGCGATCACGCCCGCCAGACCGGGGGAGAACGGACGACTGGCCTGATCGGGCTCCGCCGCAGGCGTGTCGTCCGTGGGCGAATCGGTCATGGCGGTGATGGTAGTCCGGCCGTCGGGCCGCCGCTCAGTGCTGTTCGAGCGAATTGAGGACGAGGCGAACGACCAGCGCGCCAAAGGTGGCGACGACCACGGCCGCGATGAAGCCCTCCGCGTTGCCGAGGTCCATCTGCTGGGCGAGCCAGCCGCCCACGATCCCGCCGATGATCCCGACGACGACGTTGGGCAGGCAGCCGCGCGCCGTGCGTCCGCCGACGAGGGCGCCCGAGATGGCGCCAGCGACGAAGCCGACGACGATCCAGCCGACGAGGCCCATCTCCAGCATGGCCTCAGTCTCGCACCTCCGCCGGCCGGGCGTCAGGCCAGGAACGCGCGGACGGCCGCGACCACGTCGTCCGGGTGGGTGTGATGGGCCGCGTGCCGGGCGCCGGCGATCTCGACGATCCGGCCGTCGGCGAGTCGAGCATCGAGGGCGTCGGTGGCATCCCGGAACACCGGCCGACTCGCGGACCCGAGGAGCTGGAGGACGGGCCGGCGGACCGCGCCGAGCGCGTCCAGCGAGGCCGCCGCGGAGGCCTCCGCCTCGAGCTCGCGCAGGATCGTGTGGGCGGCCGCGACCCGGACCGGCCAGACCGGGTTGGCCCGGTAGGCGTCCAGCTCCCCCGCGGTCATTCCGACGACCTCCGAGAGGAACGTCGCGAGCATTCCGGCCGGGTCGCCCGCGGCCAGCCGCTCGCGGAGCCGGGTCTCCAACCCGGCCGGGCAATAGCTCTGACCGGGCGGGGTCGGTGCGCCCTCGTAGCAGATGACCCGGTCGATTGCCGGGGTCAGCAACGCCGCGCCGAGCGCGCAGCGGCCGCCATACGAGTGCCCGAATACCGCGACCGGCCGGCCCGCCTCCGCCGAGATGGCCTCCGCAATGGCGGCGACGTCCTCGAACTCCCGCTCGATCGAATACGGCGCCGCGTCACCCGACGCGCCGCGCCCGCGCCGATCGATTGCCGTGGTCGTGAGG
>Ga0184615_10002005_pt1 | contig 10978 bp, 9 predicted proteins | sample PLM4_65_coex_FD_133134 | JGI IMG/M metagenome (GOLD analysis project Ga0184615, IMG submission 133134) | Groundwater sediment microbial communities from an aquifer in East River, Colorado, USA - PLM4_65_coex | ecosystem: Environmental > Terrestrial > Soil > Riparian zone | place: USA: East... | reverse complement strand
GCTCCAGAGCGCGCGGCAGGCGCGGAGCTGATCGTCGAGCCGGCGAGCGCGGTCCGCGAACGGGGTGCCGTTGGCGTCGAACTCCTCGCGCTGCCAGCCGAGCCCGACGCCCAGGTCGAGACGCCCGCCCGAGAGCACGTCGAGCGTGGCGGCGGTCTTGGCGAGCAGCAGCGCCGGCCGCAGCGGCGCGATCAGCACTCCCGTGGCAAGTCTGATCTGCCGCGTCGCGCCCGCCATCGCGGCCAGCAGCGTGAGGGGCTCGAGCCACGGCTCGTCCGCGGGCAGCGGGAAGCGTCCATAAGGATACTTGTCGGTGTGCGGCCCGATCGCGAGATGATCGGGCACGGCGATCTGGTCGATGCCCGCCGCCTCGGCGGCGGTCGCGAGCTCGACCACCGCGCCGAGCCGGTCGCCAAAAAGGCGCGCGAGACCGGAGAGCGTGATCGAAACACGCAGGCCCTCGCGCATCGCGTCCGACTATAGTCTGGCCATGAGCTGGAAGCCCGAGGTCGACGAGATCGAGCGCCTGCGGGCGCTCGCCCGCCAGCAGGGCGGCGCCGAAGCCGTCGAACGCCAGCACGCGCGCGGGCGCCTCACGGTGCGGGAACGGATCGAAGCGCTCGTCGACCCGGCCAGCTTTCGGGAGCACGGCGAGCTGGCCGGCGAGTCGGAACGGGACGCGAACGGGGAGCTGCGCTCGTTCGCTCCGGCGAACGTCGTGGTGGGGATCGCGCGCATCGACGGACGCCAGGTCGTGGTGGGCGGCGACGACTTCACGATTCGCGGCGGAGCCTACACATCCGTAGGTCTGCGCAAGGGGCAGTATGCCGACGAGCTGGCGATCCGGCGCCGCGTCCCCGTGGTGCGCCTGCTCGAGGGAGGCGGCGCCTCGGTGACCGGCGCCTCGGGCGTGCGGGGTCGCTCGGGTTACGACCTCACGGCATCGTCCCCCTTGAACCTCCTGTGCATGGAGGCGCTCGCGACCGTGCCCGTCGTGTGCGCGGCCCTCGGTCCGGTGGCGGGCTTCCCCGCGGCGCGGCTCGTGGCTTCGCACTTCTCGCTGATGACGCGGCAGACGGCCCAGGTCCTCACGGGCGGGCCGACCCTCGTCGAGCGCGCGCTGGGCGAGAAGCTCTCCAAAGAACAACTTGGCGGTGCCGAGATCCACACACGCAGCGGCGTCGTCCAGAACGTGGCCGAGGACGAAGCGGACGCCTGGCGACAGATCCGCCGCTTCCTCGGCTTTCTCCCCGCGAACGTGTGGGACAGCGCGCCGGTCGTCGACACCGGCGATCCGCCTGCGCGCGCGGAGGAAGAGCTCGTCTCGACCATCCCGCGCGACCGCCGGCGCGCGTTCAAGATCCGCCGCGTCATCGAGCTGGTCGTCGACCGCGGGTCGTTCTTCGAGCTCGCACCCCTGTTTGGCCGCTCACTGGTGACCGGCCTCGCGCGCCTGCGAGGCCAGCCGGTCGGCGTGATCGCGAACGACTGCCACCACCTGGGCGGCTGCATGTCGGCCGATGCCGCGCAGAAGATCCGGCGCATGGTCGAGCTGTGCGATGCCTTCCGGCTTCCCGTCGTGAGCCTCGTCGACGAGCCGGGCTTCGCGATCGGCCCCGAGGCCGAGCGCGCGGCCACGATCCGCCACGGCATGGCCGCCATGTTCGCCGTGCTCCAGACCACGGTGCCCTGGATCGCGGTGGTGCTGCGCAGGGCCTTCGGTGTCGCGGCGGGCATCCACCTGGGGCCGGCGCCCACGGTGCTGGCCTGGCCGTCCGCCCAGATCGGGGCGCTCCCGGTCGAGAGCGGCGTGGCGCTCGCCTTCCGGCGCGAGATCGAGGCGGCGCCCGACCCCGAAGCCCGGCGCAACGAGCTCGAGCAGGAGCTCGCGGCCGCGCAGTCGGTCTTCCCGCGCGCCGAAGATTTCGGCGTGCACGCGCTGATCGACCCGCGCACGACGCGCGCCCGCCTGTGCGAGTGGATCGACGAGATCGGGCCGGAGCTCGCGCGGCTCCGGCTCGCAGCCGGCCCACGCCGCTACAGCATGCGCCCCTGAGCCGCTGCGAACCCGTCCGCTGGCTCGCGTGCGGGCCTCAGCGCCGCTTCGGTCCGCCGTTGTGGCCAGGCCAGCGTGAGCCGCTGATCGTGTCGGCGTAGGGCGCGAACGCGTCGCCGTCGAGCTTGCCCGCGAGCGCGATGTCGCGATCGAAGGAGCTCGGTGTCCACAGGCGGGCCGACACCTCGCTCTCGATGGGGAGCAGCTCCTTGATGGGATCCCAGGGGCTCTCGCGCAGCGTCAGCGTGCCCTCGACCTTCTGGTTGAACGCGGTGCCGTAGCGGGTGTGCACGCGCACCACGTGGGGCGGGAAGTCATAGGTGGCTCCGGGCGCCATGCCGACCCCGGGCGAGACCTTGATCCACCACTCGGTTTCGCTGTGGGTCGGCGCGTGCGGGAGCTCGTCGCCCGCCTTGCCTTCGAATTCCAGGAACGTGTAGCCCTGGTGGCTACAGCGCGCGTGCACGCGGTCGAGCATCCGGTAGTAGGCGATCTCGCACGGGTACTTGGGCTGGCCGTTTCGGTCGCGACTCACGAAGATCGCCGACTCCTGGTCGATCCCATACCCGAGGGTGTAGAAGCCCTCCTCGCCCCTGTAATCGGCATCGACCGTGATCAGGATGCCGTACTCGGGCACGTCGGGAACCGGGAAGTTGTAGAGCGTGAGGTGGACCTGCGACCTCGCGCTCGGATCGATGCCGGGCGGAAGCAGGGCCGCGATCTTCTCCGGGTCGGTGTCGTAGTCGAGCTTCAGCATCGGCCACAGGATGATGTCGCCGGGGTTGATCTTCGGGCCGGTGCCTGCGCTGCTCATGCCGTCTCCTGCGTCTCGGGGCTGGGAGCCGATCCACGTTCGGCCGCCGCGACTGCGTCGGCCGCAGTTCGGAACGAGCGCTTCTCGGGTCCGATGCGTGCGACCAGCGGCGCCAGCTTCTCGGTGTCGACGCCGTAGAACGCGGCTGCGTTGCCGCCGAGCATCTTGCCGATCTCGTCCTCGGGCAGGTCGCGGAAGGTCTCGTGCATCTGGTTCCGGGTGTAGGGCCAGCTGCCCTCCGGATGCGGGTAGTCGGTTCCCCACATGAGCGTGTCGACGCCGATCTGGTGCCGCATCTCGGCTTCGCGGCGCGGCATGCACGAGGCGCCGACGCGCACGTTGCGACGGAAGTAGTCGGCGGGCGACATCGAGAGGTGGCTGCGGTAGTCGCCGAGTTTCTGGGCGTAGTGGGTCACGGAGTAGCGCTGCTCGAGGAGCTGGAGGTATTCCGGCACCCAGATGGCCGTGCCTTCCGTCAGCGCGACCTTGAGCTTCGGGAAGCGCTCGAAGACGCCGCCCCAGAGCATGAAGGTCAGCGGACGCACGAGCCACAGGGCGACCTCGCTGATGTAGGTGCCCATCGCGCCGGGCTGGACAGCGTGCCCTGCGGGCGCTGGGATCGGCCCGAAGTACTCCTCGAAGGGCGCCGGTCCGGAGTGGAAGTGGACCGGCATGCCGAGGTCCTGGCAGATCTCCCACACGGGGTCGTACTTGGTGTGGTGATAGGCGTCGTGGCTGCCCCAGCGCGGCGGGAAGATCACGCCGCGCAATCCGTTCTCATGCGACCAGCGGATCCCCTCGACCGCGCGGCCGACGTCCCAGAGAACCGGGATGCAGGCGAGCCCGATCCGGCGCTCCGGCGCGGTGGAGACGAACTCGGCCATCCAGCGATTGTGCGCGACGCAGCCCGCCCACTGGAGGTCCGCGCTCACGCCCTCGGGCGACATGCTGAAGCCCGCGCCGAAGGGCGGCGCGTTCATCTCGGTGACACCGTCCGGGAACAGCACTTCGGCGGCGACGCCGTCGGCATCCAGGACCTTGTCCCGCACCTCCGCGTCCCACGCGCCCGAGAGCTCCTGGTCACGGCCCTTGCGCCACTCGCGATTGATGTCTGCGACCAGGAAGCTCTTCGCCGCCTGCTCGGTCATCTCGATCTGGATGGGCAGCGCGACGTCGAACAGCTCGCGGTATCCGGGATCGACGTAGTCGCGGTACGCGGCCGCGTGGGGACCCGCGTGGCCGTCCGACGAGATCACGAGGTAGCGGTCCATGTCAGTCCCCCTCCGGCTTCCGGACGTCTCCGACCGGATGGGTGTAGAACTGGCGCGCCCACTTGCGGTACTCGCCGATGTAACGGTCGCCCTCGCAGAGGACCGGGTTCGCGCGGTGGACCTTGTACTTCCAGATGTCGAGGTCCTGCTGGATGCCCGTCGTGACGGCCTTCATGAATTCTTCGCCCGCCACGTCGACCAGGTTCTTGCTCGCGGTGAGCAGCCAGCGCGAGTGCACCCGCTTGTCGTCGATCGGGGTCGTGGCGGCGAACATCATCAGTCCCGCGCCCGGGATGCCCTCCATGCTCATGCAGTTGAGGCCGAGCCCCCAGGAGTCACGGAAGAACGTCATCTTGAACTTGCCGAACGGATACTCGACTTCGTTGGTGCTCGAGATCCGGTAGTGGGTGCTGTCGGCCGTGTAGCGGATCTCCGACTCGGGGATCTGCGTCGCGCTGTGTACGTAGAGGAAGTGGACGGGGTCGTTGTTGTTCTCGTGGGTGTCCTGGATGTGGGCTTCGAGGATCTTCTCGAACGAGCGCGGCTCGCTCCATTCGGCGCTCGCGGCGCCTTCGAAGATCGGCCGCGCGGGAAAGTCCCACTGCGGCGGCTCGCCCTCGGAGTGGTACCAGATCCAGATGAAGCCGTTCTTCTCCTGGACGTCCCAGGCGCGCAGCTTCGCGAGGGCGGGCACGCGGTCGCAGTACGGGATGTGCGTGCAGCCGCCCGTGGCGCCGTCCCACTGCCAGGCGTGAAACGGGCAGCGCAGGGTCTCGCCCATCACGCGTCCGCCGTGTCCCAGGTGCGCGCCGAGGTGCGGGCAGAATGCGTCGAGAACCCGCGCCTGGCCCGAGCGAGATCGGAACAGCACCAGATCTTCACCGCAGTAGTGGAGCGGCTTCACGTCCCCTTCGCGCAGCTCGCGGCTGAACTCGACCGCGAACCAGCCGTTGGGAATCGGAAGTTGCACGTGTTCCTTCTCACGTCGTGCCATGCTGCTCCTCCGGGCGGGGTGCCAGCGCGTCGGCCAGGATGCGAGCCGCTGCGTCGCCGCGCTCGCGAATCGGGAAATCATCCAGGTTCGCGTAGTTGAAGATCAGGACGTAGTAGGCGCCGAGGATCATCTCCGTCAGGGCCTGGGGGTCGTGCCGGCGGGTGACGTCGCCCAGCAAGAGCCCGTCTTCGACGATGCCTCGAAACGCCGCATGCAGTCGCCGCACCCGCTCGGAGCGTACGGCGGCATCGCCGCTGATGAGATGCACGAGCTCGACGAGCAGCTCGCGGTTCTTCGGACCCGCTTCCGCAATGTGCGCCGTCACGCTGGTGAAGAAGCGGTGGATGCGATCGCGCGTGCCGAGGTCGGCCTTGCGGATGCCCTCGATCTCGAACATCAGATCCTCGATCCCTGCATGAGCGATCTCGCGCAGCAGGTCGAGCTTGCTGGGGAAGTGATTGAAGAAGGTCTTCTGCGCGATGTCCGCGCGCTCGCAGACGTCGGCGACCCGGGTCTCTCGGAACCCCTGCTCCGCGAAGAGCCGGCCGGCGATCTCGAGGATCCGTCCGCGCAGCTCCAGCTTCCGGCGCTCGCGTCGCGTGAGCACGCAGGCGGATTCTTTCAAGGATTCCGACGGGTTGAGAGCCTCGACGCGCGCCATGCGCAGCCAGTGTAGGAAAAGTAGAGTCGGGTGCAACGATACATTTCGCTATACGAGGGTCCGATTCGGGCCCGCGGGCACGCGGCGAATGGCCGCGAAACACTGATCCGCTGGCGCCCGGAGACGCTCCGGCGCGCTTCGCGCGAGATTGGGAGATTGGGAGAATGGGAGAATGGCAGCGATGAAGGAGCTACGAGACCGGGTAGCGGTCGTGACCGGCGGCGCGAGCGGCGTCGGGAAGGCGCTCGCGAGGGCCTTGCTGGGCGAGGGCATGAAGGTCGTGCTCGCCGACGTCGAGCAGCCCGCCCTCGACGCGACCGCAGCGGAGCTCGGGTCGCTCGGCGCGCTGTCGTCGCTCGTGACGGACGTTCGCCGATACGAGGCCCTCGAAGCTCTCGCGGATCACACGTATGCGACTTTCGGGGCGTGCCACCTGCTGTGCAACAACGCGGGCGTGAGCGTGGCGCAGCTCAAGGTCTGGGAGACGACCCCGAACGACTGGAAGTGGGTGCACGCCGTGAACGTGCACGGCGTCGTGCACGGGATCCAGGCCTTCGTGCCGCGAATGATCGAGGCAGGCCACGAGGGCCTCGTGATGAACACCTCGTCGGGCGACGGTGGCATCCAACCGCTCGCGACCCAGTCCGTCTACGCGTCGAGCAAGGCGGCGATCTCGATCCTCACGGAATGCCTCGACGCACAGCTCGCCGCCGAGACGAACCTGCGCGCGGCGATCTTCTACCCGTCCGGCGGCATGCTCGCGACCGGGATCTGGACCACGCGCCGCAACCGGCCCGAGGAGCTCGCGCGCGAGCGGCCCGTGCCCGTGGGTTCGGAGACGACGTTCGACGATTTCATGCAGGGCATGAAGGCGGTCGGGATCGAGCTGCCCGTCCAGGACCTCGACGAGCTCGCGCGCTTCGCCGTCGCGGGGATCAAGAGCGGCGACTTCGTCATCATGATCCGGCGCGGAGAGATGGAGCTGCAGCTCAGCCAACGCGCCAAGAAACTTGCGGCAGGTGAGAACCCGACCCGTGTGATCCCCGGGATGTGAAGCGGCCGCTAGCGCCCCCGGAAACGTGCCTCACGCTTGTCGGCCCGCGCCGCCTTCCCCTCGCGATAGTCGCTCGACGCGAACACCAGCGACTGCGCGAGCGCCTCGTCGGCGAGCGAGCGCTGCACGAGCGGATTCGCGAGGCCTCCGAGCGTGCGCCGGAACATCTGCACCGCGAAGGCCGAGCGCGAGGCGATGCCGCGCGCGATCTCGAGCACCGTCTCGTCGAGCTTCTCGTCGGGAACCACGCGCGACACGATTCCATGTCGGAGCGCCTCGTCCGCCGCCATCACGCGGCCAGTCAGCGCCAGATCGGCCACCAGCCCGTGTCCCGCCATCTGGAACAGGCGCGCCGTGCCGCCGGAATCGGGCACGACGCCGTGCAGGATCTCCGGGAGCCGGAGCTTCGCGCTCTCGCCAGCGATGCGCAGATCGCACAACAGCGTCCGCTCGAAGGAGCCTCCGATCACCCAGCCCTTGAGCGCCACGACGATCGGCGCGGGCAGCGTGAAGAAGTGCTGCGCGCCGCGGTGGCCCCGCTCGATGAACTCGAGGTCCGAGAGGTCTTGCTTGCGCACGCCGAGTTCTGTCGTGTCTCGGCCCGAGGAGAAAGACGCGCCATTTCCGCGCCAGACGACCGCCCGCAGCCCCTCGCGCTGCTGCAGCTCCGCGAGGATCTCCCACAGGCGCGCGTCCATCTCGTCGTTGGCGGCGTTGTGCTTCTCGGGCCGGTTGTTGCTGACGATGGCCAGCGGCCCATCGAACTCGAGCAGGATCGTGTCGCTCGGCATCAGGCCTCCTTGGGACGGGCTGGAATTCCGCGCGCTACTCGCCCCGGAAACTTGGCGTGCGCTTCTCCTGAAAGGCGTGCACGGCCTCGAGATAGTCGTTCGTCGTCGCGCTCTGCACCATGCGCTCGGCTTCGGCATCGAGGCACGAGCGCAGGCTCTCCGTGAGCGCGCGGTTCAGGTTCTCCTTCATGTATCGCAGCGCGATCGGGGGGCCCGCCGCAATCCGCTGTGCGAGCGCGCCGGCCTCCCGCGCGAGATCGCTGTCCGCCACCACGCGATTCACGATTCCGAGCCGCTCGCACTCGCGCGCATCGAGCCGCTCGCCGGTGAAGTAGATCTCGCGCGCCCTGGCAGGGCCGACGAGGCGCGTCAGGAACCAGCTTCCGCCGTAGTCGCCCGAGAGCCCGAGCTTCGCGTAGGCCGCGGTCACGAAGGCGCTCTGCGCGGCGATGCGCAGATCGCAGGCGAGCGCGAGCGCGAAGCCGGCCCCGGCGGCAGGCCCGGTGAGCGCGGCGAGCGTCGGCTTCTCGAGCTCGAAGAGAGCCGCGATGATTCCATGCTCCCAGCGGAGCTGGCGCTTGCGATCCTCGGGGGATGCCGGTTTTCCTTCACGCGCCATCAGCTTGGTGTCGCCGCCGGCGCAGAAGGCGCCGCCGGATCCGGTGAGCAGCACACAGCCCACGCGCGGGTCGGCGCCGAGAGCCGGGACGAGCCGGGCGAGCGCCTGCTTCATCTCGAGCGTGAGCGCGTTGCGCGCCTCGGGGCGATGCAGCGTGACGCTCGCGACGCGCGCCTCGAGCCGGCACAGGACCTCCGGGGTCCCCGTCTCGATCGCCACGTTCTCGTTGGCCACGGCGTTCTCCCGCGGCACAGGCTATCACCTCTGCGCGCAACGTCTCGGAGGAAGCCAGCCATGGGACTCCCGGAGCCGCCCGCGCTGGGCGCGAGCCTGCTGCCGCAGGGAACCTTCGACGGCCAGAGCGTGATCGTGACCGGCGGCGGCACGGGGCTCGGCAAGGCCATCGCGCTCGAGTTCGCGCGCGTGGGCGCGAGCATTGCGATCCTCTCCCGCGGCGAGGAGCACCGCGCCGCGGGCGTCGCCGCGATCCGGGCCCTCGGCGCGCGCGCGCTCGGCGTCGCCTGCGACGTGCGCCAACCCGAGGCGGTCGCCGCGGCGTTCGACGCCGTCGAGGCCGAGCTGGGCCTCGCGAGCGTGCTCGTCAACAACGCGGCGGGAAACTTCCCCGTCCCCGCCGAGGATCTCTCGCCGAATGGCTGGCGCGCCGTCGTCGACAGCGTGCTCACGGGCACGTTTCATTGCTCTCGCGAGTTCGGTCGGCGCCACATCGCGAGCGCTACGCCCGGCTCGATCATCAACGTCGGGGCTTCGTACGCCTGGACGGGAGGCCCGGGCTTCGTCCACTCGGCTGCGGCGAAAGCGGGCGTCAAGAACCTGACCGAGACGCTCGCCGTCGAGTGGGCGCCGTACGGAATCCGCGTCAACGGGCTCGTGCCGGGCTTGTTTCCGCACGAGGACGAGGTCGCGGCGATCCGGGGGGTTCCGGAGCGCGGACAGGCCGAAGACCGGCGCGCGCCGGCGGGGCGCGTCGGGCGGCCGCGCGAGCTCGGCTGGGCCGCGACGTTCCTGGCGTCGCCCTTTGCAGCCTACGTGACGGGTCATAGCCTCGTCGTCGACGGCGCCAACTGGCAACGCCGCTCGATGCTGATGCCCGAGTTCGTCCCGATCCGCGAGCAGCTCGGCAAGGGACCCTTCTCGCCGAAGTGAGCGGGCGAACGGGAAGGCCGACGCTGCGCCCGCTCCCCGGCATGGGAGCCGCGCGTGAGCCATCGCCCGATCGCGCTGCTGGCGGCCCTGCTGCTCGCCGGCCTGCTCGCGCGAGATGCCTGGCCGCCGGACGAGACGCGCTACGCGGACGTCGCTCGCGGGATGTCCGCCGGGGAGGGGTGGCTGGTGCCCCATCTACATGGCGGCGTGTATCGCGAGAAGCCTCCGCTCGGGTTCTGGCTCGCGGCGGGGCTCGTGCGGCTCGGCGTGCCGGTGGGCGCCGCTCCGCGCGCCGTCTCGGGCGTCGCCGCCCTCGCGACGCTCGCGCTGCTCCCCGGCATCGCGGCCGCTCTGGGCCTCTCGCGGGGCACGGCTGCGCGCGCGAGCTGGGTGCTCGCGACGAGCCCCCTCTTCCTCGCCTACGCCCAGGCCGGGCTGCTCGACGCCAGCGCCGCCGCGTGCGTCACCGCCGCGATCGCGGCCAAGCTCGCGCGCGCAAGAAAACCTGCCGGCGTGCGCGCGCTGCTCGTCGTCCTCGAAGGCCTGGCCCTCGGCGCGGCGTTGCTCACGAAGGGTCCCGTGCTGCTGCTCTTCCCGCTCGGATTGCGCCTCGGTGCTGCGCTCGCGCGCGAGCGCAGCGCCGCATCGACGGACCCGAGCGACGTCGCCGCGCTGGCCGTCGCTGTCTGCCCCGTCGGCGCCTGGCTGCTCGCGGCCACAGACGCAGCCGGCAACGCCTACGTGCGCTCGATCACCATCGGCCAGGCGCTGCGGCGGCTGACGGGCAACGCGCCGCACCTGCGGCCGCCGGGATTCCTGCTCGCCGTGATGCTGGTCGGGCTGCTCCCCTGGACACTGCTCGGCGTTCCGCTCGCCCGGCTGCGGGCGGCGTGGCGCCAGCGAGCGGGCATGCGCCCGGGTGGCGGCCACGCCGCGCTGCTCGGGTGGATCCTCTTCCCGACCCTGCTGCTCTCGGCGCTGCGAACGCAGCAGCCCCATTACCTGCTTCCGGCGCTGCCGGCGCTGGCGCTGCTGCTGGGCCAGTCGCTGGCGGCGCCCGAACGCTGGGCGACGCGCAGCGCCGTCGCGCTCGCGCTGCTCGCGAGCGGCACGTTCTTGTTACGCGCGTGCACGGCGACCGTCTTCACCGGCAACGCGGCCGAGATCGCGCTCGCGGCCGATGCTGCGCTGCGCCTGAGCCTGGCGCTCGCCGCGACAGTCCTGCTCGCCGTGGTCCTGCTTCCGCCAGTCGCGCGGGTCGCTCCCTGGGTGCGAGCCGTGATCGGCCTCTCCGCGATCGCCGTCACCGCGCTCGTGGCCCTCGCTCGCCTCGACCCCTGGATGTCGCCGCGCGCGCTGCTCCGAAACGACGCGATCCAGCGCGCGGAGCGCCTCGCAGCGCCGCAGAGCGCGCGCAGCGCCGTGCGCATTCTCAGCGGGCGTTCCGAGGTCGACGCGACGAGGCGGAAGTCGCTCGGCGACTGGCTCGCCAAGGAGCCCGGGCGCGTGGCTCTGGTATGGGAGCGCGATCTGGGTCGGCTCGCGCTCGGC
>Ga0184615_10002004_pt1 | contig 10978 bp, 7 predicted proteins | sample PLM4_65_coex_FD_133134 | JGI IMG/M metagenome (GOLD analysis project Ga0184615, IMG submission 133134) | Groundwater sediment microbial communities from an aquifer in East River, Colorado, USA - PLM4_65_coex | ecosystem: Environmental > Terrestrial > Soil > Riparian zone | place: USA: East... | reverse complement strand
GCCCAACCGCGCTTCAACGCAGGGGTGCTCCTTGCGTTCGGCGGAATCGCCGTGCTTCTGGCCGCGATCGGGCTCTACGGCCTGGTCAGCTTCCTCGTCGCGCAGCGGACTCGTGAGGTCGGCATCCGCCTCGCTGTCGGAGCGCAGCCCCGGCAGATCGTCACGATGTTCCTGAAGCGAGGACTGGCACCGGTCGCCGCCGGCTGCGCCGTCGGGGTCGTCGGGGTATTCGCCGGTGGCAGGCTCCTATCCTCCGTCTTGTACGGCGTCACGGCGAGAGACCCGGTCGCGATCATTGGTGCGGTCCTCGGATTTACGCTGGTAGCAGTGACGGCGGCGCTGGTTCCTGCCCGGCGCGCCGCTGAGAGCGACCCCGCAGCGGCACTGAGACTCGAGTGACCGCCCGGTGGTGCGCCGCAGTTGTGCTCTCCGTACTCGCCACAACGAAAGCGTCGGCCCAGACAGGCACCCTGCCGCGGCCGCTGTCGGCGCGGGAGACCGGCTGCGTGCCGCCGGCCGTGGCCCCGGCCGACTCGGTGTATGACGCCGATGGGGTCGACGAGCCGGTCCGGCCTCGCCGGCTCGCGATCGAAGGCATGCCATTTCGCACCGGTGAGATCCTGACTGGTCGGTCGGTGTTCCGCTTTATCGTGGAAGCGTCCGGAAAGATCGATCGCTGCAGCATCGTCGTGCTGGAGGAGACGGTGCCTGCCTGGACGGCGGCGGTTGTGAAGGAGCTACGGTACGCCCGGTATCAGCCGGCGCGCCGGGGTGGCCAGTCAGTCCGGCAGTGGGTGCACCAGCTCTTCACTTATCACAGCGACGGGCGGGTTCAAAAGCGGCGTTGAGCGTGGGAGCGTCCGCAGGGTATCAGGCTCGACGGTCAAGGTCACTCGAGATGAACCCAGGCCTCCAGCACCTTCGTCAATACCCCTGTGAGCATGGGGAGTAGGACTGCCACATAGCTTCCCAGGGCTGTGAGCGGTGATTCCTCGATCCGGTGGACCATGGCCCACGTCGCCCGATCGAACTTGGCCTCGGCACTGGCAGCCGCGCTGACGAGCGCGTCCTCCCGGTGGTCCAACTGGATCGCGGTTGGCAGGAATACCAGCGCCATGAATCCCGAGAAGATCAGCCCGCTCGCAAGAGTCAGGCTCGACGCCAGACCCGCACGTTCGCCCCCGGGCTCCAGGCTCTCACCACTAGGACTCAGACTCGCCCCCCATTGATAGAGCCGGAACACCTCGTAGATCAGCGCCGCCAAGAACGCACCCGCGGAGTACAGCAGGGTGCGAAACCATCGGATGCGCTCACCCAGTTCGGTGGCGCTGCAGGACGACACGCGACGCGATACCAGGACACACGCCACCAGCAGAAAGAGGGACAGTGGAATACCGACCCCGTTCGCGGTGTTGACGACCAATTGCACCCGTGGCTTGGCGTTGAAAAGTGGCCCTAAGATCGCGTCGCTCGCTTTGCTGCCCACGAACCCCGGATTGAAGATCAGCAGAAGCACCATCCCGACGATCACGATGCCACCAATGGTCAGCACCGCCCCCCATTCTCGCCGGCCAAGCAGACCGCGATAGTGACGCATGACCAGGAGACTTATCCCCAGGGACCAGAGCATCACGAGGCTCAGCACCAGAGATGAGCTGCCCCACAGTACCAGGTGCTTCACATCGCGCAGGCTCGCCGGATCGAATTTCAACTCTTGGGGGGCGAGCAGGAGGTAGTAGGTGCCATACACCGCCATCATGCCGCCCACACAGATCGGCCCCAGCCACCTCGTCATCCAATGGGAATCGTCCATGGATCCTCCCTTTCTCCTGGCATTGCAGGGCACGGACCTGCGCAGTATAGTGGCAGCACCCTGCACGAGATCTCATGAGGTGCCTATGCGCGTCGGCATCATCGACCTCCTCGGCAAAGAGCCTCCCCGCAACGCGTACTCGCGGTTCATGCGAGCCAACAACACCAGCGTCATGACGCAAGTGGTCGCCGTGTGGTGTGAAGATCAGGGCCACCGCGTCAGCATTGCCTACTACTCCGGCTGGCAGCTCTTGGCCGGCGGCCTTCCCGACGACCTCGACGTCGTCTTCTTCAATTCTTTCTCCCAAACCGCTCTGGTCGCCTATGCGATGAGCGCAAGATTCCGAGCTGCTGGCATCGTGACGGTGCTGGGCGGCGCCCACGCGCGTTCCTACCCCGAAGACGCCAGGCGGTACTTCGACTATGTCGTGGGCTTCTGCGACGAGAAGCTGATTCGGGACATGCTCCAGGATCTCTCGCCCAGCCGGCCCTTGGGGCACTGCGTGTCGGCGAGCCGACACCCGTCAGACCTGCCCGGCCTCGCCCGCCGCTGGAAGTTCCTGCTACCCGCGATGGAGCGCGCGCCGCTGCTCCGGCTGGTACCCATGATTGGCAGCCTGGGATGCCCGTACACCTGCAGCTTCTGCGTCGATGCCGAGATCGCCTATCAACCGCTGGACGCGGAGGTGCTGAAGGCGGACCTGCGTTTCTTCCAGAAGCACCGCCTGCCCCGGTCCATCATCGTTTGGCACGACCCGAACTTCGGCGTTCGTTTCGATGATTTTCTCGGCGCGATCGAAGAATCCGTCCGGCCCGGGAGCATCACTTTCCTGGCCGAGAGCTCGCTGTCGCTTCTGGGGGAGGATCATCTGAAGCGCCTGGCTGGGAATGGTTTCAAGGTCATCGCCCCGGGAATCGAGTCGTGGTTCGGCATCGGGGAAAAGGCGCAGCTGCGGAAGGTGACGGGTGCGGACAAGGTTCGCCGGGTCGCAGAGAAGGTGAACCTCATCCACCGATACATCCCCTACGTGCAGTGCAACCTGATCTTCGGTCTCGATTGCGACGAGGGGCCCGATCCATTCGAGCTCACCAAACAGTTCATCGATCTCGCTCCGGGGATTTTTCCGTACTTCTCGGTGCTCACGTGCTTCGGGCGCAATGCGCCGGATAACCTCGCCTATCAGCGGAGCGGCAGGGTGCTCCCCGTTCCGTTCCACTTCCTGGATCTGCTGCAGGCGATGAACGTCAAGCCGAAACACTACGGCTGGACCGAGTTCTATGATCACCTCTGCAGCGTCTTCGCTCACGCCTTCTCCGCCCGCGCCATCGCCCGGCGCTTCCTGGTCACGCGGACAAATTCGGTCCGGGTAGAGCAACTGTTTCGTGCCTTGACCGCCGAGCGTCGGAACCGCCTTCGGTATCACTCGGAGATGCGCCGGTGGCTGGATGAGCCGCAGATGCACGCCTTCTTCGAGGGCGACACTCGTGAGATCCCGCCACGCTTCACCGGGATCATCCAGTCTCATCTGGGTCCGCTCTGGCATTGGTTGCCGCCTGGGGCGCTCGAGCATGACCCCGACGCATTCGCCAAGTCTATCACCGGCTTTGGCCCAAGTGTCTGGTCGAGCACACCGGCGATTGCCGCCGCGCCCGCGCCGGGCCGGCCCGCGCGTCCCGCGAAGTTCCGGGAGTCAGTGTCGGAGCTGGATCGCGAGGCCCAGCCTAGCACTGCGATTCAGGATACCGGAGCTTGACCGATCGCTTTAGCCGGCCCTCGATGTCTTTCAGGTCGGGGCGGTCAGGGGGGATACCTTCGTGACCACGACCATCCGGTTCGAAGGTCGCGGTGCGCGTGTCGGAGATCCCGAGAAAGGCGCTGACCCGCCCTCGCATGACCTGCCACTCGTCGGCGGACAGCGCAATACGATTCTGTTGCAGATCCGGATTGCCGATGATTCCGAATAGCGCTGAGAAGAAGCCGATCGGCCGCACGGAGATTCCTTCGACCTTGTCGAAGACGACCATGTCCTCGTACTGCAGCAGTTTGAATCGAATCACCCGCTCGTTGTAGACGACGACCCGGGGGATCGAAAGCGTGTCCTTGTAACTGTACTTGGACGGCGCGTCCTTCGAGCGGGGCCAGAAGATCTTCACGTCCAGGGCCATCAGCGGGGTGGGACCTTCCTCCACCCGGCCCACCACGTCCGCCCCGTAGTCGACCACCACGTCCTGATTGTGTTCGTAACCTTCTCGCGCCGCGATCGACATGTCCTCATATGTCACGCCGGCGGTTTCCCGGTGTGCCGTAAACCAGTCCGACTGGCGGACCAGGAACACCGTGCTGCCCCCAGACTCCTGCCGCCTGCGGCGGGCAATCGCCAGCAGGACTTCGGCGCCGAAGCGCGCGGCGTTGGTCGTGGTGGTCAGACTGTAGGCGCCGTGGGCGCTCATGGCTTGGAGGATCTCTTCCCGCGGCACCGAATCGGGCGTAGCGCAGAGTTGGCCAGATGCGCCGGCCACCGGCAGGGTGAGAGACAGGAGAGTCACCAGCAGCACGAGATACAAGGGCGATCCACCATTGTCGTCAGTCATGCTCGAGTGCGACGTGTCTCCCCTCATGCCGCGGATGTGCTGCGGCGGGCATCCTCAGCGCAGCCCGACCACCTCCCTGACGAAACGCTGGAACCGCCTCCCGTACCCGGCGTTGGTCGCCGTCCAGGCGGCCTGGAACTGCGGATGGGTCGCCCACTGCGTGAACAGGGTGATCCACCCCTGATTGTGGGGATGGTCGGGTTCCCCTTCCAGGTCCAAGTCGAGGAACACGCGCTCCATCAGGAGAATCAGGGAATTGCAGAGGTAGAACGCGGTCCGCTCGTCGGCCGCCGAGAACTGAGCCGGCGGCGCTGTGAGCAGCGCCGCGAGTTCCGGGAAGGGCGGAGGGGTCCCGCCGAGCCCCGGATAGAGCGCGGCATCCAGCGAGGTCGGCACGACGGATCTCCGCATGCGCTCCATCAGCGCGTCGTAGGCTTCCACGTGGCGGGTGAAGTGTTGCTCGACCGCCGCGCTCGGTGGGTGCCAGCGGGATGACAGCTCGTCGAAGAACGCCTCCGGATCCCATGCGCCCTTCGGCGGCTCCGGCCCGAGCACCCGCGTCGCTACGTGATACCCGAGCATGCGGTAGCTCTCGAACTGCGACTCGTCGAACCATTGGTCGCCGGTGCTCTGATGCGGAAAGCCGGGGTGCCGGCTCCGGTACTCCAGCACGTCGGTGGGCTCGTCGCCGGTCAGCGACGACTTGAGGTACACGATCGTGCCCTTGGCCCCGCTGTCGAGGTACCGGATGGTGCCGACCGCACAGTGTACCGATCGGCCGGCGTCGCCCGGGGCGGCGCGAATCCGGGTCGGCCGAAGGTCGATCTCCACCCCGAAGTCCGACCGGCACTTCCGGATGGCGTTGCCCAGACCACCGAAGGTGAGTCCCGCGTCCTGCTCCGCGTCGCATACCACGATCCAGCAGCAGCGCCGGCGCACCAGCTCGTACAGGCCGAGGTTGTCGAAGTGGCCCCCGTCGCTCAGGTTCACGTAGCGGCTGCGATCGTCGCTGTTGCCCATCAGCTCGTTCAGTAGATATGCCAGCCCCAGGACCCTGGGCGAGGAGAACCGGTGGGTGATCCGGTGCCGCGGATTCCCCATCCACCAGCCCAGCCGCACGTTGAACACGGTCATGAGAAACGCCGCGGCGGACGAGGAGTGATACCCCATGTTGGGGTTGGCGGCGGCACCGCTGATCGCGAGCGCCGTGCCCAGATGGATGCCGCCGACCTCGGCGAAACCCGGTCTGGTGACCGCGGGGTACGCGTACTGCGCCGTCGGCCGATAGCCGTCCGAGGCCACCTCGGCGGAATGCGGCGCGACTCCCGGCTCCCGATTCACTTCGAAGCCGGAATAGTGCGGCGTGAACACGAACGACGCCGCCTTGCGCTCCTGCCACGCGAGATTCTCGCCGGTCACCAGGTTGAGGGCGGTATTGATGACCGGATAGGGGCCGTCGTACGCCTCCTCGGGCGTCGGCACCATGGGTGTGCGGGTCGCGAGATGCAGCCGGGCCAGGGGGACGTCGTCGTCGGGATCGAAGCCGGTGAACGGATTGGGCGTCCGGCCTTTCCGGCCGCGTGATCCGCCGAGATAGGACCGCACCAGGCGGTTCTTGTAGAAGTGGTGCATGGAGAACTCGTTCACGTCCACCCGCCAGGCGAGCAGCAGGGCCAGCCCGCCGGCCACGAACATCAGGGCCAGCGCGAGCGCCGGCCGGGGCAGCCACGACCAATCGCGGTGGAAGGCTCCGCACTGCCCCGCGCCCGCCATGAGACACCAGTACTGGCCGCTGATGGCGGAATGGAGCTCGACCCCGCGGGCGAACAGGCCGGGATAGAGCAGACGGCTCAACACCAGGAAGGCCCCCAGGGACAGGAGGATCGCCAATCCCGCGATGAACACGTAGGGCGCCACGATCGGCAGCCACTGGACCCAGCGGCTGCGGCCCCGGGCCGACCGAGTCGGATCGCCGGTGTTGGCGCCCTTGGCTGCGAGCACGCCGCCCGTGGTGATGGCCACCCAGAGGAGCCCCAGCGCCTTGTTGCCGAGCGACCAGCTCAGGGGGAGCTGGAGCACCCAGTAGAGCACCCAGAAGGGGACCAGGACGGCCACCGCGACGAAGCCGAGCCACCCGAAGCTGTAGATCAGGACCCAGGCACCGGCCCGGCTCCACCATTCGCGCCGCTCGTCCGGGAAGTGGCGGCCCAGGAGGCCTTGCTGGAGCGTCACCGCCAGCGCGTAGCTCTGCATCAGCAGCGGCGGGCCCAGAACGAGGACGCCCCACGTTCCGCCGGTGAATCGGACGAACCAGGGACTGGTGAACAGGCCGACGTTGAGCAGGATGATGGCCGCGCCCAGCGCGGCGCACAGCGGCACGATCAGCCACACCAGCAGGCCGGTCCCCCACTGCCTCAACCCTGGAGGGGCGGGAAAACAGCGACCGAATCCGCCGACCCCCTGGGTGATGCCGAGGCCGAGAACGAGGAGAACGAAGGAGCCCAGGAACACCTCGAGCTCGACCTGGTCTCTGCTGCGCCCGCTCCGGAACAGCCACGCGGCGAGAAAGCTCGAGGCGAAGATTCCGGCCAGCAGCGCCAGAAGGATGATGCGGCGCTGGACCTGGCTCTGCGAGCTCCAGCGCGGCCCGGTCGCCGTGAGGCCCCGGTCGAAATCCCACAGCTGTCTCCCCGCCCGCAGCGAAAGCCACACCAGCGCGATCGCCGCCGGCCCGAGCCAGATGAGCGGCCCCCACTTCGGATCGACCCCTGGAAGCCCCGGCCTCCACGCCTGCAACCCCACCACGACGTGAGGGAGAAACAGCGCCGCTCCCAGAAAGAGCACGAGGACCGACTGGTTGAGCAGGGTGTTCCGGACCCAGGTGGTCACCAGGGTCCAGGTGTCCGCGCTGAAGAAGCCCAGCCTCGGCGTGAGATAGTTGCTGTACTGCCGGAGGAAGGAGATGGGCCAGCTCTCGTCGTCGCCCGGGTTGGGGGCGCTGGTGGGAGACAGGCCCCGCTCGACCGCCCGCACGCCGACCGGATGACGCTTGGTCCAGGCGGAGAACCAGCCGCCGATGTAGCCGCCGCCGGAGACGGTGGAGAGGAGGTCGATCCGCCGGAGCAGCCCGAGGCCGGCCAGCGCCTGGAGCACCCCGAGGTTGAAAGTGGCGCTCCGGATGCCGCCGCCGGAGAAGGCGAGGCCGAGGAGACCCATCTGTTCGGCGCGGCGGAATGGGTCGGCCGCCGGCGCGGCGGCGGCCGGTAGCCCGCGGTCCCGCACCACCCGTGCGGCGGCGATCTCCTCCAGCTCCCGGGCGAGCACCGAGCTGAACGGCACCGCCGACCCCAGGAGCTCGGCGGCGCGCGCCAGCAGGGCGGGCTGCTCCAGCAGGAGCACCTCCAGCTCCTTCCGGTACTGCTTGCGGGATCCCTTGTCCGGCGGCTTGGTCAACCCGAGCATCGCCAGGTCGGGCCACCGGGGATCGGAGCCTTTCGATGCGCGCTCGATGTCCTGCGCCACGCTCCGGGTGAACGCGGGGGTGAATCCGAGCGACCGCGCCGCGCCCGCCGCGAACCGAGGGTCGGTCCAGAGCAGGTCGACCAGCGCCCGGCGGCGTTCCGACTCGACGCTGGAGCCCCACCGCTTCAGGGCCTCCGGAGTCTTCGCCAGCAGCGCGGAGATGGCCTTCCTGAGGTCGGCGACGACCGGATCGTTCGGATCGCGGCGCTCCCGCTCCAGGAAGACGTCCGCCAGTTCACGAAGGTGGTCCATCCTCCAGACTCCTTCTGGCATCACGATGGCGGAACGGAGGCGCTCGGGGTGGGGAGGCGTATCTTGAGGCGGTCCAGGGTACACGCGGACGCGGGAGCCGTCAAGAGCGACGGAAGTGCCCCTTGGCGCCACCCTGCGGAAGGCGTTTGTCCCCTCCGTCGCGTCCAATGCGCTGAGGCTGCCAATCGCGTCACCGTGGCGTGGTGCGCCGACAGAAAATGCGCACTTCGGCGGTAAACGCGACAGTGCCGAAGCGGATGCGAGCAACGAGCGCCCTGGCACGCCTTCAGTCTCCGCGACATGTTGATTCCTGATCCTACAAAAACGAACGCGCCTTGAACACTCCGTCGTACCGCCTCCGCTCCGCGGACATGAGCGAGTTGATGACGTGGCGCCGAGGTTGTTAAGGAGCTCCGCTACGCTTGAACCCCTTCATGCGCACCGCCCTCGATGAAGCCCGCCTGGGCCTCCAGGAAGGCGGCATCCCGATCGGCTCGGTCCTGGTCTACCAGAATCGCATGCTCGGCCGCGGGCACAACCGCCGGCAGCAGGCGGGAAGCGTGGTCCTCCACGCGGAGATGGACGCCCTGGAGCGGGCCGGGCGGCAGCCAGCGGCGGTGTATCGCGAGTGCACGCTCTACACGACGCTCTCGCCCTGTGCAATGTGCAGCGGGGCGAGACTGCTTTACGGGATTCCGAAGGTGGTGATAGGCGAGAACCGGACGTTCATGGGCGAGGAGGAGCTGCTGCGGAGCCGGGGCGTAATCATAGAGGTGCTCCAGGACCCCGCCTGCGAGCGGCTCCTGGCGGACTTCATCCGCGACCATCCCGCCCTTTGGAACGAGGACATCGGCCGCTGAACGGCGGAGTGGGCTCCCCTACGGTTTCGTCAACCCCACGTACGTTTCCGGCCGCCGGTCCCGGTAGAACTGCCAGACGTTCCGCACCTCCCGGATCTGGTCGAGGTCCAGCTCCGCCGTGACTAGCTCGTCCCGGTCTCGCGCCGCCTCGGCGACGATCTGCCCGCGCGGGTTGCAGAAGTAGCTCTGCCCGTAGAATTCCCCGATCCGCCAGGGATCCTCGTACCCCACCCGGTTGATCGCCCCGACGAAGAAGGCGTTCGCCACCGCGTGCGCCGGCTGCTCCAGCCGCCAGAGATACTCCGAGAGGCCGGCCACGGTCGCCGAGGGATTGAAGACGATCTCCGCGCCGTTCAAGCCCAGCTCGCGCGCGCCCTCGGGGAAATGGCGGTCGTAGCAGATGTAGACGCCGACGTCGGCATACCTGGTCTTGAAGACCGGATAGCCCAGGTTGCCCGGACGGAAGTAGAACTTCTCCCAGAACCCCGGCGCGCAGTGGGGGATGTGGTTCTTCCGGTACTTGCCCAGGTAGGACCCGTCCGCGTCGATCACCGCCGCCGTGTTGTAGTAGATCCCCGCCCCGTCCTCCTCGTAGAGCGGCACGACGATCGCCATCGAGTACCGGCGGGCGACGTCCTGCATGAGCCGGGTCGTCGGGCCGTCCGGGATCGCCTCGACCGCGTCGTACCAGCGCGGGCTCTGCTCGGCGCAGAAGTAGGGGCCGGTGAAGATCTCCTGCATGCAGAGGATCTGGACGCCCTCCCGCCCCGCGCGCTCGATCAGCTTCATGTGCTTGGCGACGTTCGCCTCGCGGATGGTCTCGAGCTTCTCGGCGGTGGAGCAGGCGTGCGTCGCCTGGATCAATCCGCATTTTACGACTCGGGGCATAACGACCTTTTCCGTTCCGTTGCTTGGGAGTCGTTCCTGTCACCCTGAGCGAAGCGAAGGGGGCACACCCTGAATCATGCCCCCTTCGCTTCGCTCAGGGTGACAGGCGCATTCTCGCCGTTGCGCGGGCCGCGCATGAGCAGAAGGTACACGACAAAGCTCAGACCGAACGTGACGAACCAGGCATAGGCGTAGAGCCGGTCGAACAGATTGGGGTCGGCCACCGTCCCGCCCGGCGTCGCCACGGCCCGCGCGAACCCGGGCACCACCGGGAGGACGGCGATCGCGAACGCGGCCACCGCCCGCCAGTTGATGCCGTTGCGATAGGTGTACGCGCCCCGCTCGCGGAACAGGTCGTCCAGCACGAGTCGCTGCCGGCGGAGGACCCAGTAGTCGGCGATGAGGATGCCGCCCAGCGCGCCCATCAGGCTCGAGTAGCCCAGGAGCCAGGTGAAGATGTAGGCCGCGGCGTCGGCATAGAGCTTCCACGGCATCATGATGATGCCGATCACCGCGGTGATGAGCCCGCCGGTCACGTAGCTGATCCGCTTGGGGCTCAGGTTGGAGAAGTCGTTGGACGGCGAGACGACGTTGGCCGCCATGTTGGTCGTGAGCTGCGCCGCGAGCACGACCAGCGCCGCGAACACGATCACCCCGACGCCGCCGATCCGGGCGATCAGCGCCACCGGGTCCCAGATCGCCTCGCCGAAGAGCACGATCGTGGCGCTGGTGACCGCCACGCCGATGAACGCGAAGGCAGTCATCGTGGTCGGGAGGCCCAGCGCCTGGCCCAGCATCTGGGAGCGCTGGCTCTTCGCGTAGCGGGTGAAGTCGGGGATGTTGAGGCTCAGGGTGGCCCAGTACCCGACGCAGGCGGTGAGCGCCGACGGGAACAGGGCCCAGAACGGAGTGCTCCCGCCTCGAAGCCGCTCCGACTCGGTCAACAGGTGGCCGAGCCCGCCCCCGGCCCTGATGGCCCAGAGGAGGAGGATGCCCCCGCCGGCAAGGAGCAGCGGGGCCGACCAGCTCTCCAGCAGCTTGATCCCCTCGGT
>Ga0184615_10002003_pt1 | contig 10980 bp, 9 predicted proteins | sample PLM4_65_coex_FD_133134 | JGI IMG/M metagenome (GOLD analysis project Ga0184615, IMG submission 133134) | Groundwater sediment microbial communities from an aquifer in East River, Colorado, USA - PLM4_65_coex | ecosystem: Environmental > Terrestrial > Soil > Riparian zone | place: USA: East... | reverse complement strand
GTCCTGTTCAATTATACAATCAGTGGGCTGCTGGTAGATTATAAAGATACTGGCCGGAAGATAGTTTCTAAACGTGCTATCTTTGTCTTCGGAGTATTGGCCAATGTGCTGCTCCTCTGCTACTTCAAGTATATGGACTTCTTCATCGGCAATCTGAACAGCGCAATTAAGACGGAACTTCCGCTGCTCCACATCATCCTCCCCCTCGGCATCAGCTTTTTTACCATCACCCAGATCGCCTTCCTGGTGGATGCATACGAAGGGCTGGTAGAAGAGCGCAATCTCCTCAACTATGCCCTGTTTGTAACTTTCTTTCCCCATTTACTGGCAGGACCGATCCTTCACCACATGGATATGATGCCCCAGTTCGAACGGATGCGGAACAAGGTGATCAACTGGAAAAATCTTTATCTGGGGCTGGCACTGTTTTTCATCGGTCTTTTCAAAAAAGTTGTCATTGCCGACCAGTTTGCAACCTGGGCGACTCCTGGCTTCGATACCTCCACTTCACTTAATTTTTTCGCTGCCTGGCTGACGAGCCTCTCTTATACCTTTCAGCTCTATTTCGACTTCAGCGGCTACAGCGACATGGCGGTGGGGATTGGCTGGATGTTCAATATAAGGCTGCCGATCAACTTCAACAGCCCCTACAAGGCGACAGGCATAATCGATTTCTGGAAACGCTGGCATATCACCCTTACCAGTTTCGTTACTACCTACCTCTTTACTCCGATCCTGCGCTCATTCGGCCGCATCACCTTTGCCGGTTCGATGATTGCCATCTTTCTCTCGATGTTTATCGCAGGCTTCTGGCACGGGGCTGGCTGGAACTTCATAATGTGGGGGGGGATGCACGGCGGGGGTCTGGTGGTGAACCACATCTGGCGGAAAAGGAAACTCCGGATGCCCCGTTTCCTGGCATGGCTGATTACTTTCAACTTCGTCAATCTCTCTTTCGTCTTTTTCCGGGCAAAATCGTGGGAAAGCGCCATAAAAGTCCTGGAGGGGATGGCTGGGATGAATGGGGTCATGCTCCACAAGTCACTCAGGAAAATCGAATTCCTGCAGGGACTCGGCATAAAGTTCGGCCGCTGGCTGGATGGGATCAATGGAACCGACCGCACTTATATAATGGTCATCATTGCTCTGCTCATAACCGTACGGTCTATCAACTCCATGCAGATTGTGGAGAGGTGCAAACCATCATACCTCTGGATGTCTTGCATGCTGATCATCTCGTTCTGGTCGCTGCTCGATATGAGCAAGGTCAGTGAATTTCTATATTTCCAATTCTGATGACAATTATGCGCTATAAACGATTTGTATCGCTTTTTGTTGGCATAATGGTCTTTTTTGTGGCGTTGAATTATGTCGTATGGAAGGTATGGACGGAAGACCTACTGACCGACAAAAATTATATAGCCGGTGACCTGACCCGGATGGGGTATATCTTCGGCTACAAGATGTATCGAAAAAATTATTGCGATCTGCCGTTCCGGCATATTGAGGCGGATAATTATGCCGGCCAGAAGATCGATGTCCTGACCATCGGCGATTCCTTTTCCAACGGCGGGGGTGGCGGCAGGAACAGATTTTACCAGGATTACATCGCCTCAATAAACCGGTTCACGGTCCTGAACATCCACCCCTATAAGAATATAGACTCTCTAACGACCGTTTCAGCCCTGTGCAACAACGGCATAATCGACAGATTGAAGCCGCGATTTATTCTCATCGAGTCGTCCCAGAAATTCTGTATCGATGACTTTGCAAAACCGATCGATTTTGAGCTGACCATCCCATCGGAAAACCGCGAGCCGTTCAGTCGGACAACGGATGTCAGTGCGCTTCCTTCTCTAGCTTTCATTAACAACGGCAATTTCAAGTTTCTGTTGTATAATCTTCTCTACCCCATTTCCGATCACGCTTTTTTCGGAAAAGTGTGCATAAGAGAGTTGACAACGAATATGTTCTCGGTAAAGAATGGCACAAGATTGCTCTTTCTGCGGAACGAAGTGAAAAGAGCGACCCGTGCAACCCCAGAGTTGGTCTTCTTGCTGAACCGTAACCTGAACATACTGGCGGACAAGCTCTCGGACAAAGGGATAAATCTCTATTTCATGCCGTGCGTTGACAAATACACCCTTTACAGCGACTATCTGAGTCAAAATACGTATCCAAAAAGCACCTTCTTTGAGGAGTTGCGTAAGCTCCCTAAAAAGTATAATCTGATCGACACCAAGGAAATCCTTTCAGAAGAGTTGAAAAAGGGAGCGCAGGATATCTTTTATGCTGACGATACCCACTGGAGCTGGAAGGCGTCTGCAGCCATTTTTCGAAAGCAATTATTCAGATGACATTTGAGGATGGTTATGGCTGATACATTGCCAATGATATTTCGAAATATAGGCATGTTTTTTAGAAGCCGGAAGTTGATTCAGGAACTCAGGCTTGAACTTGATACCCTGAAGTCAAGGCTCGATCTACCCAAAGAGCTGCTCGACACATTCTATTCAGCTCGAAACAGGCCGGACTATCTGAGTGCCTATGAAAAAGAAGAGCCTCTTGTCACTGTCTGCATCGCTACCTACAACCGCAGCCGGCTCGTGACAGAACGCTCAATTCCTTCTGTCCTCAATCAGACATACAGGAACATCGAGTTATTGGTGATCGGCGATTGCTGTACTGATGACACGGCCCGGCTTATCGAGAAGATTCGCGATCCGCGCCTACAGTTCATCAATCTGCCCGAGCGCGGCAATTATCCGGAAGACCCCGGTTACCGGTGGTGCGTTGCCGGGACTGTTCCCATGAACCATGCGCTTTTGCTTGCACAGGGCGACTTCATCACCCACCTCGATGATGACGATGAATTCGCAGCTGACCGGATCGAAAAACTGGTCACGTTTATCCAGCAAGAGAAGGTAGATCTCGTGTGGCACCCTTTCTGGAGAGAGCGACCGGATGGGAGCTGGATTTTGAAAAAGGCCGAGGAATTTGCGGGGGGAAAGGTCACCACTTCGTCCATATTCTACCACCGCTGGTTTGCCGCTATTCCGTGGGACATCGAAGCATATCGTTACCGCGAGCCGGGTGACTGGAACAGACTGCGCAAGTTCAGGTACGTAGGGGCGCGGATTGCCCGCTATCAAGAGCCGCTGCTGCGGCATTACTGCGAGCGCAAACAGACGAAGCCCTAGCCAAAGAACTGTAGATATTTTCTTTTACTTAAGGATCAAGCATGCCGTTTGCTGAAGAATTGCACAGATTGTTTTACAATTCCCTTAACAACGATTATCCGGATAACTACGACCATTTGAGGTTTGGCAAGGAGAGGAAGAAGGGCGTATCCGGTTGCTTGAAAAGTGCCGTCACTGCCTGCCGTAAATTCTTTGGTCAAAGCGAAATCGAACAACGGACAGACCGGAGAAAACAGTTCTATGCACCCCTTGAGTATTTATATCAGTTGGTTGCGGATGACGAATCGAGAAGGCTGATAGTCATGCTGATGGCCTACCGTTTGCTTGGCCATCGCAAAGTGAAACTCCCTTTGAACGACGGGAGCTACTGGCAGAAAATTGCTCAAATTGACTCCCTTGCAGATAAAAAGGACGCGATTGTCACTTCAAGTGGGGAGAGACTTTCTCGCTACAATTTAAGCAGCATCGGTTATGACTTAAGCTTGTACTATAATTCGAGCGGAATACTGATCGATTACGTGTTGAAGCAGTACGAATTAAGACGTGGCGATCTGGCTATGAAGGCAAAACCCGGTGACTGGATCTTGGACGCCGGCGGATGCTGGGGTGATACGGCTCTCTATTTCGCTGCCGAAACCGGCAACTCCGGGAAAGTCTACACCTTTGAATTCGTCCCGAGCAACCTGGAAGTCCTGAAGAAGAACCTCGCCTTGAATGCCGAAGTCGCCTCAACAGTGACTGTCGTCGAGCGACCCCTGTCTGACCGCTCTGGGGTCACGTTCCAGTGTGCGGATAACGGGCCTGGAAGCCATCTTTCCCAGGCTGACTCTGAGGATAATGGCTCTGAAACCACCACTCTCGCCATTGATAATTTCATGGAAGAATACAGGGTTAAGAAGGTTGACTTCATCAAGATGGATATCGAAGGTTCAGAATTGCAGGCATTGCAGGGGGGTGAAAGAACCATTCGAAAATTCCGGCCCAAACTTGCAATTGCCATTTACCATACCCCCGAAGATCCGCGGCAGATTCCTCAATATCTTGACTCGCTCGGATTGGGCTACCGGTTCCATGTGGGCCACTACACTATTCATTGCGAAGAAACAATGCTTTACGCTTATTGCCAGGATTAAAAAAAGGTTTCATGGGAGCTCGCGGGAGAATGGTGCATGAAAAGAAAAATGGTAATCTGGGGCGCCTCCGGCCATGCTCTGGTTGTCGCAGATGCCGTTAGACTTGCCGGAGAGTATGAGATTGCCGGATTCCTTGATGATCAGAATCCGGATCGCCGCGGCGAAGCGTTCTGTGGCTCGGCCATCTTGGGCGGCTATGAAATGCTGGATGGTCTGCCTGCAACTGGGATTGAGGCTATCTTCCTGGGCTTCGGCGATGGTAATGCCCGCCTAAGACTCGCCGCGATAGTCAGCGCAAAGGGTTTTTCTCTGCCGATGATCGTGCACCCGCGGGCAGTGGTAGCGTCTGACGTCGTCCTCGGCCCGGGAACCTTTGTCGCCGCCGGGGCGGTAATCAATGCCCAGGCGCGGATCGGCGCCCAGGTTATCGTCAACACCTGTGCCAGCGTGGACCACGAATCTGTGGTAGAGGATGGCGCGCACATCTGCCCCGGGGTCCATCTTGCCGGTGGTGTCAGAGTGGGACGTGCCGCATGGATAGGAATCGGTGCGAGCGTAATTGATAAAGCACACATTGGTGCCAGTTCCGTAATTGGCGCGGGGGCTGCTGTGGTAGGCGATATACCGGATGGGGTCATTGCGTACGGTGTGCCGGCCCGGGTAATCAGGAGGTTAGATGAAAAGCTTTAAGGAACAGTCAACCGATTTGGCTGTTTTTTCCGGAGTGCCTGCTTTCAGCGAAAAACTACATGTCGGCCGTCCAAATATCGGTGACCGGCAGCAATTCCTGGGAAAGGTCTCTGACATTCTAGACAGGCGCTGGCTGACGAACAATGGGGTTTATGTGCAGGAGTTTGAGCAGCGGCTGGCCGGTTACCTTGGGGTGCGCCATTGCATTGCCATGTGCAATGCAACCGTTGCATTGGAGATAACTATCCGGGCTCTCGGCATGCACGGTGAAGTGATTGTCCCATCATTTACATTCATCGCAACCCCTCACGCCCTGCAGTGGCAGCAGATCACGCCGGTATTCTGCGACATCGACCCACAGACCCATGCACTGGATCCGAAACGTATTGAAGAACTTGTCACGCCGCGGACAACGGGAATTATCGGCGTGCATCTATGGGGAGAGCCGTGCGCAGTGGAACAGCTGGGAGATATTGCCCGGCGGCGTGGGCTCAAACTCCTTTTTGACGCAGCCCATGCTTTCGGCTGTTCGCACAAAGGTCGCATGCTCGGAAATTTCGGCGATGCGGAAGTTTTCAGTTTTCATGCCACCAAGTTCTTCAATACATTTGAGGGTGGAGCAGTTGCCACCAACAACGATGAACTCGCCGGCCAGATACGTCTGATGAAGAATTTCGGGTTTGCAGGTTATGACAAAGTCGTGTATATCGGCACCAACGGGAAGATGAGTGAAATCAGTGCAGCCATGGGTTTGACTTCACTCGACCGGATCGACGACTTCATTGCCGTTAACCGCAGAAATTACGCAGCCTATGCTGCCGCTTTTGCAGACCTTCCCGGGATTCGTCTTTATCCTTTTGAGGACCGGGAGGTGCGCAACTATCAATATGTGGTGATAGAGGTCGATGAAGCGCTTGCCGGCGTGCAACGCGATGTCCTCTTGAAAGTACTGCATGCAGAGAACATCATGGCTAGGAGGTACTTCTTCCCCGGTTGTCACCGGATGGAACCATACTGTTCCTATTTCCCTCATGCTGGACTGCTCTTGCAGGAAACCGAGAAGCTTGTCCAACGTGTTATACTGCTTCCGACAGGGACTGCCGTAACGGAAGAAGATATCGCCACGATTTGCGCCATCATCAAAGTTGTTCTTGAAAACAGCGATGCGGTGACAAATAAAGAGATCGGATTGAATCCTTAAAATGGGCATGCCGGCAAATAGTGCGGGAACAAATGGTACTCAACCGGAGAAGGTACTATGAGAGTCCTTATCGTCAAGGTATCAGCCTTAGGGGATGTGGTCAACACCCTGCCGGTCCTCGATTATCTCCACCAGGTATCTCCGGGAATAGAAATCGACTGGGTTGTGGAGGAGGGGAGTCGGGAATTAATCGATGGCAATCCCCTCCTGCGCAAGATCCATCAGGTCAGGACCCGCGCCTGGCGGCAAAGCCCCTTTTCTCTCAAGACCTGGCGGGAAATTGCTGCGGTAAAAAGGGGGTTGCGCGAATCCCGTTACGACATCACCTTCGACCTCCAGGGGAATTTCAAGAGCGGGCTCATCACCTGGCTTTCCGGCTCGGAGAGACGCTATGGCTTCGACAGGGACGATGTCAGGGAACCACTGAATCTCATCTTCACCAATAACCAGGTGCCGCTACGTCGCCAGGACACGCATGCGTCGGCGAGGGCGCTCAGGGTCGTCAGCGTCCCCTTTGGCAAGGAATACGCCGGGATGAAACTTTCCACCGAAATCTTCACCACCCCGGAAGATGACGCGGCGACTGAGACCTTTTTGTCGACCCTTTCCGACGGTCTTGCATTCCTTTTTCATTACGGCACCACATGGGAAACCAAGCTCTGGAGTGAAAAGGGATGGATTGAACTGGGTAAGCTTCTGCTGGCGAGATTCCCTGATTCCACGATTCTCCTTTCCTGGGGGAATGATGGGGAGCGTGCAGCAGCGGAGCGGATTGCAGCTGCCGTCAAGGGTAATGCCCGGATACTGCCGAAGATGACTCTCAAAGGACTTTGTGCTTTCCTGAAAAAGATGGACCTGGTGGTGGGAGGAGACACCGGACCGGTGCATATGGCCGCGACAGTCGGGACTCCAACGGTTTCATTCTACCGGGCAACCGACGCAAAAAGAAATGCCCCTAAAGGGGAAACCCAACTCCATGTCCAGGCACCTCTCCACTGCAAGGCCTGCCTGCGCAAGGAGTGCGACCGGGACCTGCAGTGCCGTGAGAGCATTACGGCTGATGCCCTTATGCAGAGTATCGTGAGGATTCTCGGTTGATGGCAATCCGGCAGAAAGTGAGCGATTAGAAATGAAATATCAACCTGTAGACCTGTCTAGGGTAAATACCTATCCTTTGGTGGAGAGAAAAAACAAGGTCATCATGGAGAAACATCGGGCCGGTTTCGTTCATGCAGGCATGTCCGTGGCCGATCTATTGGCCGCAATGCCGCGCCAACTGGGGGCCGAAGCCCTCCTCGAAGTTATTGATGCTGTAGTGGCCGCCCATGCCAAGGGGAAACCGGTAATCATCGCCATGGGCGCCCATGTGATCAAATGCGGCCTGCAGCCCGTATTGAAAAGCCTCATCGATGCAGGTATAATTTCCGCTGTAGCCCTGAACGGGGCCGGACCGATCCATGATTATGAAATCTCCCTGATCGGCGAGACCAGCGAGGACGTTGGTGCGGTGCTGCATGAGGGGCATTTCGGGATGGCCGAGGAGACCGGCCGGGACATAAACCGCGCCCTTAAACGGGGGGTGGAGCAGGGGCTGGGTTACGGTGAGTCAGTGGGGCGCTTCATCATCGACAATAACAATCCCCATCGCGACTTGAGCCTGCTGGCGTCCTGCGTGGAGCGTGAAATCCCGGTTACGGTCCACGTGGCGCTCGGCACCGATATCATCCACCAGCACCCCGAAGCGGATGGCGCAGTTATCGGCGCGGCCAGCTTCACCGATTTCCGGCTCCTGACCTCCGTGGTCGCCGACCTTGGTGACGGCGGAGTTTTCCTCAATGTGGGTAGCGCGGTCATTCTACCGGAGGTGTTCCTGAAGGCGCTCTCCATTGCCCAGAACCTCGGGCACCGGGTGGATGGATTCACCACTGCAAACTTCGACATGCAGCAGCACTACCGCCCCTTGCAGAACGTGGTCAAGAGGCCGACATCCGGCTCAAGTCGGGGATACACAATCACCGGCCACCATGAGATCATGCTGCCGCTTCTCGCAGCGGGGATTCTGGACAAGTTGAAAAGGGAACAGTAGCATACCGGAACTGTTTGTAATTCTGTATGGAACAGGAAATCTTAAATTCAGGAGGTAATAACGGATGAGCAATATTCTCGTCACCGGTGGATGCGGATATATCGGCAGCCATGTGGTGCGGCAGCTTTCCGAAGCCGGATATGATGTTGTGGTTTATGATAACCTCTCTACAGGTTTCGCCGATGCGCTTGTGCATGGCGAAAAGCTGGTGCTCGGTGATCTTGCCGATACGGAAAAAGTTGAAGGCGTTTTCCGGGAATTTGGCTGCAAGGCTGTCCTGCACTTTGCCGCCGCCATTGTCGCCCCCGAATCAGTTTCCGCACCGTTGAAATATTACTCCAACAATACCCGCAACACCCTCAATCTCTTAACTGTGTGCGTTAAATTTAGTGTGGAGCGGTTCATATTTTCCAGCACTGCGGCGGTTTACGGCATGCCGGAAGGGGGATTCGCATCGGAGGATAGTCCGACCAGACCGATTAATCCGTATGGATCATCCAAGCTCATGAGCGAATGGATGCTTAGAGATGTGGCTTCCGCCCATGGGTTCCGATATGCGGCGCCCCGCTATTTCAACGTGGCCGGCGCCGACCCGCTGGCGCGCATGGGGCAGCGCACACCCGAGGCCACCCATCTGATTAAGGTTTGCTGCGAAGCGGCGCTGGGGATGCGAAAAAGCATTTCAATATACGGGACTGATTACCCTACCCCCGACGGGACCGGCATACGTGACTATATCCACATTGAGGATCTCGCTTCCGCCCATCTTGCGGCTTTGCGCTACCTGGAGAATGGCGGAGAATCGGTTACCCTTAATGTCGGCTATGGCAGCGGGGCGAGTGTCCGCGAGGTGATAGAAGTCGCGCGCCGGGTGTCCGGAGTGGAGTTCCAGGTCGAAGAAGCGCCCCGCCGCCCCGGTGATCCTGCCATGCTCGTGGCCAGGGCCGACCATATACGAACGGTTCTCGACTGGGAACCCCGGTACAATGACCTGGAAACGATCGTTGCCGACGCCTGGAGATGGGAGCAAAAGCTGCAGAAGCGATAGTTGACCAAATGTAACTTTTCACTACTCACGGAGAATTTATGATCAAAAGCATGACCGGCTACGGCAAGCACGAGGTCTCACTGGAAAACGGCAGGATAATCGTCGAGATTCGGTCTGTCAACCATCGTTACACCGAGATATTCGTAAAGCTTCCACGGACTCTCATGGCACTGGAGAACGATGTGCGGAAAACAGTTGCCGAACGGCTCAAAAGGGGCAAAATAGAAGTTTACATCCTGCAGGAAGGTATGGCTGCCGCAGGTGGGCTGCCGCAGGTGAATTTACCCCTGGCGAAGGCCTATTACGAAGCCTTTACCAAGATGAAAGAGGCGCTGGGAATCTATGATCCGGTCTCATTGTCCCTCATTGCCTCCCAGAAAGACCTGCTGGTAACGGAAGAGAACGGCGACAGGGCGGAAGATTTGCGGGATGCGCTCATCGCCGCTGTTCGGGATGCTGCGGACAACCTGGATGCCATGCGTTCGCGCGAAGGGAGCGCGCTTCTCGAAGATCTACAGACCCGGCGCAAGTTGCTTTCCGGACTCGTCGATAGGATAATGGAGCGTACCCCGCTTGCGGTGGCGGAAAATTCAGCAAGGTATAAGACACGAGTGATGCAATTGGCAGCCGACAGCGGTGTGGATGAAGGGCGCCTTGCCCAGGAGATCGCGTTAATGGCCGAACGCTGGGACATAAATGAAGAACTGGTCAGGTTCAATAGCCATATTAAGCAGTTTGATGAAACCCTGGAGCTTAATGAACCGATCGGAAGGAAACTCGATTTTCTTATCCAGGAATTGAACCGCGAGGTAAATACCATCGGCTCCAAGGCAAACGATGCGGAAGTCACCTCTATTATCATAGAATTGAAGGCGGAGATGGAAAAGATCCGCGAACAGGTACAGAATATTGAATAACCGTAACGAGTAGGGGCGGCGCTTGCTCCGCCCAGCAAGCAGCGCCCCTATACCAGGATTGTGATGTTTAATTGCCGGAGCAATACTAAGGTTACTGCATGAAACGACAGGGAATTATTTTTATCATATCCGCTCCATCAGGGGCGGGCAAGACCACGCTCTGCAAGGAAGTCGTTGACATTTTCCAGAACTTGCGGCATTCTGTGAGCTATACTACGCGCTCTCCCAGACCCGGCGAAGTGCGTGGCCGCGACTATATTTTCATATCTCCCGCCGAGTTTGAAAAAATGATCAACGCCGGCGAGTTTGCCGAATGGGCTGAAGTCCATGGCAATCATTACGGCACCGCCATAAAGTCCCTCGATGAGTATCGCACCCGGGGAATCGACGTTATCCTGGACATTGACTGCCAGGGGGCGCGTCAGTTGAAAGAGCTTTACGGTGATGGGGTCTTTATCTTTATTCTGCCTCCAAGTTTTCACGAACTGCGCCGCCGTCTCGATAGTCGCAATTCAGACAGCGATGAAGTGAAAGAGCGCCGCATCAGGAATGCGTCAGATGAGATAAAGGAACTGGGGTGGTACGACTATATCATCGTTAATGATCTATTCAGCAAGGCGGTTGAAGAGTTGAAGTCCGTACTGATCGCTGAACAATGCAGGACTTTACGGGTGATTGAGGACGTAAAGGAGAAATTTGAGATAC
>Ga0184615_10002002_pt1 | contig 10980 bp, 9 predicted proteins | sample PLM4_65_coex_FD_133134 | JGI IMG/M metagenome (GOLD analysis project Ga0184615, IMG submission 133134) | Groundwater sediment microbial communities from an aquifer in East River, Colorado, USA - PLM4_65_coex | ecosystem: Environmental > Terrestrial > Soil > Riparian zone | place: USA: East... | reverse complement strand
GCAGCCCTTCCGCGCGAGCTTGGCGCGGGCGTTCGCGAGCAGGTCGTTGGTCTCCGCGGCGAAGCCCACGACCGTGCGCCCTGCGCGATTCGCGACGACCTCGGCGAGGATGTCGGGGCTTCGGACCAGCTCGAGGGAGAGCGCGGCCTTCTTCTCGCGCTTCATCTTCACGGCCTCGGTGCGCGCCGGCGTGTAGTCGGCGACCGCCGCGGCCAGGATCGCGATCGTCGCGCGCGGCAGCGCTGCCAGCACCGCCTCGCGCATCTCGAGCGCGGTCTCGACGTCGATCCGCTGCACACCGTGCGGTGTGGGAAGCGAAACCGGACCGGCCACGAGGACGACCTCGGCGCCGCGCCGCGCGGCAGCCTCGGCGATCGCGAAGCCCATCTTGCCCGACGAGCGGTTCGTGATCACGCGCACCGGATCGATCGGTTCGGCCGTCGGTCCGGCGTTCACGAGCACGACCTCGCCGCGCAGCACCGGCTCGGTCACGCACTGCTCGATGGCGGCCGCGATCGCGTCGAGCTCGATCAAGCGCCCCTCGCCGATCCAGCCGCAGGCGAGCTCGCCCTCGCCCGGCCCGACGATGCGCACGCCTCGCTTCGCGAGCGTGTCGAGATTCGTCTGCGTGGCAGGGTGGCGGTACATGTTCACGTTCATCGCCGGCGCGACCACGAGCGGCGCGCGCGTGGCGAGCGCCACCGTCGTCAGCAGATCGTCGGCGATGCCGTGCGCGAGCTTCGCGAGCGTGTTGGCCGTCGCGGGCACGACCGCGAAGACCTCCGCCCAGTCCGCGAGGTCGATGTGCGAGATCTCCGACTCCGCGGTCGGCGAGAGCAGCTCGTAGCGGACGGGCGAGCCGGACAGCGCCTGCAGGGTCAGCGGCGAGACGAACTCGAGCGCGTGCGCGGTCGCGACCACGCGCACCTCGTGCCCGCGTTGCCGCAGCAGGCGCACCAGCTCGCACGCCTTGTAGGCGGCGATCCCGCCGGTGACGCCCAGGCAGATCCGACTCATCGCCGACTCCGATGCCGCGGAATTCCCTTTGGATTCCGGGGATTTCGGGCCAACGTAGCCCGCTCTTCCCGAGCCTGTCAAACCTCGCGTAAAGCCCCCGCGCCGGATCCCGAACCTATAGACGGGGAAGCGGTCCCCGCGGAGCCGGAGCCGGATGGAGACGCAGAGCGCGTTGATGGGCGCGGCCGCGGCCCTGGGTCTGCTCGTGGCCTTCTTCTCGCTTCGTCGCGATCCGGCCGCGCGGCGCTTCGCAGCGCTCACGCTCGCCTATCTCGTCTGGTGCGTCGGTACCGCGGCAGCGGAGCTCGGGACACCCTGGGGCGAAGCGATCGCCGACCTCGGACTCGTCGCCGCGGCCCCGCTCGCGCTCTGGGTCGCCGCCACCTTGGCGGGCCGCACCGCGACGTTCGCGCGCTTCGCCCCGCTGGCGGTCGGACTGCCCTTCGTTCTCGCAGCGGCGATCATCGCGTCGGGCAACCCGCCGACCGCGCTGCACGCGGCGCTGAACGTCTTCGCGTTCGCGGGCTGCGCCGGGAGCGCGCTCATCCTCGCGCGCTACGCACCCAGCCCCGAAGACAGCGACTCGCCCGAGGCGCGCCGGCTCCGCTACCTGGTCGTCGCGCACTCGCTCGTGGTGGGCGGCGCACTGCTCGACACCGTGATGTGGCAGCTCGGCCTACCGCGCGTCGCAGCGCTGCTGACCCCGCTGCTCTACCTGTACGCCGGCTATCTGCACCTGTCGCAGGTGCGCGTCGCGGATCTCCGCCAGCTCGTCGGCAACACGCTCGCGCTCGCCGCGATGGCGGTCGCGGTCGCCGGCTTCTTCGCGGCCATCCGCATCTGGGTCGGCGAGCGCGTCGACCTTTTCGTCTTCAACGCGTTCGTCGCGTCGTTCGCGCTGCTGCTCTTCTTCATTCCGATGCGCGACCGGATCCAGAGCGCGATCGAGCGCCGCTTCGTCGCGGGCAAGCTCGCGCTCGAGAAGGGCCTGCGGCCGCTGCGCGAGCGCTTGAAGCACATCCTGACGCTCGACGAGCTGCTCGAGGAGCTGCTTGCCGCGCTCGAGAAGGCGGATCTCCTGCGCGCGTCCTCGATCTTCCTGCGCGACGATGCGACGCTCGGCTTCCAGCTCGCGGGTAGCATCGGTCTCCCGACGCGCACGCGGGTCAGCCTCCTGTCCGCGCCGGTCTGGGTCGCCGCGCTCGAGGAGTCCGCGGTGCTCCGCGGCGAGGAGCTCGAGCGGCTGCGCGACGACCCGAAGAACGCCGCCGACCGGCCGCGACTCGAGGCGTTGTGCGAGACCCTGCGCGACCTCGATGCGGAGCTCGTCCTGCCGCTGCGCGCGAAGTCGCAGGTGGTCGGCTTCTGGACCCTGGCCGATGCACGCTCGAAGGAGTCGTTCTCGACCGACGAGGTCCGTCTGCTGCGCGCGGTCGCCGACCAGATCGCCACCTCGATCGAGAACTCCAAGACCTTCGAGCGCCTGCGCGCGCGCGATCGCTTCGTCTCGCTGGGCGAGATGGCGGCGGGGCTCGCCCACGAGATCCGCAATCCGCTCGCCGCGATCCGCGGCGCGGTCGCGGTGCTGCAGCAGCCGAGCGACGCCAAGGGCGCCGAGCTCTGGACGGTGATCATCGAGGAGATCGCCCGGCTGAACCGGGTCGTCGAATCCTTCCTCGACTATGCGCGGCCCGCCACGCGCCGCGCGACGATCCGCGACGTCGGTGCGTTCGTGAAGAGCTGCGTCGAGGCGGTCTCGCGCTCGAAGGGACGCGCGGGCGTCGCGCTCTCGCTCGACATCGAGGCGGGGCTCCTGCCGCTGCACGCCGACGCCGATCAGCTCGAGCGGGTGGTGGTGAACGTGGTGCAGAACGCCTACGAGGCGCTCGAAGGCGACGGGCGCGTCGGTGTGACCGTGCGGCGCGCGCAGGGCACGGGCCCGTACGACACCTGGCTCGAGATCGCGGTCGAGGATGACGGCCCCGGCATGAACGACACGACGCTCGAGCGCGCGTTCATTCCCTTCTACACCACGAAGGAACAGGGGACGGGCCTCGGGCTCGCGCTGTGCGAGCGCCTGATTCGCGCGCAGGGCGGGACGATCCAGCTCCGCTCGCGACCCGGCGAGGGCACGAGCGTGCTGATCCGGTTGCCCTACCCCGTGCCGCCTGCGACGGAGCCCGCGTGAAGCCGGCTCGCAGCGTGCTGATCGTCGAGGACGAGGCGAACATGCGCCGCGTGCTGTCGGCGCTGCTCGAGCGCGACGGCTTCCGCGCGTTCGAGGCGGCAGACGGCGGCGCGGCGCTCGAGCTGCTCAAGCGCGAGCAGGTCGACGCGATCCTCACGGACCTCCGCATGCCGAAGATGAACGGGCTCGAGCTGCTCGAGGCCGTCCGCCGCGCGCATCCCGAGATCCCCGTGGTGATGCTCACCGCGCACGGCACGGTGGGAAGCGCCGTCGAGGCGCTGAAGCAAGGCGCGTTCGACTACCTGACCAAGCCCTTCGATCCCGACGAGATCCGCCAGGTGATGGAGAAGGCGGTGAACACGCGCCGACTGGCCGCGCGAGAAGCGCGTCTGCCGGCCGACGAGGATCCCGAGCCGCTGCTCTTCGGCAGCAGCCACGCGCTGGCCGAGGTGAAGCACGTGATCGAGCGGGTCGCTCCGACACCCGCGAACGTGCTGATCACGGGAGAGAGCGGTACGGGCAAGGAGATCGTCGCGCGCAGCTTGCACCGCGCGAGCGCGTGCAAGAACGGACCGTTCGTGAAGATCAACTGCGCCGCGATTCCGGATGGGCTGCTCGAGAGCGAGCTCTTCGGCTACGAGAAAGGCGCGTTCACCGGCGCCGTCGGGCGCAAGCCGGGGCGCTTCGAGCTCGCCGACGGCGGAACGCTCTTCCTCGACGAGATCGGCGAGATGCCGCTCTCCGCGCAGCCGAAGCTCTTGCGCGCGATCCAGGAAGGCCGCTTCTACCGCGTCGGCGGCACCGAAACCGTGCACGTCACCGTGCGCCTGGTGGCCGCGACCAACCGCGATCTGCGCGAGGAGGTCCGCACCGGCCGCTTCCGCGAGGACCTCTTCTACCGGCTGCACGTCGTGCCGATCCATCTGCCGCCGCTGCGCGACCGCCCGGAAGACATCCCGATGCTCGCGCGCCTCTTCCTCGAGCGCTTCGCCGGGAAGCTCCACCGGCCGGTGTCGGGCATCGACCCGCTGGCGATGGATCTGCTGCGCGCACACCCCTGGCCCGGGAACATCCGAGAGCTCGAGAACGCGATCGAACGCGCGACGCTTCTGTGCGACGGCACGACCTTGCTCGCCCGCGATCTTCCTCCCGAGCTGCAGGCGCCGGCGCCGCGCCAGTCGTCGGGCGGCACTGAGCCGACGCCGCTCCGCGAGCGCATCCGCGCCGCCACCCAGCGCATCGAGCGCGACGCGATCCTCGAAGCGCTGCGCATGACCGAAGGCAACGTCACGCGCGCGGCGCGCAAGCTCGGTCTCTCCCGCCGCGGGCTCCAGCTCAAGATGAAAGAGCTCGAGATCGATCGCGAGCCGTAGTCCCGGGTCGGCGGCGTCCCCTCAGGACTTCTTCGGGCCGAGCTTCTCCTTGAGGGCCTGGGCGACGGAGGGCGGCACGAACTCGGAGACGTCCGCGCCGAAGCGGACCAGCTCGCGCACGCGCGAGGCGCTGACGTAGAACCAGCGCTCGCTGGTCATCAGGAAGACGGTCTCGAGGTTCGGGAACATGTGGTGGTTCATCAGCGCCATCTCGAACTCGTACTCGAAGTCCGCGAGCGCGCGCAGCCCGCGCAGCACGATGCGCGCGCCGATCCCGCGCAGGTAGTCGACGAGCAAGCCGGAGATGACGTCGATGCGGACGTTCGGGACGCCGGCCACCGCTTCGCGCACGAGCCTGAGCCGCTCGTCGAGCGGGAAGGTCCCCCCGCTCTTGTCGACGTTCACGGCGACGGCGACGACCACCTCGTCGAACAGCCGCGCCGCGCGGTCGATCAGGTCCAGATGTCCGTTCGTGATCGGGTCGAAGCTCGCGGGGTAGACCGCGACCTTTCTCTCACTCATGCCAATGCCTCACTCGCGTCGGCCACGAGGGCCGCGCGCTCCCACCAGTCGAATGCCGTCTCGCCATAGCGCTTCGTGCCGCGCAGCCGGAGCTCGGTCGAGCTCGGGCTCGCCTCGGCGCGCACGGAGCGCTCGACCACCAGGAAGCCGTCGGGCTCGAGCAGGCTCGCGAGCGCCTCGTCGCCGAGCAACCGTTCGAGCGCGCTGCCTTCGTACGGAGGGTCGGCGAGGATCAACCCGAACGCGCCGAGCTTCGCGGCCAACGGCCGCAATCCGCGCGTGAGGTCCGCCTCGACGACGCGGGCGCGCGCCTCCAGCCCGAGCTCCTCGAGATTCCGGCGGAGCACGCGCACGGCGCCGCGCGCGCGCTCGACGAAGATGGCTTCGCTCGCGCCGCGCGAGAGCGCCTCGATCCCCAGCGCGCCCGTCCCGGCGAACAAGTCGAGGACGCGCACACCGCCGACGTTCGGGCCCAGCCAGTCGAACAGACCGGCGCGCGCGCGGTCGGAGGTCGGACGCGTCTCGCGCCCGGGGACCGTGTGTAGGCGCCGGCTCCGCAGCTCTCCGGCAACGACGCGCATCGGCACCCGCCCCCGTATCCGAATCGAGAGTCGTGGACCGTATCAGCCTGCGCACGCGCCGGTCAAGGCGACGCGCGGCGTCGTGCGACCTACACCGATTCGCGGATGGCGCATGCGCCGGCAAACATGGCGCGATCGTCTTGAACCGTCGTGAACCTTCGCTAGCATGCGTCGCGCGCGATTACATGGCACGGTGTCACCGAGTGTTCCCCGTGCCAACGGTTCGATCGGACTCGACGGCGGATCGGCAGCGTGGATCGACGGCAGGCGACGACGGTAGGCGACGGTACGGACTCGAGTAAAGCCAAGCGAAAGGAGCCTTGTGATGGCAGCACGGACGGCCAGGAAGAGCGCGAAGACCACGAACGCCGGGGTTCCGAAGGCGGTGCTCGAGAAGCAGAAGAAGCTGATCCCGATCCGCCTGGCGCAGGTTCGCGGCCAGCGCTCGCAGCGGTCGTTCGCGCGCGAGCTCGGCGTGTTCCAGCAGAACGTGAATCGCTACGAGAGCGGCACCACCCCCCACGCCGACTTCCTGATCACCTTGGCCGTGCGCGAGGGCATCTCCCTCGACTGGCTCCTGATGGGCAAGGGTCGGGCGAAGAAGTAGCGGCCCGCTCCGCGCCGCGGAGCACCCGACCTCCCCTCCGCTGCCCTGGTTGGGAAGCGAACTTCCTCACCCCTGGGGGATCGCTGCGCCCGCACGCGCAAGCAGCCGTCGGTCGCAGCCGCGCGAGATCGCGCGCGTTTCCGCCCGCGCACCGCCGACCGGCACGGAACTTGTAGCCACCTCCACCCGCGAGGCCGACTCGCTTGGAGGAAGTGGATGCACGTCGTCCTGGGGATCCTGGTGGTCCTCCTCAACCTGGCAGACAACGCGACGACGTTCCTGTGTCTGCGCGCTCCGGTGCCTGGCTTCGAGGTGATCGAGGCCAATCCGGCCGCCGCGTGGCTCTTCAACTCGGTCGGTCTCCTGCCCGGGCTCGCGCTCGAGATGGCGGTGACGACGCTCGCGATCGCGTTCCTGGTCGCGACGACCCGCCTCTCGCCTCGCGCGAAGGTCGCGTTGCTCGTCGTCCTGGCGGCCCTTCCCGCCTGGGCCGCGGTGAACAACGTCCTCGTGATCCGGGCAACCAACCTCGCGATCGGATGGAGCTGAACTCATGCGGAAGCTCCCGATCTTCATGCTCGCGTTCGCGCTCAGCGGCGGGTTCTCTTGCGCGCTGCGTCCCTCGGTCGCGGGCGACGCGGTCCTGCCGGCCGTCTCGGCGGCTCCGCCGGCAGCGGCGGCAGCCGATCCCGCGGACGAGGTCGAGGCGTTGCTTGCCCGACACCTGACGGGCCTCGCGCCGTTCGAGGTCCGGCGCACCGCCGAGGCGTTGATCGCCGAAGCGAAGCGCAATCGCATCGAGCCCGAGCTCGTGCTCGCGGTGATCCACACGGAGAGCGGCTACTACAACTTCGCGCGCTCGTCCGTCGGCGCGCTCGGCCTCATGCAGATCATGCCGGCGACCGGGGAGATGCTCGCGCGCGAGGCCGGCATCCCCTGGACGGGAGCCGACCTCCTGTTCGAGCCCACCTTGAACCTGCGCCTGGGCACGCGCTATCTGGCGCTCCTGCACGCGCGCTACGGGAACTGGACGCGCGCCCTCGCGGCCTACAACTGGGGACCGGGTGCGATCGACCGGCGCCTCGCCGAAGGACAGGGCCTGCCGGTGCAGTACACCGACCGCGTCTACTCGCAGCTCGCCCGCCAGTAGGCGCTCGAGGCGCTTACCCGAGCACCGCACCCTTGGCGCTCACCCGGTCACCGCGCCTTCGGCGCTCACCCGGTCACCGCGCCTTCGGCGCTCACTGGGGCACCGCGGCGGCTGTGGGAGCGGGGTCGGGCGCGGGCCCGGCGAGCGTCTCGACGAAGGCGTCGATCGCGGCGTCGACGTCGAGCGAGCTGCCGCGCGCGCCGTTCACGAGCAGCGAGAAGATCAGCCGCCCGCCGTCGGCGCGCGGAACGACACCGGAGAGTGACGACACGCGCTGCAGGTGCCCCGTCTTGGCGCGCACCGTCGGAACGAAGTCCCGCATGCGCGTCTCGAGCGTGCCGTCGCGGCCCGCGATCGGCAGCGAGGCCAGGAACTCCGGCCCGTAGGCGGAGCTGCGGGCGGAGTCGCGGACCACCGCGGCGAGCGTCGCCGGCGAGATGCGGTTGCGCGGCGAGAGCCCAGAGCCATCCGCGATCACCGTTCCGGCGTCGAACGCGCCGATCCGGCGCACGTGGTCGCCGAGCGCGCGCACGCCCTTCTCCCAGCTCGCCGGCGCGCCGTAGACCTCCGCGCCTAGGAGCTTCGTGAGCTGCTCGGCGACGAAGTTGTTGCTGTACTTGTCGAGCAGCCGGACCTGGAGCGCCATGGGCTCGCCCGGAAAGCGGAGCAGCTCGCGCGCTTCGGGCGGAGCCGGAGCGAAGCGCACGCGCGATCCCACCTTGATGCCGTGCGCCTCGAGCTGCGCGCGCAGCAGCGCCGCGGCATAGCGTTCCGGCAACGCGACCGCGCGCCAATACGTGACCGGCTCGCGATCCGCGGAGACCGAGCCCGTCACGCGCACGCTCTCGCCCGTGCCGTCGGGCAGGACATCGACGTCGAGCGCGAGCTTTCCGCCACCGCGCAGTGTCAGCGCCTCGGCAAGCGGGCGGAAGTACGGCAGCGCGGGCGCCAGGCGGACCGACGCCGGATCGCCGACGCGTGCGCCGGGAGCGACGTCGATGCGGAAGCTCGAGTAGTTCACGCTCCAGGCGCTGGTCGGCGCGAAGTACGCGCGCGACGAGACCGGCTCCCAGTCCGGGTGGAAGGTCGCTCCGTCGAAGCGCGTGGTGTCGACGCCGATCCCCCCGCGAATCTCGCGGATGCCGCGCAGCCGGATCTCTTCGGCGAGCTTCCAGAGGGATTCCGAGACGAGGCTCGGGTCGCCCTGCCCGACCACCCAGAGCGTCCCGTCGAGCACGCCGTCGGTGAGCTCGCCCTCGATGAGGACGGGCGTCTCGAAGCGGTGCGCCGGCCCCCACTGCGCGAGCGCGGCCGCGGCGATCAGCACCTTCTGGTTCGAGGCGGGAACGAGCGCCGCGCTGGCATCACGTGCCAGCAGGCGATTGCCGCTCTCGAGCTCGTCGACCACGACGCCGATTCGCGCGCCGCGCAGCGCGGGCGAGCGCACCAGGCGGTCGAGCGCGGGCTCGAGACCCGAATCGTCGGCCCGCGAAACGCCGGAGAGCGCGAGGCAGAGCGCGACGAGCCGGAGTGCGCGCGCGGTGACAGTCACGGCGCGCGACCTTAGACCACTCGGCCGCGCCTTGCCGCCCCGCGCACGGGTCGCCATCCTGCAGCCAGGGGGGGATCGATGGAGCGCGTGCGCGCGTGGGTCGAGCGGGAGTACGGCAGCGCGCTGCGCGAGCTCGTTCCGCTTCCCGGCGGTGCCGGCGCGCGGCGCTACTGGCGCGCTTCGTTCACGGATGGCGCGCGCGCCGTGCTCATGCACGCCGTACCCGAAGACCCGGCCATCCTCCCGCCCGCGCTGCGGGCGGAGACCGGCTCGATCCCCTTCGTCGAGGTGAGCGCCTTCCTCGCCCGCCACGGCCTGCCCGTCCCACGCATCCTGGCGGTCGACACCGCCGAGCGTTGGGTGCTGCTCGAAGACCTGGGCGACACGCATCTGCTCGACCTTCCGGAGCGGGAGCGGGGCCTGCGCCTGCGCGAGGCCATCGATCTCCTGGCGCGGGTGCACGCGATCGCGCGCGAGGACGTCCTCCCGTTCCGGCGCGCCTTCGACGCCGAATGGGCGCGCTTCGAGCTCCGCACGTTCGCCGAGCACGGCCTCGAGCCGCGCTGGCACGCCGCGCTCGCGCCCGAGCTCGATGCGCTCGCGCACGCCGTCGCGGCGCTGCCGCGCGTACTCTGCCTGCGGGACTACCAGAGCCAGAACCTGATGATCGACAGCGCCGGCCGCTTGCGCCTGCTCGACTACCAGGACGCGCTGCAGGCGCCCGCCGAGCTCGACCTCGCGGCGCTCGTCTTCGACTCGTACCTGGAGATCGCCGCGGGCGAGCGCGCGGACCTCCTCGCGCGCTACTGGCAGCAGCGCGGCCAGCCGGCGGATCCGACCGCGTTCGCGTTGCTGGTCGTGCAGCGGAAGTGCAAGGACTACGGGCGCTTCCGATTCGTGACGAAGGTGAAGGGCGACATGCGCTACACACCCTTCATCGCACGCGCACGAGCGGCCGTTCGCGACGCGCTGCCTCGTCTGCCCGCGCGCCAACACCGGCTCGCGGAGATCCTGCGCGAAGCGCTGGCGGGAGACGCTTGAAAGCCATGCTGCTCGCTGCCGGACTCGGCACCCGTATGGCGCCGCTCGGGCGGTCGCTGGCGAAGCCGGCGCTGCCCGTGCTCGACGTTCCGGTCGCGCTGCGCCTGGTGCGCGCGCTCGCCGAGCAGGGTGTCTCGCGCGTCGTCGTGAACACGCACGCGCATCCGGAGAGCCTCCACCGCGCGCTGGCCGACGCGCCCGTCCCGGTCGACTGGGTCGAGGAGCCCGAGCTTCGCGGCAGCGGCGGAGGCGTGCGCGGCGCGCGCGACCTGCTCGACGGAGACGAGCCGTTCCTGGTGCTCAACGGCGACATGTGTCTCGAGCTCGACGTCGGCGCGCTGGTCGGCCGTCACCGTGCGCGCGGCGCGCTCGTGACCCTGGCGCTGCGCGACGATCATCGGAAGCGCGAGTTCGGCTCGATCGGCTACGATGCGCAGGGGGATGTGCGGCGCATCACGGAACGTGTCGACCTCGGAGGCGAGAAGGGGTCCGGTCTGTTCATCGGGGTGCAGGTGATGGAGCCCGCGATCTTCGCGCGCATGCCCACGAGCGCGCGCTTCGAGATCATTCCCGAAGTCTGGGTGCCGGCGCTGCAGGCCGGCCTGCGCGTTGCGAGCTGGGTGCAGCCCTCGGGCGCGCGCTGGTGGCCGGTCGGCTCGCCGCGGGAGCTCTTCGACGCGAACCTCGCCGCGCTCGACGCCACCGTCGGCGCAACCGGCGTGTGGATCGATCCGAGCGCACGGGTTGCGGGCGAGGTGGTCGGACCCGCATGGGTCGGTGCGGGTGCCGAGATCGCCGCAGGTGCCCGCGTCGGTCCGCGCGCGGTCGTGAGCCGCGGCGCGCGGGTGGGCGCGGAGGCTCGCGTCGAACAGGCGCTGGTGCTGACCGACTCGCACGTCCCGCCGGGAACGCAGCTCTCGCGCGCCATCGCGTTCGGCGACGAGGTCTG
>Ga0184615_10001998_pt1 | contig 10991 bp, 5 predicted proteins | sample PLM4_65_coex_FD_133134 | JGI IMG/M metagenome (GOLD analysis project Ga0184615, IMG submission 133134) | Groundwater sediment microbial communities from an aquifer in East River, Colorado, USA - PLM4_65_coex | ecosystem: Environmental > Terrestrial > Soil > Riparian zone | place: USA: East... | reverse complement strand
GACGCCGATTCAGGCCCACAGCCTGCCGCTGATTCTCGCCGGCAAGGACGTGATCGCCAAGGCCAAGACCGGCAGCGGCAAGACCGCCGCCTTCGGCATCGGCCTCTTGTCGCGCCTGGAAGTAACGTCATCGCGGGTGCAGGCGCTGGTGCTCTGCCCCACCCGCGAACTGGCCGATCAGGTGGGCAAGGAGCTGCGGCGCCTGGCCCGCTTTACCGACAACATCAAGGTACTGACGCTGTGCGGCGGCGTCCCCTTCGGCCCTCAGCTCGGCTCGCTGGAACATGGCGCCCATATCGTGGTTGGTACGCCCGGCCGCCTCCTCGACCATCTGCGTCGCGGCAGTCTCGACCTGACCTGCCTGGAGACGCTGGTACTCGACGAAGCCGACCGCATGCTCGACATGGGGTTTCAGGAAGAGATCAGCGCGCTGATTGCCGCCACGCCGAAAAAGAAGCAAACCCTGCTCTTCTCCGCCACCTATCCCGAGGCGATTGCCGCCATGAGCGCGACGATCCAGCACCAGCCGGTTGAGGTCAGTGTCGATGAAGTGCATGACGAAAGCGCTATCGAACAGGTTCTCTTTGAAGTGGATAAGGAGGAACGGACAGAAGCGCTGGCCCGGATCCTCGCTCACTATCGCCCGGAATCGACCCTGATCTTCTGCAACACCAAAGTGGAGTGCCAGGAGGTTGCCGTTGCTCTGGTCAAGCTCGGCTTTTCGGCGCTGGCCATCCATGGCGACCTGGAGCAGCGCGAGCGCGATCAGGTGCTGGTGCGTTTTGCCAACAAGAGTGTTTCAGTGCTGGTGGCCACCGATGTGGCCGCCCGCGGCCTCGACATCAAGGAACTCTCGGCGGTTATCAACTTTGAGCTCTCCCGCGACCCGGAGATTCATATCCACCGCATCGGCCGTACCGGCCGCGCCGGAGAGCAGGGGCTGGGCTTAAGCCTGGTGACGGCGCAGGAAAATCGTCGGGTGCAGGCGATAGAAACTGCCCTGGGCAAGCCCATCACCCGGGGGGAGTTGGAGTCGCTGACCATCGCAGCGGGAGAACCCCTCACGCCCCCCATGGTAACCCTCTGCATCGACGGCGGCCGCAAAAACAAGATGCGCCCCGGCGATATCCTCGGCGCCCTGACCGGCGCGGGAGGGATCGCGGCGAGCGAGGTCGGCAGGATCGACGTCTTCGATTTCCACGCCTATGTGGCGATCATCCGGCCAAGTGCCGAACAGGCCCTCTCCTGCCTGAGCGCCAATAAAATCAAGGGGCGATTCTTCAAGGTACGAAAAATAGGCTGACGGCTATACCTTGTCGCTGGAAGTAAAGAAAGGGGCCGGATTATAAAAATCCGGCCCCTTTCTTTATGCTGTCTCTTTCGCCGCCGTTGAAAGAAAGATCAGGCAATGCATGCTGGCCGGAAAGCTGGCGTAATGAAAAAGTATTGACAGGAAACATGGAGATGTTGTAAAAAGGAATGAACATTCATTCTTAAAGGATATGGCTCATGACTAAAATTGACAAGCGTGACGAGATATTTCATGCAGCCCTGGAGCTCATTGCTGAAAATGGTTTCCACGGTGCCCCGATGGCGATGATCGCGAAAAGGGCGAATGTTGCTGCCGGCACCATCTACCGCTACTTTGAGAACAAGGATGTACTCATCACCGAGCTCTACCGGGAACTGGAAGGAAAAATCAAGGAACTTATTCTGGAGGGATACTCGACGGAGAGGCCCATCCGGGAGCGTTTTCTGCATCTGAACAGGGGGTTGTTTCGCTATTTCATCGCCTTTCCCCTCCATTTCCGCTATGTGGAACAGTTCCACAATTCACCCTACGGCGTGGTCTGTCGCAGGGACAAGATTCTAGGTGAATCAGACAAGCAGGACGTGTTCAAGGAACTCTTCGAAGACGGACTGGCCCAGCAGGTTGTGAAAGATCTACCGATTATCGTACTCTTCGCCCTGGCGTTCGGTCCCCTGCTCGCAGTGGTCAGGGACCATATCCTCGGCTTCATTGATCTGAACGACACATTGATCGAGCGGACCACCGAGGCTTGCTGGGACGGTGTGAAAAGGTAGGGATAAATGGTGACAATGTGTCCTGAGGGAAAATCATTGCCGTTTATAGAATGAACATTCATTCAGTGAAGAGAGGCCTTGCATGACAACACGACTGCTGAAAGGATGGAGCTGATGATCTGGGTTGTTGCGTTCATTGCGGTAAGTTGGCTGCTGATCGTCATCGCAGCATTCATAAAGAAGGGCAAGTAGTAACCCATACCCGGCAGACCTTATCCTGGCCCAACGATACTTGATTCGTTTGGCCGGAAAATTATTCAAACCATAGAGGTGCATATGCAAACACGTTACAGAGTAAGGATAATCGTCGTCGCCGGCTTTTTGCTTGGCGGATTGATGCTGAATGGCTGCGGAAAGAAAACAAATGCCGGCGCCCCTCCGCCGAGCGGCCCCCCCGAAGTGGGGGTGGTGGTCGTGAAGCCCGAGCGCGTAACGCTCACGACGGAGCTGTCCGGCCGGACATCGCCCCAACTGATTGCCGAGGTTCGGCCCCAGGTGAGCGGGATCATCCAGAAACGCCTCTTCACCGAAGGGTCCGATGTGAAGGCGGGGCAGGTGCTCTACCAGATCGACCCCGCTACCTTTCAGGCCGCCTACGCCAGTGCCAGGGCGGCCCAAGCCAAGTCGGAAGCCAGCCTGCTCCCCGCCCGGCTCAAGGCAGAGCGTTACAAGGAGTTGGTCGGCATCCAGGCGGTCAGCCAGCAGGACAATGACGATGCGTTCGCCGGGCTCAAGCAGGCCGAGGCTGATCTGGCCGCCAGCAAGGCCGCAGTCGAGACCGCCCGAATCAACCTTGCCTATACCAAGGTAACTGCTCCGATCTCAGGACGAATCGGCCGTTCGACCGTGACCGACGGAGCGCTGGCGACCGCAAACCAGGCTGCCGCGCTGGCCACTATCCAGCAGCTTGGCTCCATGTACGTTGATGTTACCCAGTCCAGCGCCGAACTGCTGAAACTGAAGCAGAACCTGGCCAGTGGCCTGATGAAGAACAGCGCTTCAACTCAGGCGCGGGTCAAACTGCTGCTGGAAGACGGCAGTGCCTATCCGCTGCCCGGCACCTTGAAATTTTCCGAAGTCACCGTAGACCAGAGCACCGGGTCAATTACCCTGCGGGCGACCTTCCCGAATCCGAAACAGACCCTGCTGCCGGGTATGTTTGTCCGCGCAATTCTGGAGGAAGGGGTAAGCGAAAACGCCATCCTCATCCCGCAACGTGGCGTGACCCGTAATCCGAAGGGTGAGGCCATGGTCATGGCGGTTGGAGCCGAGGAGAAGGTGGAGCCGCGGGTCATCAAGGTCGCCCGGACGGTTGGTGACAACTGGCTGGTGAGCGAAGGCCTGAAAGCGGGTGATCGTGTCATCCTGGAGGGGCTGCAGAAAGCGCGCCCGGGAACGCAGGTCAAGGCCCTGCCGTTCGGCAGCAAGCAGGATGCAACTCCCGCCGCTGTTCCTCAACCCGCTGCAGCCAAAAAATAAAGGAGATCCTCCATGCCTCGTTTTTTCATCAATCGCCCTATTTTTGCGTGGGTGATCGCCATCATGATCATGCTGGTAGGTCTTTTGGCAATCAAGACGCTGCCGGTCTCCCAGTATCCGCCTATTGCGCCGCCGCAGATCACCATCAATGCCATGTACCCGGGGGCATCCGCCCAGACCGTGCAGGATACGGTCACCCAGGTTGTGGAGCAGAAGCTGAACGGCATCGACAACCTGATCTACATGTCGTCCACCAGCGACTCAGCCGGTACCGTGGCCATCAACCTGACCTTCAAGGCCGGCACCGACCCGAACATCGCCCAGGTGCAGGTACAGAACAAACTGCAATTGGCCACGCCGCTCCTCCCCCAGATTGTCCAACGACAGGGGATCCAGGTGGTGAAGTCTACCAAGAACTTTCTGCTGATAATAGGACTTGTCTCTGAGGACGGCTCCATGAGCCGTTACGACCTGACCGATTATGCGGTATCCAATGTCCAGGATATCATCAGTCGGGTTGAGGGGGTAGGTGAGCTACAGATGTTCGGTTCTCAGAATGCCATGCGGATCTGGCTGAACCCAACCAAGCTGAACAATTACCGTTTGACAACCAACGATGTGACCATTGCGCTACAGGCCCAGAACGCCCAGGTGTCTGCCGGTCAGTTTGGCGGTACCCCGGCAGCGCTGGGACAGCAGCTGAATGCCACCATCACGGCGCGGACTCTATTGCAAACGGTCGAGCAGTTTGACGCCATAGTTCTGAAGACCAACAGCGACGGTTCAACCGTGAGATTGAAGGACGTAGCTGAATGTAAAATCGGCACCGAGAATTACGACATAGAGGCCCGCTACATGGGTAAACCGCTGGGTGGTATGGCAATCCGCCTGGCAGCCGGCGCCAATGCCCTGGATACCGCCAACAGGGTTAAAGCAAAGATGGCAGAGTTGTCCAGATATTTCCCGGCCGGCATGAAGGTGGTTTATCCCTATGACACCACGCCGTTTGTCAAGATATCCATTGAAGAGGTCGTCCAGACACTGCTTGAAGCCGTCTTCCTGGTTTTTGTGATCATGTTCCTCTTTCTGCAGAACATCCGGGCAACCCTGATCCCCACCATCGCGGTGCCGGTGGTATTGCTCGGCACCTTCGCGGTGCTCTCCGCCTGCGGCTTTTCCATCAACACCTTGACAATGTTCGCTTTGGTTATTGTCATCGGCCTCTTGGTTGACGACGCCATCGTCGTAGTGGAGAACGTGGAACGGATCATGTCCGAAGAGGGGCTCTCCCCTCGGGAGGCGACCATTAAATCCATGGGGCAGATCACCAGCGCCCTTTGGGGCATCGCCACCGTGCTGACGGCGGTCTTTCTGCCGATGGCGTTTTTCGGCGGCTCCACCGGCGTCATCTACCGCCAGTTCTCCATCACCATCATCTCCGCCATGATCCTCTCGGTGCTGGTTGCCATGACCCTGACCCCGGCACTCTGCGCCACATTGCTCAAGCCGATTGAAAAGGGGCATACTCCAGGGGACTGTGGCTGGTTTTGCCGTTTTTTCCGTTTATTTAACAAAGTGTTTGACCTCTGCAGAGTTAAGTACGAAGGCATTGTCGGCCGTTCCTTCAAGAGGCCGGTACGCTATCTGATAGTATACGGCGCCATTGTCGCCGGAATGGTGTTCCTCTTCCTGCGACTCCCCACCTCCTTCTTGCCGGATGAGGATCAGGGGTTCATCATCTGCCAGATTCAACTCCCTGCCGGGGCCACTCAGGAACGAACCCTGAAGGTTATCGAACAGCTGGAACAGCATTTTCTGGAGAAGGAACAAAAAACGGTGGAGGCAGTGATCACCGTGGCCGGCTTCAGCTTTGCCGGTCGTGGTCAGAACATGGGGCTTGCCTTTGTCAGGCTCAAGGACTGGAAACTTCGCCAGAGCAAGGATCTGAAGGCGCCTGCTGTTGCCGGTAGGGCCATGGGGGCATTCTCAAAGTTCAGAGACGGTATGGTCTTTGCCTTTTCACCGCCGGCGGTGGTGGAGTTGGGTCAGGCTAACGGCTTTGACTTCATGCTTCAGGATCGTAGCGGTCTGGGACATGAGAAGCTGATAGAGGCCCGTAACCAGCTGTTGGGTATGGCCATGAAAAATCCTAAACTGATTGCGGTACGTCCCAACGGCCAGGATGATTCGCCCCAGTTCAAGCTCGACATCGACGATGTGCGGGCTGGCGCCCTGGGGGTCTCCGTGGCAAGTATCAATGAAGTACTCGCCACCGCCTGGGGGAGTTCCTACGTCAACGATTTTATCGAAAGAGGCCGGGTCAAGAAGGTCTTTCTCCAGTCCGATGCCAGGTATCGCATGCTGCCGGAGGATATTGACCGATGGTATGTACGTAACACCAAGGGCGATATGGTGCCGTTTTCTGCCTTTGCCACCGCCCGCTGGCAGTACGGCTCACCCCGTCTGGAGAGGTACAACGGTATATCGTCAGTGGAGGTCATGGGACAGGCAGCGCCGGGCATAAGCACCGGCGAGGCGATGGCCGAAATGGAGAAAATGGCAGCAAAGTTGCCTCCGGGAGTCGGCTATGAGTGGACTGGCCTCTCCTACGAGGAGAAGAATGCGGGGGCCCAGGCACCTGCTCTTTATGCCATCTCGCTGCTGGTGGTGTTTCTCTCCGTGGCGGCACTGTATGAAAGCTGGACCATCCCTTTTGTCAATCTGCTGATGCTGCCGCTGGGGCTGGTGGGGGCGGTGACAGCAGTTTCGCTCCGGATTCTCCCCAACGACGTCTATCTCCAGATCGGACTGTTGACCACCATCGGCCTGTCCACCAAGAACGCCATCCTGATCATCCAGTTCATCAAGGAGCAGATGCATCAGGGGCATGACCTGGTCGAGGCGACCCTGTCGGCGGTGAAGATTCGTCTCCGCCCGGTCATCATGACGTCGCTGGCGTTCTTCTTCGGCACCCTGCCACTGGCCCTCACCAAGGGAGCCGGAGCCGCAGCCCAGAACGCCATAGGCACCGCCGTCACCGGCGGTCTGCTCTCGGCCACCTTCATCGACCTAATCTTCATCCCGTTTTTCTTTGTACTGGTGTCGCGGCTGTTCGGGAAGAAGGCGAAGGAACCGGTCGCGGAACCTGTGGTTGCCGCACCCGTTTCGGAGGTAAACTGATATGAAACATATACGACGGATGATGATATCCATGTGTCTCCCTCTGGGCGCGTTACTCTACCTTGCCGGCTGCACGACCATGGCCCCGAAATACTCTCAGCCAGCAGCGCCCGTTCCGGCCGCCTGGCCGAGCGGTCCGGCCTACAAGGAAGGGGCTGGCAAGTCAGACAAGTCAGCGGCCGATATCCCCTGGCAGGAGTTCTTCGTCGACGAGCAACTGCGAAAGCTGCTCACCCTGTCACTGGAGAACAACCGCGACCTGCGCGTCGCACTTCTCAATATCGAAAGATCCCGGGCCCAGTATCAGATTCAGCGCTCCGATCTCTTCCCGAAGGTTGACGCCACTGCCGCCGGCAATTTCCAGCGTCTACCGGCAGACTTTTCAGGCACCGGCCGGGCCATGACCGTAGATCAATACAGCGCCGGCCTCGGCGTCAGCTCCTACGAACTCGACCTGTTCGGCCGTGTGCGGAGCCTCAAAGACCAGGCGCTGGAGCAATATCTCGCCACCGAACAGGCGCGGCGCAGCGTGCAGATCAGCCTTGTTTCCCAGGTTGCTGGCACCTGGCTCGCCCTGGCCGCCGACCGGGAGCTGTTGCAACTCGCCAAAGAAACCCTGACGAGCCAGCAGTCATCCTACCAGCTCACCCGGAGTCGCTTCGAGGCCGGCGTCTCCTCCGCCCTCGATCTCCACCAGGCCCAGACAAGCGTGGATACGGCGCGGGTGGATATTGCACGTTTCACCACCCTGGTGGCCCAGGACGAGAACGCCCTGAATCTAGTGGTCGGCTCGCAGGTGCCGGCCGACCTCCTCCCGCTGTCCCTCTCCGAAACGCTCACCGCACTTAAGGAGCTGTCTCCCGGCTTGCCGTCTGATGTGCTCCTCAGACGCCCCGACATCCTCCAGGCCGAGAACCTGCTCAAGGGATTCAATGCCAACATCGGTGCGGCGCGGGCGGCATTCTTCCCTCGCATCACCCTGGTCTCCTCCGTTGGCTTCGGCAGCGACGACCTGGCCGGACTCTTTAAACCCGGTTCCTTTGCCTGGAGCTTCGCGCCGCGGATCTCCCTACCGATCTTCGACGGCGGCAGCAATCGGGCCAATCTGACAGTAGCGGAGGTGGACCGGGATATCGCGGTGACCCAGTACGAGAAGGCCATCCAGACCGCTTTCCGGGAAGTGGCCGACGCCCTTGCCCAGCGGGGGACCATCGACGACCAGCTGGCTGCACAGCAGTCCCTCAGCGACGCCACCGCCGAGAGCTACAGCCTCTCCCATGCGCGCTACGAAAAGGGGGTCGACAGCTACCTTGTTGTGCTGGATTCACAACGCTCACAGTATGCCGCACAACAGAATCTGATTGCCGTCCGCCTCGCCCGGCTCGCCAATCTGGTAACGCTCTACAAGACCCTAGGCGGAGGTGCAAGCGAATAGCTCTCTGACAAAAAGGTTCCTGATTAGCATTGATTTTCCGTTAGATAGCCTGCTCCCGGAGCCGGGTTTAAGAGTTTGACTTTCATTATCATTTGTGTATAATATAACTGTAAGTAGCAGAATGCAACAAAAGGAGGTGTCAAGTCATGAGACGCCAGACAGAACTTAAGACCGTATCACGGGAAGAACCGGCGAAAGGTTCGCTGAAATCTGCCTTGTCCGGTACTCATGAAAGGACGCCGGCTACGGCCATAGAGCGGAACATCCTCTCCACCCTCCACGAGATGGAAAGGATGTTTGAAGAAACCATCCATCGGCCGTTCTTCGGTTTTAACATGTCGCCGTTACGGCACGTGTTCCAAGAACTTGGCAGCCACGGAGATTTCACTCCCACCTGTGACGTCTTCGAGGAAGGTAACGAAGTGGTTGTCAAGTCCGACCTGCCCGGTTTGAACAAAGAGGATGTCAATGTGAAACTCATTGACAACAATCTGGTCATTTCGGGTGAAAGAAGGACGGAAAAAAAGGTTGAACGGAAGGACTTCATGAGGCTCGAAAGGTCGCACGGCTCCTTCAGCCGGACAGTCGGGCTGCCGGAGGGTATTGATACCGAGCACGTGAAAGCTAGCTTCAAAGATGGAGTGCTCGAGATTCGGATACCCAAAACCGAAGGAAAAGGTTCGGTTAAGCAGATAAAACTCTCATAAGTACGGCGAGATATAGCGGCCCGGTAAGGGGAGAGGCAGGAATGCTTCCCCCCTTTTTATTAACTCGAGCGATGAGACGCAGCGGGTTGCAAATTTTAACATACCGTTGTTACCGGCTCTGCCACTATCGGGAGATGAAGCGACAGACAAAAAAAGCCCCCGGCTCAAAGAGCTCAGGAGCTTTTATTATATGCATGCCCAACAGTCTTCGGCTGAGCGTTTATGCCTTTTCCACCTTGACACCGACCATGTTGGCATTCCCTTCCAGCAATGCATTGGCATTGAGGTCATGGAAATGATGCGGCGCGAAGAGGAGGCCGGCTTGCAGCTTTTCGCTCACCCTTGCCGTGCCGGTCATAGTGCCGGTTGATGATGTGACCTTGACCGGAACGCCGTCAGCGATCCCCAGCTTGGCGGCATCGCCGGCAAAGATCTCGACGTACCCTTCGGCCGCCACGGAAAGGTTGTTTGCCGACCGGGTCGACATGGTGCCGTTGTGAAAGCCGATCGGCCCGACCAGCAACTGGTATTGGACCGGTGCAGCGGCTTTGGCAGCAATCGGCGAAAATGACAGCCCTGTTTTCAACTGGAAAGCCTGCTTGCTGAGACCGCTGCAGCGCCCCTCTTCCTGCGAGCATTCACCGCTGTAAAGCGGAGAAAGCCCCTTGAATTCCTTGAGCAGCTCCGCAGGCAGGTAGACATGACTGGCATAGGTGAGGCGATTATAGAGCTCGCCGATGATGTCCCAGTCTTCTCGGGCATCACCGACAGGATCAATCGCCTTGCCGAGACACTGGACCCGGTTGTCGGTGGAGGTAAACGAGCCGCTCTTTTCGGCGGCAGCGGCGGCGGGGAAGACAACGTGGGCCAACTGCGCGGATTCGCTGGTAAAGATGTCCTGAACGATCAAAAGCTCAAGCCTGGCCAGCGCCTTTTTGATCCGGATGTTATTGGGGAACGAGGCCAGGTCGCAGCCGAGCAGGTAGAGGGCCTTGATGGTCCCCTCCTCGATGCCGTCGATGATCTGCCAGAGGTCTTTTCCCCGGGTAGTCGATGCCTGATAACCGGGCAGATAGTCGGGACAGACCCCGACATCGAGCAGCCCCTGGCTGTTGTTTTTGGAATCAACGGGAAACAGACCGCCGGCTTCCTTGCCGAGACAGCCGGTCAGGAGCGCCAGGTCGGCAAGTGCGGCAACTTTTTCGGCGGCATTGGCGCTCCGCATCAGGTCGGCGCCGAAGAGGATGGCAACGCTCTTTTTGCCGCCGAGAAGGAGTGCGGCTTCACGCAGGTCGGCTTCCGCCACCCCGGCCGCAGCGGCCAGGTCAGCAAGGGAAAGACCGGCCAAAGCCGTTTTCAGGACATCCAGATTGGCCACCTTACCCTGGACAAATTCCTTGTCTTCGAGCCCCGCATCGAGAATGGCCTTCATCAGGCCGTTGAGCAACGCCAGTTCGCCAGATGGAGTATATTTCAGGTGGCTGTTGGCGAATTTTTTCAGTTTCACATCGCGCATATTGGCCAGCACCAGTTTGGCATCACGCTTGGTGGCGGCCTTGATCACCCGGTATTCGGCCGCGGTAGCTTCTGCGTTCAGATCGGTGCCGATGACGAGGATGGCCGCAGCCGAGTCGATCCGGTCTATGGTTGCGCTGGATCCGCTGAGTCCCAGTTTCTCCCTGAGGACTGCCTGGGCGCCGGCAAATCCGAGGCGCGCCTCGGAATCGATGTTGTTGGTACCGACGGCAACACGGAGCAGTTTCTGAAAGAGGAAGTTCTCCTCGCTGGTTACCCGTGGCGAACCGATGCCGGCCACCGCCCCGGGGCCTGATGCATTAACGATGGCCTGGAGTCTGTCGCTGGCAACGGCCATGGCCCTGTTCCAGTCGGCCTGGACCTGTGCCCCCCCCTCTTCCTTCACCAACGGTGTGGTAATGCGCTCGGAAGAATTGAGGTAGCTGTAGCCGAAGCGGCCGTTGATACAGAGATTGCCGTTGTTGAAGGTGCTGTCGTCGCTGGTGACCCGCTCCACCCGGCCGTTGCGGGAATGGTATTCGATCTGGCAGCCGTTGCCGCAGAAGGCGCAGACGCTCTTGGTGACCTTG